>Ga0185307_1000381_pt1 | contig 28520 bp, 34 predicted proteins | sample LHCtaG_FD_128010 | JGI IMG/M metagenome (GOLD analysis project Ga0185307, IMG submission 128010) | Hot spring microbial communities from Little Hot Creek, USA to study Microbial Dark Matter (Phase II) - LHC4sed_matched (SPADES... | ecosystem: Environmental > Aquatic > Thermal springs > Hot... | reverse complement strand
TTGGAGACACTACAGAGGGCGCCTTGATTGTTGCGGCAGCTAAAGCTGGACTGCTTAAGGAGGATTTAGAAAAGGTTTACCCACGAGTTCATGAGGTTCCGTTCACTTCTGAAAGAAAACGTATGACAACTGTTCACAAGTCCTCCGATGGCAAACTTTTAGCCTTTGTGAAGGGCGCCCCGGAAGTGGTTTTAGAAAGGTGTACACATGTATTATCTGATGGAAAAACTGTAGTTTTGACCGAAAAGGGAAGACGTGCAATTCTCGAAGTCAACGAGGGTATGGCAAAAGAAGCGTTGCGCGTTTTAGGGGTGGCGTTTAAGGAGATTGGTGAGGCAAATCCGGAAAAGTTTGATGCTGAAGAATTGGAAAGCGGCTTGACCTTTGTCGGTCTATTGGGTATGATTGACCCACCCAGAGAAGAAGCAAAACTGGCTGTTAAAAAATGTGAAGAAGCCGGAATAAAAACCGTAATGATAACGGGTGATCACAAGCTTACAGCCGTAGCCGTAGCCAAAGAGTTAGGCATTCTGAAAACAAGCGATAGTGACAAGGGTGATTTAGTGCTTACAGGCGCAGATCTTGACGCATTAAGCGACGGGGAATTTGAGAAAATCGTAGAAAACATAGTGGTTTATGCGAGGGTATCCCCGGAGCACAAGCTCAAAATAGTGAGAGCCTTGAAAAAGAAGGGTCATATAGTTGCGATGACGGGAGACGGCGTAAACGACGCGCCAGCCCTCAAGCAAGCCGACATAGGCGTTGCCATGGGCATAACCGGAACGGATGTCACGCGAGAGGCCGCAGATATCGTTTTGGCAGATGATAACTTTGCCACAATTGTTAACGCTGTCGAAGGAGGGAGGGCAATCTACGACAATATTAGGAAATTCTCCTTCTTCCTTATGCGGTGTAACTTTGACGAATTAGTGTTAATCGGAACATTTGCGTTGCTGGGCCTCGAACTGCCTTTAACAGCACCAATGATATTATGGCTTAATTTGGTGACAGACGGCGGACCCGCACTTGCGTTGACAATGGATCCCCCAGACAAAGATATAATGAAGAGGCCGCCGCGGGATCCAAAGGAAGGGATATTGCATGGGCGTATTGCCTCAATAGTTGTAACTTTCATTCTGCAATTTGTGTTAACTGGAGGCATCTTCTACTGGCAATACTACATATTAGGCGAAACTCTTGAACAAGCTAGAACAATGGCCTTTGTACGTGCAACTTTACAAGAATTGTTTGTCGTTTGGAACTGTCGCTCTGAAAGGCGAAGCGTTTGGAGAATGGGCAAGGAGGCCTTCAACAACAAGTATCTAGTAATTGCCGTTGTGGTATCAACTGCGGCAACGATTCTCGTACCATATTTCGGCCTCATGGGCACTGTGTGGCTTGACAATCCAATGGACTGGACAATCGCAATAGTTGCATCTATGTCTGGCCTGTTTATCCTGCCAGAGATTTTCTATGGCAGAAAGATTTGGAAATGGACCTAAACTTTCAAGACCAATTTTACAGCTTTGCTTTATGGGTATATCCGTGTTATTGTTCTTGGAAACGGTATTGCCTCACGGATATGTTTAAGTTTGCAAATCCACATAACCGTCCGCTCTATTCCAAGCCCAAACCCTGAATGTGGCACTGAGCCATATCGTCGCAGGTCCAAATACCATTCGTAGGCTTGTTTTGGCAAGCCGAACTCTTCTATGCGTTTTTCTAAAAGCTTTAAGTCGTGGATGCGTTGGCTTCCGCCAATAATTTCGCCGTAGCCTTCAGGCGCCATCAAATCGGCGCATAAAACGACTTCGGGGTTTTCTGGGTCTGGCTGCATGTAAAAGGCTTTAGCCTTAGCCGGGTATCTGTGGACGAAGACGGGTTTTTCAAACTGGAGGGAAATGTACCGTTCATGGGGTGCACCAAGGTCTTCGCCCCACTCGATTTGGAAACCAGCCTTCTGCAGCATGTCTATGGCTTCAGTGTAGCTTATCCTTTCGAAGGGCGGCTCAACCTTCAAAAGGGGCTTAACGTCCCTCTTTAATGTTTCAATCTCTCTTCTACGTTTCTCCAGCACTGTCTTAACAATGTAAGTCACCATATCCTCTTGGACCTTCAAGTTTTCCTCAAATTCGCAGAAAGCCATCTCGGGCTCAACCATCCAAAACTCTGTAAGATGACGCGGCGTCTTCGACTTCTCCGCCCTGAAGGTTGGCCCAAAACAGTAGACTTTTCCAAAGGCCGCTATCGTTGCCTCGACATAGAGCTGGCCGCTTTGGGTTAGGTAGGCTTTTTCTCCAAAATACGGCACTTCGAAGAGGGTTGTTGTTCCCTCAACGGCGGCGGGCGTGAATATTGGCGCATCTGTTAGAACGAATCCTCTGCTGTCCAAAAAGTCTCTGCAAGCCTTGATTACTTCGGCTCTAATCCTCAATATGGCGGTTTGTCGAGGACTTCTAATCCATAATTGACGATGATTCATGAGAAAGTCTATACCGTGCTCTTTCTTGGCCAATGGATAATCTCGCTCTGCTAAATGCACAACTTGCAAGTCTTTAACGCGAACCTCGTAGCCACTCGGCGCCCTTTTGTCCTCCTTCACCACTCCTCTAATAATAATGGAGGACTCTTGGGTGAGCTCGTCTGCGGTTTTAAAGATTTCTTCGCCGACTTCGTTCTTGTGGATGGTGGCTTGTATGAAGCCTGTCCCATCCCTGATTATTAGGAATTGGACGCCGCCACTTGAACGTTTGTTGACAAGCCAACCTTTTATTTCAACGTTGCACTCGGTGAGTTTTCCATCTAAAATGTCGCTTACGCTCACCAACAAGCACCTCCTCCAAAACCGCCCCGGTAAACAATGGTTTGTCGGGCAAAATTGCAGTGAGGTTTAGGCCACGTTAAAGTGTTCACCTTGCACTTTTATCCCACATAACATAGGCTTTTCAAGTTTTAAACGTTTTGGCTTTAACATTCATAATCCTTAAATCCAAAGTTTTGCCATTCTACTTGATTAAAATAATGCAATCAAACAAGGAAAGGCTTAAAGTCCTAAAAATTTCAGCTTTAGCCATAACAAGTGTTGTTTTGGTAGAATTCATTTTGGGCTTTGTTGTTGGCAGTCTAGCCATTATAAGCGACGGCGCTCATGCACTTTTAGATGCTGTTTCAATGTTTATCCTATTGATAGCCACAAAAGTGTCATTAAAACCGTCTGACGAGGTGCACATGTATGGCCATGAAAAAATTGAATCCCTAGGCGGAATGGTTGGCGGTTTAATTCTTTTCGCAACGGCCCTAATCCTTATTGTACGAGCTTTACAGCGAATCTTTGAGGGAAACTCCCCACTCGTGTATGGGTTAGAGTTTGCTGGTTTTGTGGCTATCACATATACCCTATGTGTGGACATTTTGAGGGTTAGCCTCTTGCACGAGACCTACAGTGAAAGCTTAACTGTTAAGGCTGGCTTTTATCATTCATTGGCGGATTTAGGTTCAACGCTAATAGCTCTTTTCGGTTTTGGAATGGCAACCATTGGCTTTCCAATATTTGATGCATTAGCCTCCATTGTTTTAAGCGGGATTATCGGTTATCTCAGTGTTCAACTGGTTAAAACAAGCGGTATGGAGTTAAGTGATGCAATGCCAAAACACATTACCGAAAAAATTAGGACAGCCATCGAGGCTGCAGAAAATGTTTCCAAGCTCACTGAATTAAGGGTTAGAAAAGCTGGAGCAAAAACCTTTGTGGAAGCAACAATCCAAGTTCCAGAATACATGAGCTTGGAAGACGCCCATGAAGTGGCGTCTAACCTTGAAGAAAACCTAAAACAGCTTTTAGGCGACGCTCACGTTATAGTTCACGTGGAGCCTTCAAAGACAGAGACTCCGACAGAGGAGCTTGTAGAGAAAATTGCAAAAGAAATAAGAGGGGTAAAGGAGGTTCATGAAGTAAGCGTCGTTTACGCTAAAGGCAAGCTATACATAACTCTACACGCCCTCGTAGACCCAAAATTATCGGTGCATGAAGCCCACGAACTTGCAGAAAAAATTGAACATAACTTAAATCAAAAAATCGAAAATGTTGAAAACGTAACGGTTCACGTGGAGCCCTTCACTTCAGCCCTTCAAAAAAGTTCTGTGGCGGATGAGCATGAACTTCAACAGTTTATTTACAAGACCGCTGAAAGCATTCAGCAACCCTTAACAATAAAGCGCATAATTACGTACGCAGCTGGGGGGCAACGTTACATCAACATCGACTGTTGCTTTACTGGACAGATTTCAATTGAAGAAGCACATAGAGTTGCGTCGGAAATTGAAAATTCTGTGAAGAGAAAATTTTCCAAAACAGTTGTCACAGTGCATGTTGAACCTGGATGATGCCTATTCAAGGAACGCTTCCGGCAATAAATGCCAGCAGCCCCGTTAAAAACCAGCCCAAAACTTGGTTTTTCACTTTTTTAGCGTTCTCCCGCGTGTAGTCCTTTAAAAGTTTTAATGAAGATGTGACAAGCCCCAAGTCGGTTACTGTTACTAATGGAATAAACCAAAATGAAACCATGTTTAAGAGGGGTGGTATAGGGGTTAAAGCCACGGCAAGAATATAGAAAAGCGCTGCAACTTTTGCCGCCTTCTGTTCGCCAAAAAGTACCGCCAGCGTTTTCACGTTTTGCACCTTATCTCCTTGAACATCCACAATTCCCTTTGTTATTTCTCTGCCCGTGTTTGAAAGGAACACCATAGCAACAAAAACCCATATCCTCCCTCTTACAGCGCCAACGGTGGCCAGACTTCCATAGATGAAGGGGGCTGAAACACATGCGCTTACCAGAAGATTCCCGGGAAAACCCGTTTTCTTTCCAAAAGTGGCATAAACCACTGAAATAAGCCAAAAAATTAAAGCGGTTAAGAAACATTCAAGCCTTGCCGTTTTACTTGTTAACAACCCAGCTGTCAATCCGAGAATTGTTAAAATTGCGGCAAAAACCAGCGCGTTTCTTGGTTTTACGAGGTTGCTGGGAATAGGTCGTGTGGGCTCGTTTATGGCATCTATCTCCCGGTCATAATAATCGTTTATGACCATTGAAGCTGCTGTCAAAAAGAAACCTGTGAGAAAGCCGAAAAACAAGTTTGGCATGTATCCGCCGTGTATAACATTTATCTCGGTGAGAACAGCAGCCACAATTACCGCTATACCCATCATGACACTGTTGATGATTCGCATGAGGCGTATGTAACCAATAAGCTGTTTAATGTTCAAGCTCAGCCACTCTGACAACTGCTTAACAGCATCTTCCACTATAGTAGAGTTGGCTTACCTACATAAAGAATTTTAATTTAATGCACCCAAAAAACAAAATGCGCTGGGTTTCCATATGGACAGACAAAAATTGAACTTGTCGAAGTTAAGGCAGAGAACAGTTGATGTAAACCAGTATATTAACGGTATGCCCGCACCTTTTAAAGAAAAATTCTTGGAACGGAAAAGAACATACCGGCTTAACACTAACGTTGTGGATGAACTGAGGAACTTCGCCCAAAATTATGTTATTGTTGCTTTCTCAGCGGAGTGGTGCAAAGACTGTGCGACAAATATTCCTGTTTTAGCTTTAATTTCTGAAGCAACGGGACTGGAAGTCCGAGTATTCGGAGGTCTTAAAAAGGACCCACTTAATCCTAAAAGGAAGTGGAGGATCCCTCCCTCCCCATCTGAAGTTGAAACCTTTCATGTGGACAAAATTCCCCACATTTTAATTTTAAATTCCAGGGGCGAGCGAATAGGCGAAATCATAGAGAATCCTCGTGCAGGGCTAACTTTAGAAGAGGAGATTCTCAAAATAATTATGGAATGTAACGCATAAACAGTTAGGCTTTAAACCACTTGAATATTAGGTATCTAATCTTTCCTTCTTCTAAGTCTGGCACTGCAACAATGAACCTTTTGCGGACAGTGGTTGCCAGTCTACCCGCTTTGACAATTTCAGTTGCGGTTAATTCAGATGAAGACTTTTTCACGGAAACCATGAAGGGAGCGTGTTCCAATCCTGGACCGTACTTGTAGACTGCGAAGTCGCATCCAAACTTTATGCCTGGAGTTACCACCAACCCTTTTTCACGTAGGTCTCGATAAACCGCGTATTTTTCGTCAAATTTTTCATATAACATCCTTGCTTTTTGGCGGAGTTTTTTCAGGTTCATTTTCTGTTTTTCTGCGCCCTCATACACTGTTATGATTCCTTTTTCGGCGAGGTACACACCCTCCATCAAGTCTAGGATTAACGGAACATTGAATTCTGGAACTTTAGGTTTTGGTATGCCTAAAGGTTTGCCGTAAAAGCCCATCTTGTAAAGTTTTGAGCCGTCCGCAGGGTTCCAGATCACCAAAAAGTTTTCTATAAACTCAACGGGTATTTTCTTAGCCATCTTTTAATCCTTCGCATCCTTTACATTATGAAGGAGATTATGCGAGCAGCTTCCACGGCGTCTTCTGCCTTGTCGGCGGAATCTTCTAAAAGTTGTAGTATGTCCCTTAAAAGTAGAAGTGCTTGGATCTCAAGCTTATTCTCTAAAAGTTTTATTTCAAGAGTTCGATAGAGTTCGTCAACCTGCCTTTCTGCAACTTCCACTTCACTGGCTTTTTCCATAACTTTCTCCGAACCAAATGATAAGACCATCATTGTTTCCCTAAGTTTCACGATTGTTTCGAGGACGGTCTCTGAAATTTTTAGGAGATCCTTCTTTATGTCTGCGGGCACCCGCCAATCATGTTCCATCATTTGTAGAATTCGAAAGGCTATTCCCTCGGAGAAGTCTGCTATTTCGTTAGCCAAGTTTGTAAACCTCAAGAAGTCTTCTCTGCTTAGGAGTATGGCGCCTATCTCGGCTAACTCGCTTGAAACAAGGCGTCTAGCGTTGTCAACGTCATCTTTGCTTGCCATAATTTCGTTGTAGATCTGTTTGGCTTTTTCTTTGTCGTTTTTTATGAAGCACTCGATCATCTGGGGGATTTTTCTAGCTAAGTCTACGACTTTTCTTAAATGTTCTTGGCAAACGTTTAATGCTCTTCGTCTAACACGTTCCTCAGTTTCCGTTGGAAGCACCAAGGTGTTACCCGCCACTTTTGAGGCTTATACGCGATATTATTGTAAATTCTCAGTGTTAAAAAAGGTAGCGAAAGCTACTCTTTTAAAGGCTTGCCTAAATCTTCAAAATCAATCTTGTTTCTAAAATATTTATGAAGCAGTTCTGGCAGAGCAGCGATTTTGTTTCGAACTTGTTTCCAAGTGTCTCGGTCTCGAATGGTAACCGTATCATTTTCAAGCGTTTCGTAGTCTATGGTTATTCCTAAAGGTATGCCTGCTTCATCCGCCCTTGCATAGCGTCGTCCAATGGAGCCAGCGTCGTCGTACTCTGCTATAAATCCCTCGTTAACAAGCATGTTGTAAACAGTCATGGCTTTTTCCGGCAGTCCATCCTTGCTGACAAGCGGATACACTCCAACCTGTATTGGCGCTATGTCTCTTGGAAAACTGAGGATAACTCTATCTTCTTTGACACGGTAGGCGTACTCAAGGGTCACGTAGACAAGCCTGTCCAGGCCAAAACTTGGTTCAACAACGTGGGGTATGAAGCGTTTCCCTTTTTCCGTAACTTTGCACTTAGTGATCTCCACGTGTTCTGGCAGAATCTTGTGTTCTCCAAGCATATAGTATCCTTTCTCCTTGAATGATGTTTCAACTTCTTCTGGGTTAGCTTCTGCCAATTTTTCCGCGATTTCGCGTGTTTTATCCTTGAATAATGGTCCAAGCTTCGCCATCAGAGGCTTAACAACAATCTTTTCTACCTCAACGGGTTTCTCGCATTCCTTAAACACTTTTATGTCGACTCCACTGTATTGCATGTGCCGTTTCAAGTCGTAGTCTGTTCTGTAAGCGTGTCCTGAAACTTCAATCCAGCCCCAACGGTCTACGTAAACTTCTTGGTCAAAGCTTTGGAGGGAGTAGTGAGCGCGTTCCCATGGAAGCTTCTCGATAAAGCGTTGCTTTTCAGCGGGAACCCCCAACTCCTCAAGAAGCTTTTTTGCTAAAGCCATGAAAACAGCTTGCCAAGAAACTTTTATTAAACCCCTTTCAATAGCCTCCTTAACGGTGATTTCTACGGCCTCTTCTGAGCCGCGAAGTTTGCTTTCAGCCAAAACCAACCGCAAGGTTTCATTTTCCAAATCCTTTAAAAGATAGCAGTTAGGCTCTTCTGGGTCAAAGAAGAACTCGATGTCCGCTATTGTGAACTCCCTCAGCCTAATTAAACCTTGCCGAGGTGAGATTTCATTTCTCAAGGCATGGCCTATTTGCATTACACCAAACGGAAGTTTTTCCCGGGCAGTTTCATATAGTCGTTTAAACTCAACAAATATGTTTTGTGCGGCTTCAGGCCGTCCATAGCCAATGGCTTCCGAGTAGGGGCCTATTGAGGTTTTAAACATTGTCAAGAAGTATTTCGGCTCTTCAAATTCTCCATTGCACTCGGGACAGCGGACGTCATTTTTCTCTATGGCTTCTTTTAACTCTTCTAGGCTGAGTTTTTCAACTTCAGTTTCACTTAGTTTTGTTTTTTCTCGGAGTAAATGGTCGGCTCTGAAGCGTCTTCCACACTTTAAACATTCCACCATTGGTTCTTTAAAATGTTCAACGTGTCCGGAAGCCTCAAAAACTTTGGCTGGTGCTATTATTGGGGCTTCTATTTCCAGAATTCCAAGCCTATTGACAAAGAGTTCTCTAAGCTTTTTCTCAATATTTTGCTTTAATTTTGCGCCCAAAAAACCATATGTAACGAAACCGCTGGCTCCACCGTAAATTTCGTAGGCTTGCCAGAAAAACCCTCTTCGACGGGCTAACTCGTTTATTGCTGTGAACTTGTCTGGTGTTTGGCTGTTCATTTTTGGGTTCACCCTCAGCATTTTGGTGACTAAAATCTTTAAGGCATCCCCTAATAATAAAGTAAATGTTATAAAGCTTCGCTGGTGGTTTGTTGAAAGCCTTATCTCGCCAAGATTTGATCGACCTGGTTAACGGGGCAGCAATATTTTCCGCGGGTGGAGGAGGCTCTCCGGAAGAGGGCTATAAAATAGTTGACGGGTTGTCGTCACAAGGTTTTCCCGTTAATATGGTTGACTCCTCAGAAGTGCCGAGCGGCTTTAAGGTTGTGAATTTTGCTTGTGTGGGCGCAACAGCCGCTGTAGGCTATGATTCTGGAGCGGCCGTTAAGACTTTAAGGGCTTTGGAAGAGTATGTGGGGTTCAAGGCTTTTGCCATAGTACCTGTTGAACTCGGTGGTTTCAACACGTTAGCTGCCGTGGATGTGGCTGCTAGATGCGGGGTTCCAGTTGTGGACGCTGACGGGGCTGGTAGAGCTGTTCCAGAGGTGCATTTGAAAGTTTACACGATTGATGATATTCCACTTACCCCGATGTGTGTTGCTGACATTCACGCTAAAAATATAGTCATAGTTAGGGAGACAAGCGATGCTAGAGCTGCTGAAAGAATTGCTCGGATATTGGCAACGGAATGGGGGCATTCCGCATACACGGCTAGGCGAATATTAACCGCGGAGCAAGTGAGAACGTCACCGATCCAGCGCAGTTTATCTAAAGCCATAAGAATTGGGAGAATTCTAAGGGAAGCGGACAACCCAATTAAGGGCGTGTTAGCTGAGACAGGCGGCATTAAACTCTTCGAGGGCACAGTTGAATTGGTTCACAAAGACACGAAAGAAGGCTTCACTTTTGTTACAGTGAGGCTGAAGGGAACTGGTAATTTTTCCGGCGAAGTCTTTGAGCTTAAGGCAAAAAATGAAGTGCTTGTTGCTTATAGAAACGGGAAGCTTGCCGCCATTGCACCTGATATAATAACACCTGTGGATCCAGCTACGTGTCGTTGTGTGACGGCGGAAAGGATTGTTGAAGGCGATAAGCTTGCGGTTCTAGGCTTGCCGGCACCGGAGAAGTGGCGGACAAAGAAGGGGCTAAAGCTTTGGAAAGATGTTCTCCAAAGATCTGGTATCCAAGATGAATATGCTCCAATTGAAAGATTAACAGTGTAACTTTCATTTATACAGCGTTTACAAGTGTTTTGAAATGTGCACGCTTTGTATTTGGCCGTTTTCGTCTAGCTGAAACTCCAGCAGAGCCCTAGACACCATGTTCTTTTTGCTATTAAACTCATTGCCACATTCTCCACATTCAATATCTGACTCCATTTCGACAACATACCAAGATGCCTCCACGTAAAAGCGTCCACAGTTCGAACAGCGTAAAACCGCAACATCCAGCCACGCTTTCATTTTGAGCCCTTCAATGTATTGTTGTGTAGAGCTTTATAAATCCGTGCGTAGATATTGTGAAGACAAGTGGTGTGTGCCGTTGCCCAGCATAAAAGTGGCGTTAGTGGGTGTTGGAAACTGCGCATCCGCCTTAGTTCAAGGCCTCAAATATTACAGTGACATCGTCAAAGACGGCTTGGGAATTCGAAACCTGACACTTGGAGGTTACCATCCCAGAGACATTCAAATTGTAGCCGCCTTCGATATTGACAGCCGAAAAGTTGGGAAGGACATTGCGGAAGCCATTTTAGCTCCACCAAACACTGCTCCCAAACTGGTTGAAGTGCCTCTTAAAGGCGTCAAAGTCTTTAAAGGGCCAGTTTTAGATGGAGTTGGCGTGTACACGGAGCGGGTGATTCAGGTTAGCAGCCAGCCTGAAGTGGACGTTGTGCAAGTGCTACGAGAAAGCGGTGCTGAAATTGTGGTAAATTTGCTTCCAAGTGGTGCTGTAAAAGCCTCTGAATGGTATGCAGACCAATCTTTAAAGGCGGGGTGCGCTTTTGTGAATGCAACACCAGCCTTTATTGCAAGCAACTCTATTTGGGTGAAACGTTTTGAAGAGGCTGGCTTGCCCCTTGTAGGGGACGATTTAATCGATCAGGTGGGTGCAACAACCATCCACAAGACTCTCTTACAGCTTTTATCCAGACATGGAGTTCACATAACCCAAACTTATCAACTTGATGTAGGTGGGGGAACAGAGTCTCTTGACACGTTGGAGCGAACTCGTGAATTAAAACGAACAATAAAAACTGAAACCGTAAAAGCAGCTTTGCCCTATGAAGCTGAAGTTGTTGCGGGGTCAACAGACTACGTTGATTTTCTAGGAAACAGACGGGACAGTTTCTTTTGGATTAAAGGGCTATACTTTTGCGGTGCGCCGATGGAGATGGACATACGCCTTTCAACCATCGACGCGCCCAACGCTGGTTCAGTGCTGCTGGATGTGATAAGGGCTGTTAAAATTGCCTTGGACTGCAAAATGAAAGGAGCAGTTCTCCCAATATGCGCTTATGCCTTCAAACGTCCACCTCAACTTGTCCCATTAGAGCTTGCTGAAAAAATGTTCAAAGATTTCGTGTCTAAGAGGGGGCATTATGAAGCCAAACCTTGACGACGAAAACATATACTCCCAGCTAGGGTTCCGTTGCCGGCAGGAAAAGGGAAGAATAGTCCTAATTGTTAAGGAGGGGACTCCATACTACCAGAGATACGCCTCCAAACTTGTTGAGGATGAAGTCATCCTAGACCTAGACAATGCAAAGAAAAAAATTGAAAAAACCGGAGACTGCGTTGTCTACACGGTTTACAATTTATGGAAATCTATAGACTTCTTCAAAGATTTATACCGGAAAACTGGGCTCGTTGGTGATTTAACCCTTTTAAATCACGGATTTTTCTCAAATAGCAATGGTGGCGAACTTTTCTTCACTTATGGTCATGCCCATGAAGAATACTTTGGCGAAGCCTACCTTGTATTGAAGAATAAATGCTTTTTAATTCTCTCCGACAGACGTGATTTCCAAACTTTTGTGGTAGAACTAAAAGAAGGGGATTCTTTTTTCATTCATCCCAATTACATGCATAGAATGACGGTTCACACGAAGGACTGTTTATTTTTGACTTTGGCCCCGGAGAAAGCGGGTCATGATTATCTTTGTGTTAAGGGGAGAGGTTTCCCGGTCAGTCTATTCTATAGCCATGAAAAAGGAAAGGTTGAAGTTAAAAGAAACCCAAAATTCAATGCAACCTGCAAGGTCGTGAAGAAAATTAAAAAAATCGATCTTCTGGAACATGTCAAAGAGAATCCTGAAAAGCTTAAGGAAATTCTTGAAAACCCTAAAGAACACGTGGAGTATTATTTCACAGGATGAATGCTGTGTGTTCTAACCATGGAAAGGCGGAAAAAGATTTCAATAGCTATCCCCGCCTCCCTTGTTTCTGACGTTCCACACTTAAGGGAGAAAACGTCCAAAATAGGCTTAGTAGGTAGGGCTGCTGCAATTTTTGGAGTTGAAGATATTATAATCTATAAGGATGAACCAAAAGTAGACCAGAAAACCGAGGCGGATTTGATAGCTACGCTGCTTCGCTATATGGAGACTCCTCAGTACCTTCGTAAAAAACTTTTTAAGTTGAAACCCGAGCTGCGATATGCTGGAATTTTGCCACCGTTAAGAACACCCCACCACCCCCTTGGAAAGAGAGTTGTGGACCTAAAGGTCGGCGAGTACCGTGAAGGCGTAACTATCGCAAATACGAGAGAGGGAACCCTTGTAAACATCGGTGTGGAAAAGCCAGCTCTTGTGTCAAGGAGTATTCCCATTGGCGAGAGGATAACTGTAAAAATTGTGGGAATCAACGAAAAAATAGCCGCAGAAGTTGTGGAACGCTTTGAAATTCCTGTTTATTGGGGGTACACGGTATCAGTTTGGCATGGTTCTTTTGGAAGTTTAGCTAAGCGTGGACATTTTGACTTGAAAATTGCCACATCAAAGTATGGCATGCCTTTTATGGAGGTTAAAGGCGAAATTGCCGAGCGGTGGAGAAAAGCGGAATGTGTGCTGATTGGTTTTGGTGCGCCTGTAAAAGGGCTTTTCGAAATAGTTAAACAAGAAGGGCTTAACTTAGATGATGTTGTAGACTTTGTTGTTAACACAATTCCGGGACAGTGGACGGAAACCGTGAGAACCGAGGAGGCGCTTATTGCTTCGCTTGCCGTTTTCAACTGTTTTTTGGGCTTTAATGTTTAAATGTTTGTTTTACCTATCTGTGGACTATGTACTTCGACATAACCATGCCATTGACGCTTTTTGGAGTTGTGGTTTTAGCGGTTCTAGTTAGTGGAAAAGCCGAGAAGAAGCTTAAAACAGTTTTTGAAGAGAGGGAATTCACGGTTAAAGACGCAGTAATCCTTGTGGCAATAATAGCTGTGGCTGTTTCAGTAATGGCATTCGTGCCGCAGATGGCTATTGTGGCGCTGTTTCTCTTAGCCTATTCACTTGTGCTATTCACGTTTACATACATTTTCTCAGATTTCAACAAAACCGCAGCCAAGTTTTTCTCCGGAGCCTTTTTTGCGGTTAGCTTTTCAATTGCCACAATAAGCCTTTTCACTTTGTTTCCTTATAACGCGTTTGTTGCTTACGGCGCTGCAGCCCTCTACTCTCTATGCGGTTTTTCTTTTGTCACCCTACTTTACGAGGAGGATAGAGTATCTTTAAAAGAACGCTGGTACTCTGCATTTATACCTTCAGCCCTATTCGTACTCCTCTATGTCTTCTTTAACAGAACAACAATATGGTTCCCATATCTGCTGAACACATATGCGCTTGTTTTTGCATTTTTAACAATTCTCTATCTGGGGAGCCTTTTCACGTGGAAAACGTCAATAGTTTTTGCCTGTCTTTTAACGGTGGCAGACATCGTCCTCGTGTTGATAACTGGGTCAATGGTTTCCGCTGCAACCCACGTTTCTGGTTTGGGACTTCCAATAATGGTCATTTTGCCAACATTCCCACAATTTATAACTGGAGGAGTTGCTCTTTACATATCCCTTGGCTTGGGGGACTTTTTCTTCGCTGGACTCTTGGCTATACAAACTTACAAGAAATTTGGAAAAAATGCTGCATTTCTATCCGCTGCGGCGATGGCCATTTCCTTTTTCTTGTTTGAAATGTTAATCCTAAACCTTAATTTGAGAGCCTTCCCGGGAACGTTAATGATTATATGTGGCTGGGCTTTAGCTGTGTTCTTAAATGTTTTAAAAAGTTAGATAAGGTTACAATTCCTCCTCTGTAATCACTTTAATCCCATGCTTTTTCAGTAGGGATGCTGTTATACCGTCACCTTTAACGATTTTCCCAGAAAAAGTTCCATTGTATATTCTTCCGCAACCGCATGAGGGACTTCCCTGTTTTAATATGGCTTCTTTAACACCTAACAGTTTGGCTATTTTCAGCGTTTCTTCTGCACCCCGCATAAATTTCTCTGTTACATCTTCTCCAGACCTTGTTATTACCCTTTTTCCAACTATTTCCGCTGGTTCTCTTGGCGTTGGCAAACCGCCAAGTTGTTCGGGGCAAACTGGGATTAGAAGCCCTGTTTTTAACAGTTCAACAACTTTCTTGTTTAATGCATCTTTTCCGTCATAGCGGCATTTTATGCCCAGCAAGCATGCGCTGCAAAGCTTAATATCCATACATAATCCATTAGGATAACTAAGCTTTTTAACATTTAGAAAGAATTGTTGTGGAAAACAGTTTTAACCGAAAAGTGCGCTGAGCCCCTCAAGCGCTGCCTCTTCTTTGGCTTTCTCCTCTTCCTCTTTCTTTTTCTTTTCCTCTTCTTTGGGTTTAGCCTCTGCTGTTGGGGCAGCAGCTGCAGGTGTCATCACTACTGGTGCGGCCATCATTGTTGGAGCTGCCTTTATAACTTCGCCTATGTTAACTTCTGCCAGGGAGGCAACTAACGCTTTGACTCTGACGGCGTCAACGTTTACGCCTGCAGCTGTTAAAACTTGTGTTAGATTTTCTTCATTTATTGGTTTTCCAGCTTTGTGGAGGAGCATCGCAGCGTATATGTATTCCATACTTTTTCACCTCACTTTTAAATGTTCCTCTAACACCTTTAAGCTTGTTTTAATCCTCCTTCCCAATTAGGAATTCTCATACTTAAACTTAACATTTCCGTGTGTGCCTTTCTTATAAGGGCTTCTATTGTCTCCTTTGTTGGAATAGCGGCGCCAAGGGAAAGAGCATAAGCCTCTTGGTATGCAATTTGCAGCAGTGCTTGTATGTTTTCTTTGGTTGGATAGGCAATACTTAATGAAAGTTTGAAGGCTTCAGCGTAGGCGTTTTCAAACAGCTTCTTAGTTTCATCTATGTTTAGGATTAGCTGTTCTCCCTCTATGAGTAGTCCGTTGTCGTATGCTACTTTCAGGGCAAGTCCAGCTTCCACTGCTTTTATCCCAAGTTTTGACAGGACGCTGGCAAGCCTTTCTGAGATCACCTCTCCTTTTCGGGCTACAAGGGTGTCCTTTGTTATCCAGACGCTTCCAGACTCAATTCTTGTCGGCAAGCCCACGGCGTTTAACTGGCTTATTATTGGCCCTGGAGGTTGTCCAGTGTTTCCAGCTGGCACAATTATGTCGAAGGATGCTATGTCACCTGCCTTTGCAATCATTCGCACTTTACCCTTTTCGAGAAGGGACGCTAGCTTAAATGGGTTCAAGTTGGTAAAGAGAAAGACGTTTGGACCTGTTAGATACTTTTCAAGTTTTTTCAGTTCAGGTTTGTCCTTAACGTTTTCTATAGCCCTTTTCATTAATGTGTTTTTTGCGACGCGTATATGAACTTCTTTCGCCAGTTTTTTCTTTAATTCTTGGAGTTGTGATGCTCTAACTTTTTGTAGGCTTGCTACTGCTACCACATTGTACTGTTTAAGAAGCTTTGAAATTTCTTCAACTTCAGCGGCTTTCTCTTGTAAAGCCACTTGGGATGGCAGATGCTTTCCCCTCTTACAGTTTTATCTTTACAGGGGCGCCCATGGTTGTTTTAACATGGATTGATTTAATGTTTTTTATTCCCCTCTTCATTCTTCCTTCAATGGCCTTTAGTACCGCTTGAATGTTTTTTGCCAACTCTTCCTCGCTCATGTTTTCCGTCCCTATGCGGCACTGTATCACTGGTTGGTTTCGCATCCTGATGACAACTGTTTTACGATATTTGTTTAATAAGCCCTCTATGTCGGCATTTGGCGGAACTGGTATTGGCATTTTTCCCCTTGGGCCTAAAGCAGCGCCTAAAACTTTGCCTACAAGGGGCATTAGTGGGGCTTCTGCAAGGAAAAAGTCGTATTCATTGGCAAGTTTCCGTATTTCCTTTTTCTTGCCCGCAAGAGCTTCCAACTCGTCTTTTTCTATTACTAAGTCTGCGTTGGCTCTCTTCGCTCTTAGCGCTAATTCCCCCGTGGCAATCACACATACCTTATTTGGTTTTTCCGGCGGTGGGTGTGGAAGCTCAATATTTTCTTGGAGCCTGCCTTCCGGAGATTTCATGTCTATATCTTGCAAGGTCACTATAAGTTCCACTGACTGGGTGAAGTTTCTTTTTCCAGCCTTCTCTTTCGCCTCTTTTAAGGCGGTTATGATTGTTTTCGGCTCTACTGACATTTGTTGGGACCCCGTGCCATTGATGGATTATTAAGCCATTATAAAAATGTTCTCTCTTAAGCCTCGTTTTCAGCAAACATTCCGTCATACTTTCCAGTGTCGATTTCCTTCAGAACCTCTTTTGGATCTTTTCCTTCAACTGTAACACCCATGCTCACACATGTTCCTAAAACTTCCTTGACGGCTGCCTTCAACGTTTTTGACAGAAGTTCTGGACGTTTTATCTTCGCTATTTTTATGAGCTGTTGCATTGAAAGGTTTCCAACTTTCTGCGCCTTCGGATTTCCCGAGCCTTTTTCGATTTTTAGCTCGCTTACGATTAAGGCGGATGTCGTCGGGGTTCCAACATTAACCTCAAACTGTTTGGTTTCGGGGTCAACAATAACCTTTACTGGAACTTTCATTCCAGCATAGTCTTTTGTGAGTTCGTTTATCTTGTTCACGACTGCTAAAACGTTTACGCCGAGCGGGCCTAAGGCTGGCCCTAACGGTGGACCCGCTGTGGCTTGTCCTCCGCTAACAAGAAGTTCCACAATTTTCTTTTCTCCCATAGCGCTTCTCACCAACTTCTAGGTTTTTGCTTTTTCTACAAGTTTCACATAGTCTGCGTGGACTGTTATTGGAAGCGTGAAAGTTGCTTCCAGAAGCTCTAAAGTTACCTCCTCTTTAGCCCTATCAATACGTGTTATCTTGGCGCGCATTCCCTTAAACGGTCCGCCGGTAACCTCCACAATGTCGTTTTCGTTTAACTCTTCGATTACGGGCTTTTTAACAATGTATTTTTCGATTTCTGAAAAGTTTACGAAGTCCGGGACTCGCGATTTTATGTGTTTGATGCCTGCTATGGCTTGTTCCACAAAATGGGGGCCTTCTGCCTCCATGAAAATGTATCCCCTAAGGGTGTCCGGAACGAGGATGGCTTTTACTGGTATTTTGTTTAACTCGATTCTAGCAGCTATAAGCTTGGCCACGTTTCGCTCTTGCCCTGTTGTTATTCTTACAGCGAAAATTTTTGTCGGAGGTTTTTCCATGCTTTTAACTTCCTTGAAGAGTTTACATTTGAGAGAGGGGGGCTGTTAACAGTTTTATGATGAAGCCTATGAGTCCGACAATGCCTATGCCTAAAAAGCATATTTTTATCGACAGCCACAACTCGCTTTTTCCAGGTTTAACTGCCAATTTTAATGTTTTGGCGCATTGTTCTAGGAATGATCTTAAGCCCATCGTGTTTACCAGCACGTTGATAGTCTGCTTACGTTTCTATTAACTTTTCTATATTGGTAAGCGAGCTTCATGTTAAACCTTTTGGATTTTTAAGCCTAAACCATCAAGTACTCTAACGAGGTGTTGTTTGTCTTCTCCCCTTATTCCCTTCCAGTCAAGCAACGCTAACTCAACTTTTTCCAATGTTTTCTCAATGCACTGACGAAGGATATCTTCGTCAACTTCTGGAATTGCGTATTTCGGAATTATGTGGCCAAAGGCTATGTTGCTTTCCAGTGCAATTTTTGTGAATTTTTCGTTGTAATGCGGACCGCCGATGCCTATCACCGTTTGGGCTTCTCTTTTTCCAAAGTTTTTAACAGTTTCCATCACCGCATGGGCTATGACCTTCGCTGCTTCTGTATCCTCCCACTGTTTGGGCGTGCTTCCCAATTCAACGAACATAGCTGGCTTGTCTAAGGATGGACCATGATGGGTGCATTCATAGGAAACCTTGTAAGCAAGGATGTTTTCTTTGACTAGTTTTGCCATAGTCTTTAAGGCTGTCCTCATGGCGTTTGCAGGAGCTATGGAAAGTTTTTTCGGGAGTCCTCCCAAGTCTGCTTTTCCAAAGTTGCCCGGTGTGTGTACTGAAAGCGTGGGGATTCCCTTTTCGCTGCTGTGTCTTGAAAGAAATATTGTGAGCTCGAGGACTGGTGAAAAATCCGTTATGTCTTGGGCATAAACTAGTTCCTCGTTTAACACAACCAATTTCACATTTTGCTCGCTTTTTTTGAACGTGTAAACTTGCGCGCCTTTAAAATTCTCTTTACATGTTTCAAAGGGATAATTTTCCAGAAGCTGTTTCGTTATGTTCATGCTTGCTGGGTCTCTTTTTGACGTAACTAACAGAATCAATGTTTTTCCCAGTTGCATGTCACGATGTGACTAGAAAAATCTTTCCATAAAGTTTATAATTGCTTTAAGCGTTGAAACTTTGGTTTCACGGTTGGATGGTGAGGATATGCATCTAATCAATTTTAAAGAGTTATCTAGTCAACAGCTCGTTGAGATTGTTGATAAGGCTATTGAAGTGAAGCGTAATCCCGAAAAATATCGGAAAGCTTTGGATGGCAAATCCTTGGCCATGATTTTTCAAAAAACCTCGACGAGAACGAGGGTTTCCTTTGAGGTTGCTATGACCCAGCTTGGGGGACACGCACTTTACATAGACTGGAGAACAACAAATTTTACCATAGCGGATATATACGATGAAACTCAATACTTGTCGCGGAACGTTGACGGCATTATGGCGAGGCTTTTGCGAAACGCTGACTTGCAAGTTATGGCTAAAGCCTCAAGAGTCCCTGTTATAAATGGGTGCGACGAGAAATACCATCCGAGCCAAGCCATAGCTGACCTTATGACCATGAAGGAAAAGAAGGGCAAACTTAAAGGCTTAAAACTTGTTTACATTGGTGTACACAACAATGTGTGCAACTCGCTGATAGAAGGATGCACAAAGACTGGTGTTAAAATTGTTACGGTGACGCCAATATTCAATGAGCCTTCAAGGGACGATGAACTCCTTGAAGAAGCCAAGAAAACGGGGCTTTATGAAACTACCCTCGACGTGAAAGAGGCCCTAAAAGACGCGGATTTTGTTTATACCGACACTTGGGTTGACATGGAATTTTTCGCGGATCCAAAATTCGCTGCTGAAAAGGAAAAACGCATAAAGCTTATGATGCCTTACCAAGTGAACAAGGAGTTGCTAAAGGGAAGCAACGCGCTCATAATGCACGACATGCCAATCCACAGAGGCTATGAGATAAGCGCCGATGTTATAGAAAGCCCTAACTCAATCATATATGAGCAGAGCGAGAACAGACTTTACGCGGCAAAGGCTATACTGCTCAAACTACTTGGAAAATTTTAGTGGTCATCCCGTGGCTCACGATTTTGAGGCGGCAAAATTTTAGGAAGTTTTCCAAATTTGAAACATTGTTCAATGCTGAGTTTTGTTGCGTAAAGTTTATTAGGAAGAGAATTTTGCGGCTCTCTTAGAGGATAGAAAGACGTATGAGTAGTTGGCCAAATAGGCCGTATATGAACTCCGGGCCCGTCCTGAGTTCGACGATAATAGTGGGTGTTCGCTATGGGCATCCACATTATCGCCGAATTTCGGGGCGTGGATCCCCGAAAGCTTTCAAGAGTGGAAGATCTGCGTCCGATTTTGGATAGGGTAGTTGCTAAGTCTGGTTTGCATGTGGTTTCTTCAAGTTTCCATCAATTTGAGCCTTATGGGGTTTCCGCCATATACCTTTTAAGCGAGTCTCATTTGAGTGTTCACACGTGGCCGGAGTATAGTTACATGGCTCTGGATATTTTTACTTGTGGGGATGATGGTCCAGCCTTGAAGGCTTTTGAACTGTTAGTGGAGGCGTTCCAGCCTAAAAGTGTTGAGAAACGTGTTATTAGGAGGGATGTTCTTGGAGAGGATAGAATCCAAAATACTTCGTGAACTTGCTGGTTCAAGGCGGACTTTATGGGAGCTTCTCGACAAAGTTAACAGTCCTCTCAAGAATTTTGTCTCTTCACTTAGGAAGCTTAGTGCTAACGGACTTATCGCGGCTGACGAAAATGGCTTCTATTTAACTGAAAGCGGCAAAAATATGGTTAACCCAAAGAACTTAGACTTTGAAGCGAAACTCTGCCCCCAATGTCTTGGCAAAGGGATAATTCCAGAGGCAAAATTCCAAAAGGTCTTAGAAGAGTTTAAGCGAATATCTGAAAAAAGACCAAAGCCAACCCTTGATTTTTTCCAGGGTTACATGCTTGAGCGGGATGTTGTTGCAAGGGTGGCTTTAATGCATTATCACGGTGATTTGGACGGTAAAAGCATAGCTCTAATAGGTGATGATGACTTACTGAGTGTTGCTTTAGCCTTAACTGGTTTGCCGTCTCGCATAGTTGTCTTTGACATTGACAGAAGGTTGGGTGATTTCATTAACATGGTTAACAAAGATTATGGCTTTAACATAGAGTATGTAGAGTACAATGTAGCTAACCCGTTACCTCAAGAGCTACGGGGAAGATTTGATGTTTTCTCCTCTGAGCCTCTTGAGACATTGTCTGGCTTGAAAGCCTTCATCATGCGTGGCGTGGCCTGCCTCAAAGAGAATGGTGTTGGCTATTTTGGTTTAACCCTTTACGAGGCTTCACTTAAAAAGTGGCTCGCTGTCCAAAAACTGCTTGCCGAAATGAACTGTGTAATCACCGACATTATTCAAGGATTCTCAGCTTACCCCATGGATTACGGCACTGCCAACTATGAGGAATTTGCCTACAATCTAGGCTTTAATATAGGCAAGAATCCAGGAATAAACTGGTATAAATCTGCCTTGTTCCGGTTTGAGGTGCTCGGTGCAGCAAAACTTCCAGCGGCAGCAAACAGAAAGCTTAGGATAAAGTTTATCGACCCAGAGGAGGATTTAACTCATCCTAAGCTTGTCGTGAAGTTTCAAGCGTAAAAGAGGATAGTGGTTCTGTGTCGCCCAGTAAAGCGAGGAAGGCGTTAGAAGTCACCGTTGAAGATTTTAAGATTCGCCGCGCCAACGAAAGCGACCTGCAACAAATTGTTAGGCTGTCAGAGAAACTTGGAAAGGATGAAAGCGCCATGGACTCTATGGTTTCCCCGCTGCCAAGCGAATTCCAAAACCCAAACTGGATTCTGAAAAACATTCGAGGCGAAAACACAGTAGTTTTTGTCGCGGAGGTCGAGGGAAAAATAGTTGGCTACGCGCTTGGATGGGTTAGCCAACCATGGTCTTACAAAAGTAAGAGAGGATATATCTGCGACTGCTTCGTTGAAAAATCCTACAGGCGACGCGGCATAGGCACAGCTTTGATAAGGGCTATGCTCAAATGGTTCGGAAATAAGGGTGTGGAGTGTGTTGAGGCGGATGTTTATTCTAGCAATACCCCCTCACTGACGCTATTCAGAAATTTGGGTTTCAAAGAAGTCTCCAAACGACTGCGCTTGACACTCGCTAATGAGCAGTGAAGGCATTAACTACCGCAATATCATGTCAACAAATTTTTGTGGGCTGAACTCTTCTAGGTCGTCGTATTTCTGCCCTGTTCCGACAAAAATTATTGGTTTCTGTGTTACATAGGTTACGCTTAGGGCTGAGCCGCCTTTAACATCTGCGTCTACTTTGGTTAGTATTGTTGCATCTATGCCTACACTTTTATGGAATTCTTCCGCTTGCATCACTGCGTCATTTCCAGTTAACGCATCTACCGTTAAAATTGTCAAGTCTGGGTTTACCACCCGTTTGATTTTTGCAAGTTCATTCATCAAGTTCCTGTTTGTCTGCATTCGTCCTGCGGTGTCAATGAGGACGACGTGGATGCCGTGAGCTTTTGCATGATTTATGGCGTCATAGGCTACTGCTGCTGGGTCTGCACCATACTTGTGTTTTATTATCCGCAATCCCAAACGTTTGGCATGAGTTTCTAACTGTTCAATTGAGCCTGCTCTGTAAGTGTCGCTGCATGCCAAAACAACCGTATATCCCCTTTTATTTAACAAACGGGCAACCTTTGCGATGGTTGTCGTTTTTCCAGTGCCATTTATTCCCAAGAAAACTATGACGAAAGGCTCATTTTTCCGACGTTTTTCTTCAATCGCCTTAAACAAGTCTATCTTATTGTTGGTTAGCAGTACGTCAAGGAGGGCTTCACGGAGGTTTTGTTCCACAATTTTCCTTTTGTCCTCAAGCCTTTTGACCTGTACTCCGGTTAGACGTTTCTCTATTTCTTCGCATACTCGTTCCGCCACAGGCAAGGCTACGTCATTCTCTATGAGGGTTAGCTTAAACTCTGAAAGGATGGGGCGAAGATTTTCAGCCCTAAGCTCTGTTGTTGTTATCTTGTTCACTAAACTGCTTAAGCCTGACTTTAACCTTTCAAACATTTTTGGCGGGGGTCCCCTTCCTTAACTCAGCCGCCAATTCCTCGAATCGCTCTCGATCCGCATTGATTCTATCTATGACCTGCGAGAACTGTTGCTGTAGAGAAGCCCTGCTCTTTTCTAAGTCCTCAAGCCTCTTTTTGATTATCTCTTTGGCTTCTTGGAGTGTTTTTTCAACGGAGACGCCTGCTCCAATGCCCACTGTGACTTTATCTGGTGTTTCAAGCCTCACCTTTATGTAAGAGTTTCCGCCTATGGGAACTAGAAGTTCAGCGTTTTCTTTTTCTTTTTCCAACCCCTCTAAAGTCATGTTTGCATAGTTTAAGTCTGTTATGACCGCGTTCACCATGTTTATTCTGGCTTGTAAGGCTTCTGCTGTTTGTTCTAGGATGCGTATTTCAACAGTAAGCCTTCTCAGTTCTTCTTCATATTCACTCGCCAATTTTCCCTTCTCCAGCTAAGAGCTTTTTTATAATTGGATCTTCAACTTCGTTAGGTGAGATTTCTTCAACCCTATCTATCTTTATGTGGGCTCGTTTAACACGGTGTCTACTACCAAGTTCTGCGTAAACCTTCTCTACGGCGTGTTCTGGCTTTAAAGCTACGACTTCCTTTTCGAAGGAGGTTTGCCAGTTTGGCTTTCGAATTTCGCCTATTATTCTGAAAACTTTCACTTCACTCATCTTCCTTTACTACACCCAAAGCATGTCCAATTATAAACATTTCTGGACCAGTTGTAAGCGAACCAGCAATCGCCGCGTGGCTGTTGCAAATAAGCCCCGTGCTCACGTATGGTATGCCACAATTAACTGTGCCTACATCCACCGGCACCTTCAACACGTCTTCTAAAAGTTTGCGTTCAGAATCCTTCAAGAGAGGATGCGCTAAAACCCCCTTGTTTGTGGCGACAGCCAAAGAACCCACATAAGGCAGTTGGGCAATTTCTCCTGGAACTGCCTCCACACCAAGAGTGTCTGAAATTTTTCTAATCTCGGACTGTTTTAACCTTGGATCTACTATGGCGCCATAGTCATTTGCTAAAACCATATTGCCGTACGCCGTCTTCTTCGTTTCCATGACTGTCACATTTCCATCGAAAACCGCTTTTATAGCTTCGATTTCTTCGTCTTTCACAAAATGAGGCAGCAATATCCCATTTGAGTTTGCACATGCGAGAACGCCAATTAGAATTGAGCCGCCTATGTTTGTGTGTACAAGCTTAACTTTAAGCCATTCCGCCATTCTTTCAGCCTTTTTAATTGAGACAAATTTTGGAACAATAACCATTTTTTCTGTAGCTAATAGGTATACACCTATGCTTGCGCTTCCGAAAAGGTCTGTGAGGTAGACCGCCACGTTCAGTCTCCTTCAGCTAAATAAACCGTAACGTTTCCATCCTTATCTTTAACCGCCCTCACGCGGATTTTTCTTGGCGGTTTCTCTATTCCTCTGCTCCAAACTTTCTCATTTACTTCATTGCTTATGATAACTTTTTTGGGCTCTTCTTCCACCTCTTCCTCCTCTTTCCGAGCTTCAAGTTTCATGTGCCTCTTAATAAATTCTCGAATTATTCTGATTGCTTTGGGCGCCCTTTTGTTTGGAGGGACAATCCAAGCTTTTCCTAAAGGAATTGTGTAAAACCTTTCTTCAATAATTTCCTCCGCCATTTCCTCTTTTGTTGGAGGTTTAGTTTCCTTAGTTTCCTCTCTCCCGATTTCGGTTTTTTCCTCTTTTGCTTCTATTTCCTCTAATGGTGTCTCTTCCAGTTTCTCGGCAGTCCCTTCTATTTTCTCAACACCCTTTTCCTCGTTTATTTCTGCTTCTTTCTCCATTTTCAGGGGGATTCACCTCTAAGCCTTTATTTTTCTTGTTCTCCAGTGTCTTCTTTTAGGATGTGTTCTAAATTTCCCAGCAGTTTTGGCAATAACCCATGTTGGAACAGCTTTTTTCACTTTTCCAGCTTTTGCAAGCCTTCTCTTTTTTGCTGGAGGTTTAAACCTTGCCATTTTTAAACCCTTCTAATTTTTATTTCACGCTTCTGGGATTGTAGTTGGATCAATATTTGTTTAAGCTGTTCATCTGTCAGGGGGATTGGCAGCTTTCCCATTTGGGCCAGTTGGATTAGCTGTATTTCAAGTTGCGCCGTGAATTCAGGCTTTACAAGCTTAAGGTTTGCTAGCCTCTGCCGAGCCTCCGGTGTTAAAATGGTTTTCAAAATAGCTTGTTTCTGTAGTTCGAGCTGCTGTTCTATTTGGACTTTTCTTTGTTCTTCAGCTAGTCTCCTTTGCAGGGCGAGAAGTTTTCTTTGGCGAAGCTCTTCAAGTTCCTCGTCCGACATCCCTACCCACTCTTTTGATATTTCTCCAGTTCCGGCATGCTCTTCAACAAGTTTTTCTTTACCTCTTCAGCTATTTCCTCGAGTAGCCTCCTTCCTTCCTTTGTTACTCGCCTTCCCTTGTTTTGGTATTTCTCGATTAAGCCTGCGGCTTCAAGTTGTTGAAGGGCTTTCCTAATTATTGCGCCGCCAGCCTTGACAGCGTGTTCTGGTCTAACTCCGAAATCTTTTCTACCGCCGTATTCGGCGCGAAGCTTTTCAATGCCTATAGGTCCGTGAATGTAGATTTTGCGCAACAAAGAGGCACAGCGGATGTACCACCAGTCTGGATTGTCAGGCGGTCTCTGCACATGGGCTCCTGTTTTCACCATGCTTGCCCAAGGGGGTGGCGTAACTTCGTCTACATTTTCTTTCAAGTAATCAGCTAGTTTTTGAATGAATTCTGGTGCGGGGACATCGTATGGCGTTGGCAACTTCGTTTTTCCTCGCTGTTTTGCCTCTTCACTAATTCACTAAGCTCAATATAAAGGCTTTCACTTTTCCGGGGGCTTTCTTCGGCGCTTGTAAAGGATGAAGGTGTGTCCTCTTACCTCGATTAGTTCAGCATTCGTGCGCTTAGAAATCTCGGCTGCAATTTCGGCGGTTTTTAATTCTCTTAGGGCTGTCTTCAAAACCTTAATTTTAACAGTTTCCCGTTTACCTAGCTGTTTTTCAATTTCTTTTAGCAATTCTTCTGAAACTTGTCCTTTGCCAACCCAAACAGTGGGCTTTTCGGCGCTGAACTCCCTTTTTATGCGACGCCTCATCCCAGCAGTTATTTTATTCATTGGTTTTTCGCCTTTTCCTCAATGGTATACGCATGTGTCCGCCGCATTTAAGGCATGTGATAACCACGTGGGGTTCCCTGTGCTGTTTAATGCGCACACGACTGCTGGCACCGGGCAAAATAAAGCTTTTGCAATGACGACAAACCAGACGCCTATATTCAGCTGGCAAACGCAATTTTGCCGCCATAGCCACACGGCGGGCTATATCCACATAACGCTGAGCAAGCTGCGGGTTCTCCTTATAAGTTTCAATAGCTAACTGAAAAAGCGTGTGAACCCGCTGTCTTGCAATACGCTTGATAAAGGCATCCATACTCTCTAATCCAACATTGCTAATTGTATGGAAACTTGGTGCGGGGGGTGGGATTTGAACCCACGAAGGCCTACGCCAGAGGATCTTAAGTCCTCCCCCCTATCTTAGGCCGGTCTGACCCCAACAGCCTATTTAGACCTGGCTCGGGTACCCCCGCACCAGCAAGTACTCTCAAGAGATTTTCCAATGTTTAAGTTTTCCGCGTCAAGATACATTTAAGTTGTGATTCAATACTTTTTATTTTGGGCGGGTAGCCTAGCAAGGATAGGGCGCAAGCCTCCTAAGCTTGTGGTCGTGGGTTCAAATCCCACCCCGCCCGTTTACACTTAAGAGTAAAAGATGTTTAAATAATGGAGAATTGATTTTGGTTTAGAAAAATTTAGAGAGGGTTTGTTTAGAATTCTTCGCTTTCTGTTTCGCTTGGTGTCTTTTCTTTTTCCTTTTCTTCTTTTGGTTTTGCGGCTGCTATGACGTCGTCTATGCGTAGGATCATGGAGGCGGCTTCTGTGGCTGATTTTATGGCTTGTTCTTTGACTATGGCTGGTTCGACGACACCGTTGCCAAACATGTTTTCAATTTTTCCCGTGTAGACGTTTACGCCCATGAAGTGGCCGTCTGTTTTTTCGTGGGCTGCTCTGAGCTCGACCATTATGTCTATTGGTTCTAGTCCAGCGTTTTCAGCTAGGGTTCTTGGGATTATTTCTATGGCGTCTGCGAAGGCTTCGATGGCTAATTGTTCTCTTCCGCCTACTTTGGCTGCGTAGTCGCGGAGTTCTTTGGCTATTTCTGTTTCTACGGCGCCTCCGCCAGCGACGATTTTGCTGTTTTCGATTACGTCTGACACCACTGAGAGGGCGTCGGTCATGGCTCGTTCAGCTTCGTCTACCATTCTTTCGAGGCCAGCCCTTATCAGTATGGCAACAGAGCGAGGGTTCTTGCAGTCTTCAACGAAGATCATTTTGTCTTCGCCGATTTTTCTTTCCTCCACGAGGCCGGCGGTGCCTAAGTCTTGGGGTGTCAAGTCGTCTAAGTCTGTAATTATTCTGCCGCCTGTGGCTCTTGCGAGTTTCTCCATGTCGGATTGTTTGACTCTTCTGGCGGCTAGTATGCCTTCTTTCGCCAAGAAGTGTTGTGCCATGTCGTCTATGCCCTTTTGGCAGAAAACTACGTTGGCGCCGGCCGCCTTAATCTTATCAACCATCTCCTTTAACATTTTGGTCTCTTGGTCTAGGAAAGCCTTCATTTGGGATGGGTCGCGGATGCGTATTTCTGCGCTGAACTCCGTTTTCTCGATTTCAAGTGGGCAGTCCAAAAGGGCGATTTTTGCGTTTTCTACTTTCTTTGGCATGCCGGGGTGGACGACTTCTTTGTCTATGATTACGCCTTTCACCAGCTGGGATTCGAAGAGGCCTTTGCCTGTCTTTTTTATGATTTGGATGTTGTCTATGTCGGCTATTCTTCTGTCGCCCCTTTGTTCAACTATTTGTTTTACTGCGTCTATGGCTATTTCCGCCAAGTGTTCTTTGGCTGGGCCGACGGCTTTGCTTGCCATGGATGTTAACGCTACTTTGCGGAGGGTTTCGCGGTCGTTGATGTCGACGGGTTTGGCTATGCGGTTTATGGCTTCGATGGCTTTTTGGGCGGCTTTGCGGTAGCCGCTGACGATTACGGTTGGGTGTATGTTCTGGTCTAGAAGTTCCTCAGCCTTTTTCAAGAGTTCGCTTGCGAGGACTACTGCTGTTGTTGTTCCGTCGCCCACCATGTCGTCTTGGGTTTTGGCTACCTCCACCATCATTTTGGCGGCCGGATGCTCCACCTCTATTTCATCTAGGATGGCGGCGCCGTCGTTGGTTATGGTTATGTCGCCGAGGCTGTCGATGAGCATTTTGTCCATTCCGCGGGGGCCAAGCGTTGTCTTCAAAACTTCGCCTATGATTCGGGCAGCCATAATGTTGTTTCTTTGGGCTTCCCTTCCTCGGCTTCGGGCTGTTCCCTCTTTAAGGATTAAGACGGGCTGTCCCGAAGCTGTTGTTGTTAAGTAAGCCATATTCCTTTTCCTCCATTAATGTAAAAGGTTTATGCGTGGTTAAGCAAAAATGCGGTAAAATATAAACTTTTACCCTTTTTGAGGCTTTAACCTAACGTTAAGTGTTCTAGGAGGATTTTTGCTCCGATGGCTATTAGAATTAGTCCGCCTAGAACTTCGATTTTGCCCATGCGGAGGCGTCGGAGCTTGTCGCCGAGGAAGGCGCCCGCCAGTGAAAGTGTGAAGGTTATGGTTCCAATAATTATTATTGGCGGGGCTATGGAGG
>Ga0185307_1000379_pt1 | contig 28586 bp, 31 predicted proteins | sample LHCtaG_FD_128010 | JGI IMG/M metagenome (GOLD analysis project Ga0185307, IMG submission 128010) | Hot spring microbial communities from Little Hot Creek, USA to study Microbial Dark Matter (Phase II) - LHC4sed_matched (SPADES... | ecosystem: Environmental > Aquatic > Thermal springs > Hot... | reverse complement strand
GGAAATTGGCTGGAGCGGAGAATAACATGCCAGCAGCAAAAAAGGTCTTAGTTGTAAGCGGTAAAAGGAAAACCGCCATAGCAAGAGCTGTGGTTAAACCTGGAATGGGCAGAATAAGGATCAACAAAATACCCTTAGAAATTTATGAGCCAGAAGTCGCCCGCCAAAAAATAATGGAGCCCCTTACACTTGCCGGAGACGAAGTTTGGAGGCAGTTGGATATAGACATAAAAGTTTGGGGAGGAGGCTACATGGGACAAGCAGAAGCCGCTAGAATGGCTATTGCAAATGCCCTGTTAAAGTGGACGAAAAGCACACAATTACGAAATGTCCTTGTTGAATATGACAGGACAATGGTTGTTGGAGACCCGCGGAGAAAGGAGCCTAAAAAGTTTGGCGGTCCAGGTGCAAGAGCCAGAGACCAGAAAAGCTACAGGTGAAAAGGAGGATTTTGCGGCATGATTATCCCTGTCAGATGTTTTACATGCGGCAAATTGATTGGCGATAAATGGGAAGAGTTTGCGAGAAGAGTGAAGACCGGAGAAGATGCTGGCGACGTTTTAGACAGTTTAGGAATTAAAAGGTACTGTTGCCGGCGCATGCTTCTTTCTCATGTTGAAATCATAGATGAGATTTTACGCTTTTACGAAGAGGCTGAGAAAAGGAAAGAGGCTAGAAGCTACTACTACCAGCAATAAGCAGGGAATGACATGTCCACAGTTATTGAAGATGTAATTGCAAGGAAAGTTTTCAACAGCAGAGGCGAAGAAACAATAGAAGTTGACGTTATTACAAATTCAGGTTTTGGAAGAGCCTCAGCCCCCGCTGGAAAAAGCCGGGGAAAAGCTGAAGTTATATATTTCCCAGAGGGCGGTGTAGACGAAGCGATAAAAAAGGTTGAAGAGCTTATAGCCCCAGAACTTATAGGCTTGAACGCTGACTTTCAAGAGGATATTGACAGAACCCTCCATGAAATTGACAGCACAAAAGATTTTAGGGTGATAGGGGGCAACACCGCCTTCGCAGTTTCCATGGCAAACGCAGAGGCTGCAGCAAACTCTTATGGAATTCCGTTGTTTCAATATTTGGGCGGTTACGCGGCCCGTGAACTCCCTTACCCTCTTGGAAACGTTATAAGCGGAGGAAGCCATGTCGGCGGCAAGGCTCCAGATATCCAAGAGTTTTTAGTTCTGCCAAATGGTGCGGATTCTTTTCTGGAGGCAGCTGAAGCAAACATCAAAGTCCACATGAAAATTGGAGAGCTTCTGAAAAGAAAAGATAAGCTTTTCAATTATGGTAAAAGCGATGAAGGCGCATGGACAGCAAACATAACAAACCTAGACGCACTGGAAATTTTAGCCCGTGCATGCGAGGAAGTCAGCAACGAAGTCGATTTCAACTGCAGTCCAGGCATAGACTTGGCTGCGTCCACATTATGGAATGGCAAAATCAAAAAATATGTTTACCGAAGGGAAGGCAAAGAGCTGGATTCCGGGGAACAACTGGAGTTTGTCCGCCAAATAGTGGAGAAATATCATCTGGCGTATGTTGAAGACCCGTTCCACGAGGAAGATTACGAGAGCTTTGCAGAACTAACGAAAAGATTAAAAAATTGTTTGGTTTGTGGAGACGACCTTTTCGTGTCAAACAATGAGAGGCTGGTGCATGGAGCCAAAATGCGCGCAGGCAACGCCATCATTATAAAGGTGAATCAAGTTGGCACGTTGACAGATGCCGTGGAAACCATTGAAACCGCCAAAAAAGCCGGGTACATCCCCGTGGTGTCTCACCGTTCTGGAGACACTTGTGACTGGCACATAGCCCACTTGGCTGTAGCTTTCAAATGTCCAATAATAAAGACGGGTGTGGTGGAAGGCGCCCGAATAGCGAAGATAAACGAGTTAATAAGGGTGGAAGAGTTTTTAGGAGACAGAGCTAAAATGGCTGAACTCCAAATAATATAGCGAATGGAGATGAAACCTTGGCTAAGGGGGAAGAAGCTAAAAAAGAGGAAAACGACGAAGAAACAAGCGTTAGTGCTGAGGAAGAACTTCTACTGCCCAGGGACACGTTGTTGTCTGCTGGAATCCACATAGGAACAAGAATGAAGACAAAAGATATGGAACAATTTATATATCGTGTAAGACCGGACGGTCTCTTTGTTTTAGACGTTAAAAAAACGGATGAACGTATAAGAGTTGCCGCTAAATTCCTCGCAAGATTCGAGCCTTCCCGAATAGCAGCCGCAGCCGCGAGGCTTTACGCTCAAGAACCCGTCAAGAAATTCTGCGAGTTAACCGGCGCGGTGCCTGTTGTGGGACGTTTTATTCCGGGATTATTGTCTAATCCACTTTACCCAAACCGTATTGAGCCTGAAGTTATCATAGTTTCTGATCCTAGGGCGGATTCTCAAGCTGTTAAGGAGGCTGCTTCTGTTGGCATTCCAGTGGTGGCTTTGTGCAGCACGGACAACGATTTTTCAGGAGTAGACCTAGTAATTCCTACAAATAACAAGGGGAGAAGGGCTTTAGCCGTTATATACTGGCTTTTAGCTAGGCAGATCCTCCGCGAAAGAGGTGAACTCCCACCAGACAAGGATCCGCCTTTAACAATTGAGGATTTTGAGGCTAAGATTTCTAAGGAAGAGGAGGAAGGCTAGCGTAGATGGTGAAGGTTAGGCATCCATGCCAAGCCGGAGCTTTTTACGCTGGAACAGCTGAAGCCTTGAAAAGGCAAATTGAAAAATGTTTTCTACACGAGCTTGGACCGGGAAAAATTCCATCTGTTGCTGAGGCTGGACCTAGGCGAATAGTTGGGCTTGTTTGTCCCCATGCCGGATACATGTATTCAGGTCCAGTTGCAGCCCACGCCTATTATAGTTTGGCGTTGGATGGAAAGCCAGAAATAGTGGTTATTTTTGGGCCTAATCACACCGGTTATGGAAGTGCATTGGCTATTATGAATGAGGGTGTTTGGCGCACTCCTCTTGGCGATGTTGAAGTTGATGGTGAAACAGCCAACCAGATTGTGGAAGAATCTCGCATTGTGGACGTTGACGATGTTGCCCACCGTTACGAACACTCAATAGAGGTTCAGCTTCCCTTTTTGCAGTATCTTTTCGGTTCGAGGTTTAAGATTGTGCCCGTCTGTTTTCTGATGCAAGACTTGCATTCTTCCATGGAAGTGGGGCAAGCTACGGCTAAAGCTCTAGTTGGGAAAAATGCTGTGATAATAGCTTCTTCGGACATGACTCATTACGAGCCCCACAAAGTGGCGGAGCGAAAAGATAGGCTTGCGCTTCAAGCTGTCGAAGAAATGGAGGAAACTAGGTTTTATTCGATAATCGAAGAACATCGAATCTCCGCGTGTGGTTACGGTCCTATAGCCGCATTAATAACGGCTGCTAAAGCTTTAGGGGCGAAAGAGGCAAAATTATTATGCTACAAGACCAGTGGAGATGTCAGCGGCGACTACTCGGCTGTTGTTGGGTACGCCGCCGTGCAATTCACAAAATAGTGGTTTGGAATGGGGGTAGCTGTCGCTTCAGCTCCGGCTAAAGTGATCCTTTTCGGAGAACACTTCGTCGTTTACGGCGAACCAGCCATTGTTCTAGCCATAGACAAAAGAGCTTATGCAAAAGTGGAGACCCGCCAAGACAAAAAGCTGTTTATACAATCACAGAACTTGGGCTTATCAGCCTTCTTCGAAAACGGCAACATCAAAGTGGAGAAAGGCGACATTAAAGAGGCGCGAATAAAACTTGAACCAATAAAGTGCGCCGTAGAAAAAGTATTGGAAAAAGCCGGGGAAAAAGTGGGCTTAAATGTTGAAGTTAACTCAACAGTGCCCGTTGCCGCTGGGCTTGGCTCATCAGCAGCTGTAGCTGCAGCGGTGGCGGCAGCCGTGGGCGCAGCATTAAACATTAAAATATCGAAGGAAGATGTTTTTAGCGTAGCCTTCGAAGCTGAGAAAATCATGCATGGCACCCCTTCCGGTGTGGACCCGGCAATATCAACTTTTGGCGGAGCAATGCTTTACCAGTTAGATACGGGTTTTAAACCCCTTGAGGTTAAGGCTGAAGTGCCGCTTGTCGTTGGCAACACTGGCGTCGAAAGGTCAACCCGTGTTCAAGTTGCAAAGGTTCGTGAACTGACGGAAAAATATCCACAAATTGTCGAGCCTATGATGCGGGCAGCCCGCGAAATAGTGCTGCAAGCAATGGAAGCATTAAAAAAAGGCGATCTGGAAACCATTGGAGAGTTGATGAACATAAACCACGCGTTGTTATATGGGCTTGGCGTTTCAGACGAATCTCTAGAGTGGCTTGTAAACGCTGCTAGAAAAGCCGGGGCACTCGGCGCTAAATTGACAGGAGCGGGAGGCGGCGGATGCATGATAGCTCTCGCCACAAAGGATAGGCTTGACAAGGTTTTGGAGGCTGTTCAAAGGGCTGGAGCCGGTGCTTTTGTGGCTAAAAAAACCGATGAGGGGGTTAGAATTGAGTCAAGTTAAACCAACCGTTCTAAAAATTGGCGGTTCGGTTATAACTGATAAGAGCAAGGAAATGGAGGTACGCATGGACGCTATAAGCCGTCTAGCCGACGAAATTCTTGAAGCAAACCCAAAAAACCTCATAATAATACACGGCGGTGGAAGTTTCGGGCATCCATTGGCGCAAAAATACGCCATAAAAGAAGGGTTTAGAGACAAGTCCCAAATAGTGGGTTTTGCTGAAACCCATCACGTTATGACCGTGCTTAATGGACTTTTCATGGACGCCCTAATATGGCGAGGCATACCCGCCGTGAGCATTGCACCTTCTTCCTGCATAATGACTAAGAATGGACGGATAGCATGTTTTGACGAAGCATCAACGAGAAGACTATTGGAAATGGGTTTCATTCCAGTCCTATACGGGGACGCGGTTCTCGACACCGAATTGGGCTTTACAATACTTTCTGGAGACCAGTTAGCATCTTTTCTAGCCCTACGTTTTAATGCAAAAAACGTTTTAATTGGCGTGGACGTGGATGGACTTTACGATGGGGATCCAAAGACAAACGCTAAAGCGAGAATGTTTGAGCGTTTAACATTAGAAGAACTTAAGAAAGTTCATGGTTTGCTAGGCGGCTCGAATGCTTGCGATGTGACTGGGGGCATGGCTAACAAAATTGCGGAGCTCATACCCGCCATAGAACACGGCATCCCAGTTTTGATTGTTAATGCCTCTAAACCCGGGTACATTTACAAAGCTCTTAAAGGAGAAAAAGTGAAAGGCACACTTATAGAGAAGGAATGATAATTGGCTGAAAAAACACAGAAGCGGAAGGCAGACCATATTCGAATAGCCGCAACCTACAATGTTCAAGCCAAGAGGAATACCACGGGTTTTGAAGATGTTCACTTTGTTCACAAAGCCCTGCCCGAAATTGATAAAGACAAAATCGACTTGTCAACCGTTGTTTTTGATCATAAGTTTTCGGCGCCAATAATGGTGAGCGCCATAACTGGCGGAACAAGCGAGGCCGGAAAAATTAACGCCGCCATTGCAACGGTTGTCGAAGAATTTGGGCTTGGAATGGGTGTTGGAAGCCAGAGAGCCGCCCTAGAGGACAAACGTCTTGAAAAAACCTTTGCAATAGCCAGAAAAAAAGCACCTACAGCTTTCTTGGCGGCTAACATTGGCGGGGTGCAGCTTGTCCGTGGATACGGCATGAAAGAGGTACGTAAAGCCATAGAAATGATTGACGCAGACGCCATTGCAATACACTTAAACCCTCTCCAAGAAGCTGTTCAACCCGAGGGTGAAACAAGCTTTCATGGAGTGCTCTCCCGAATAGGGGAAATCGCTAAAGAACTTGACAAACCAGTAATAGTGAAGGAAACCGGTGCTGGAATAGCTGCAGAGGAGGCTAGAAAGCTTGAGGCTGCCGGCGTAAAAGGCATAGATGTAAGTGGTGCTGGTGGCACAAGCTTTGCAGCGGTTGAATTTTTCCGTGCAAAGGGCGAGCGAAACTTTCACCGTAGAAGGCTTGGAGAGGTTTTCTGGGACTGGGGCATACCAACAGCCATAAGCCTAGTGGAGGTTGTTCAAACAGTGAACATTCCAGTCATAGCTTCCGGAGGAATACGCAGCGGGTTAGAAGCAGCCAAGGCAATAGCCCTTGGAGCAAGTCTTGCAAGCCTAGCCCAACCAGTTTTGCAAGCGACCATTGAGGGAGGCGTTAGGAAAATAAGGAAAACACTAAGTTTGCTTATCGAAGAATTACGGAACGCCATGTTTCTGACCGGAGCTGAAAACCCGAAACATTTACAGAAAGTGCCCGTAGTCATAACTGGAAAAACTGCTGAATGGTTAAAGCTCAGAGGGTTTGATGTTGAATCTTATGCCAGAAGGAGCGCTTCCCTCCATGAGTATTGAAAAATTGTTGGAAGAAAAAGCTCCACTAATAAATAAGACAATTGAGAAATATATCCCGCGAGTATTTTCCAAAAACGCTGTTCTTTTCAAGATAAACCCACCAAGATACGCCTACAACATTGAAGCTTTAAACAAGGCGATCGCCGAACCAGTCTGGGAGTTTTTGGACAGAGGTGGAAAACGTTGGCGTCCAACCCTTTTTCTACTCATATGTGAAGCTTTAGGAAAAAACCCGGAGGACTATTTGGACTATTCTATAATTCCGGAGGTCGTCCATAATGGGACCTTGATGATTGACGACATTGAGGATGCCTCTGAATATCGAAGGGGAAAACCATGCACCTACAAGATTTACGGGTTGGACATAGCCATAAACGCTGGAAACGCCATGTATTATTTGCCGCTTTTGCCGCTCATGGAAAACCGCGACAAAATAGGTGCCGAGAAACTGTCGAAAATCTACGAGATCTATGTGCAGGAAATGATAAATCTAAGCCTTGGACAAGCCATGGACATAGCGTGGCACAAGGGCTTGGCAAACGCTGACCAAATAAGCGAGGAAGACTACCTGCAAATGTGCGCCTACAAAACTGGAACCCTTGCAAGGATGGCGGCTAAAATGGCCGCGGTTCTCGCCGATGCAAACGAAGAGCTTGTTGAAAAACTCGGATTTTTCGCCGAAAGCATAGGCATAGCCTTCCAAATTCAAGACGACATTTTAGACCTGACTGGTGAAGAGTTCGCTGAAAAGAAAGGTGGACGCGGACAAGACATAACTGAGGGAAAGCGCACTTTAATTGTAATTCACACGTTAAAAGTTGCAAACGCTGAAGATAGAAAAAGGCTTATCGAAATTTTAAGGATGCATACCGCAGACCAACAACTCAGAGACGAGGCAATCGCCATCATGCAAAAGTACGGCTCAATAGATTACGCTAAAAACTTTGCAAAAAGAATTGTTGAAGAAAGCTGGAGAAATGTGGAAAAGCTTCTTCCACCTTCAAGTGCAAAGGAAAAGTTAAACGCCTTCGCAAAATTCCTTATTGAAAGGAAAATATAACCAATAAGCGAGAGCACAAGCCTTGACCGAACCGTCCAAAGAAATAGAAGAGCTAATCCGAAAATTCGCTCTGTTAAATGCTATTAAACATGATGGAAAAGCCCAACTTGGGCCTGTCATAGGCAAACTTTTAGCTGAAAGGCCAGAGTTCCGCGTACAAGTGAAGGAAATAGCCTCTCTTGTGGATAAGATAGTTAATGAAGTTAACAGTCTCCCGTTAAATGAGCAAAAACGCATAGTTGAAGAAAAGTGGCCTGAAGTACTCGTAAAAGAAAAGGTGGAGGAAGAGAAAAAGCTTCCACCATTACCTAATGTGGATAAATATCCAACCGTTGTGACGCGTTTTTCACCGAACCCTGATTGTGTCCTCCATTTGGGTTCGGCTAGGGCGATAGTTCTTTGTCATGAATACGCCCGCATGTACCATGGAAAGTTTATCCTACGATTTGAAGACACAGATCCCAAACTGAAAAGGCCTGTTCCAGAGTTCTACGACCGCATCCGCGAAGACCTCGTTTGGCTTGACTGCAAACCTGATGAAGAATACATTCAGAGCGACAGAATTCCGATTTATTATGAATATGCTGAAAAACTGCTCACGGACGGCAACGCCTACGTTTGCACGTGTCAACCTCAAGCTTTCAGAGAAAAGATTTTGGCCCAAAAACCATGCCCTTGTCGCGACCTGCCACCCGAAACCAACATGGAAAGATGGCATCGCATGCTAAACGGAGAATACGGTGAAGGCGAGGCCGTAGTGCGCATAAAAACGGATCTGAACCATCCGAATCCAGCGGTCAGAGATTGGCCAGCACTGCGTGTTATAGACACGGAAAAGTTTCCCCATCCAAGGGTTGGAAGCAAATATCGCGTATGGCCCCTCTACAATTTTGCATGCGGCCTTGACGATCATTTGATGGGAGTGACCCACATAATCCGCGGCAAAGAACATTTGACAAACATGGTTCGCCAAGAATATATGTACCGCCACCTAGGGTGGGAGTACCCCGAAGCAATACACTATGGTAGGCTTAAAATTGTGGGAGCTTACCTCAGCAAGTCAAAGATAGTTCAAGGGGTTAGAGAAGGCATCTACAGAGGCTGGGACGACCCCAGACTGGCGACATTTGCAGCGTTAAGGAAACGTGGAATAACTCCAGCAGCCATAAAAAAGCTGATCATCGATGTGGGACCCAAGACTTCAGATGTTGTCTTAAGCTGGGAAAATCTTTACGCATACAACAGAAAAATTCTAGATCCCCGTGTGAATCGCTACTTTTTTGTGGAAAATCCAATTCAACTGGCGGTGCATGGGCTGCCTAAGGCTTTCGAAGTTAAGATTAGGCTTCATCCAGAGCGTCCTGAGAGAGGTTTTAGAGAATACTACATAAAAGCTTCGGAAGGGGATAGCGCTCTTTTCTGGATTTCTAAGAGCGATCTGAAAGGTTTAGCTGTTGGAAAAGCTGTTCGCCTGATGGAGTTGTTTAACATCAAGATTGAAAATGTTGAGGGATATGCTGTTGAAGCCTCCTTTTTAAGCGAGGCCTACGAAGACGCAAAAAGGATGAACGCACCCCTTATTCACTGGGTTCCCATAGGCGACGATGTACCATGTCAAGTAATAATGCCAGACGCCACAATAGTTGAGGGAATAGCTGAAAAAACATGTAAAAATCTTAAACCAGATGACATCGTGCAGTTTGAAAGGTTCGGCTTTGTGAGAATAGACAAGGTTGACGGGAAAATTTTAGCTTACTTCGCCCACAAATAGAAAAAGGGAAGGAAAGCTGCAATGCGTAAACAGGACAAAGTAATATTGTGGCCCGCGTATTTTGATTCCACAAAATCTAGAGGGGAGGGCAGAAAAGTGCCGAAAAATTTGGCTGTGCCTTTGCCGAAAGCTTCGGAGCTTAAAGAGGCTGTTGAAAAGCTGGGTCTCGAGCATGAACTGGTTTTGGATGTTTGCTATCCCAAAACGCCTTGGCTTAAAACAGGCATGCTTTTAGTTGTCAAAAAAGAGCCAAAAAACCAGCTGCTGAAAAAGGTTGCCAAACAGTTGCAGAAAAATCGCACAGCAGCCGTTAAGTAGCCTTCTAGTCTGCTTCTTCCTCGCTGATTAAAACAGCGTTTATAACACCGTTTTGTCCTGGACGAGATGTCACCCGTGCAAGTCCCAAGCTGGTTTCTATGATGGTGCCCTTAGTTATTACGCCTCTTCTGTCATAGTCAACGTTGGCGGGGTTTTTAACAACACGGAGAATTTCAGCTCTTTCAGTTTTTCCAGTCTTCAAGTCGGTTACGCAGGCGTATTTGTCGCTTAAAACTCTAACCTTTAGGTTGCCTCCCCTTCTTCTTTCAGTTTTCCTTTTTGGTTCGCCAAGAACTGTCTCTGTTGGAAAGGAGCCCTGCTCAAATTTTCGTTTACCCCTGTAAGGTTTCCTTTTGCCCCCCGTCGGTTTTCTTTTGTGCAGATCGCCATGCCAAACGGACATCTTAATCCCTTTTTAGGTTGGTTCACTATCACGCTGCTTAAAATATAAACCTATCCATCAAAGTTCTGAGCTTTCAAGGGCTTTTTCTGAAATTCTGTCTTTTTCGAGAATCTTTTTGAGCTCCCTTTTCATTGTTGGGATGTCGTGGCTTAAACCAAAATAGTCTGCGAAATAATCGGTGGTTTTTAAAACTGCTGAGCGGCCCTTTCTTTCGGAAGCTATAAGCCCCATCTCTTTAAGCAGCCTGATATGCCCATAGGCATGGTGCCCTCGCACTTCAACGACACGTTTCTGTGAGACGGGTTGTCTAAGGGCAATATATGCTAAGGTTTTAAGTGGACCCACTGATAAAAGTGGTCTTTTGACAAGTTTTTTAACGTAGGGCGTGAATTCGGCTTTTAATTGAAGAACATACCTTTCATCCTTTAACTCCAAAATCTCTAACGCCGTGTTTCGACTTATATACTCTTGCATAAGCGTTTTCACAAGCGACTTGACCTTACGCTGGGATCTTGTTTTCAAAACGGAACAAAGCTCTGGTAGTGTTAATGGGCGTCCAGAAACATATAATGCTGCCTCAACGAGGGCAAGCTCGTTAATCCTATTTCCTTTCCCAACTTGAGAAGTGGCTTTTGAATCACTTGTTAAGTTCTCTGTTTCCAATGTTTAAGCCTCCGATAGTTATGTATATCTCCTCGGTTTTTTCGTCCTGCCAGAGGCTCACTTTTTCATATTGAGCGAGGAAAAGTAGAAGAATAAATGTTCGGATGGCCTCAAGCCTCGTCATTCCTTTAATCAGTGTTGAAAACTGAATTATCCCTGCACCTTTCACTTTTTCGCAGAGAAGCCTATAAAGCCTCTCCATTTGAAGTTCAATTTCCATCAAAAAATAGTCAGCCTGTGGAAGGATCTCTGATGGGGGTGGAAGAACTTGTTCAAACTGTGGTTTCTGCGGTTTGAGAAGCATCTCGCTTTTTAAAACGTCGTCCAAAACTTCCAAGAGGTGTCTTATCGTTGTGGATGTTAACTCGTATCTAAGAGGAAGGAAAAGCGGAGGAGGCAGAAAATCTTGGACAGCCTTAGGCGTGGGTGGGGGTTCTTCAAGCTTTAAAAGCAATTTTGACTTCATCAAATATATTAGGGCTGAAGAATCTAAGGCTACACCGGAAGCTCTGAAATCTATTTGTCCAGTTTTTTCCATCTCCTCTAGAAAAGTGGAGAGCAAATACGCAATGTTAACGTTCCATGGCGAAAGCTTCTCAAGCTTATGAAACTCGAAAAGTATGTTCCACGGTGGACGGAGATAAAAGGGCTTTTTAATGCTTGTAGCCATTTAGCTCGGTACCTCTAAAAATTTGGCTGAAACAACATTCGAAACTCCGTTACGCCCATAAACCCCGTACACCTTCTGTGCTTTGTTAACCATTTCAGGCTTCAAAGTAATTATGATGAACTGAGTTTTCTCCGACTCTTCCAAAAGAAGGTCGGCAAGCTTTGAAACATGGAAGGCGTCTAAATGCGCGTCCACCTCGTCCATAATATAGAAGGCTGCTGGCGTGAACTCTTTTATGGCGAACAGGAAGGCTACAGCCGCTACAGAGCGTTCTCCACCGCTGGCACCGCTGACAACTATGGAGGGTTTGTTGGGGAACTGAACAATCATATCTATTCCACCTGCAAAGGGGTCTTCTGGATTTTCAAGTTTAAGAGTGGCTGTGCCTCCCCCAGTGAGTTTGGAAAAGTACTTTTGCAAGTTTTGGTTTATTTTTTCGAAGGCTTCAAGGAAGACTTTGCGTTTTTTGCTTTCTATTTCTTCCATGAATTTTATTATTGCTTGTTTTTCTCTTTCAAGTTCGTTCATTCTTAGGGATAACTCCTTGTAGCGGGCGATTTGTTCAGCATAATGTGACAATGCAAGCTGGTTCACGGCTTCTATCCTTTCAAATTCAAACTTAAGCATTTTCAAAACGGCTTCAACTTTTTCAACTTCTTCGGGTGTGACTTCCAATGGTTTTTCGTATCCATATTGTTTTAGTTGGTTTTGCCATTGTTCAAGCTGGATGAGAGAAGCTTGGATATTTAGTTGACACTGATTCCACAAACGGTCTGTTTCTTCATATTCAGCGTCTAGTTTGCGGAGCACCTTGTCAATTTCATCTATTTGGGAGGTGAATTTTTGTGCTTCTTCCTTTGCGGACAAGACCGTTTTGGAAAGCTCGTCGCGGCTTTTCTCTAGATCAATTAATTCCTGCTTCAACTTTTCCCTTTCTTGTAGTGCCTCTTCAACCTCGCTTTCGACTTTCTTGAGTTGTTGCTCGATTTTAGCTAACTGGATTTTGGCGTTTTTGTATCCTGTTCTTAGAACGTTGTCGTATTGGGACTGAAGGGTTGAAATTTCGGTTTGAACGGTGCTTAGCTTCTGCCTTAAAGTGTTTATTTCCTCGGAGATTTTCTCTCTCTTAGTTTCCATTTCTTGAATATGTGTTGGATCTACCTTTCGCTTCAAAACAGCTAGTTCGGCTTGAAGTTTGCGGTTTTCCTTTTGTATGAGGCTTTTCTCCGCTCTATATGTCCATATCTTAGCCTTCTCAGCTTCGATCTCGCTTTCAATTTTTTTGATGTTTGTTTCTATCCGCTTAATGTTAGACTTTGTCCTTTTCACACTTCTTTTAACTCTGGCTATTTCTCTGTCAAGCATTGTTATGGCTTCTGATAGGCGTGCAATTTCTACACGGCTTCTGTCTATCTCCTCCTCCAACGCGGCTACGTCGTTTTCTCTCCTCATAAGGTGCCGCTGTAAAGCCGTAACAGCTTCGTCTAGGCTTTTTATGGCTGCCTCGCTTGGTATTATGGCTGAGAAATCAATAGGCGCCCTGTAATAACCGCTTTCCAGCGCACCACCCGGCTCGTACAAGTCACCGTTAACAGTTACAACTCTATAACCTTCATTGGACAAAGTTAATGCGGTTTTCTCATCTTGGGCGACTAGCGTGTCTCCGAAAACGAAGTAGACAGCTGGCTCATATTGCTTTGCGCATTTTATGAAGGAGAAGGCTGTTCCGTTGACGCCTTTAACCTCTGGTGTTTTGATGGGCTTTACGTTGGAGATTCCTTCAAGAGGTATTATCTTAATGCGTCCAAGCTTCATTTTTCGCAAAGTTTCTGTACATGTGAAGGCAGCGTCAAAATCCTTTACGACGATGGCATCTAACCAACCGCTGGCGGCAACCTCTATCGCTTGCTGGTAAGCCTTGTCTATCTTTACCAGATCACGCAGTCTGCCGTAAACTCCGGGTATTACACCTAACTCGCCAAGCTCTTCTATGCTTCTGAGGGCTTTTTCTTCAGCGGCAATTGTTTCCGCAAGTTCTCTTTGAGTTGCAAACTCCACGACGGCTTCGCGGGCTGAGTCTGCTATTTTTCCAGCTTCAGCAATTTCCCGTTCTATCGCCTCTTTTTGGGCTATTCTTCTTTCGAGCGCTCGCTCTAAACTTTTAAGCTGATTTTTCTGTTCTTTTTGTACTTTTTCAAGCTCAGTTAACGACTTCGCCAGTTCAGTGAGGGTTGAGGTGAACCGCTCTTTTCGCTCATTTAAATCTCTGAGCCTTCTTTCACGGATTTTTATAGCTGTCTGGCTTTTAGCATGTTCAGATCTCAAAAATGCCAGCCTTTTGTAATTCTTGTCAAGTTGTAGTTCTATTTCCCTAATCTTTTTGCTGTTTTCCCCTATACTTTCCCAAAGCTGTGTTGCCTCCTGTGCAAGTGCATCGTGCTCTGCCTGCTTTTTGTTGATTTCGTTTTGAATGCGCTCATATTCAACTTTCAAATGTCTTATTTTGAGGCGGTTTTCGCGAATCTCATTCCTAATCGACTGGTACTGTTGGAGGCTGTTTTCCCTAATTTTTCTAAGCCCGTCAAGGTTTGCCTTTCCAGAACTTATTTTCGTTGTTAGTTCGGTGATTTTAGATTTAAGCTCCCCTATCTTCATTTGAACTCTTAAAACTTGAGTGCTTCCCTCTTCAACTATTTCGGAGCTTAATTTTCGCCATTCATCTTCAATCGCTTTGCGTTTAAGCCTGTACTGATCGCGGACAGCCTTAATCTTTTCAAGCCTGCTTTTAATTTTCTCAGCTTCTGCCGTTTCGCGTTTTATCTTTTCCTGAATCCGTGCGATGTCATATGAAAGTTTAACGGCTTCAAACTTTTTAATTTCATTTCGGAGGAAATTATAGCGAAGAAGCTCATTGCGTTCTCTTTCAAGGTCTTCGACGCGCCTTTGCACTTCGTCTATTCTTCCCATGGCCGTGCGTATGGAGAGGTCTGCAGCCCGCAGCTTTTCTTCAGCTTGAGCTTTCTCAGCGTCATATTGGGCTATTCCAACAAGATCCTCGATTATTTTTCGCCTTTCCATTGGGGAGACATCTGCCAGACGGGTTATCGTGCCTTGCAATATTATGTTTTGGCTTGTGGAGCTTATGCCAGCCATGGAAAGAATTTCCATTAGATAGGCTCTTGAAATCCTTCTTCCATTAAGCCTATACACGCTTTGTCCGTTACGATATACTTCACGAGAAATTGTGACCGTGGCTGTGTCTACGGGTATGCGTCCATCAGAATTGTCAAACTGTATAACGACCTTAGCCATTTTCGCCTTTTCCAAACCAGCCTTCTCGGAGCCTTGGAAGATTAGTTTTGCAGCTGTTTCCGCTCGAAGCCTTTTGACGCTTAACTCGCCTAAAGCGAACAAAATAGCGTCGACAATGTTTGTTTTGCCGCTGCCATTGGGGCCGGTTATTACTGAAAAGCCTTTATTTAGAAGAATCTTAACCGTCTGCGGTCCAAAAGATTTGAAACCCTTAAGCTCTACCTTTTTGATATAGGGCATTAAGCTGCGCCCTCACCCCACGTGGAAGCCGCCAGCACGCATTTTGATTTCAATTCTGTATGATTTCTCTATAAAAGTGTTACATCTTCATGTTTTAACGGTTTTGCACTTTTAAAAGGCTATTTCCCGGCTTTCGAACCGTACTTTGTAGCCATTTTTTTGACAAATTCTTTTACAAGTTTATCTTCGCCGTAAACAAGCAGATAGCCATCGCTTTGAACTTCATGGGAAAGATTTAAGTCTTCAGCTAAAGTCTTCAATGCCTCTAAGGGTATTTCTTCAGATGGCTTAATACGAACCCACCGTTGTTCTCTGGGCAGCCCCGGAACAAACCTTGAAACACATTCGTCTTCATCGATTCTTCTGCTGGCTTCCTCCAACTTCGTAATCCATTCCCCGACATATTTATCTCCGAATTGTTGCCCTTCCGAAATAAGGTAAGATTCCACGTTGTTCAAACATTCCTCAATCTTCTGGGCTGTTTCAAGCCGCGAGGGATCAGCCTTCAAGATATTGATTAAGGTTCTGGCATACTTTAAATCATCAATGATGTTAGTGGGAACAGCGACGCCTTTCTTGCGAAAGTCTGTTATCATCTCTTCGAGAACCTTCCAGATGGCTAAATAACCCATTCGCTTCCCAAAAACTATGAACCAACAAGCATTATATATGATTTAATCATAATTAAGCCAGAATTATTTACGGTGCATAACCCCGTTATTAGGAAAAGGTTTTTAGTTAAGTTGTCATATGTGTGTTCAGCGAGTCGTTACTAGTGGAGTTGATGTTTGATGTCTGTGTTTGCGGCTCCGGGCGCATATGACCGTGCTATAACTGTTTTCTCGCCTGACGGGAGGCTCTTTCAAGTCGAGTATGCCATGGAACTTGTTAACCGTGGAGCTACAATCTTGGGTATAAAATGTCCAGAAGGTGTTGTTTTAGGCGCTGAAGAAACTATTGAACCCCTTGAGGAGTCTGAAACTTCTTGGAAAATTTTTAAAGTTGATGAGCATATCGGTGTGGCGATAGTGGGCTTAAGTTCCGACGCGAGAGTTTTAATCGATAACGCTAGGATTTATGCTCAAAGCAACAGGCTGACATATGACGAGCCAATCGACGTTGAGGTTGTAACGAAACGAGTCTGCGACATAAAACAGCTATACACCCAGCACGGCGGCGTCAGACCCTTCGGCGTTTCATTGTTATTTGGCGGTGTGGACAAAACTGGCTGCCGTCTTTTCGCAACTCACCCTAGTGGCACTTATAGGGGGCACAAAGCTGTAGCTGTGGGCGCTGGAAAAGAAACGGTGATGAACATTTTGCGGGAAGAATACCGCGATGGCTTGAGTCTTGAGGACGCCGTAAAACTTGCAGTGAAATGTCTTGTTAAAGCCCTTGAAGCTAGGGGGCTTCAGCCTAGAATAAAGATCGCGGTTATACCTGCAGCCACAAGGAAAATGGAGATGCTCAGCGACGAGGTTGTTGAGGGTTATATAAAGAAGTTGGGACTTGGCAAGTGAAGTTGAAATGAGCGAAAAGTATACGGTGGCCCGCATAACAAAGGGAAATGAACATTTTGAGGTTCTTGTGAAACCCGATAAGGCTTTAGACTATCGTCTTGGAAAGGTTTCCGCTATAACCGATGTGCTTGTTACAGAAATCATCTTTTCAGACGCAAGTAAAGGCACAAAAGTTTCTGAGGATGCTCTTCGCAAGGCTTTTGGAACCACTGACCCTCTGAAAGTGGCAGACATAATCCTTAAGAAAGGCACACTGCAGTTGACCACAGAGCAGCGTAGAAAAATGATTGAGGAGAAACGTAGGCAGATAATTGCCTTCATATCCAAAAATTGTGTCGACCCAAGGACGAATCTTCCCCACCCGCCTATGCGCATTGAACAAGCCATGGAGCAAATTCACTACTCAATAGATCCCTTCAAACCAACGGAGGAGCAAGCAAGGGAGGTTGTCAAACTTCTTCGACAAGTTTTGCCATTGAAAATGGAGCAAGTTTCAGTTAGCGTCCACGTGCCAGCTGAATATGCAGCCAAAGCCTACGGAACAATAAAAGCAATGGGAACCATAAAACGCGAAGAATGGCGAGCAGACGGTTCATGGCATGGAATCCTCGAAATGCCAGCTGGCCTTTATGGACCGTTTCTCGAAAAAATTGGAGAAGTTACTAAGGGGAACGCTGAAGCAAAAATAATATCCTAAAATTTTTAAAAATATGGTTTGGATGTGTGTTTTATGCCCACATTTTTTGAAAAAAGACAGCTTGTTGTTCCTGGCGATTTGCTGGCTGAAGGTGACTACATAGCAGGAGAAAATACTTTCAAGGTGGATAACAAGATTTATGCTTCCAGGGTTGGTCTTGTGGAATATGAAGATAAAAGGGTGAACGTTGTAGCCTTACGGGCGTTTTACATTCCGAGGGTTGGAGACACGGTTATTGGAACCGTTGTTGAGGTTGGCTTTAACGGCTGGGTTATCGATATAAACGCGCCTTACCTAGCCCTTTTAAGGGCTTCAGATGCTCTTAACCGGCCCTTTAAACCTCAAAAAGACGATTTGACGCAAGTTCTTGATGTGGGCGACTTGGTTGTGGCTAAAATAGCCTCTTACGATAGAACCCACAACCCCCAATTAAGTGTGGACGAGCCGGGATTGGGAAAAATAACTCGCGGGCAAGTTGTTAAAATAACGCCTACAAAAATTCCCAGGGTGATTGGAAAGAAGGGTTCCATGATTTCAATGATAAAACAGGAGACTGGATGCCACATAATTCTCGGTCAAAACGGTGTTATACTCGTCACTGGGAAGAATCCAGAGGACGAAGAGTTGGCGATTATGGCGATACATAAAATCGAGGAGGAAGCTCACACAACAGGGTTAACAGACCGTATATTACAGATGATTAGAAGGGAGAAGGAGAAAAAGGGAGGAGGTTGAAAACGTGAGTCAAAAGGTTGAAAAATTGATTGATAAAAAGGGTTTAAGGCTTGATGGTAGAAAGCCAGATGAGCTTAGGCCAATAAAAATTGAGGTTGGTGTGCTTTCAAATGCTGATGGATCAGCCTACATTGAACAAGGTAAAAACAAGATTTTGGCTGCCGTTTATGGGCCGAAAGAGCTTCATCCAAAACATTTGGCTTTACCTGACCGTATGGTTTTAAGGTGTCGCTATCACATGGCACCTTTCTCTGTTCAAGAGCGTAAGTCTCCAGCTCCATCGAGGCGGGAGATTGAGCTTTCGAAGGTTATACGGGAGGCCCTTGAACCCGCAATTTTCGTCGAGTATTATCCTCGAACCGCTGTGGATGTTTTCATTGAAGTTTTGCAAGCAGATGGGAGCACAAGATGCACAAGCATAACGGCGGCTTCGTTGGCTTTGGCTGATGCTGGTGTTCCGATGCGGGATTTGGTTGCGGCGTGTTCTGCGGGCAAGGTTGAAGATATGATAGTTCTTGACCTAATGGATGTCGAGGATAAGGTGGGGATAGCTGATGTGCCGGTGGCTTACATGCCTAACTTAGGTGTTATAACGCTTTTACAGATGGATGGAATCTTAACCAGCGAGGAGTTCGAGAAGGCTGTGAACCTTGCTATTGATGGATGCAAGAGAATCTACGCCATGCAGAAGGAAGCTTTAAAAGCCAAATACACAAGCGTTAAGGAGGTTGAAGAGTGATGACTGCGGCAACAACTGTTGTTCGCGTTAAACAGAAACAGATCGCCCAATTAATCGCTAAGGGAAAGAGACTGGACGGGCGAGGCTTAACCGACTACCGCGAAATAAAAGTTGAACAAGGAATCATTGAACGGGCGGAAGGTTCCGCGAAGGTTTTACTTGGAAAAACGGAGGTTATGGTTGGAGTTAAAATCGAAACTGGTGAACCCTTTCCGGACACCCCAGACGAGGGAGTATTAACCGTGAACGCTGAGCTAGTGCCATTAGCTTCACCAACCTTTGAGCCTGGACCACCGGACGAAAACTCTATAGAGTTAGCTAGGGTTGTTGACAGAGGCATAAGAGAGTCGAAAGCCATAGACCTTGAAAAGCTTTGCATAACACCGGGCAAAAAAGTCTTTGTCGTATTTGTTGACATTTACGTGCTAAATCATGATGGAAACTTAATTGATGCATCGGCGCTTGCTGCGATGGCTGCGCTTCTAAACACAAAGATGTTTAATTATGAAGTCGAAAATGGCGAGGTAAAAATAAAGCCCGGCTACACGCGGTTACCAGTGAAACGACACCCGGTGGCTGTTACTTTCGCGAAGATAAACGACAAGCTTGTGGTTGATCCCTGGCTTGAAGAAGAACAAATAATGGATGCGCGGCTTACAATAACGACAGACGATGACGGTAACATTTGCGCGGTTCAAAAAGGTGGAAATGGCTACTTCACTCCCAAACAGGTTTTTGAAGCCGTTCAAATTGCCAAGGAAAAAGCTGCAGAGATAAGGAAGAAGCTGGGATGGTGAAAAGTTTGGGTAAAAGAACAAAAAAGGTTGGTCCGACAAGAGGATTAGGAGCCCGTTACGGCGCAACCGTTAGAAAACGGTACGTGAAGATTGTTACTGAAATGAAAAAGAAGCACAAGTGTCCTCAATGCGGTCTTTCAAAGGTTAAGAGGGTGAGCGTCGGTGTTTGGAAGTGTAAGAAATGTGGCTTTACATTCACCGGCGGAGCGTATACGCCCACAACAAAACCTGGAATGGTTGCTAAACGTGTAGCTAAAGGTGCACCAGTAGAGGAAGCTGAAGCTGCAGTGATGGAAACCGAAAAAGAATAGGCTGAAAACTTGTGATTCTTTTAACCACTTCGCGTAGACCAACAAGAAGAATTAGAACTTTTTGTAAGGAGCTTTCCTATAACATTCCAAATGTTATAAGGATCAACCGTGGAAAACTAAGTCTTGAAGGTTTGGCTGCCAAGGCCTTGGAGCTCAACGCGGAAAAAGTTGTGATCATAGATAGGTGGAAGGGTGGTCCCGGAAAAATAGAGCTTTTCAGACTTGAAAATGGAAAGTTGCAGCCTGTGCCTCCCCTCATTTATTTGAGGGGTGTTAAGCTTCGAAGGGAGTTTGGAACTATGCCGAGGGGTAGGCGAATCAAGTCTGCTGGAATATTAGCTCTGTCTAAGCCTTCTGAAGAGGCTGGGATGCTGGAAAAAACGCTTTCAGAGTTCTTCAATCTTCCAGTGGTGCATGGGGAGGAATGCAAGCCTTACAACGCCCTATTGTATGTTAAAACGGATCAAAGTGGCGAAATTGTTATGAGCTTTAAGCTTCTTCCCGAAAATGTTGAAATAGGTCCGAGAATTAGGGTATCTCATCTTATCTGGGATTTAACCCATGAAGGCTAATGCAGTTGTACGCTTAGAATTTTCATCTAAAGAGTACTTAGAAATAGTTTACCGGGCGCTCGTTCCAGAGGCAGCGAAGCCGGCGACAACCCGTTCTGAAGCGCAGTTAAAAATTGAGAATGGTTTCCTTGTTTTGGTTGTTGAAGCAAAAGACACGGTGGCTTTGCGGGCAGCCTTAAACGCTTATTTGAGGTGGATTATGGTCCTCCGCAACGTCCTTTCGGTTTTAGACTCGCTTAGCTGAAACTGGTTTAACGTTCTCTCTCGCCTTTTATGAATTCTTCCACCCACTCTTTTGCCACGGGGTCTGGGACTTGGACTGGTGGATGTTTGAAGGCGTAAGCGGATATGCTTATCAATGGTCCGGCTATCTTTCGGTCTAGGGCCAGTTTTACGGCTCTTATCACGTCGATTACCACTCCGGCGCTGTTGGGAGAGTCTTCCACTTCAAGCTTAACTGATATTGTTAGGGGTCTGTCACCGAATTTTCTGCCCTTAAGCCAAATATAGCATATCTTCTTGTTTCCAAGGAATGGCACATAGTCGGATGGTCCAATACGTGTGGGCAAATCATATGGCACTAGGCTTGTTACGGCTTCGGTTTTGCTTATACGCTTTGTTTTAAGCCTCTCCTCCACGGTCATGTTCAAGAAGTCGGTGTCTCCACCCAAATTCAGTTGGTAGGTTTCGTCGACAACAACGCCTCTCTCAACACAGAGGCGCACAAGGTTTCTGTGAAGTATGGTGGCGCCAAGCTGACTTTTAACGTCGTCGCCTGCCACTGGCAACCCTCTCTCCTCGAACCTCCGGCTCCACGTTGGATCCGAAGCTATAAACTCTGGAATACAGTTGACGAAGGCGCATCCGGCTTCTAAGGCTGCTTGGGCATAAAACCTTGTGGCATTGTGGCTTCCAACTGGCAGATAGTTAACTAGAATGTCTGCTTTTGCCTCTCTCAATGTATTGGCAACATCCACCGGCTCAATTTCGCCTTCATTATAGACGTTGAAGTTTTCCCTCATGTGCTTAGCTACTCCATCAAGGACTGGCCCGGGCTGAACCCTCACGCCCAGAGAGGGTACATCAGCGAATTTCGTGCAACAGTTGGGTTTTACGAAGATGGCTTCAGACAAGTCTTTTCCAATTTTGTTTTTGTCCACGTCGAAGGCGGCGACAAACTTTATGTCTCGAACATGGTATCCGCCAAAATTAACATGCATAAGTCCGGGAACATTTTCGCCTTCCTTAACGTTCCTATAATATTCCACGCCTTGGATTAAAGCGCATGCTGAGTTGCCGACGCCGACGATGGCCACGCGGATTTCAGTCATGCCTTTTCTCCTCGGTGGAAGATTAGTTAAAAGGGTTTAGGGTTTGTGCTCTATAACCTTTTCTAGTTCATAACAAGTTTAAAAAGGGGAGATACATCCGAAATACTGATGTGGGGAAACACTCATGGACGAGGGCGCTGTGGACGTAAAGTTTGCTCCTTTCAAAGAGATAGTTATCATGGAACGTAACTTCTTCGCCACCCCAGAGGATATTGCCAGATTTGCTTCCATAATTGCTGGCGGCAAAACAGCTGGCTTGTATTGGGCTGAAGGAGTTGTTTTCCTCTATTTCCCGCTTCCAGCCACAACTGAAACGGCGGCTAAAGCGCTGGTTGAAAATGGGCGAGTTTACTGGACTTTTGTGGGATATTCGCTTATGCCCAAATACCAACCACTCATCGAAACCAGAGAAAAGATAATAGTCCCCGTCATAGACATGTCTTCAAATCCCATGTTTAAGAAAGTGGCAAACTGGCTGAAAGAACAAAAACAAACTGAGGGAAAATGAAAGAACAAGCAAGAATCATCCGCGTGGAAGGAACAGTTTTTTCCGGGGCAGGAGAAGGAGCAAAATTCGCTAGGCTTCCATGGTTTAAACGCCAAATATTAGACAAAATCGGCTTTGTCCCATACGAAGGAACATTAAATTTAAGGCTTGATGGAGAAAACTTGAAGGCTCGAAAAGTTCTGGAAGAGGCTAATCCAATTATAATTATCCCAAAAGAGGGTTATTGTTACGGTAAATGTTTCAAAGCTTACATAGATGGTTTAGCGGAAGGAGCAGTCGTAGTCCCACAAGTTGAAAATTATCCAAAGGATGTTCTTGAGATTATTGCTCCAGTAAACTTAAGGGAAAAACTCGGGCTTAAGGATGGAGACCGCTTGAGAATTAGCATATTACTTGAGTAGGCTTTTTCGTTTTTCTTTTAGGAAACCTCGCATGTATTCTTCGTAGGCTCCCTTCTTTTTCAAGTATGACCCGTACCGAACAAGGGCTGCCATGGCTCTGGCAGCATCTTCCGGAGAAGCGTAGGCTGGAATCCCAAGTTTGTCGAAGCGTGAGCGAACATGCAGCGCCATTTCGGTTTCGCCGATGTCACATGCAACTATGGGCTTATTGTATTTGTTTGCCACAGCTGCCACTCGATCTATGTAGTCTTCCTGCAATGCTGGAGTATGATGCAGTCCTAAAAGAAGGACGCCGTGAATCTCTGGATCTTGGAAAACAAGTTCAGCCGCCAGTTCATACATTTCAGATGTTACAGAACCTGTCAAGTCTACTGGGTTATGTGTCGCTGCAAACTTTGGAATTTTCCCTTCCTCCTTCAGTTTTTCAAATTTTTGAAGTGTTTTCTCTGAAAGCTTTTTCACAACCATTCCTTGAAGTTCACATTCGTCTGCTGCCATTATGCCCGGGCCTCCAGCGTCCGTTATTATGGCTACGTTTTTGCCGGCGGCTGGTGGTTGCATTGCCAACGCTTTTGCGGCGTCGAAGAACTCTTCCATATCGCGAACTCTTAGAATTCCTGCTTGTGCAAACGCAGCTGCATAAACATGATCAGAGCCCGCGATGGCTCCTGTATGAGAGGCTGCTGCTCTAGCTCCGGCTTCGGTTTTACCGGCTTTTATGGCGATTATGGGTTTTTTGCATGTGACTTTTGAGGCTGTTTCTATGAAGGCTCTGCCGTTTTTTACGTCTTCAACGTATAGAAGTATAACCTTTGTTGCTTCATCGTATAGTAGGTAGTTGAGCATTTCGGCTTCGTCCACGTCGCTTTTGTTGCCGAAACTTACAAACTTGCTTACGCCCATCTGCCGGCCAGCCAAATAGTCGAGGGCTGACACTCCAAAAGCTCCGCTTTGAGTTACAACAGCTATTTTTCCCATCATAGGCCTTGGTGTGGCAACAACCTCTTCGCCAGTCGTCAAAATTTTTGTTTCGGGTAGGAAAAGCATATCCACGCCTGTTTTGGAGTCGTAAACGCCCAGGCAGTTTGGTCCTAGAATCCTTATTCCGGCGTTTCTTGCAATATTTACAACTTCTCTTTCAAGTTCTTGGTTCCCAACTTCGCCGAAGCCGGAACTGATTATGACGACGGCTTTTACCTTTTTGGCTGCCGCGTCCTTCATTATTTCCGGCACAACGTTGGCTGGAACAACGATTACAACTAACTCAACCTCTCCGGGAATTTTGGTCAATGTAGGATAGCATGGAAAACCCAAAATGTAGTCTTCATGAGGGTTAACGGGGTAGACTTCTCCTTTAAAAACGCCTCTCCTCTTGTTTTCAACAAAATTTTTGAATATGACGTGTCCAGCTTTGCTTATTTTTTTGGTGGCGCCTACAATAGCTACAGACTGAGGATTGAAAAAGGCGTCAAGCTTTTTGATGGATGCTTCCAACACCTTCACCTTTTCTCTAACGATGACTATTTGCTCTTTTGCTGGTTTATCATTTGCTATTTATTTTCCTTTCCCAAAGTTTAATGTCAAATGGGTTTGTGCTTCGCCATTTTTGGTTTGAAAAACAGCCAATAACCCTATCTCCCTTTAGATTTTCCACAATTATATTGGTGACTAAATGAAAAGTTGGTTTTAATAATCTAGACTGAAAGTTTAAGCCTTGCGAAGGTTTTATATGTTTGTAATACTTTTTTGTTTAAAGGTATTACTATGATTTCAGCCATTTCAAAACACATGCTTTCGAAAAGTTTCTCTAAAATCAATTTTACATTTAAACCTATAGATTGGTTTGACCAAAATGTTGGCGATTCGAGGTTCGGCTTGTATATACATGTGCCTTTCTGTAAGATTTTTTGTTCTTTTTGCCCTTTCTATAAGGTTTTGTATAATGAAAGATTGAAGAGGAAATACCTAGAAGCGGTAAAGCGGGAAATTGAAAAGCGAGGTTTGATGGGGAAGGCAAGCTGGCTTTACATTGGCGGCGGAACGCCAAACTTGTTAAAGGCTGAGGAAATATGTGAAATCCTATCATGTCTAAAAGAGTTTGTAGAAGTTGACGAAGTGGGAATGGAAGGAAACCCATTTGAATTCACGCCGGAATACCTCGAAAAAATTGGGGATGCAGGTGTCACTAAAATAAGCGTGGGAGTTGAAACTTTTCATTCGGATTCTCTCAAAGCTGTGAAAAGGGCGAAAGCCAGCAAACACTTAATCGAAAAAGTCGTAGGTGAGGCACAGCGGCTTGGAATCTCGGTCAACGTTGATTTGATGGTTGGGTTACCCCAACAAACTCTTGAGGGATGCCTAAAAGATGCTAAAACCATTGTGGACATCGGACCAGACCAAGTGACCATTTATCCATATCTCATAATTTCTGGGGTTGAAGCCGAACCAGGCATGGATTCGCAGAGCATGTTCACTGTTATCGAAAGTGCATGGAACATTTTTAGAGAACACGGGTATAGGCGAGACAGCGTGTGGGTATTCTCCAAAAGCCATAAAATATATGATTCAGCAAAGGACGAGCTGGTTTGCGATTATTTTGGCTTAGGTCCAGCGGCTTTTAGCACTTGTGGAAACATTCAAACAGTCAACCCGCCCCTCGAGATTTACCTTCAAATGATCAACGATGATAAAAGGCTTGCATTTCACACTGAGCTTGACGGTAAAGCTAAGGTTTGGAGGGCTTTTGCCCATGAGCTTTACAAGTTGCAGTTAGACCCAAAAGTTTGCAGTGAAATGCCTCTAAACATAAAAATGGTGCTCCAATTTTTAAGGATGACAGGGTATGTTGAAGGCTTCACGGTTACCGACAAGGGTAGATATCTTGTTCATGAGATTACCAAAACCGTAGTTGAAACGCTTCCGTTCCCGTTAAGCAATCCTAAACGCATAGAAAATTATGATGAATACGTGGAAAACTTAAAGAAATTTAGCGCCCTAAACGTTTAGCCTACTCTTTAGGAGGCATTTTACGCACTATTACTACTGGTTTGTGTCTTACTTTTTCAAGCATTTCCCAGCTTACCTCTGTTAATCCAACCTTGAACCTTTCAGCCATCTCCCAAACAGTTCTGCCTGCGCCATAGCCTCTGGCACGGTTTGCCGTTTCCGCGATTGTTAAGGCTTCTTCTGTTGAAATGTGGTGTCCGGCTACCGCTATGGGCGTTGCTCTTTTTTTCAGTTTGAGCATTCGTCCAGCAACATAAGCGAGGAAACCGCCAAAACTGTGGATTCCTCTGATTGGTTTTGGTCTTGGCGTGAAGTGGAAGTTTCTAAAAGTGTAGGTTTTATCCGTGTCGGCGATTATGACGCAGACTTTTCTCCGTAGGATTTCCAAAATTTTTCTTTGGATTTTTTCAGCTATGGCTTGGGCGTCTTTTAGGGGAAGGCAGACATATGCGTATGGGAGGTTTGTTCCGTCTATGCCTCCTTCGGAGCCAAACATCAAGGCTTGGAGCAGACCCGCATGTTGAAGGGCGACTTGTTTGTGGCGGCTTCCAGCATCCCGTGGATAGTTTCGCAGTTGTTGTATGAGTTTTCGCCTTAAATGGCAGATCGGGCCGAGGATGTAGCCCCATATGATGGGCATCCATATTTTGGCGATTATTTTTGCGTTTAGGCTTGGCTGCACTTGGCTTTCGTCTATGATGTTGCTGAGCGCCACTGCGATGGCTTTTTCTGAAATGACTACAAAGTCGCCGTCTAAAACTTTTCCAGCGATGCCCTCGATTATTTGTTGTAGGTAGTTTTCGCCTGGACGCCAATATTTGGTGGTTATGGCATAAGCCTTAAAGCCAGTTTTCACGAGGGTTTACGCTCAGAGGTTTTTGAACTGTTTTTTAATTTCTTCGATGTTGCATTCTGCCGGCTTCAATTTGCCCTCTGGACAGTAGCCTAGCTCTACGCATGTGGGTCCAGCGTTTTCGAAAAGCGAAGGCGCGACCCGTTTTACCTGCCTGAGCATTTCGATGGCTACTTCGCGGAGTTCCCATTGGGAGCGCATACAGCAGCGTAGGTTGAAGAAGTGGCGGAGTTCGCGGGCGTTCATGGTTACAACAATGTTTGTTTTCGCCGCGTTTGGAAGAACATAGCGAGCATCCTCCTTTGGAATTCCCATCTCCAAAAGCTTGTTGTAGGCTTTGGATATGTGCTGTAAGGTTTCGTCGAACAGTTTTTTTGCTTCGGGATTGGCGTCTATGGACGGCGGGACAACGTAGCTTTTCAATGTATTATATTGCACATAGCGTTGGCTTTGCTGTGTGTAGGAGGCGATGCGGTGACGCACAAGCTGGTGAGTTAAAGCTCTTGAAACGTCTTCTATGCTGAAGGTGAAGGAGGCATGCTCAATAACCGACATGTGCCCATAGCCAGTGACGCGTTTAACAATCTGCCTAGCCTTTTCCAAGTCTAAGTCTTCAAGCATTTCAGATGGGTACCCGCTTTTCGACGAGGTTAGGGCTGCTGCTCCACAGAGCAGCTCTGGGTCAGCCGTATAGCGGAGGAGCTTAACTCTCATTTTAAGCACCATTTTTAACGCTTAAGCCACGAAGGTAATAAATCTGGGGTTGTGATAAAACGCTTTTGGAAGTCCTCATGGCTCGTTTAAAGAAAGCCGCAGACTACATCAATGAACTTTGCACAAGCAAAAGCAAGAAAGGGCGGGCGCTTGGAGAAAAGCTTAAGGCTCAGTATGAAAGGTGGACTGAAACCCTCGCCATAGAAGATTTCCTAAAGTTTAATGAGGCGATAATGGCGAACAAGAAGGAAATCGGCGCAGCCCAGTTTTTCGGAAAGTTTAGGGCTTACGCCTTCGAAGAATATGTTTACCGCCTTTTAAAGGCGAAAATCCGCCTAATAAAGCCTCTGGAAGTTTTTTGGGCTGAAAAATGCTTGGTTTGGTGTGAGGATGGCGTGGAATATGCCATGGAGTTCGACATTTCAATAGGCAGCCGAAAAGATGCTTTTGTGGACCCGGTGGTGGTTTTGGATGCCAAAGTGGAATTGGATTCTTCGAGGCTTAAGACGGCGGTTGCCTCGTTTGTCATGCTTAAACGGTGGAAACCTCAAGCTAAGTGTGGGCTTGTATATGTCAGGAGGGAGTTGGAAAACAGCCTTTTGAAAATTGCGGGAAACTGGGCGGATGGAATATTTCAACTAAGCCTACAAAACAATGAAACTGCGGCTTTCCTAGATTTTGTTGCCAAATGTTTAGCCTAGATTTTTCGTATATGCGGTCGACGGTGTATTTTCCGCTTTCCATCTCCATCTCTATTTCACGCAGCAATAGTATGCGTTTGAAGGTTGGCGGATGCGTGGAAAACCATGTGTTTATTTTTGTCCATGTGGATTGGGCCTCCCTTTCCATGGCAAGTTCAAGTTCCCGTTCGTCTAAAACACCGTCCTTATCCAAGTCGTATTCCGCCTTTTTCTCCATTATCGCGGAGATTTCCAGCTTCGCCGTCGCCGGATCCCCTATATAGAAGGGTCTTGCTCCGGAGGGCGGTTTAGGCGAAAGCGACAAGCCATAAGTGATTTTTGCCAAGGCGCTTTGAAGGCTTCTAGGCGAGCCAGTTAGGTAGGCGGAGTAGGCGTCTGCATAATGTTCGCGGAGACGGCTTAACCCCCTAACACACAAAAGCGAAACAATGTAGACTATGTAGGAGATTATGGCTGCGGCGAAAAAGGCTGCTTTGATGCTGCTTCCCTCCTCCCTTTTTCTCGACGCTGGCGTCCATCTTCCAGCCTCCCAGGTGGCTCTGGCGATTATGTAGGCGATGAGCGGCAATGCGGAAAGCACCGTCATAACGATAAAGTCTCGGTGTTTTATGTGGCCGAGCTCGTGGCCTATCACACCTCTAATCTCGTCCTTGTTAAGCTTTTTCAAGAGGCCTTCATGAACCGCCAGCGTGGCGTCTTTGGCTGTTCTGCCAAATACGAAGGCGTTGGGCGTTTCGTCTGGCACTATGGCGAGTTTAGGCATGGGCAACCCAGCCTTTTCAGCCAGCTCCTTCACGGTTTCTTCAAGCCAAGGGTTTTCACCCTTCTCCAAATAACGGAGCC
>Ga0185307_1000377_pt1 | contig 28660 bp, 24 predicted proteins | sample LHCtaG_FD_128010 | JGI IMG/M metagenome (GOLD analysis project Ga0185307, IMG submission 128010) | Hot spring microbial communities from Little Hot Creek, USA to study Microbial Dark Matter (Phase II) - LHC4sed_matched (SPADES... | ecosystem: Environmental > Aquatic > Thermal springs > Hot... | reverse complement strand
AAACCAGAGTGTTAGCACAGAAGAAAATTACTCGGCAACAAAAATAATATCGTTTACAACAGATAAAGACAGATATTTGGAAGGTGATACTATAGAGATGGTTTTAGTAGTATATTCTCCTAGTGATGTGAAAGCTTATGTAAACGTTTCTGGGATAAAAAGTAGGTACGGCTACTACATTTCTGTAGGGAAGAACGTAAACTTGAAAGCTGGGGAAAATACTTTAAGATTTTCTTCTCATGCACCTTACTGCAGCTCATGTACAGGCATAGATCCAGGGAAGCATACTATAGCTGTAAGTGTGATCCAAGAGGATAAAGTTGTTGCAAGCGCTGCTAAAGAAATAAACATAGAGAGAAGGTGAAACTATGGAAGTAGAAGAGGCTGCTAAGAAGGAAATAAAACGAATGGAGGAGGTTATTGATAAGGTTGAGGCTTTGGGTGAAGATGGAAAAGAAGTTTTACAGTTAGTAAAAGCTTACATGAAAGATGCCAAGTATTTTTACGAGAAAAAGAAGTTTTTGGAAGCTTTTGAAGCTGCTGTAATAGCATGGGCTTATTTGGATGCTGGCTTGCATTTAAAAATTTTTAGAATTCCTGAAAGTATGAAAAAGATTTTTACAGTATAGTTTTTTATTAAAGAAAAATCAAAAATAACAATTGGGTTTATTGGCTATAATAGCAGTTCTCATTATCATTATAATTGCCCTAAGCCTGAACTTCTTTCTGAAGCCAGATCTTACATACGTAACATAACAAGCACTATAACTACGATAGAAGAAAGTGAGCCAAGAGGAGGAAGAAGAGATCACCCAGTCTAAGGGCTAGGCACTCAATCAAAATAAATGTGAAAGAAATAATTATTAAATATATGAGTACTAGTATAACAAGACTTGTTTTACAAGGTTTTAAGAGCTTTAACAGAAGAACCTCTATACCACTGGTTAAAGGTTTTAACATCATTACTGGTCCAAACGGCAGTGGGAAAACAGTCCGGGGTGATGCAGAAGTACTCTTAGCCAACGGTGACTTAAGACCGATAAAGGATATAGTTGAGGAGAGGTTGAGCTCTTCAAGCAAGATAGAAAAATTTGAGGACGGCTTGCTAACCTACGAAAACCCTGAAAACTTAGAAGTTCTCGGACTAAACCCTAAGAAAATGAGGATTGAAAAGAAAAGAATACTAGCTTTTATCAAGAGAAAGGGTGATAAAGAACTTTACCTCCTCAAAACAAAAAGTGGTAAAAGCATCGTAGCAACAGCTAGTCATCCGGTCATAGTTTTTGAGGACGAATATATCATTCCAAAGAGGATAATAGACTTGAAGGTTGGCGATCTAATTGCTACTCCTTCAAACATTAAGCTTGATGGAAAGTGTTTAGATATAGAAACGAAACTAGAAGTTCCTGTAAACGAAGATTTTGCACGTCTTTTAGGTTATTTGATAGGTGACGGTTACATAGGGTGTAATAGGATTGATTTCACGAACAAGGACGATGAGTTGATAAAGGATGTGGTCAGACTGTGTAAAAAGCTTGGTCTTAACCCAAGAATTTGGAAGAGTGAAAAGGTAAAAAGAGTCTACTGCTGTTCTGCTAAGTTTTACAGACTCTTATGCAGCCTGTTCGAGCTTGAAAAAGTCTCTTCTGAAACAAAACAAATTCCAAAAGTTTTCTTGTTTGCTAACGAGAAAATAGTATCAAGCTTGTTAGCATCCTTGTTTGATTGTGATGGTTACATTAGCAAGTATAATCCTGAGTTTGAATACTCTACAAAAAGTAAAAAGTTAGCTTATCATGTACAATTCTTGCTGCTGAGGTTGGGTATAATAAGCTCTATAAGAGAAAAGTTTAAGAGAGCTACGAACTCAACTCAACAAAAAGAGAAGTACTATAGCATCTATGTTTCTGGTTTAGAGAACGTAAGAAAACTTTACGAAAAAATTCCCCTTCTTTCCAAGGAAAAAGTCAAAAGGATTGAGACTCATTTAAAGAAAAAAATTAAACCTCAAAGGAATGTTGAGGACATTCTACCAAGGGATGTAAACAAAATAGTCAAAAAGCTTGTGAAAGAGCTTGGCTTAGAAGTTAAAAAATTGAGAAAAAAATATCCTATACTCGCAGCGTACGTGGAGAACAGGTGCTACCCAACTACAAACAGTATGAAAAATATTTTACCTTTATTTCTGGATAGGATAAAAGAGATGGAGAGATTAAAAAACACTTTAAGATTAGAAAAAAACTCTCTCCTAGAAGCTTTATCCGAGCTTAAGATCACCAAAAAGGATGCAAGCAAAGCAATAGGATTACATGAAAACTCGATAACAAGCAATTGGACAAGGTTTAACCCCACGCCAGAAAGTTTAAGAAAATTAAAGAAGTTTGTTGAACAAGAAGTAAAAGAAAGGTTGGAAGAATCTAAAAGATTAATAAGAATTTTAAAAACCCTCTTAAAAAGCGATATTTTCTGGGATAAAGTTGTCAAAATAGAAAAGGTTGCTGGAGAAGAATGGATTTATGACCTTTCAGTTCCAGATTGTCACAACTTCATTGCTAACGGCATTTTCGTACACAACAGTAATTTAGTAGATGCTGTATGCTTTGTCTTAGGTAGGACTTCTGCCAAATCTATGAGGGCTGACAGGTTGCATGAATTAATTTTTCATGGCAACGAAAAAAAGAAATCAGCAGATTATGCAGTTGTAACACTGTACCTAGACAATTCAAAAAAAGTTTTTCCTTTTGAAGAAGAGGAAATATTCATCACCAGAAAAGTTAATAAATCTGGAGTTTCTGTCTACAAGCTAAATGGTAAGACTGTTACAAGAGAAAAGATACTTGAGGTTCTTTCTGCTAGCAGGATATACCCTAATGGTTATAACATAGTTCTCCAAGGTGATGTTACTCAGATAATAGAGATGAACCCTGTTGAAAGAAGGTTTATAATCGATGAGATATCTGGTATAGCTGAATACAACGATAAGAAAGAGAAAGCTCAAAGGGATTTGGCTGTAGTTGATGAGAAGTTGAGAGAAGCTGAGATAATCATATCTCAAAAGTACGATATTTTCAAGAAACTTGAAGAAGAGAGAAATGCTGCCATAAAGTTTCAGAATTTACAGAGACAATTGTTAACGCTGAAAGCATCCTACGCCCATAAGAAAATGGTAGTACTTGAAGAAAATTTGGAAAAGTTAGAGGAGAGTCTACAGAAAAAGCTAGAGGAGCTGGAAAAGGTAAATAAAGATATAGAAAGAATAGAGGAAGAGTTGGAAAGAAGAGAGAGTGAAACAAGGGAGGTTGTGGAAAAGCTTTTAGACCTTTCAAGAATGGTTAAGATAGAAAAGGAAGTTTCTGAGCTTAGGTCAAGGCTTCTGATAAACAAGGATAGAATAGATTCTCATCTTCGTGAAATAAACAGGCTTGAAAGCTTGATAGAAAAGTTGGAAGCATTAGAAGCTAGAAAAGCTGAAGTAGCTGAAATTCCAAGAGCAGTAAAAGCCATTTTAGACTTAAAGTTGCGTGGTGTTTATGGTACTGTTGCTGACTTAATATCAGTTCCAGAAAAGTATAGGGTTGCTATAGAAGTTGCTGCTGGGCCTCATTTACACGATATAGTGGTAGAGAACGATGAGGTGGCAGCTTATTGCATAGAATACTTGAGAAGGGAGAAGATTGGTAGAGCCACTTTCATTCCGTTGAACAAGATTAAGCCAGCAGTATTTGAGGGAAAAGAGATTTTAGAAAGGGATGGTGTTATTGGAGTAGCTAGCAAGCTAATAAAGTATGATGTAAAGTTTATGCGTGCGATGGAGTTCGTTTTTGGCAATACGCTTGTAGTAGAAAACTTAGACGTAGCAAGAGCTATAGGAAGAGGAAGAATAGTAACTCTTGAAGGAGACTTGATAGAAAGAAGTGGGGCAATGATTGGTGGTTATTATGTAAAAACTCATCCCAAGGTTGTAGAATCTTCTACAAGAAAGGAGATAGAAGAGTACAGAAGCATAAGAAAAAGGTTGCAGGAGGAGGTTAACAGGCTTTTAGAAGAAACGAAAGAAATAGAAGAGAGGTTAAAAGAATGTGCAAAATCGGAAGAGATGAAAAGCGTAATAGACTTAGAGAAATTGAAAATATCCTCAGAGAAAGAGATAGAAGAGTTGAGGATGAAAAGGAGAAAGTTACAAGATAGAAAGGTCAATTTAGAAATAGCTATAAATCAACTGAACATAGAAAAGGCTAAGATAGAAACTGAATTGCAAGCTGTAAAGGCCGAAGTAAAACAGTATGGTATATCCCATTTCATCGACGAAAAGCTCCAAACACTAGAGTCTTACATAAAAAGGACAGAAGCAGAACTTAGAGGAATTGGTAGTGTTAACTTGAAGGCTATAGAAGAGTATGAAAAGTTTAAAACAGAGTTTGAGGAGTACAAGCAGAAGTATGAGAAGATCCTAAGCGAGAAAAAAGCTGTAATGGAGATGATAGAAAAGATAGAAGAGAAGAGAAAAGAAGTTTTTAATAAATGCTTACAAGCTGTTAGCAATGAGTTTCACAAGATGTTCCATGAAATGACTGGTGGAAGCGCATCTCTTTCATTGGAAGATCCTAACAACTTGGAAAGCGGCTTAGTAATACAAGTGAACTTTGCTGATAAAAGACCTTTAAACATAGACTCCCTTTCTGGTGGTGAAAAGGCTTTGACTGCTCTTGCTTTTATGTTTGCTATTCAACGCTACAAGCCTGCACCTTTCTATATACTAGATGAAGTCGATGCTGCCCTAGACAAGCAGAACAGCATAAGAATAGCTGAGCTTATCAAGAAGCTTTCCAAGGATTCACAGTTTATAGTTATTTCACACAATGATCAAACTATAAAGTATGGAGATGTTATCTATGGATGTAGCATGGTAGAGGGTGAGTCTAAGATAATTGGGTTAGAGATGCCTAAAAGATGAACTTTTCTTCCAGTATTCTAGCAGAACCACCAAACCTCTTCATGAGCAAAGCTAAACATATAAGCTCTTTCAAGTCTTTAGATTCCCTAAAGACTCCTGTCTCATGTTAGCTTTGTTAACATTCAACCTTCTAAAAACTCTTAAGCGTAAACTGTTCTCTTGGTATATCGAAATAAATTAAAAAGTTCATGCTAGTTGAAATACGTATTTCATTAGTTAAACCTTTCGTTAGTTGACTTCCGATAGAAACTTTCAAGAATAATTTACAAGATAATTTCAATTAATTTTTTAATTGCTAATTTTTAAGTAAGGGCTGGTAGATCAACGGTAGATCGCCGCCATGGCAAGGCGGAGGCTCCGGGTTCAAATCCCGGCCAGTCCATTCTTGATCAAATGAGAAAAAGTTGTTAACATTACACATTTTGTGCATGGAACTACAACCTTCTTCAAGCTCAACATCTTCTTTGGACGCTTCTTCTATTCCTTTACTCCAGTTGGAGAGAGTAAACTTTAAATACTAAAGCTTTTAAACTATAAGAACAAATAATATTTTACACGGTGTCGCTATGGCAGAGTAATCTCAGCATAGGACTCTGCTTAGCGATGATTTTCTTCTGGACACCTTATGAGCTAACGGCACCGACCATGCAACTCCTTATTCGCGTAAGGGGTGAAGAGTGGAGTTGATGATTTGAACGACAGCGTCTGATTAAAAATGAAGAGCGAACTGTCTCCATGAAACTTATAGGATGACACTACCACAGGATTGAGCAGGTCAAGAAGGCCTATTCAACGCCATTCCACTTGGTGGATGGCTTGGCTCTGTGAGCTGAGGAAGGACGTGCCAAGCTGCGATAAGCCCAGGTTACTCGCATGGAGAGGTTGACCCTGGGATCTCCGAATGCGAATCGCTGGCTTCGGCCAACTCCGAAAGGAGGAGGAACCCTCCGAAGTGAAGCATCTTAGTAGGAGGAGGAAAAGAAAGCAAACGCGATTCCCTGAGTAAACGGCGAGTGAAAGGGGAAGAGGGCAAACCGAATCTTCTTGCGAAAAGCAAGGAGAGATGTGGAGTTGCAGGACGTGAGCACTTCCTAACTCACCGACCCGAAGTCTGCTGGAAAGCAGCGCCATAGACGGTGATAGCCCGGTAGGGGAAGGTGAGAAGGAAGATTTCACGTCTCCTGAGTACCATTCCTTGGATATGGAGTGGGAAGCTGGGTGGCATCAACATCCAACCCTAAATACTCACAGAGTCCGATAGCGAACTAGTATCGTGAGAGAAAGCTGAAAAGCACTGCGGAAGCAGGGTGAAAAGAGCCTGAAACCAAGTGGAGATAGTCAGCTGAGGCACGAAAGGTCCTGACCAGAAGGAAATCCTCGCAAGGGGAGAGTACGATGGTCAGGTTACAGTGTCTCAGCGTCCGTTTTGAAAAACGGGGCAGGGAGTTTACCTCAGTGGTGAGGCTAAGCAGTTTAAGCTGCGTAGCCGGAGCGAAAGCGAATGCCCGCAACTGCGAAAGCAGCGAGGGGCAGGGTGCGAAAGCGCCTGAAATCACTGGGGTAAGACCAGAAGCGCGTCGATCTAATCCGGGCCAAGGCGAAGCCCTGCGAAAGCAGGGTGGAAGCCTGATAGGGGTGGTGAGCTGCCAATCCCTCCCGTGAGCCTGGATTAGGGGTGAAACTCTCTCAGAGTAAACCTTAAATATAACCCTCTAATTCCAGCCACTTTAATCAGAGCCTTAACAAGCTTAACTCTTTTTCTTACATGCGCAAGAAGTTTTGGAAAATATCTCTCTGAGAGAGCACCAAAAGCCTAACGAGACGCGGAATAGCTGGTTCTCCCCGAAATGCACGTCAGTGCAGCCTGGTCTGAGGTAACTGTTAGGGTAGAGTTACTGATTGGAGGGTCAAGGACCGAAAGGTTCAGCTCTCCTGTCAAACTCCGAATCTAACAGTGCCTAAGAAGACCGGAGTGAGGGTGCTGGGGTAAGCTCGGCACCCACAAGGGGAACAACCCAACCTAGGGTTAAGGTCCCTAAATCCTGACTAAACGAAGAAGGGAGTGGAAACCCTTAGACAGAGGGGCTGTAGGCTTAGAAGCAGCCATCAGATAATAAGTGCGTAACAGCTTACCCTCCGAGGGTTTCTGCCCTGAAAATGGAAGGGACTAAGTCAGGTACCGATACCCTAGACTGCGAAAGCAGTGGTAGGGGAGCGTCCTGCATGGGTAGAAGCCTCTGCGTGAGCAGGGGTGGACCGTGTAGGAATGAAGATCCTGCCGAAAGTAGCAACGTAGCTGGGTGAGAAAGAGTTATCTACCGATAACTTTAAATAAACTTGGGGCAATTCGCTCAGGTGTAAACTTTTACCCTTTTAGTCAAATTTATTCATCTTGAAAAGGTTATCGGTAGTTAACTCCTCATATCCCAGCCCTCTGAACCCTAAGGGTTTGCCAGCAATGTTCGTCAGCTGGCGGTATAGGAGTGAGGAGAAATCGAAAAAATTATATCTCCTCCTTCTACGCCATTAGTCGGTCCTAAGGGTGCCCTTAACCGGCGCACTCGAAAGGGAAATCGGTTAATATTCCGATACCACGAGGGTACGTGCGGCAACGCAAGATAGGCTTCTGACGCTTCGGGATAGGCTGACGCAAGCTAACTCCAGAAGTCTGTGGAGTCTCGTAATGAGGAGAAACAGACGAATGGAGGGGGCTTCGCGTATGCGGAGTTCAGCCGATTCCTGGAGCCCGTGAAAAGGAAGCCTATAAGAATCCCTCGTGACCGTACCGAGAACCGGAACAGGTAGGGTCGCTGAGAAGGCGAAGAGGTGTTGGGAGAACCCAGCCCAGGGAAATCGGCAAATTGGCTCCGTATGTTCGCTAGAAGGAGTGCCTGCTCTCTCGAAAGGGAGGGTAGGTCGCAGTGACAAGGGGCGAGCGACTGTTTAACAAAAACGCAGGAGACTGCAAGTCCGAAAGGATGAGTACAGTCTCTGAGGCCTGCCCAGCTGCGGTCGGTGAAACCCTGGTCCAACAGGGAGAAGCCCCGCAGAGCGGCGGCGGTAACTCTGACCGTCGTAACCTAAGGCGGTCATTTGAGAAGATGATTTCCGCTGCCTTGGGCGGCATAAGTAGCGTAATCCCTTGCCGTTTAAATGACGGCCTGTTCAACGGCTTAACGACTTGCCCGCTGTCCCGGGCTGGGACCCAGCGAAATTGCTATTCTGGTGAATAGGCCAGAGACCTGTAGTGGGAAATGAAGACCCCGTAGAGCTTTACTGCAGCCTGATGTTGTTGTAAGGCTGAGAATGCAGAGAGTAGGTAGGACTCGTTGAGACCTCGCTTCCGGGCGCAGGCTGAGAGGAAAGTGTAACACTACCCTTTCTCAGCCTTACTGCTAACTCGAAAGAGGACAGCATCAGGTGGGCAGTTCGGCTGGGGTGGTACGCCCTTGATAAGGGATCAAGGGCTCCCAAAGCTCAGCTCATCCTGGTCATGGTAGAAGTTGATTAAATGATTAAGCCATTCCAGGTCGATAAAAGATGAGATTCGAGGTAGCTAATGATTTTTCAGCTTCTACCTACCAGAAAGAAATCAGGAGTAGAGTGTAAACGCAAAAGCTGGGCTGACTGGATTCTGCAAAGCGAGGAATCCAGCCGCGAAAGCGTGGGTTAGCGATACATCGGTTCGCCTTGATGGCGGCCGGTGGTATAAGAAAAGCTACCTCGGGGATAATGGGCCCGTGGCCGGTGAAAGCCCACAAGCTCTATCAGGGTCTTCTTTCCTAGATAGTGGCTAGGCAAATTGACCCGGCGCGTTGGTGCGTCGCTGTCGGCTCCCCCCCTCCTGGCCGTGCAGCAGCGGCCAAGGGTACAGGTGTCCACTGGTTAAAGGGGGACGCTAGCTGGGTAGAAGTTAGGTTGCACTATTCGACGATTTTGCTTTGGCTATTAGATGAGTCGAATAATCGCGTGGGTCGTATCAATCTAACTTCCCAGAATCAGAACGTTGTGAGACAGTTCGGTCACTATCTACTACAGGTGCTGGTTGTCTGACCGGAAGGAAGCACAAGTACGAAAGGAACGTGCTTCCGCGGCCTCTAGTGTACCGGCTGTTAATTGCATGCCGGGCAGCCACGCCGCAGTGGATAACTCCTGAAGGCATCTAAGGAGGAAACCACCCGGGAAAATAGACAACCACTCCCTACTGCTGTTGCGCAAGCAACGGTAGTGGGACGAAGGCTCTGGTAGACGACCAGGTTGATAGGAAGGGGGTGTACGCACCAAGGTTTCGACCGAGGTGTTCAGCCCGCCTTCACTAATCGCCTGAGGTTGAGTAGGCCTTGATAAACTGCTGAATCCTGTGGTAGTGAAAAATTACTTTTAGAAATCAACATCTCTCAATTCATTCTCCAGAATTGGTAGCTGAATGTTTTCTTTCTTGAACAAAACATAAATAGTTTTCTCGTTTCTATCGTATACAAAGGAAATCGTATTGTTTTTGCAAAGGTGTGAAAGTCTTTGAATACTTTCGTCGTTTGGATATAAATTTTGGAGTGCATCAATCAGCATTAATGATTCTACCTTACTAAGCTCTCCTCTATCTTCCTTCTTAGAGTTCAAATAAAATTCAATCGAATATTTTTCTTCAGGCATATTAGAAAGCAGAGAAAAAGTTATTTAAGCTTTTTTAAAGTCTTTATTCCCATAGTCTCGTAGTATTCTATTTCATTTCCAGGAACTACTTCATCCTTCCTGTCTTCAGGTATATCCAACTCTATCTGAGAATAATCTTGCAAATCCATCAACTGGGCTTTCCCACCAACAACAGCAAGGACTTGCGCTTTTTTAGCAACAACTATCGGCACTTCTACAGTTTCGTGCGCAGGCTCTACTATGCTATGCCTTGTTTCGTCAAACAGTCCTATAGCCTCAACTCTAACTTTTGCATGACCATGTTTGCCTGAAGTGGAAACTTGTACCTTTTCAACTCTGCATGGGACCCCATCTATCAGTACAAAGCTGTTTGGCTTGAGGTCTTTTATGTTTACAGTAGTCTTTTCCACCAAATCACCTTTTACTTGCTAAAATTATGTCTTCCTTTTTTACAGTAACTCTTTTTGCATGACGAGCCATTTCTACTGCATCCTTGGCAATCTTTTCTGCAATTTCGCTAGCAACTATTCTCAGTTCTTTTGCTGCTGAAGTTGAAACTCTTTCAGCTCCTGCTTTTTTGATTATCTTTTCCATAGCTAGCAATGGAAAATCTTTTACCATACAATTTATTTTGTTCTCAAGCCTATAAATTTTCTACTTTCACAAAATTGTTGCTGAAGATAAAGTTCTTTCCTAGTTTTAACTGCAGAACCGAAAGCTTTAAATACTTTACGGCATATAGTTTAAATAACCAACACTGTTGAATATTCACTAAAAAGTGATAAAAAATGGCAAAAAGAAAACATATTTTAAAATGTCCGGAATGTGGTAGTACTAATTTTATAGAGGACCATTCTCGTGGCGAGCTTTATTGCGCTGAATGTGGCTATGTTGCGCAAGAATCCATAGTAGACACAACTCAAGAATGGCGTGCTTTTGATACAGAGCAGATGAGCAGGAGAGCAAGGGCTGGTGCTCCTCTCACATTTACCAAGCACGACAAAGGTTTGACTACAGAAATAGGAAAGGGTGTTGGTGAGCTTTACAGAGTAACACCGAAGAAAAGAGCTCAATACTACAGGTTAACAAAATGGCAAAAAAGGCTAATCAGAAGCAAGGATAGAAACCTCTCTTTCGCTCTTTCAGAACTTCAAAGAATAGTTTCATACTTAAACTTACCAAGGTCTATTCACGAAAGGATTGCAAAGTATTACGAAGATGCGGTCAACAAAGGCTTAGTGAGAGGAAGAAGTATAGAGTCTGTGATCGCTGCTTTAGTCTATGCAGTTAGCAGAGAATTTGGCTCTCCAAGAACTTTGGAAGAGATAGCAGAAGCTTCTGGAATAGAGAAGAGGGAGATAGGAAGAGCATATCGTTACATTGCAAGAGAACTTGGAATAAAAATACTACCAGCAGATCCGATAACTTTTGTTCCTAGGTTCGCTTCTATACTTGGGCTGAGTGACAAAGTACAGGCAAAAGCAATTGAGATATTGAAAAAGGCGAGAAAGTTAGATGCAATTTCTGGTAAAGGCCCAACAGGAGTTGCCGCAGCTGCTATTTATATAGCTTGCGTGTTGGTTGGAGAGAAAAGAACTCAGAGAGAAGTTGCTGACATCTGTAACATTACAGAAGTTACGATAAGAAATAGGTACAAAGAAATAGTAGAGAAGCTTGGGATTGAGGAGGAAGTGGAAAAGAAAGCTAAGGAGGAGTAGCCTCTTTCATTTTCTTTGCTTTTTTGTCACAGAACAAAACAAGCTTCATTCTCTCTCTTACTTCTTTGTCTACCGGCTTATGCTCTTGAGTTTTATTTTTATCAAAAATGTGGACAACTGTATGACCTAGTGTTGCCAACTTTTCAGCTATGTATTTTCTATGGCATCTAAACCAAAGGAGTTCGCTGCACAAAATTGCTGTATTTTTCTCATCGATTGTCTTTAAAAGCTTCTCTATCGCTTCAGAAAATTCTTCTGTTTTAGAGAAAGTTAGATATCCTTCTTTTCTATACCCTCCTAACTCAGGAAAATGGATGTACTGGATTTTATTGTTATTTAATTCTTTTTCCAGCTCCTCTTTGTTAAACCAGGGAAACTTTTGGCTGGAAGGCCATTTGCGCACGTCGACTACAAGCTCTACTTGAAACTTTTTAAGAATTTCTAGAAACTCTTCCAGACTTCTGGTACTATGGCCAATAGTGAAAATTCTCATAATTTAGGTTTTTTTGCTAAAGATAAAGTATGCAAGGTGACCCTCACGTCCATAGTTTTTACTCTTCTGGCGAGATTCTAAAAATTGACTGCCCTTTTTCGCCAGAGACCATGGTAAAAGTTGGGAGAAAAAGAGGGTTAGAATGGATGTGCTTTACTGAGCATAATGTTCTAAGAGTTAAGGAAGCAAAAGAGGCAGGGAGAAAGTATAAAGTGAGTATAATCCCAGGAATAGAGATAACCATCAAGACTGGAAGAAAATTTTGGTTTTGGGAAGAGCAGTATCATGCCATACTCTTAGGAGTTAAAGAGGAACCTCCAAAAAGTGTGAGGAACGATTTAGAAGAGCTTTATTCTTGGGCAAAGTCTCGGGACTACTTTATTGTAGCTCCACATCCTTTTTCTGTAGCAGGTATGAAAGGAAGAGCTAAATTTTATGCTGATGCTGTTGAAGTTCACAACTCACAGCTTAGTCCCTTAGCAAACCTTCGTGCAAAAATTTTCTGTAAAAAGTTTGATAAAATTCCTATAGCAGGTAGCGATTCCCACTCTCTCGAATCTTTAGGCAACGTTCTAGTAGAGGTTGATTCTAGTGAGCATGAGGACGACATTCTTCAAGCCATGAAGAAAGGGAAGATGAAAATTAAAAAGAGTAAGTATGATTCGTTTTTCCAGCCTTACAGAACGTTAAGAGAGAAGTACAAGCTAAACTTCAACTTAGCTTACAACTATCTTACCAGGCAAAATCAATTTGTAAGGTCTTTCGGCTTAGAGTTACTCTACTCAGGAATTAACGACAAAATGAGAGCAAAAGCCTTTTATTCGCTTACATACTTGGGATGGCAGGTTTACGATCTTTTTTACCATTCTTTAGGCTTGTTCGGAGATTTGCTCTTTTAGGATTTTTCAGCCAAACTTTTAATAGTTTCTTCTCTAATTCTTAATCCTTTAAAGAACAGTTCTGTCATTTCTTCTTGGGATAAATTAGGCCATAAATTAGGAATAGCTAAAACTTCTAAGACTTCTTCCGAGTTTATTTTTGGAAATGCATCGATGAATTGTTCAGCAATAGAAAGGCTAGAATCGCTTCTTAATTTTCCTTCACTAAGGATAACAGCATTCCTGAAGAAATTCTTAAGAGCTTTTATACTCTTTTTAAACTCGTACTTAAATTGTCTTTGATCATACTTTTTATAATAATCGAGCGAGCTAGCAGTAACTCTGGTCCTCCAAAGCCCATAAGCTAGCGAATATTCTTCTTCAGATTGAGGAGATTTTTCTGATAAAATGTCTTTAATATCTCTTCCTTCTGTCCAAAAAATTCTACCAGATTTTCTAAGATGGTCTCTAAAACTTTTTATCATCCACGCATATCTTCCAGATTGAATGGTTCCTAAGTCATACACACTAAAATTAACTTCTTCTCCAATACCCCAATCTACTTTATTTTCTTCTAGCTTCTTTCTTATGCTAGTGTACCAAGATGCCAGTTCATCGTAAAATTCCCTAGGGCAAACAAAGTTATAGTTAGGAACAACCAAAACATCAAAATCGCTCCATCCTGGTATGTAATCTCCTCTAGCAGCAGAACCATAGGTTAAAACTCCGTACAGATGCTTTTGAAGTGATGGCTTAAGCTCTTTTCTAACGATTTCTGATAGTTTTTGTAACTCCATAACAAAAGAATGCAGATAAAATTATTTAAGCCTTGTCTACAACTTTTCATTGTTAAAAATAGAGAGCGAAAGAGCCTTCTGAAAATTCTCCATACTTGCTAGCAATCTTCCTCGCTACTTTTTCAGCAGTTGCTTTTGCTCTTATCTCACTTTCGTCGTTCTTGTAATTTCTCAAATAATCTACAAAACTTCTGTAAGCTTTTCTTGGCATACCCTTTATGTAATCGGCAGCATGGCTAAACTCTTCAGCAAGAAGTTTAATCTTTCCATACAGGTTTGTTCTCAGATAATCTATGGGGTCGATGTAAATTTTATGTTTAAGGAAATCATAAACTCCTGCTATTTTACCAACAATTTTGTCATAAATAATAAAGGGCAGTGATCTGAACTTTACTTCAGGCAGTTTATTCTTATCTATTCCATATTCTCTTGCAACCTCCTCTTTCACTTCTTCTACTAGAGACATGTCGCTAAAGAAAAGCCATTCTGAGGAAATTCTTAAACCCACTGAGCATAGTTAAATATAAGGACCATAAATTTAAAAAGTTTTGTTTTCTGGTTTAGAGGCTAATCCACACTTTTCTAGCTTTCTTTCTCTTCTACTCCCTTTTCTTTCAAGATTTTTGCCAAGTCATGGATAAGCTTTCTAACATGTTCGCGCATCTCGTACACTTCTCTATCAGGAACTTCTGCCACCCTCTTTTCATCTACTAACTTTTTGAGTTCTTCTACTCTCTTCCAAACATCCCAATAGTAGCTGTCAACAAGTTTTTTATCTATAAACTCTTTCTTGAACAAGGAAGATATTTCCTCTTTTTCAGGCATCTTTTTTAAGCTTTTTAACGCTGTAGCAACAGCCTTTTGCATAACTTCGTAAGTCCTTTCTACAATCTTTTCTTTCTTCCTTATTTCTAGGGCGTTAAGCAAGCTAAACATTTTATCAACAAACTTTTCTGCTTTGTCTATCCATTCATCAACAAAAACTCCACTCACATCTGTAAGCTCCTTATGTTCTATCTTCTTCCTTATTTCTATTATTTCTCTCAACCATTCTGCATATTCTGGCTCAATTATACCGGGTTCGACCAAATATTTTTTAACGTCTTCGTATGCTTTGTTTGGTACAGGAGGAGATAGACCCATAAACATAAGAACTGCTTGTGCAGTGTTAAGCATAGCATAGTAGCAGTCTTCGGCAAGCATTAACAACTTTACAGTTTTGGCACGCATCAACTTTTTTGGCGCACCTTCCATGTAACTTTCTATTGCTTCTCTTGTTGCTGGTATTTTTCCCATCTCTAACAAACGCTTTATAGGCATGAAAAACCCTGTATCGTATATAGCTACACCTTCTTTTATAAAGTTGTAAACTATTGGATGACAAACTCTTGCATAGTCCCAAAATTCTGTTAAAGTGTAAGTAGGTTGAACAGAAAGCATACAAACTTTCTCCTCTTTATCATTTACTTTCACAGTATTCCAGGCCTCAGGAATCTCTTCCAAAATTTTTTCTAATTCATCGTCTATCTTTTCTATATCCCCTTCTTTTAGCTCTCCAGTAGTATCGTCTACAACCAAGAAAACGTCTATATCGCTCTTAGGCTTAAACTCCTCTCTCGCAACAGAACCCATCATTACTATGCATTTCACAAGGTTTCCATATTTTTCTAGAACTTTCTCCGCGAACTTCTTAGCAATTGCTAATCTTCTTTCCTTTTCTTCTTTCTCAACCATACTAACCATTTGGGGAAATAAGTTTAAATTCACTCTTCTGGAAGCTCTTCACCAACTATCTCTTTTGGTAGAAACTTCTTAAACCTTTCTACTATGTCTTTGGCTAGTTGCAAAGCCCTTTCAAGGTGTTGAGGAGTAGCTTCTAGTATAACTTTATGGTCCAAATCTTTCCACAGCTTGTCCAACTCTTCAAACTTTGCTACATATTCCTTTTCTAGTCCTTTTTCTTCAACTAACTTTTGCAAGAACTTTAGCGCGTCCTTGTAGTCAGGCTGTGCCTTGTAGAAGTACATTACAACAGCTTGGACCATGTCCATCGCAGTATACCTGAGCTCAAAAATCATGGATTTTATATCAGATTTAATTTTTCTGTACCTTATCTCTGATGCTCTTGCTTTCAAGCTAATAGTTTCTTCACTAGGAGGTATAAGTCCCATTTCTAACATGCGTTGAACAGGCTTGATAAATCCGGTGTCATAAACAGCCAACCCATACCTTAAGAAGTTTACTAACTCTGGAGAACCCATTCTCACCCATTGCCAAAACTCTGTGAGTGTATGAGTTTGGATATGTATATCTTTAAGTTCATGTGCAATGAGGTACAAATGTGAATTGACTTTGTCCAAATCTTCACTAGTCTTTGTGGCAGTATCGTCTAAGACTACAAGCACGTCAGCATCAGAAGTTTTTTTAGCATCACCACGAACTAATGACCCAAAGATTAGCACCGACTTTATTATATCGCCATAGTGTTTCTTAGCTTCCATCGCAAACTTCATTACTTTACTGTATATCTCAGTATCTTCTAGCTTCTCTTTCTCTTTTTTTGCCAGCTCAACTTTTTCCAATTCTTTTTCCAAGTTTTCAAGCGGCATAATCCTATCTTTATTTTAGTATTATATAAATATTACTACTACTAAAAAGTGGCTACTTTAATTCTTCCTTTTTCCATTTTTCTGGCGGAATTCCCTTTTCAAGTGCAGCTCTGCCAAGGAAAGTATATTCTTCCTCCGGCACTATTAGCAGACCTTTTAGAGGGTCAAGGGCATGCTCTTTAATGATAGCCTTTTGTCTTTCTGGTGACAAGAAGCCTTCTGCTTTTACACCATAAAACTCTGGTGGTAGCTTTTCAGGAGGCGTATCTTTCATTAGCTGGTCAACTATTTCCCTAAGAGCAATTATAGACTGTTGGATAGGATCAGGCCCTCCGCCTCTTTCAAAAACTATGTAGTATTCTTTTTCGTCTTTTCCAAATCCCTTTTGTCTTAGACGGTAGAGTAAATCGTACAAGTATCTCTGTTGTTCAGAGCCTATCGGGATCGGCAAGTGTGCAGGCGCAAGAGGTGATGGCCAACCAGCATGAACAACTCTTACAAACTTGCCCCCATCTTCTGGAAGACATTCTATTACACCCTTCGGCTCTAACTTTATGCTTAACATATGCTCAAAGTCCATAGCTAAAGCTAGACATTCAAACCCAACTTCTTCATTTACTCGTTTCGCGAGCCAGTACATTTGAATAGGGTTTGGCAGTCTTAACCATTCTTCTGTACCACGGTGTGCCATTGGTGTTTCTAGAACAAGCGGCATTTTGTATTTTTTGATTGGTTCTTTCCAGTCTGAGTAGCCATACTTTGGTGCTTCCATTAAATGGCCGTATATATATCTAGCAGAGACTGCAGGTACCCATAGATAGTAAAATTCGTTCCTAAAAACATCATCCTCTATAGAAACTTTTTCTATTTTTTTCTTTTTTAACCATTCCTCTTTAGAAACTCCACTAGTTTTTGCAAAATACTCTATGCTAGAGTTTACTATGTTTGTCCAGATAGGGTCTCTATTCTCTTCCATCCACTTTGCTATTATGTAGTATGCAATTCTTTCAGGCCCATAGTGAAGCGAGCGAGACTGTATGTGATCAAGAAATCCAGAGTAGTAGTCTTTTAAAAGAATTTCTATTCTTCTTTTAACTCTAGGATAAAAGTATTCTTCTAAAGTTTCTTCTGGAATTTCCTTTATAGATTTTTTAAAGTCTATTTCCAAAGCTTCGACCAGGTCTTCTATTCTCCTTCTAAAAGCTTCAGGAAGGCTAACACCAAGAATTTCTCTCCAGATGTAATCAGGACTTTTGATGACCTCTCGAAGATCCTTTTCAGTAATTATTTCTTCTACTTTTTCTCCTCTTGCTACTTTTTCTCTTGCTTCTTTTACCTTACTCTTCCACTTCTCAAAAATTTTAGAGGGAAGCTCATCCATAGCCCCTCCCATCAGCCATTTCATCAGATTTTCGTTAGCCAAGAGAAAGTCTTTAAGCTCTCGTCCAGAAGGATCAACTAAATAAGCTGGCTGTAAAGTTCTTTCTAAAATTGGGAAAGGTTCAGATTCAGAAGAATGGATTAGTACATACTTGCTTTCTAATTCTCCTGCCCTATTCAAAATTTCATAAAGTCTTTCATGACCAACTTTGTAGTCTGTTCCTATAGCTGAATCTGGTTCTGCAGCCTCCACTCCAAAAGCTTTAGTCTCAGAATGTATCCCATAAGAAACGTTCATGCGTCTTACAGATTCCATACCTTCTTTAAGGTTAGCTTCTTTAAATTCTGAGATAGATTCCAAATCTATTTGAACAAACTGCACTCCTTTTGTTATACAGTATTGAGCTTTTCTTGGCAATCCTACGTACTGCAATCTTTCTGCTTCTGCTGCTGCCCCGAATATTCCACTAGAAACTCCTATCAAGTACATACTACCACTTTACTTCTACGCCAGGAACTCCAAAGTGTGTTTTTAAAAAATCTCTAACTTTCACAAACTCTCTACCTGGTCCTTCTCCTGCTGCCATATAACCTTTAGCTATCTGTTGTTGAATCGCAAACTCGTATGGACCAAAAGCTCTGAAGAATTGAACTGGAAAACCAATTTCCTCAAATACTTTTCCAAAAGCCTTTCTAATCTTGTCTACAAGCTCCATCCTTCTAATTTTTACAGATTTTATCTTTTCTAAAGATTTCATTCTTTCCTCTTCTTTCTTTTTCTTTTCTACATCTAAACCGTAGACTGATGGAAACTCTTCCCTAACAATCTCTTCAATACTTTCAATCTTCTTTTCACTTACACCAAACTCTCCTAAAAGTAAGCTTATGTAGTTTTCAAGCTGCTTTTCTTTTGCTATAAGCTCTAGGCAGCGAACGATTATGTAATTTTGGGTGTAAAGCGCAGAATATAAGTTTTCTATTTCCAGATCTTCTATCTCAATCCCTTCAGGCGTTCTTACAACAGTTCTCGAGAGAGGCACGTTTATAAAAACGAAGTAAGGGCTCCAAACCCATGCTTCAACTGGGCTAAGACCTGTGAGAGCATACCCGAACTGCTCTACAAGCATTTGCCTTGCATCAAATATATCTCCTGTTGTGATTTTCACTCCATAAGCTTTCTCTATTTCTGGGATGTAGGAACGAACTACTTCATCTATAGACGGCTCAACAGGTAAAGCAAGAACTTCTTCCCCTTTTATCAACTTATCTGCTCTTATCTTTTTCAACTCTTCAACTTCTCTTCCATTGAAACCGGCTTCTAAAGGAGGAATAGAATCTAAGCTTTCTTTTGTTATCTTGTACTTTTCGGAAGGAGCAAAGGGCTTCCATGCCCAAATAGTGACTGTATCGCCAGAAATAGCTTGAGCATATGGCATTGCTACGCTTATTAAAATACTTTTCCTTACTTCAGGTTTTTCTAATGCATCTACTATCATCTTGTACCTTGCGATTGTTGGTTTAAGCATGTTTTTATACTCTTCTATAGATTTTTTCCTCGCTTCTGCCAATCCTTTTAACCTTTGATATCTTTCTTTCACAGCTGGAAAGAATATTTTATCTCGCCACTCTAAGTACATCTTGTTCTTCGTTGCTAAAACAACACCTTCAGCTTCAGAAACTTTTAATTTTTTTGATATTTTATCTGCTTCAACGTCTTCGTCGCTCAAGCGCATGAAGTCAACTATTATAGTGGGCCATCTAGGTGCTATCAGCTTTAATGCAACACCTTCTCCAGTATGTATATCAACTTGGTCTATGAATATAGACTTTAGCGTTGTATCAGCTTCCCTAAAAAGCTTTTCACCTTCTTCCTTTTTTTCTTTCATCAACATTCTTCCCCTTTCCAACTTTTCAAAGTAGTCTAAATACTCTTTGTATTTTCTTAGGTCATGCCAAACAAGCTCAAAGTCTGAAATGGCTTGAGAAATGCTGGCAAGCCCTCCCTTTATAGAAGCTTGTAATTGCTCTCTTTGTGAGACGACCAGGTCATAGTAAGTTTTGAAAACAGGAGAAACCCATATAGATTCGTCCACTTTATACCTCACATAACCCCATTTTCTGAACTGGAAGAGAAGAGATGTTACTACACCACTAGCCTTTCCTAATGGAGTAGTGAAGCTTAAAAATTCTTCAGATTCTTTTGGTATAATGCAAATGCCTCTACCAGGGATTAATTTAACGTCACGAAGTGGAAGCGCCATAAATAAATTTTAAATTGGTTTCACTTAAAATTAGCTAAAAATCAAGTAAAGTCCAATTCCCATCATGATTATTCCTAGAAGGATACCAGCATTACCTAGCGCTTCTGGTTGGAAATCCTTATGGATAACATAAGGGAAAAATACTAGCATGAGTAAGCCGAAAAAGAAGGTTATTCCACCTGCTATTTTACCTAAAATTCCAAACATGTCCTCACTTTAAAAGTTGCAGTCCGGAGTAAATAAAAATTGGTCCAAATATGATTTCCAACAAGAACACGTCTTCTCTTTTAACGCCCCATGCTCCTACCAAAAGGATAACTCCTAACGTTACGAGTGCTGCGCCCAATTCTTTCATCATAATTTTATGATTTAAAGAAAAACTTATATCTTTTTTACTTCGGGAAACAAATATTTTATTCGATAAGAGATGCCAGTGTTTGCAAGAACAAAGTTGTTGATACACGATGATTGTCTAGCGCCAGCTCCTGGTAGCTTTTTTCCAGGCCAACCCACAATAACCTTAAACTATACTGGACCAAACCCTCAAAGACTTTACGAAAAAATAAAAGAAATCTTTTTCACAGTTGTAAAACACGACCCTAACGAGCTTCAAGAAAAGGAGTTTTACTGGGATAGAGGCGAGACAGAAAAGTTCAAGGTAGTTTTTGATTTGGTAAAAGATATGGATAGATTTTCTTTTGTTGAGATTATTCTAACTTTGAGCGGTGAAGCGAGGCCGAGCAAAGAGTTTGGTAAGGAAGGTAAAGCTACCATAGAGATAGAAGGGAGGTTAAGAACAGAATATCCTCAAGATACCATATGGCAGAGAAGCTTTCTGTACGAGATGTTTAGAGTTTTCTATCACAGAGTTATATACGAAGAGACGAGGAACAAGTATAAGGAGCAGTGCAAAGATTGGATATTCAAGATTCAGGAAGAGTTAAAATCTTTTCTTAACATTCTTCCTAGCCTTAAGTGATTAGATGCCTATCTGGAGGTTTGAGGACGATTGTTTAGCGCCAGAAAGAAGGCTTAGAATAGACTACACAGGACCAAACCCTTTCAAGGCTTGTCAGATTATAGGGAAGACTTTAAAAAAGATATTTGAGTTAGGTGCAACCGATTTGTGGGAAAGAGATTTTAGATGGGATACCACAAGCGACCCAAGAACATTTTACATGAGAGTTTATGCAAACAAGGATGTAGACCAGTACACGAAGATGTTCATAGAAGTAACTATTCAAGGCGAGCAACCTGTAGACGAGAAGAAGTCAGGAAAGATGACTATATTCATAGGAGGTAGACTAAGGACTGAGTACGAGTTGAATACTGCTTTCAAAAGGTCTCCGCTCTACAAAGGGTTGCGCTGGCTTTATCACATGTACTTTTATGGTGATGTTAGAAGAAAGTATTTAGTGTTGTGCAATGAATTAATTAATAAGGTAGTGAACCAACTCAAGGAGGAATTCAAGCTACCTGTTACAAAAATGGGATAAAAATGGTGTTTGGATTTTTGAAAAAGAAGAAGCCTGAAAGTGAAGAGGTTGTTTTACCACTTTCACCAGAGCCTACTTTGCCTAAGACAGAAGCAACGGAGAGTGTAACCATAGAAGCGGTTAAAGCGAAGATAGATTTGATAGCTACGCATATTGATGGTTTGAAAGCACAGTATGCTGTGTTAAACGAGAGATTGGAAAATTTGGAGAAGATGGTTAAAGAGATATACCAGATGGCAAAGAGCTAGTCTTCTCTACAAGATTCACACAGCCACTCTCCGTTAACTTCTTTCAGGTTGTCAGAAGGTTCTCCACATCTGTCACATATGCTTTGGTCAGAAGTTTCAGGCTTCTCGCTCAAGATTACTGGCATAAGATTTTTTGTAGTTATGCTAGGGGTATATCCGGTATTTAGAAAGTCGTAGTTGAAGATCCTAGAGAATTTTTCAGCTAATTTTGCATCTCTTTCAAGCAACCAGAAGAAAACTTCTTTTGCATAGCAGTATGGACATATAGAAGTTTCTTTCACCACCAAACACTTTATACATTTCATAGTGTTCTGTTCTACGCTGAAGGTTTCACTCAACTTTTCATGAAAAGCTTTGAAATCGTCTATCAGCTTTTCACCATTTTGTTCTAAGAATTTAATTACAGAATCGCGTTGACAGTCTATACAAATGAAGTTGTACATAGGCTCCAAACATAACTTACAAATTACAGTTTCTTCTCCCATACCCCACTTTTTAATAGTATTTCTCCTGTATATAAAGTTTTCCCTTTAATTTTAAAGAAAGAATCTAAAGAGGGCAGAAGGTCCTTTAAACGGCCTTACAAGAAATTCATCATACTGAGTTACCAAGATTATATCAACTTAGTTTCTTTTAAAATAGAGTAGACAGAACTTTCATTCAATTTTTCTTTCTCTGCATAAAAATCTAGTATTGTATATCTTTTTCTCATTTTTCCTATTTGTAGTCCTTTTAGAACAGCATTTACCATTTCCGAATCTTTAATCGAAAGTTCTTTAACGGTTGTAGGTAAACCCAAACAAGATAAATGTTCTCTAATAGTTTTCCAGTCCATACCAAAAATTTTGTCTTCATTTAAACAGCTCTGTTGAAGGTAAAGCATCGGAATTGATGCGAGTGCAACTTTTTCACCATGCTTTCTATTATTACATTGAAGTGCATGAGCAATGTTGTGCTCAGAACCTGAAGCACCAACAGAAGAGTTTATCTTTGCCATCCCCAACCCAGAAGAAAATAAAGCAAAGAAAAGATTAGAAACAAAGGTTTTATAAGAATCGGTTCCCAGCCATGAAGAAACATCTTCCCATCCCTCTTCTCTAAACCTTTCTATTTCTTTTGTAACTATCTTGGCACTGGTAATAAAATGCTCGTATGCGACAGCCCTTAGGTCTTCATAGCTTGCATCTTCTTCACACTTGTGGGTGTCTAAAGCTAACAGCAAATCTCGTGAAGCTGTATATTTTGCTAAAGCATCTCCAACACCAGCCCTTACTAGCTCATAAGGTGCATTAGCTAAGGTTGGAAGATGATACAATACAGCAATAGGAGGAGTAGCAACTAGAGAATAAGGTTTCATCCATCCTTTTAAAGAAACGTTTGGCGAAGCTATACCATCATGAGAAGGTGCAGTAGGGAATACAACTAAAGGTTTTTTACTTTCGTAAGCCGTATATTTTGCTGCATCTATCGAAGTTCCACCACCTACAGCTAGACAAAAATCTATGTTATTTTCTTTTACTACTTTTTGTAATGTTGAGACTGTTTGAGGGGAAACTTTTTCCACACCAGCTTCAATTACTTTGTAATTTCCCATGGCCCTTTTTATCTTTTCTGCAATTTTGCAAGTTTGAGTTTTTCCGTGGACGATTAGAGCTTTATTACCTAGGCTCAACTTTTCCAATTCTTCTTCCACGTTTTCTAGAGAGTTTCCAATTTTTATCAGCTTTGGTAACATAAGTAAGGATAAACGCAAAAAAGCTAAAATTATATTATCCTAAAAGCTTTTTAAATATTGGAACCTAATATTCTTTTATGTGTTTAAAAAGAGTAAATGAGCTTTTGACCAATCCTGAGCTGGCTATAAGCAAAGGGAAAAAGGAGAGAGATTTGAAGACGACTTTTGCAATTCTGCTCTTTGAATGGTTTTTAGTGGGCCTTTCGGTGCTGATTCTAATTAATAGAATAAGGGTAGCAGTAGGAATATTTTTCTTTGGTCTTGTTGCAACTCTCTTTTCAGGAGTCTTGACCCAGATTGTATTTACATGCTTAGGTGGAAAAGGAAAGTACTTTGAAGGTTTGACTTCAAACGTGTATGCTATCTTCCCAGTTTCCACAGCATCCATATTTTCAAGTATATTTCTATACTTGCCTGGAATTGGCGTGTTACTTTCTTTCATAACTTTTGCTATTTTTACAGTTCTAGGCTTATCAATTCTGTACAGATCTGTGAAGGAATTTTTCTCCACCGATATGGTTTCTTCTTTGATTGGTATAAACATTCTTATTGCAGGTCTTGTTCTTGCCCTGTACTTTGCGTTCTTTCAGTATGCTGCTTTTCAAGGATTCCCCTTTAAGATGTCTCAGCTTTTCATTCCGGAATAAGCTTTAATTTTTTTCTTTAGAGAGAAATTGTATAGGGAGACATGTTAATAGGCTTTGTTGGTAAACCTTCTTCAGGAAAAAGCACGATGTTTAAAGCAGCAACTCTTATAGACGTAAAAATAACTGGTGTTCCATTCTGTACGATAGAGCCGAATGTTGGTATAGGTTATGTGACAGTCGATTGTATAGAAAAAGAGTTTGGTGTTAAATGCAACCCAAGACATGGATTCTGCAAGAATGGTAAAAGATTTGTTCCTATCAAGCTTATAGATGTTGCTGGTCTTGTACCTGGAGCTCATGAAGGGCGTGGACTTGGCTATAAGTTTTTAGACGATTTAAGACAGGCTTCTGCTTTAATTCACATAGTAGATTTTTCTGGATTAACAGACGAAGAAGGTAAAGCTACTGTTGGTCATGACCCGGCAAAAGACATAGAATTTTTAGAAAAGGAAATCGACCTATGGTTTGCAGAAATAATAAAAAGAGCTGTTTCAAAAATTGGAAGAATTATAGGCAAGTCCCAATCAGACTTAGTTCAATTGCTTGCTGAACAATTGAGTGGTCTAGAAATAAGCAAAGAAAGTATACAAAAGGTTTTAGAAACTTGCTCTTTAGCAGATGTTAACAGGTTTGCTACAGAGCTGAGAAAGATGTCTAAGCCTATTCTCATAGCCGCAAACAAAATAGACTTGAAAGAAGCGCAAGAAAATTTTGAAAGATTGAAAGGAAGGTACAAGTATATAGTGCCAACAAGTGCAGAAGCAGAGATAGCTTTGAAGAAGGCAGCAGAAAAAGGCTTGATAGATTATATTCCAGGCGATGGTTTTGAGGTCAAGGGAGAGCTAGAAGAAAAGCAGAGGGCTGCCCTGGAGTTTATAAAGAAAAATGTGATAGAAAAGTACGGGTCTACTGGGGTGCAGGAGTGCTTGAACAAAGCAGTTTTTGACTTATTGGGTTTTATACCTGTATATCCTGTAGAGGATGAAAATAAGCTGAGCGATAAGTCTGGAAATATTCTACCAGATGTATTTTTAATGCCAAAAGGCTCTACTGCTTTAGACTTGGCTTTTAAGGTACACACAGAAATTGGGGAAAAGTTTATCTGTGGCATAGATGCTAGAACTAAGAAAAGACTAGGAAAAGACTACAAGCTAAAGAAGAATGATGTGATAAAAATAGTCGCTGGAAGGTGAAACTTTAATTTAAAAAACAAAGATTAATTTATGTATTCTAAGGAAATTGAGAGAATTCTTGAAAAGAAAAAAATTAGAGTTGGAGATAAGATAAGAGTTTTAAAAGGCAAAGAGGTATACGAAGGTATTTTGATGCCAAGAATAGAGATGGGTGACACTTCTTGTCTTGTGGTTAAGCTGAGTAATGGGTACAACGTTGGAGTAAAATTTGAGAAGAACGTTAAGATAGAAAAAATAGGAAGAGGGTTAAAGGTTTTTAAAGAAAAGAAGAAAGAAGCAAAGAAAGTAATTTTTGACAAGAATTTGCCTACAATCTCAATTCTAGGCACTGGCGGAACAATAGCGAGTAGAATAGATTACAGAACAGGTGGTGTTTATGCATCCTTTTCTCCTGAAGACATAGCGCTACAAATCCCAGAGTTAAAAGAAATAGCAAACATAAAAGCTGAAGAGATAATGAGTGTGATGAGCGAAGACATGACTCCAGAAAGATGGAGATTGATTGCAAGAAAAGTGGCAAAAGATGCCAATGCTGGCTATAGAGGAATAATAGTTACTCATGGTACAGATACTATGCACTACACTGCAGCAGCTCTTAGCTTTATGCTTAAGGATTTAGCTTGTCCAGTCGCTCTAGTAGGTTCTCAAAGGTCAAGCGACAGAGGCTCAAGCGATGCTGCAATGAATGTTGCGTGTGCTGCAAACTTTGTTGCAAATTCTGATGTTGCTGAGGTCTGCATTGTTATGCATGGTTCTATGAGTGATGATTATTGTTTAGCAATAAGAGGAACTAAAGCTAGGAAAATGCATACAAGTAGGAGAGACGCATTTAAGCCTATAAACGACGAACCAATAGCAAAAATTTATCGAGACAGGAAGATAGAAATATTGAATGAAAACTACAGGAAAAGGAGTGGAAAAAAGGTTAAAGTTGACGATAAACTGGAAACTAAAGTAGCACTGATAAAGGTATATCCTGGTCTAGACCCAGAAATTTTCGATTTTTACTTGGGAAAAGGGTATAAGGGGTTAGTACTAGAAGCTACAGGTTTAGGGCATGCGCCAACTCTAGGAAGATTTTCTCTGTTACCAAAGATAGAAAAAGCAGTAGAGGCAGGAGTTCCTGTTGTTGTAACTTCTCAATGCTTGTATGGTAGAACTCATCCTACAGTTTATCATAACTTGAGGGAATTATTAAAAAGAGGAGTAATCTTTGGTGAAGATATGTTGCCTGAAGTTGCTTACATAAAGCTTATGTATGTTTTAGGGAAGACGAGAAATTTAGAAAAAATCAGAGAGCTTATGTTAACAAACATGTGTGGAGAAATTTCTGAGAGGACGATTTGATGGAGAAAGTTAGTCTAAAGGCTGGATTGGAAATTCATTTTCAATTGGATGTAAAGAAGAAATTATTTTGCAATTGCTCCGCTGCAATGACTCAAAAAAACCCTTTGCTTGTTGTTGAGCGCAAGCTTCGTCCAGTACCCTCAGAATTGGGGGAAGTAGACGTAGCAGCTCAGTTCGAGTTTCTTAGGGATAGAACCTTCTTGTACCAAGTTTTTAAGGATGAAGTGTGTGGAGTAGAGTTAGACGAAGAACCTCCACATCCTGTCAACCAGGAAGCTTTGTTAGTAGCTCTGCAAGTTGCTTTGCTTTTTAATTGTTCTGTGCCAGAGGAAATTCATGTGATGAGAAAAACTGTAATAGACGGTTCTAACACTACAGGCTTTCAGAGAACTATGATAGTTGGGAAGGATGGGTATCTAAATTACAAGGGGGTAAAAATACCTATAACTTATGTTAGCCTAGAAGAAGATGCAGCAGCTAAGGTTGAGGAAAAAGAGGGAAAAGTTGTCTACAGGCTTAACAGGTTAGGAGTCCCACTCGTAGAAGTTGACACAGGAATTATAGAGGGGTTCTCACCAAAAGAGATAGAGGAAATTGCTTATACCATAGGCCTGGTAGTTCGTTCCACAAGAAAGATAAAGAGAGCTATAGGTGCTATAAGACAAGACGTTAACGTTTCTGTTCCTGGAGGAGCCAGAGTAGAGATAAAAGGAGTCCAGTCGCTCGGACTTATATCAAGGACTATAGAGTTAGAAGTAGAAAGACAGCTAAACCTCCTAAAAAGAAAGGAGAAAGTAGAACCTGAAACAAGGTGTGCCAAACCAGATGGTACGACAGAGTTTATGCGTCCATTGCCAGGAGAAAACAGGATGTATCCAGAGACGGATATACCCCCTATTCTAACCAAAGAACTGTTAAAGATTGCGTCCAAAACTTTACCAGAATCTATAGACAAAAAGTTGGAAAGGTTTAGAAAGGCTTATAAACTTTCAGAAGAGTTGATTTCAGGCTTGCTTAAAAGCGATTTCTTCTTTACTTTTGAAGATTTTGTTAAAAAACTTAAGCTTGAGCCAAAGCTTGTAGCGAACGTTCTCGCAAACTTGCTGAAAGATTTGAGGAGAAGGGGGTTAGAAGTTGAAGAAGGTAAAGTTTTTGAGGTGCTTAAAGCCTTAGAAGAAAAAAGAATTACGAAAGAGTCTGTAGCAGAGATTCTAGCATACTTGGCTAAAAATCCTGAAAAGAGTGTAGAGGATGCTGTCAAAGATCTAAACTTACAACTTCTTCCAGAAGAGGAAATAGAAAGAATTGTGAAGGATGTGATAGAGAGCGGAACTAAGAATTTCGATTTTGTAGTAAAAGCAACAATGAGCAGAGTGCGAGGAAAGGCAGACGTTCAAGCTGTAATGAAAATTATTAAGAGATTAATAGGAGGAAATGAAAATTAAATTATATGAGAAAAGTTTTAGCTTTAATGTTAGTTTTTATTCTTTTTCTAGTTTCGAAAGTTTTAGCAGACTCCCCTCAACCCAGAATTCTGCTAGTAAGAGATGCGCATTATTCTTACCTAGGCTTAACCAACCCAAACGAATACTACGGCTCGTTCTACGATAGTGCTTTGCAGGCTCTAGGATTAAACTACGACAATTGCACTGTGGAGAGTGCTAGTAACGATGGTCCAGCCTACGATCAAAAGGGTGGGTGTAAAGAGTCAATCAGTGGAATGAAGGATTACGACATAGTAATTTGGTTTACAGGTGACGACTACGGTGGTAATTTCCCTACTTTAACTGAAACAGACCGAAATGAGTTGGCTAAATACTTGAACGAAGGAGGAAAGCTTTTTATAACTGGTCAAAACATTGGTTCAGACATAGGTGGCACGAGCTTTTACAACAATTATTTGCGTGCTTTCTTTTGTAAGAACACTATTAAGAAGAATAATACATACGGTAGCCCTAACGATCCTGTGGGTAATGGGTTAACTCTCTATATAGGTGGTGGTGCAGGAAATCAAATATCACCATCAGTAATATTTACTTACAGCGATACTTACCCATACTATCTTCTAGCACCAACGTCTTCACCTTCGATATACGGTAACTCATTTTACTATACTACCCGGACGGCAAATGCCTATCTATGTGACAGTGGTTATGTATATAATCCTACAGGCAGTGCCTTCATAATTCCTGCAGCTGTAAGAAACCACACAGCAGGTCCATTAGGCAGAAAGGTCGTTTATCTTGCTTTT
>Ga0185307_1000376_pt1 | contig 28729 bp, 23 predicted proteins | sample LHCtaG_FD_128010 | JGI IMG/M metagenome (GOLD analysis project Ga0185307, IMG submission 128010) | Hot spring microbial communities from Little Hot Creek, USA to study Microbial Dark Matter (Phase II) - LHC4sed_matched (SPADES... | ecosystem: Environmental > Aquatic > Thermal springs > Hot... | reverse complement strand
GGTTATAAGCTTCTCTTTTAACCATATTTAGGCATGGTTAAGAACTCATAGGTCTGAATAAATCATGTATTAAAGAAAGTTAGTAGATTTAACATTAAATTAACACTATGCTGTATATTAAGAATTTATTTATACCTGTCAAGAATACGTTGATTAAAAGTACTTCATCTATGAGACTCTAAGTATTGTGAGAGAAACCAATATTTACTGTTAATAGCATTTCAGTATTAGAAGCCTAATAGAATATATTCTTAGTAAAAGCAAAATTTCAACAATACCAACTCAGCGATTAGGGATTTAGAAATTAATAACGTATTGAAACTGCAAATAAATTTCATAACTATAATCACCTAAAAGCTAAGGTTAAGTTATTATGTCCCTATTACTAAAGGTAAATCAGCCTTAGTAATACCCTAAAAAATCTCAGTTCTGTTTAAAATCATCCACATAATCAGTTAAAAAACATAAATATTTTGCAATAAATTTGAGTACATCTAACCATTATTTATCTACATTAATTCCAAATGATACTTAACACTAAACTAAGACAAGCTTATGGATAGTTAGGTACGTTCCAGTAATTTTTAAGGGTAAAAAATTTAGCCCTCCATTAAGTTCTTACTTTTATTTCGTCTTTGAAGTTCTTCATTTATTAATTCTTTAATAGCAAATCTTACACATTCCCCTCTACTCATAAATACCGAATTTTCTACTAGTTTATCAAGATATTCTACATATAGTCGTGGAAGTCTAACAGTAATTATTACAGTATCTTTTTTACTTTTACCATTCAAGTTATATCCCAATTTATATTTGACATTAGAGTTTTTTAAAGTATGTATTCTTAACGTATTCTCCTAGTGCAAGATAAAATCGATATAATATCTTCTATTTAACTTAACACATTTTCACATAAGAGTGCTGCAGTTTATTATAAGATGAACTTTATATAGAATAAACAAAACCAACTTGAAGAAATCACAACTTAATGTTTTATATGTTGGTTATGAAGAACCAAAACAGTGTCTGAATATCTGTTTAAGCGCAAACTACTTTCTCACATTAGTAAGGAGTATCTTATATAAAGCTGTAATCTAATCCATTTAAAACATGAATGTGTATTATCTTTAGATCCTTTTGCTTATTTAAACATAATTATTATCTCAGAATTTCCCTAAGAATGTTAGTAAGTAAATCTACATAATTCTTTAAGTGAAACTCTGTAAAGTAAAATATTGTAAAATTCTAACTCAGAATATTCATTATTACTTTCCTCCATGAACCTTCTCCCATAATAATTATTTATGTACCAGACAATACTATTTCGGCATCGTCAATATTTACTACAAGAAGCTTCCTAAAATGAAGAGTACTCTCAAATAGCGGAGCTCTAACATTACTTAAACCTTATCTCTGGGAGACTTAATACTCCGAGTGGTATTAGATCCGTGCCTACAATAAATAAAGCATCTTTATTGTGCATCAAATCATTTATATCATAAACTTGATTGTCAATGAAGCTGAATAGGGGGAATTTCTATATAAACAGCTAAAATACCATTACCTAATTTAGATTTTAAATCATCTAAATCTAAAGCATCCTCTTCTATAATATAGTACTTTAACACATTTAATGCTGTGGAGTTTGGTACATGTTTCAAAATAGATTTTCCAGACGAATTATAAATGTTTTTAACTAGCTACTTTATAACTCATAAGAACCACTTCAGTTATGCTATTGGCTGATCATACATCGACGCATTTGTCATGCTATGTCTTTTAATTTAAGATCATAGAATAATGCTCAAAAGGCTTATAGTAAGCCTTGAACTGTATAAGCTGTAAAAAATCAATTCTATTAACTATACTTTACTTTTAATTATGGGCGAGGTATAATGTGGTCAACAACCATTTCCTAGGGAAAAATACGATCATCAAAACATAGGTTACTAGAAAGTATAACTCTAAACATCTTACTAATTCAATATGCTGAAATTTACCTTATAACCTGGGCATGTGGTATACCATTAATAAATATCACAGATTCCCTTAGTATTAATCCCTCATTAATTGCAGCACCAACTATTTTTTCCCCAACAATGTTGGCGATTGTTGCTTTCTTCAGCCTTTCTAATCCATACTTTAATGAGGCTTTAGTATTACCGTAAAAAGAATCCTTAATATCTATTGTTAACTTACCTTCACTAAATTTTCTGCCAAGGAGTTCAGAATCACATATTGCGACAATAAGTTCCACCCCAATTTTCCACTCTTTAATGCAAATTTCAGCTTGTTCTTTATCTTCCGTTTTAACATTATTAAGCATAAAGAAGCTCCTTATACTAGCTATATTATGTAGTAACGTTGCAACTATATATATTTAACCTCATAATTACTAGTTTTTGTAAACTTAAGTATTCTACTGCTTGTATAGTTTAATTCAAAGCATAGCATCGAAGAATTAATCCATATATTTTAATAACTCATAATAGTTAGGCATATTGCTTTTACCAGCAAGCTCAGAAGCAAACTTTGCTATATATGGTAAGTATCTTTCTAATACTAATAGGCGGCGTTTTTTTATTTCCATTTTTGCTTTACGTATCAAATATGTTCTTAATCGTTTACCGCAGTTCTTTAAAGCCCACTCAATTTCATATTCAATTTCAGGTCTGTCAGCAATATACTCTTTACCTATTGTCTTATATGGTATTTTTGTTGAACATATATGTATAAAAAATGCTACGGGGTCCTTTTCAATATCCACTTTATATCGCCACCATTTTATTTTCTTAATGACTTTCATGGAAACATCATTGTAAGCATCGTAGAGAAGTGGAATCTTGTTTGCAAATCTAAATAAATTTACATCACCAGAACTCTGGGGAGGACTTATATTGCCACCATATGCTATTGCAGCTTCAACTATGAAGGGGTGTCCCTCATAAACTGAAGGAGGCCTAGTAACTGCAGCAACAAATTCTGGATTAAACTCTTTCCTAATACCTTTAATCAGTAAATCAGCACCTATTGTGGATAAACATTGAGAATCTGGAGGAAGAAAGGATTTATAATTTCTCATCGCTTGACTTAAATGCAATATCTCATCAGGATTTAAACTTTTAGGTAAACGGCTAGGATCTATATTTGCATATTTAAGAAATTTCATAGCTGTTCTTTTACCAACTCTATGAAAGTGTTTTTGTAAAAATTCAATCATGGATTTTGCTTTAGTTTCACTTATGAGCCTGTTCAGAGTTTCCATATCAACTCCATTTGGATGAGGTAGTATTTCAAGAGGAGGTTTAGGTAAAATTTTTGTTGACCTATTAAATAGATATAGAATACCATCAGGATCTATGAATGTTAAATTTAGATAAGGAAGTATTGTTGCTGTTAACTTAAGATATTCTATAATTCTTTGCTTTGCTCTTATATAATCTCCTTCAAATCTAAATTCAACAATGGTTCCATGGTCATGAGACGGATTTGGAAATAATTTCCTACTTTTAATTATAGGTTTATTATTTTGAATATCAATCATTAATTTAAATAAATGCCAATCATCAAGTCCAGTACTTGATATAACTGTGACTGGAAAATGAGTTGTTATTTGCCCATAAAGTATTGCCATTTTACCACCCATGCCGAATGTTCCTCTTGTTTGTCTTAGTGTATACTTACTTGAGTATAATATTTGACCAAATGCCGGTGGAATGTAATCAAAAGGAATGCCGCAACCATTATCTTGAACATGTATTTCATATACATTAAGTGATTTGGGAATTTTTCTTAAGTGAATAAATATTTCAGGAATAATTTTATGAGTTTCACACGCATCCAAGCTATTTTCGACAAGCTCCCTAATAATCATATATGTAGCTTTAACTGGATTATCAAATCCAGCAATTTCCCTATTTTTATAGAAAAAATCTGCTGGAGATATTGACTTGAATTTTTCATTAGACATGTTTATCACATTAATGTGTAAGCTTTACGTTTAATGAATTTATATACACTTCCATGCTCAGCACCATTAATTAACTTAATTATAGCATCTCTTGCTAACATTACATTTTCATATTTGCCTACAATAACCACAGTATTACTTATATCATCTACGGCAATGAATGTTTTTGTTAACTCTTCTATATTTCTTTTACTCTTACCATTTTCACCTATAATCCGGCCCTTAATTCGTTTTAAGTTTTTAATAGTAGGGGCCTGATCGCTTATACTTATAAATAAAGCAATATAATCATCTTCGACTAGTTTTAAGGCCTGATCCGGATTTAATCCATACCCTATAGCAGTAACTATGTCTCTTGCTTTTAAAATTGAGCTACAGTTAAAACTACCTTCAATTATGATACTTCCTACATCATCTCCATTAGATAAAACGTTGATCTTTACATTTAATACTTTTTCAATAAATTCCTTTGTCTTCCCCTTATCACCTAGCAGAACACATATTCTTTCTTTAGGTATGTTTAAATATATTTTATTGTAAGTCATCGTAGTGTATATTTTTATAATCTTATTTAAATCTAAGTTTTACCTTATAGCTTAATAGTGTTTCACGAAATTCTCTCATACTTCCTGTTCTATTTTATGTAAGGTTTAAATACCAGTATTTAGATACATGTCAGAATATAAAATGGACCTCAAGGCATAAAGTTTTACTTTATTTAAAGTTATGTATTAACCTCTATTATGATTATTGTAATACTGGTTCTGTTTAAAAACCGCTAATAACTAAGTTTTGCAGCTTAATTTTGAAATTCATAAATTCACTTCTACGAAACAAGAATTTTTTAATAACTAATATTTCATGTTAATTTACTATAAGAGTCGGTTATCAAAGAATTAAGACGCAAAGCTTTAGTCATTAATAACATCCATACTATAGCCTAACTCCCTTAATTTTCTTATCTCATCCTTTTCATATTTATAAATTATATCTCCCCTAGACTCTGACTGGAAATCCCATGGAGTAATTAGGACTAAATCTCCTTCACTAATCCACACTTTCTTTTTCATGCGTCCTGGGATTCTGCAAATCCTTGTTTTTCCATCCATACATCTAACTTTTAATCTATCGTATCCTAAAAGCTGTTCAACAACTCCCAAACACTCATTCTCCTCTGGAACTCTTACTCTTTGTATTCTCTCATCCTTGTTTCTAGAGGACATTTTCTCACTATTTTATTATAGAAGCCTTCCTATTTAAGTTTTTAAGTAAGAATATGGGATCTAACAATTAAGAAGCTAAATATATAAAGTTATATTTATGTTATTTGTCCTATATGTGGTACATATAATATGTTAAGTTGCCAGATCGCTTAAATTATTGTGTATTTCGGTTTATAACTTAGCTAAAACCTTTCTAAGAACTCATTAGCTTGAAGCTTTCTTAATTCAGTTCAGTAAACATTATTATACGCTTTACGTAATAAAGTTAAAACTTTAAATATAGTCAATATATTTTATTTTATGTCTGAACTAGTATATGAACAGCTATTAGATAGAGCATTAAAGCAAATACCTAATAAACAGCTTAAATATGAAAGATTTGAAATTCCTAAATCAGAAATAATTATGGAAGGAAATAAAACAATAATCATTAATTTCAAGGAAATTTACACGGTACTAAATAGAGAGCCGAAACATATAGCTAAATTTATCATGAAAGAAGTAGGTTCAGCGGGAGATATTGATGATTTAAGATTAACTTTACATGGTAAGTTTAGTAGACAAACAATAAATAAAGTTATAGAAGAATATACAAAGTTATATGTTATTTGTCCTATATGTGGTAAGGCAGATACATTTATTAAAAAAGAAGAGAGACTGACATATCTTATATGTGGAGCCTGCGGCGCAACTTCATCTTTAAGACGTATTTAATTAAATTTCAGAAAGAAGTGTATTAAACTTTTCTATGTTTATAGCTTAATTATGTTTTACATGCAAGGCTTTAATGTTTAAAATGCTGAGCTATCATAGGTAGAAGCCAAGTATATTAATAACGATGACGTCCTCCTAATCCTCGATAATATAACGTTAGAGGTCTATGCTTATTAAGCAGGTAGATTGTTTACAAACTATTGTTAGAGTATAGTAAAGTGACTATGAATACTAGAAAATTCTAAACCTAAACATGCTCAATAGTTAGCATCGATACTACCAAGTTGGCATGTATAAATTAATCTTCTTTAGTCTATTGACTTTTTCAGTATATGTAATTTATAAACCCCCTTTAGCTCTTTATTAATTCAATTTTTCAATTTCACTAAGTTGTAGTAATCATCTATGATAAGTAAAATTGTTTGACTTCCCATTATATCTACTTAGGAAATGTTTGTTCTCGCCATTTGTAAGTTAACATATTATTCATGATTGAGATGAATTTTTCGACTTACATATGTCTTAGGAGAATATCGAGTGTTCTTAAATTATCTCCATATCTTCACGAATAGTAAAGTGTTCTCAAAATATTTAGGCTTTTCACAATCCATGTCTTATATTATGTATTATTAATTTCCATATCTTGGTGTCTGCTCTTTTAGATATATTTAAGTTTTCTACTGCTTTTTTTGGGTCTTCCTTTTATGATTAAAGTCGTCATCTTAGGCTCTGAAGTAGGCTCATAATTTTAGTTTTAGGCTCTAAGATTTAAAATCTTATTTAACATCCTCACAACATTCTCGATGTCAAGTAAGTTAAGCACGTAGACTTAAAGTTACTTAAGTTATGTAGTTTAGTAACCAAATCATAAAGCTTATAATACTATTGTAAGTAAGTTACTATATAACAGGCTGAGTTAAATTAGTAAAGTAGCTAGATATGAGTATGCATAGTAGTAATAGTTGGGTATATGGACAGGTGCATGAACTATTATCTTCATTAGTTAATTTTGGCGATGAACTTAATACTGGTCTGCTTAGTTTAGACCGAATAATCGACACATATGTAAAATTGCTTAAAAATCTTAAGTTACTTCAGATTGCAAAAAACAAGCTGCTTAAACATCATATACTTATGTATAAATTCGTAACAAATCATGAAGACTACAATGATTATAAACATGATATATACTCTTATAAAAGTTTTATTCAATCAAGGCAATTGACTAGAAAGGCTAATATAGACAGAATTCGCTGTGCAATAGCATCACATAAAATAGCTATAGGTCATATTAATGAGAATTATAAGGCGTTATGTAGCAACCAAGAATGTAAATTTTCATCAAAAATGGAAATATTTTTAAAAACCGATAAATGTCCTAAGTGTGGTTCTCCCCTAAATGTTATTAAAGACCCAAAAAGTATTTCTAGAATTGATATCATTAAGTATTTACCGTATAGTGGTAACTATCTTGATGTTGCAACTAAACTTAACTCATGTCAACGATGGTCGTACAGTGAAATTTTAAGACTTCTGAAACTTGAGGAACGAAGAGTGCTTACATCGGCCTCCATTATTTTAAAAGTAATCGAAAATGGGAAAACTGTAAGGAAGCATGTCAAAGTAGAGCTTGAAAGAAAGGATTTTAGGTTATGTGAAGAAAGAATTATCGAACTTTTTGGCCAAAATGCTAAAATAGAGAAAATTACATGGCGTAAATCCAAGCCTATACTAATAAATGATAAATATGTTCGTCAATCTCTTGCAATAGCTTATGTTAGTTTTACTAATGCTTTATTATCAAAACACAATATTACAAACGAAGATATTTATAAAAAACTTCCAGTATATTTAATTTCCTATGATGTGTCTTTGTTCTTACTTATGAAGACGAAGCGCGAGAGATCAATATCAATAGGTCCGTTTCCACATATGATATTAAGGCCATCCATCAATCAAATCAAAAAATTAACATCAGTGCTTGAGTGGACTGATGTTGCTGCTATTGCTAATAATCTAGGTATATGTAAATGGAAATTAACTCAGCAATCTGTAGTGTTAAAAGAGATTATGGAGAAGCTATTAAAGGAAAGCAGTAGTGCATTTGGCATTATGCCATCAACAGCTATAGCAGCAACATTGATATACCTAACAAGTGATCTTAGTCTTAGCCATGTATCAGATATGTTTAATGAAAGCATGGCAGCACTCATAAATGTTTTAACAAGGCTTAAGATTTATGGAATTGAAAAATACTTGACAGAAGAGCAAAGATCTAAATTAAATGTAGTGCCTAAAGCTGAATCCGAAAAAGCAAAACTATTTCTAGAGAAGTTAATGTATAGTTAAACATAATAACTATATTATATTATAAACATTATATAATACATAGTAAATTGCGAGGTTTTAGCAGTTAAAGGATTAAAACTATAGATATAGAAGTAATAGAAAAATTAATTGATCATGAAAAGCTTATAGCCCCAGATTTGCCAAGGGAAATTTTAAAAAATACGGTTAGGAATCTGGAAGAGGTCTTCATTAAATTTACAGGTAGTAGTGTAATGGGGGAATTCTAAAATGATGTTTCAATGAGTTTTAGCTTTAACCAAGAAAGAGTTAAAGATGACTTTCCGGGAGCCAGCTGTGCTTTTATTATATTTCTTTACCTCTAGTGTTTGTTTTGATTTTCAGCCTTCTTTCGGTAGAATTGCTTCTTTAATTGAAACGAAACTGTCTCCGCTTTTGAGTTCATGGCATCTAACATGTTTATCTTTGCTTCAATTTTCCTCATAATGATGATGCCTAATTATCCATAAAAGTTCAAGGAATAATGGTACATGAAAAAGCGAAAGCTTGGGAAAAGCATATAAGATTATTGTTCTTGTTGGTTTTTCATGAATTGTTTAGTTTGTTGCAAGCTTTCTTTTGCTGCACTCGGCACACTTGCAGAGGTATAGCAATTTTTGGGTGCTCCTGCTTCATATGCATACATGACTTTGAAACTAATAAACCTAAAATATAGAAATATGTGTAGCTGAGGTCTGATTTACAGGACTGATTTGTAATTAGGAGATATTCAGACATATTTTAGTGCCCTCCCAATATTATAAACTTAACCGTATAAGTAATGTGTAATAGAATGTGTGTAACTAAATACTTAAGTTTGCATCATAATTTTCTTATAAGCATCACTTTTATATGTGTTTATTATTATCATCATGTAGTATGAGTTCAAAAATGCTTATAATCAAGGCAAAAAATGTGGCAAACTTGTTATGGATGATATCATCAAAAGTTAATGTTAACACTACAGCAATTTACATAAATAAACGCCCTTCTCTTCCGATAATCTTAGAGTTACTAAATAAAGCACCAAACTTAAAAGTAATATATCTTCCACCATCAATTTATTTAAGTATTTCTAAAAAAATAGTTGATAGTCTAAAGTCTGTTGATGTTGTTATAAAACCCATTGCTGTGAAGAAAGGCCGTCCACCAAAATATACGTGTACTCATCATAGTAAGATTATGGAGTTGCGTAGACTTGGATACAGCATTTCTGAAATATCAAGCAAAACTGGAATCCCAAGACGTAGTATCTACTATTTACTGAAGAGTCTCACTTCACATAATTATACGGGAACCTAATAATAACATTAATTCTTTTCTAAATTATGTTATAAACATCTACCTCTATACCCTTCAATAACCTTTTAATGACTATTTTAGATATTAATATATAGTTTATTGTCGCTTCTTAAATTTATTAAAGTATCCAGAACACTTTTAAAGAGTTATTAAAGGTTAAGTATATATGAGGCAAAGTGTTCGCATAAACCTAGATATGATATTCATTGTTTGTTCAGTTACCTCAACATATGTAGCTAATACAATTAATATAACATGAGTATGGGTTAATTCAGAAATAGTATGTAAATATGGAATAAGTGAATATAAAATAAAGCAGTAACTGTAGGAAATATGAATAGATTCGTAGAATTGATAAAAAGCATTAAGTAAATCTAGATTTATAGTTGATTTAATTAATTATTTTAGGTTTCTTTACATCTAAGTATTTAAGTCTATTATAGGTTTAGAATTTATCATTAAGATTAACTTAAAGCATGAATCATACAGATTTGAAATTAGGAACCTAAAGGATAAAATAACTATTCGATAACTAATACCATGCATTAAGGACGGATACGATAAGGAGCATGTAGAAAACATTCTAAAATCAATAATAATAAATGAAAAATTAAGCAGAGAATTCATAGAAAAGACACAACCAATGATAGAGGTGATGAAGCACGCTTAAGTTTACAGCGTGAGTTTAACAGTCATTAGTCAAAATATGTTTTGTGGCTTAACTCTCAATAATTGTACCTTCTATTTTTTTTAAATTAGTATGAATAAGGAATAAATGTTAAAGTTTTCTCATTCCATTGCATGATAATTTACGAAATTCAAAATTAAGCCACAAGCTCAAATATCAAAATATGAAGAATTGCTTTATAGTAAGTTAGCAGATCTTTTCTGTCAGAAAAATATTTAAGATTAATTATCCTCATAGATAGTAGAGTCCATGAAGACTTAGCTGAGTACTGATAAATTATGAAGAAGGTTGGAAGCGCTGAGGCTCAAACGTATCAAACCTACAATAATTTAATTTATCAGTACTCGACTTAGCTAAATACTGATAAATTATGTGGTAACTTACATAATGTCTTAAGCCATTAATTAGAACATTAGTGATAAAATTAATAGGGTTGAACACTATGTTCACATAGTGTGGTGTACAGTTTATGATGAGAATGCTTGTAATTGGAGATACGCATATACCTGAGAGAGCTGAAAAAATTAGTTGGGAAATTGAGCAGTATTTGAAAAGTTGCAACTTCGATTTAGTTTTATGTACAGGCGACTTAACAAGTGCTAAGATATTAAGTTTCTTTGAAAGCATAGCAAAAACATACTGTGTGCTTGGCAATATGGATGATTTAAACTTACCTGCAGAAATTAAGTTTAAAATTGATGAATTTAAAATTGGGATTATACATGGAGACCAGATATATCCAAGAGGTGATGATAGAAAACTTATAAATAAAGCCGTTGAAAATGATTTAGATGTGATTATTTCAGGGCACACCCATAGGCTTTCTATAAGAGAGAAAAGAGTTTATAATAGAAAGGTCCTACTATTAAATCCTGGCTCCGCAACTGGAGTATGGTCCGGAGGCTATGCTTCATTTATACCTTCCTTCATGGATGTAACAATAAACAATGAGAAAATAGAAGGAAGAGCTTTAGAGCTATATGGTAAAAAATTTAACGTAACTTACTTTTCATTCATTAAGTTAATATAATTCAGATTATAGGCCCTGTAGCTTAATTAAGCAAATTTTTATTTTACTTTATTATAATGGGCTTTATGGTTTAATTTTTCTTTGCCTAGCTTCCAATTTATAGGTTATAGGATTGTTAACGGACAGTTAATTAATCGTGGTACATTTTCTTAAGTCTAAATCTTTTTGATAGCTATAATCGTGAGCTTAAATCCTTAAGCTAAATAATAAAGCTTTATATCTAGCTACAACTTCTCTTAGATTAGGAGGTATATTTAGGATTTGAATCAAGTCAAATATACTTTGCAGTAGATGTTAGGACAAAAGAAGTTGTATCAATAGACCCACTAATGACGACACTCACTATTCAGAAACATTACAGCATTAATAGTAAGTGCATCAAAGCTTAGATTTATCATTGAGCATAATAGATTGAAGCATACAACATACATGAAACATATAGACATATGGCATAAGACCATTATCAAGTCAAAATCTGAAATTGGAGCTAATGATAGCCCATCTGAGAGACTTATGGTAGCAAGACTGATAAAGCATTGAGTTATAGGGATGAAGTAAGTAGAATCTTTACAATACAAGATAAGCTGCTGAAACAGCGTTCAAAAGAGCACTGTATGCTAAAGATACCACAGCATAACTAAAACTACTAGCTAAAGTTCCTATACACTAATGTCATCAACTTATAGATGTAATTGGAAAACCAAACTTATAAGCTTATAGATAAAACAATTAAGTTACAAAGCATATAATACCCGAAACCGATAGCTAATACATATTATAAGGAATTATAATATTTATGTAGAGTTTAACCGCCTTGTAAACTTAAGTCTTATTTTGGGGGTTCTCTTCTTTAACTATGTGATTCTATGTCTAAGATTATTAGGTTTGTTGAGGAGGAGGCTCATATATGATGCTCTAAGCTTATAATATACAGAAGTCGTGTATCTATTCTATCATAGTTTAGTTCTTAAGCTCCTATTTCTGATGGAAATGTGTGTAGGGGGATGCTAGGGTTCTACTAGTTAATGATGCTAGGGTTAAGATAGACTCTAGAAGAAGGTATTGTACATTGCCTTTGAACCCTACTAGGAGGATTATGTACACGATGGTTTTGATGCTGCTAACATACTAACATTACTAATTATTAGGGATTAGAACTATTTGTAAATCAAACATAACTATATCGAGTAAGTAATGGCACTCCATACTATAGAGGTTCATGCAAAATCCTTAACTTAAAGCATGGACTAGAAAACTTTAAGATTAGAAACTTAATGAAGAAATAATACAGTTAAGGATAGAGCTAAACTATTCAATAACTACATATCATACATTAAGGATGAATATGATGAGGAGCCTACAGAAAACATTCTAGAATCAATAATGATAATGCTAAACAAAGCATGGATAAACAGAAAGTTGAAGCAGGAAATCATAAAGAAGACAATACCCATAATAGAAATTATGAAACATGCCTAAGTTTACAGAGTGTTAAATACCAAAAGCAAAAATATTAATAAGTTACGTAATATAAATACTGGCAGCAGAGGACTTAGGTGGGGGACTAGGCCTCCCCTGAGGGAAATCCGACCGCAAATGGTCTATACGGCGGGCTGAGAAGCCGGCATGAGGGGTTTCCATGACCATGCTGAGGTAGTAGGCATCTATGATCACACGTCCCATGGGAATACGGTAAAAGCTAGTCCCTTCGGAGGAAGGGATTAAGCTTGAACAGACGAAATGGGTTAGGCTAGGAATAGAGCGGCCCTAAGTCTGAGCCGTATTGTTCATGGGTAACGGGTGTGAGAATGCTGACTACCATACGGTGGTCATGGAGATTCTCGAGTGCCGGTGTCCTCTGCTGCCTTAAGTTTGTTTGATCCGTAAATTACTACTATGTAACATTATAAAGTATTGTTTATAGCTTAATTCCTAGAGTTTAAGCCATTTTCTAAAATCTAAACTAATTATAGGGAGGAGGCTTTAGATTATACATTCCTATGACAAACACCTTTGATTTTTACTACTTACCTCAATATATATTCTTAACCCATACTATGAATCTTAATCTCTGAACTGATGGTTATAGCTCTATCAGATTATTATAGAGGTTTAGATCTAGTCTTCAATCTAATCCAAAAAGCTATAGACAATCGGGTGATAGAAATCTTCTGGTAAGCCCATTGAGAGTTCTTAATGTTCAAGCTTAATATGCCCCGGGGCGGAGTTTCAACATATTATGTTTTTGAACCACCGACAACCCGGTCTTCAGCCGGGCGCTTTTGGTAATAACTCCCAGCTGAGCTACCGGGGCCCGGGGCTAATTTTATTAACTTAGATGCCCTTATAAGTCTTTCTGGGTACAATAAAGCCTCCGGCGGGATTTGAACCCGCGACATGCCGCTTTCTCAGAGCTGATACGAGGCGGCCGCTCTACCACGCTGAGCTACGGAGGCATTATAAATTATACTTAAGAATATAAAATTTTATAGTTATTATGGTATTTAGTACCGTTAAACCAATACCGTTAAGTTAAGTCTTAAACTATAAGCTTATTATATACTGGCTTGACAGTATTTTTAAATTATCCGAAAACTTTAATTATTTTTTAATACTTTCTATTTTGCGGCCGTGGTCTAGTTGGTAAGATACCCGCCTGCCACGCGGGAGATCCCGGGTTCAAATCCCGGCGGCCGCATTATCTAATATATTGAGAGAAATAATACTAATTTTTCAGATTTGATGACAAAATTAGATTATATTAAAAGTACTCTGTACCTTTTAGTAGTAACGAAATAATTAAGCGTAAGATTTTTTTGCTTCTGATATATAGAGGAATCAGCTCCGGTAGTATACATAAGCCTTTTAGGCTTTGGCAGAAAGTCCGGTCAAGTATAAGGGGCTTTCGACCAAAATAGAGGAGACCCCTTGACCCGGGATGATATATACGGGAATTCAAATCCCGGCCGGAGCACTAATAATTTAATGTCGAGGATGTTAATTTATTGGCGCCCCCGCGCGGAGTTTCAGAAATTAATCTCTTGAACCGCGGACCACTCGGTTAACAGCTTCGCCTCTTATCGAGCGCTCTACCATACTGAGCTTTCCCCACACGTACGGGGGCTCTGGGGCGCCTTAATCTATAGGTTAAATTTACTTAAAAGTTTTTCGATAAAGAAAGGGGCGAGGCAATTTAAGCTACCTTCTTAAGTGGCTGTAGTATAGTATAATATTTTATGAATAGACCCAGCATATTGTTGATCTTATGAGCGTTTCAAATTTATTTATTAGGTTTGATGTTATTGTATTGAATAGATGTTATCTATCGCCATCAATAGACTGCCATCCTATAAGCTTATAGGAGCTTAATACTTAACAGTTGTCTTAGAAAGCTCACCAAAATTGTACGTTCTCTTTAGAAAAAAATATATTATAGGAAATAAGGAGTTTTTAGGGCCCGTAGCGCAGTATGGAAGCGCGCCGGCCTTCTATCAATGGATGAAAGCCGGCGGTCCGGGGTTCAAATCCCCGCGGGCCCGTTAATATAAAGTTAATTTGAGGTTGTCCGTGTCTTTGATTAACTTGTTTTATAATTGGATAGATAATGTCTATTATAATTGCACTTTACGGCTTAATTCTTCCCATGTTTCTGGATATATGTACTTTAGCTATGCTATCAATTTTAAATATTATATGTTATTGGGAGCCCTTGTAAACATGATTAATCTATAAACTGAATTTTTACTTCTACTTAGGTTTAATATTGATAGACTTAAATGATTTAATATAGTTACTAAATGATGATTAGTATAATTTCTACTTTATTAAAACTGAATATTAATATTTAGTGCCTATAGCGAAAATAAGGTTTACAGTGAGTCTTTAGTTAAAATCATCTAAAGTTTTTACACCGATGATTTCATCAAAATTTAATCCTAGAGCATCCATAATTTGTCCAAATGTTGTTTTCATGTGCTCTACGTATTTTTCTACATCTACATCCGTAATGCTAGATAGTCTTATTGGTTTAACTCCAATTGGTCCTGAAACTTTAACATAACTGATGATGTCTCCGCTTCTAGTTTCTACTCCAAATTTCTGAAGTAATTTTGCAGCTTTAACATGTTGAGGAGTTGTTTTAACATAATGATTAACCGCTTTGGAAAGCATTACTCTAAAACTTAAATCTACTAGCGAATATTTCCTATTTCTTAAATTACTATAGCATTCTTGAATTATCTTCTTTATCTTGTATTGGGCTTCTTCGAAGTCTTTTTTATTCTGAACATGACTTAGTACAATAATTATTTCCATAAATGCTTTTTTCAGAAATTCAGGTGTATTTCTTTTCTTACCCACAAGACCTTTAATATCGTAGTTTCCATCTTCAAGTACTCCGAAGTAGTTCTTTTTAAGTTTAGAAAACGTAACGTAGCGATACCTTTTATCTAAATCTAAATCTATTCCAAGGTTTTGATAGCTCCATTTTAAAAGTAACTCTATTTGTTTCTGTGTGGGCTGGTGTATAAATAGCGAGTCCGTATCTCCATATATTATGGTCATACCGATTTCTTTTGCATAGTTTAATGTGGATATTATTGCGTATCTAGCGATTGCCGTTGTACTTTCAGCCATTGAGGGACAGTAGAAAGAGAAGTTTTCCGCACCAAACACACCATAGCTTGCATTCAGGAAAACTTTTAGTGCCTGCTGTACAGCGTTATACCAGTCTCTTTCAGGTTTTGGAAGTTCTGTCTTCTTCGACATAGGTTTATACCACTTAACCCTTATGTCTCTGAATAGGGCTATGATTGATGATATTATTCCTTTTCTTTTTCTGCATACCCAATGCGTTGTATCTGGAACCTTATTTTCTATACATTCGCTATGTGAACAATTAATAGTTTCATAGCTTAGATTCCAACGTGTAATTATACTTGGATATAGAGATGCAAAATCTAGTACTGCAACAGAAAAGTAAATGCCAGGTGTTGGCTCTAGAACTATGGCTCCTTTATACTTCTTACCTTTTATCATCGCTTGAGTTACGGTTTTGCCTTTAATAGCTAATATTTCCTCAGGTAATGGTATTAAATAGTTTTTCTCTCTATGTATTGCGTAAAGTAAGCTCTGGATCCATTTTGATATTCCAAGTCTGCAAACATCCTCCATCGGCATTCTGGATATCCTCATGAATAGAACTATTAGCTTCATTACCAGTGATGAATTAAATGTTGTTAGATTGTATGTTAATTCAGCATCTTTATAGCAGTAGCCAGCTAGTTCGTATGGTGTCATTTCAGATGGATATTTATTTAGTTGAATTTTCTTCTCTCCGAGAAGTGCCTCAGCAACAGCGTCAAGAGTGTTTTCTTTATATTTCTGCATAAATGCATAGACTTGGATGGATTTGTTATGAAAGAACTTGTAGAGATCTAAGTGTATACCGACAGCAAGCATAGCTGCATCCTTAGTTAAGTAAATAGGTATTTGTTTGTCAGGAATTCCAAGTTTCTTAGCTCTATGCCAAAGATATTTAAGATCAAAATTATCGCCATTAAATGTTATTATTACAGCATAGTTAAGAATAATTTTAAATGTTTCCTCAATAAGTCTCTTTTCACTATTATAAAATTCAAGCTTAACATCCTTAGGTAAATTAAAGTTTTGTCTGTTATTTTTTAATTCTTCATACTCAAATATTAGAACATGTTTTAATCCATCGGATCCGATTAATGCAATACAGGATACTGGATCGTTTGCTTCTTTGGGATCAGGTATTCTGTTAGGTGTTGATGTATACACCTCAATATCAAGCGCTAATCTTTTTATTTCAGGAACAGGTGTTTGAAATATTGGAATATATTTTAAAGCGAGTTCTCTTACTTGTTCATCCTCATCAGTAAATAATGATAATATTTTTTCATTTAAATTTTGATGTGGAAGATACGGTATGAGGTTTCCATCCTCAATTTTATAAAACATGCCGGGTATAAGCTGTGTGTCATATATGTAGCACTCATGATACTTTATTTTTGCTTCCCAAGCCTTAGGTAGCAGCTCTCTTATGGAGTTTTTTCGTCCACCTATTGAAAGAGGATCTTTTGCAACTATTTTAGTCATTCTAACAGCTCTATCTCTTAATAAATCATGTTTATTAACAAAATCTATTTTTTCAAATCCTTTATGATTAATAACATGGTTATTTTTGATAATTTCATCTTGAGGAACATCTGTTAGACAATATGGTTTATGACCGGTGTTATCATACCAGAAATATATTTTCCCACTTTCATCATCATAAAGTTGACATAAAACTGTCTTTTTCTTTCTACTGTAAGATACTGATAATAATATACATGGTTTAAGGTTTTTTGGGGCTTCAGCTTCAAAAATTATTTCTGAAGGAATTTCTCTTTCCTCTTCCTCAGTTCTTTCCACTTCTTCTTCGTAGTTTTCAAGAAACATAAGTGTTCTAAATTAAAGTTTTCTAAACTTTATAAACCTTCCTTAGTAGGTTTACTTAGGTTAGCTTATGCTCATTAAACCTTAAGCCTTTTCTTTGGGAATAAATCATATAATATTAATTATGACTTAATTACGTTTCATGTAGGGAATTTCATTCTATTTTATTAGAATTAATAGCTTTATACATATACACTTGAAATATATAAGAGATTAAGCCAAGGTGTGCTATTAGGAGTACTAGGGTCTATGTCTTAATGTATTTTGTCTAATATTTAATTTATAAGTTTCTATGTAAATTGGCCTAGTATTGTATTATGAAAATGCTATGATTTATTAAGCTTTTATTTAGTAAGTTGTTTTGTATTTAGAATCCTTAAATTTAAACAATACTTATAAACATAAGTTAAGCATTAATCTAGTTATTGGATGAAGAAAACTGATAGTCAGAATTTAATTCTTTAAATCTGTATAGCATAATTTGTATAACTAATTATTATTTCTACATTATTTCTGGTGCTTCAATACCTAGTATGTTTAAGCCATTTCTTAATACCGTTCTTACGCAATTCACAAGCCTAAGTCTTGCATTTCTTAGCTCATTTTCAGCAGTCAATACTGGGCATTTATCATAGAATGTATTGAAGAGTTCTGCTAGATCATTGCAGTAATTTGCAATAATCTCTGGTTTTAGATTATCTGCGGCATCAATAACTACCTCTGGAAACTCAGCTAATTTTACTATCAGTCTTTGCTCAATATCCTCTTTAAGCAACTCTATTGAAGCAGTTTTTTCATAACCTCCCGACTTGTTGATTATATTATATGCTCTAGCATAAGCATACTGAATAAATGGAGCACTATTTCTGTTGAAATCTAATACTCTATCCCATGTAAATATTATAGGCTTATTTGCGTTAATTGATATAAATGCATACCTAATAGCTCCAATACCTATTTTTTCAGCCAATTTTCTTTTCTCATTTTCTGTCATTAATCTTGATCTTTTATCTATTTCATTATATGATCTGGTTATAGCTTCATCTATGATTTGATCTAATGTTATATATTTTCCTTTTCTACTGGACATTTTTCCATTTTCAAGCTGTACCATTTCATATCCGTAATGAATTAGATTTTCTGCCTCTTTCCTCTTTCCCAATAAGTATAACGCTATTTTTAATTGTATTTGAGGGATTGTTTGTTCTACACCAATAACATTTATCACCATATCTGCTTTATTAAATTTCCATATGGAATATGCAATATCTCTTGTTACATATAGTGTTGTACCGTCTGACCTAATCAGAGTTAATGGCGGAATCTTAGTATGTATTTTTCTTAATTCACTCTTTATATTCAGATTTTCAGCTGCTTTATTAACATCTAGTATAAGTGCACCGTTACTATAAACATATTGAGTAGTTTTAAGCATCTCAATTATATTGTTTGTCATTCCACTCCAAACTGTAATTTCACTTTCCCAATCCCAACTATCAAATTCAATATAAATTCTCTTTAAGCTTTCTCTAAATCCATCTAGACCTAATTTACATACTTCACGTATTAATCTGACAACTTCCTCATTCTTTTCTTCATATAGCTTCATAATATTGTTAATTGTTAAAAATGGATTGCTATCCTTTTCAACACATTCTAGAAGTTTACTGAACAATTCTTGGTTTCTTTTACTTAAATCTGCTGCTATGTTTATCCATTCATCAAGCTTAGCAAGAGTAGATTTAACATTATTACTATTCTCCTCTTTTAGTTTTTTAATTTCCTCTTTTAGTTTTTTAATTTCTAGTATGCAATTTACCATCGCGTAAATTAAACCAATGAACTCATCAGTCTTTTCATTAGGTTTTGGTCTTCCTAATTTGTCATATCCATAAGCAGCTATAGCAACCTGTAACCCCACATCATCTATGTAGAAATGACGTATAACATTATGTCCCCTTGATTTAAGGAGTCTATATAATGTGTCACCTATTATCGCATTTCTGGCATTGCCTATATGAAGTGGTCTAATTGGATTTGCACTTGTATGTTCTATGATTATTTTCTTTACGTTTTCTGATTTTATGAATCCATACTCTTCATTGAGTTTCTCAATAGCGTTAAAAGTTAATTCACCAAGTTTTACATGATCGATTTTGAAATTTATATAGCCGGCAGGTATACCATATACTTCTCTTATAAAGTTAAAATTTAGTTTCTCTAAGTTATCGACAACCTTATTAACAACCTCTGATGGCGTAGTCGACAATAATCTAGCGATACTAAAACATTCAAATGATAAATCCCCCATTTCAATTTTAGGAGGCTTAGTAATTTTTATTTCTGCTTCAATATTATATATTGATTTTATAACATGACTTAATATCTTCTTACATTCCTCCTTAACATTTTTTAATGGGTTTTCTAATATATACTCCATGACTATCATATCATTTAGATTTAAAGATACTATGTTTTCAGTTATTTAGTATTTGTAACTCTATAAGCTTTAATAGAAAATAAGATTTAAGCATTTCTAAAAGATTACATGGAACTTGTATGAGAAACAAGTTAAGTTTATGAAACGTATATTAATATGGAGAGACTTATATATTATGTTTGATAAGAAATTTAGAGAGTAGCTATGTATACTGAAGATATTGTAGCAATTACTAGATCAGTAACACTTATATTAACATATGTTTTCGCATCATATTATGATGTTAAAACAAGAGAGGTGCCCGATAAGTTATGGATCTTTCCGGTTACTATTGGTATTCCCCTCCTAGTCTACGATGTTATATGTAGTAACAGCTTATATAGTGTTGTATCTATTGTTTTGTCATTTACTTTAAGTACATCACTAGCTATAATATTATTCTACCAAGGTTTTTTTGGGGGTGCTGATGCAAAAGCCATAATATCTGCTGGAATATTAATGCCTAAACATCCATTTTCATTTCAGAAATTGCCAATAACCGGCACATCACCATTACAGTCTTTTAGTATGCCTTTAACTATTTTAGCAAATGCAGCAATTTTAACATTAATTCTTCCAATAGCTTTTTTAGCTAAAAATATTTTATGGAAGATTAGACATAAGGAATTATTTGAGGGTATTCAATCATCAACATTTAAAAAGATGTTGATGTTATTTACTGGATATAAAATAGAGATTCTAGAGTTTATTAAGAAACTAAATTTTTATCATCCCCTTGAATATCCTAGAAAGCATGATAGAAAACGGGAAGTTAAACTCTTTCAGCGTCTAGTTGATGAGGAAGAGTTTTTAAAATTTAAAAACGAAATTATAAATAATTATAGGAATAAAATGTATGATGAATATATCTGGGTTACACCTCTCCTACCATTTATGGTATATCTTACCATTAGTGCCATAATATCTATAGTGATTGGTGATTTAGCTACAATAATTGCAATAACGATTATAAGTTCCATAATTAACTTGGCAATTTAAACTTAATTCTTGATAATTACATCTAGAATGGCTATTCTTATTGATGATTTATCATCAATAAATGATGATGAACATTCATAACATACATGAATAATTCATACTAATACCTACACATAACATCAGAAATTTAGTAACACTCCCATTCATAACAATTAAATAACTAACTTGAATTTTATTAAAGATAAAAACTATTTCAATAATAAGGCAAATACTGTAAAAATAAAAGTTATGTAATTAAATTTCCACCAGTTTTCTTAAGACTATCTTAGTTTAGGAAATGCTTAAAAAAGTAAAAGTTGGTAAAATGATATAAAATAGTAATGCTTTTTAGTTTACTTTTCTATATTCCGTAAACTTAAATGTAATTTTAGTCTATTTAATTGTTATTTATCTATATTGAGAAAGCTTAGTTGTGTAATGTTTAGATGGTACGTTAATGTATGATTAGGGTTTACCTGAAATTCATTAATTACTTAAATATGCTTACGTTATGAGATGCAAGGAAAAATTAAGTAAGAGCATAGCATGTAGCCTTGTAATGTAGAACTTAAGTAAGAACATATTAGAACATGAGGTTAATTTGAAATCATCAACGGTCAAAAATCACTTAATTAAAGCTTAGGGACCTAAGCTTCTTGTCTCATAAAGTTTTTAAGCAGTCTCCATTGAGTATTAGGGGTTAAAAATGCCTATTCAAGATGTTGAAAAATTAAAGCTTGCACAAAGATATTTGCTTTACATTAAAATATGTAGAAATTGTGGTTCAAAAAATAGTCCTAAAGCCGTAAAATGCAGACGATGTAAAAGTAAAAATTTACGTTGGAAGCATAGAGAGTTAAAGAAATAGAGAGTTACATGCATTAATGAAATTATGATCTTAATATTTTAATTAATTGGTGTTATTATTTTTACGAATTCTCTGTACTTATATTCTCATCTACTATACTTTACTAAAATCTAATGCTAATTGATTTTAATCTTAATATACCCACTATTAGACTTGCTTTTCGTATATGATTATAGAACATTTTAGTTTTATCTTTAATTGAATTACTTTTTCTAATACCATAAGTTTAAATTTACAGTCTATAATTCAAATTAAAATCATACATAATACTTGAAGTAGTGTAAAGCACAATCATAGAAGATGATTAAGGCATATATAGATAATTCATCATTAATAATGCTAGCTTTAGGTACAGTATATAGTTATTATAAGCTAGGAAAAACAGCGGGCTGAACGTGAAGCTAGGTCGATAAGACCATAGTTCCCTATAGGCTTTAGGTATATGACTAAGTTTAAGGCTACAGTAAAGGTAAAGTATTAATACTACGTATTCGGTATTTAAAGATTATTCAGCAACTTCTCCATATGAAAAACATAGCCAAGAAGTTAAGTAAAAATAAATCACACAAAGTATTTTCTAGACAAGATTTAAATAAATATACAATAGTTTTCACTAAATTGAGCGTTTTATTAACTTTATAATCAACGCTGAATTAGTATTTACTAAATAGCTTAAAGAATCTAGTTATGACTCACAATATAAATAAGAATTGAGCTCAAAAACTACCTCAAGAAATGAAACTAACTAAGATTTATATATTTTTGTTTGTGTTTTTCTTGGGCCCGTCGTCTAGCGGTAGGACTTAATCTTAAAACCTGCTTCACACGCAGGAGGTCAGGGGTTCAAATCCCCTCGGGCCCATCAGCAATCCTTACCAATTCTCTCAATCATAACTTCGGAGAAAGAGAGTATGTACGATTTAAGACAGGGCATATCCAATCATTACTTTAATTTTCTGCTTGTTTCTTTTTTATGTTTGCAGATGAAATGCTAATAAGAGGAAAGAAACAATAAAAACAGGAATAGCATTAAGACCCATGAGGTACCATCTATAAAAACCATAGTAAGATGAATTTACGATGAGCTAGGCATGCTCTACAAGATAGAAAAAAATAAAACAGAGATTTGCAAAGACTTTTAGGTGCAAAGAATGCAGAATGAGAGCTCTGTTTACATCGGCGACAAACCTACAATGAACTATGTCTTAGCTTGTCTAACACTTTTTCATAATGGGTTCAGAAATGTGGTAATAAAGGCCAGAGGAATGAATACATCTAAAGCTATAGTTACAGCAGAACTTGTTAGAACAAAATTTTCAAATAAAATATGCATTAAGGATATTAAAACAGGAATTGAAACTGTGAAAGGAAAAAATGGAAAAGTGAGAAATATAGGAGTAATTACTATTACTTTAAGTATAGAAAAGAGGGAATGATTGTGTGAAAATTCCAATATGTCATTTTTGCGCAAAAAGTAAAATTTTATGCCCAATATGTCAAGATAAATTAAGTAAAGGAGAAATTAGCCAAGCAGATATCGAGGTTTCTGAAATTCTCATAGAGCTTGAAGAGAAATATCCTCACATTAAAGATATAACCTTAGTTAAAGCGGTGAAACCTAACTCTAACACAATTTTAGCTCTTTATATATCAAAAGATGAGCTTAGACAGGTTTTAAATAAGATTTCTAAGGAAATTCAAGATAAAAAAGGAATATTGCTAAAATTTGTTAAAAAGACTTCAAGTATAAGAAAGATGATAGATGACATCATCTCTCCTGTTAAAGTAGTATCAATAAATACTATATGGCTACCGGATGGAAGTTGGGAAAGTAATATATATATATCCCCTCGTGATAGAAAGAAACTACCATTACCTCCAGAGCTTGTAGAGAAAGTTGTCTATGACTTAATTAATGAAAAAATTCATATTATGTTTTAATATTGAGCTTACTCAAATTATTTAAGTCTTCTAAGTATTATATTTTATTGGTTATTATAGGCTTTCCAATAAAGGTATAATTATTAATTCTTTTTAAAGCTGAGACTGATGGTTACCGGTCTTGGATTTATATTATATATGTTTACAATTGAGAATTTGCTACATAGGATGTTGTTTATGTTTATAATCAATATGTGAAGAGCCAATATTATTAAACTAAGAATTTTGAGCTTACATTAAACTGGAAAAGTACTCAATAGAATTCTAAACTAGTTTCACAACATGTACAATAGCTCTATGAATAGAATTAGCAGTATTAACATATTGATATCATCATCGGTGCACATAAATAATGTAACTATTATATCAAAGCTTATCATCCTTATGGAAACCTAATACTTCATAAAATCCCTGTAAGAGCTCAAAAGAAGATTTGTCAATAAATATAGCTTGGAAGAATAAAATCAGTTATAAAGAATAGCTACGTAAGATCCGAGAAGGATGTAGCTCTCCATATGTTTCTAAGCGGAGAAGTAATAGTTAAAACATAAAGGTTGAGTGAAGAGTTGATTATTGATTCTGTATATTTAACTTTTAAGATTTCCTAGAGTTCTTATAGCTGAACAATGAAAATAATTTAAGAACTCATGAGGGAAACTCACATACAACCTAATAATAAACATATAAAGACTTAAAGTAAGGCCTTAAACTCTATGAATTAAGTTATAAAGTATTAAGAAACTAGTTAACTAAGTAATGTGTAGGAAGATAAATTTAATTCTAAATACTCTATTTATGGTAAATAAAATTAGTATGCCTAAATTTATAAATCCCTATTATATCATCATTTCTCCTCTATATTTGAAAGAAGCGATCTTACAAAATCATTGGGGTTAAATGGTATTAAGTCATCATATGATTGGCCAGTACCTAGAAAAAGTATGGGTTTCTTTGTTATAAAAGCTATTGATAGTACTGCACCACCTTTAATGTCAGCATCTATCTTTGTAAGAATGCTGCCGGATATCCCTATATAATTGCTGAACGTTTTAGCCTGATTCAAAGCATCATTACCTGCCAATGAATCACCGACAAAAATAATTAAATCTGGTTTTATAACACGCGTAATTTTTTTAAGCTCATCAAGTAAACTCCTATCCGTTTGCATTCTTCCTGCTGTATCTATCAGTACTACATCTACTTTGTGTGTTCTAGCATATTTTACTGTATCGTAGGCTACAGCAGCGGGGTCGGCTCCATATTTATGTTTTACTACTTTTACGCCAAGGTTTGCTGCATGGATTTCTAATTGTTCTTGAGCTCCAGCTCTAAATGTATCACTACATGACAAAACCACTGTAAATCCGTTTTTGATAAGTAATTTTGCTATCTTTGCTATAGTTGTTGTTTTACCTGATCCATTGACCCCAATAAATAGAATAACTAAAACATTTCCTCTGTCTTTGTAATTCTTGACAAGTTGAAGTAAGTCAATATTGTCGTTAGTATACAATATCTCTAATATTGATTTATAAAGTAAATCATACATTAAACTATTTATATCTCTAGTTCTACGCACTTCCCTACCAATTATCTCTTTTCTAAGTTTCATTATCAGCTCCTCTGCAACCTCTATAGCGACATTATTCTCTAGGAGAGAGTAATACAACTCATTAAGTGTATTTTCTATATCCTTATCTGAAATTGTTCTAGTTACTATTTTTTTAAATGCTTTACCAAGGCTTTCTTGTATTTTGTTAAACATAGTCTTATCCACATAGCCTAGTTATACGTAGTAATTTGTGAATTCTTGATTCTACTTCATTTAGTATTGAGGCTGTACAATTTAACTTTTTCTATTTTTCATTTGTACTGAATTCAGTTTTTATCTCCTCTTTCAAAATTTCCTCAATGATCACTATTTTTATGTATGCTTTTAAGTGTAGCGGCACTATAACTTTAGTCTTTAGAATATATTTTTACTTTGATCGGTCTTCTGCATCGATTGTGACCTACATCAATAGTAATTAAAATTTTAATATGGACTGAGTAACTTAAGAAGTCAATACAATATGTTAAGTTGCCAAGTTTTATAGTTGCTTTATTGTCAGTTATTAATGATTAGCTCTATTTTATCTTTTATATTTATTTGCATCACAGCATCTTTTCAGCGATTTCCTCGATGATGATTTGTCTTCTTTTAACTTTATGGCGGCTTCCTAGCTCACAATATACTTTCTCTATTACATCACCAATTTTTGTTCCAGGTATTATTTTTCTAAATGATATAATTTGTCTCCCTGTCCGCAGTTTTCCCTTAACAGTATATAAATGAATATTCATATCAATCAGCCACGGCATTCCTTTAGAATTCTTAACATATATTTAAACTTTAAAACTTAGATGAAAATTTGAGCAATTTCTATAAATTAGACATGTTAGAAATTAATTTACTATTACATAATCTTCATACTGGAAAAGATAAGTACAGGATCTACCAAACTTCAATTAGGTCTGCCTTGGAATATAGTAAGCTAAACTTTCCAAAAATACATTCTGGAAGCTCTAAATTACAGCTATATAGCTGTAAACTAATGATGATGTTTGCAGTTTAATTATAATTTATAATCGATAGTTAAATACACCATATTATTAAAAGAAATTAATTCACAAGCAAAACTTAGTAAATAAATTTAAGCATGCTCATAAACTATGAAATCATATTTTTAATGTGGTTGCAATTTTCATAGTTTCCGGACCTGTAGTTTTATTACCGACCAAAGCTCCATAAGAGTTTGCAACTATTCCAGTTCTTATAAATTGAAATCCATGATTTACAGTTCCGGTATCTACTGTTTTTTTAAAAATATTTTCAAGATTTCTTTTTTCATCAAGTGTGATATTAGGGTTTACTAATATACCATGTTTATTTGCTACAACTGATGAACCAATTAGCGGTAACATAGCTATACTTCCTTTAAATACTTCTACTCCCATACTATCCTCGATTATCTTTATGGCTTCATTTTCTAATGAGAAATGAACTAAAGCCCTTTTTTCATCGATTAACATGATGTTTCCAATAGCCGTCTTTCTTGAAGGTAAAATTATGACATCTATACTAAGCGCATTTTTTATTGTCTGAACTTCATCATCAAGTACATTATGGGGGAGTATTAAGAAGTTCTCATTACCACTTACCATCGCACCAATTACAGTTACTCCTGCTATATTTGTAGATACAACCTCTTTTACCTTTAAGTTTTCCTTTAATAAATTTATGAATCTTCTATCTGTATCTTTAGGTACTATTGCAAATCTGTCATTAGCAAAAACATAAATACCTATATTAGGATTTTTATGAAAATCAGTAAGATATAATCCCAAATATTAATCCCTACTTTACAGGTAATACTTTAATAATTTGCTTATCTGTTTGCTGAATTAATACTTTAATCTTTCTAAGAATCTTCTTTTTACCCCTGTACCATAACATTTCATTTAGTTTCTGAGAAATAATTATTTGGTGATTTCCCACTTTAAAATGTCGTTTAACATACTTTTTAATATTTCTTATAGCACTTGGCACTCTATTTGCTCGTGACCATCTAAAAGCTTTTCTTAGTGGTAGAATAACAAGGCTTTCTTTAATTATTTTCTCTTCACTGCTTGACATTTTATTTCTCCCTAAATTAAATCTTAAGGCTACTTCTTCGCCAGTGTCTTAGTTTAGGATGTCTTCTAAATTTTCTTGCTGTTTTTGCTACAACCCAAATTGGCACTGGAGTATTCTGTTTTAAAAATTTAGCTAGCTTAAGTTTCTTGCTTAATGTTTTATTTCTACCCAAGGCAGTCACCACTGTTCATATTCGTTTAATTCTTATTTCTCGTTTCCATCCATTAAGTCTTATTAACATCTGTTTTAAGAAATCATCTGTTATTGGTGGTCTTAGTTTTCCGCTTTGCACTAATTGTATTAATTGTGTCTCAATTTGCTCTGTTAACTCAGGTTTTATAAGCCTAAGATTATTTAATCTTGCTCTAGCTTCTGAGGTTAATATTACTCTTAGCATTGCTTGCTTTCTAGCTTCAATTTCTTTCCTCCTTTCCTCCTCCTGTTGATCTTCTAGTATTTTCTTCCGAAGCTCCAGCATCTTTCTCTTTTTTATATCCATTAAATCTACGTCATCATACTCACTCAACTACACCACCATTATTGAAATGCATATTTCCTTAAATTTGGGTTTTCCTTTATAATTTCTCTAAAAATCTTTATAGAAATTCTATCAAGTAAGGCATAACCACTTGGTGTTAAAATTCTTCCTTCTCCTTTAATAGTCCTTACAAGTTCTGCTTTTTCAAGTTGTTGTAGGATTAATCTTATTATTTTTCCCCCAGCTTTTCTAAAATGTGCTGGTCTTAATCCCATACTCCTTATCCCCCCGTACATCTTTCTTAATCTTTCAACACCAATACGCTGATTTAAGTAGATCTTTCTTAAAATAGAGGCGGCTCTGATCCACCACCAATCATCATATTGTGGTAATCTTTCTCTGTGAGCCCCTGTCTTAATGAATCTGCTCCATGAAGGTGGGGATATAATCTTATAGTTATCTTTAAGATAAATCGCTAATTCTTTTATTAATTTTTCTGATGGAACATCCTTTACACTTACCATGAAAAGCAATATTTACGCTCCTATTTATTTTTTATGTATGATGAGTT
>Ga0185307_1000375_pt1 | contig 28777 bp, 34 predicted proteins | sample LHCtaG_FD_128010 | JGI IMG/M metagenome (GOLD analysis project Ga0185307, IMG submission 128010) | Hot spring microbial communities from Little Hot Creek, USA to study Microbial Dark Matter (Phase II) - LHC4sed_matched (SPADES... | ecosystem: Environmental > Aquatic > Thermal springs > Hot... | reverse complement strand
CTGGCGAGCGCCTCCTCCCTAGTCCGAAGCGCCGAGTTCAGGTTCTCCATCCTCCGCCTCATAAGCTCGATCGCCTGATCTATTGGCTGCCTCACAACAACCCCGGCGCCCAAGCTCACGTAAACCTCCTCGACGCTCTTAACCTCCGCCTGTATCATGTTCCCGCCGCCTATCGGGACCAGTATGCTTGAGGCGGAGCCCCGGGCCTTAAGCTCCTCCAACAGCTCAAGAGCCCTCTCATGCTCGCTCAAGGCAGCTCTCAGGGCCGCGATAGACCCCTGAAGCTCCTCTAAGGCCCTCTCGAGAACCTGGAGCTCCGAGACAGCCCTCGCCAGTTGCTGCTCGAGGCTCGACATGCCCGGAAAACCTCGACGACCAGACTTCAGCAAGGTGACTATATATGTTTGCTCCGCGCCAGCAGCCATCGGAATGAGGATCTCAGAGGCCCAGAAGAGGATGCTCGAGTTCGAGAAGACCCGAGGCTGGGACAAGTTCAAGGAATCCCAGATCTTCACCCATCTAGTCGAGGAGATCTCGGAGATCGGCCGGCACATCCTCGTGAGAGAGGGCTACAAGGTCAGAGGGCTAGGCCATGAGGTTCCCGAGGACGACGTGGCCAGGGAGTTCGGCCAAGCATTCTCCCTATTCCTCCAGCTAGCTAACAGGCTCGGAGTAGACCTGGAGAAGGCCTTCGCCGAGGAGATCGAGAGGATGGAGAGGAGATTCGACCCGGAGAAGTGGAAGAGCTATCTAGAGAAGGGTCAAGGCCGCGGCTAGTGCACCCCTCCTAGCCTCCGCTAGGGAATCGCCGCCAGCTATCAGGATAACATCGCCATCCACGGGCCTAAGCTCCTCCATGAGATGTGATGCGAAGTCAGGCCTCTCCGCAGAGAGATCCGAGACGCCCGGCATCAAGAGCCTCCCACCCTGATATGCTAGGATCATGAGCGCCTTCGCGCCCGCCCTCACAGCCTCATCCCTCTGCTCAAGCCCCCTAGAAACCCTGCCAACAGCATCATGAACAATCAAGACATAGTTTGCGGGATAGCTCCATGGGAGCTCGAGCCTTACCGGCCCAACATCCCTCATCCTTCTCTCAAGCTCCCGGAGAAGCTCCTCGCCCTTCCCGCTGAGCGCGCAACCACCCCTGCCCAAGACGCTCACGATAGACTGGTCCTTAAGCCTCTGGATGAGGGTCCTCACAGCGCCCTCCCCCAATCCCAGGATCTCGGCCAGCCTCTTCCTCCCAATTGGAGCCTCCCTCCCAATCACGAGAATTGCCTCGAGAACATGATGGGTCTGGAAGCTGGGCCGCGGCCCAGGAGGGGCAGAGGCAATCGAGCTGAGAAACCGCCTTAACTCCATCCCGTTGATAGGGGTGGGCGCGGGGTTAATAATCCCTTGCTCAGCGCCTGCCTAGTATAAGCTTCTTCAAGAGATCCTTGGTGAAGGGCTCGAGGTCGTCGAGGCCCTGCCCTGTCCCGACGAAGATAACGGGCTTACCGGTCACATAGCTTATAGAGATCGCTGAGCCTCCCCTCGCATCAGCATCAAGCTTCGCGAGTATTATGTAGTCCACGCCGACATATTCGTCAAACCTCCTAGCCTGCTCCACCGCCGCGTTCCCTGCCAGCGCATCCCCGACATAGATCACGAGATCCGGGCCTGTAACCCTCCTAATCTTCCTCATCTCCTCCAGCAGGTTATGATCGATCTCGGTCCTGCCAGCAGTATCTATGAGGACTACTGGTATCCTGTTCGCCCTAGCGCTCATAATAGCATCCATCGCGACGGCCGCCGGGTCGGCGCCATATCTCTGACATACAACCCTTACGCCAGCCTCGCTAGCGAGCCTCTGAAGCTGCTCTATGGCCCCGGCTCTAAAGGTATCAGAGGCCGCTATCATGCACTTGAAGCCATGCCTCTGGAGAAGCCTCGCAAGCTTTACAACAGTCGTCGTCTTGCCCCCGCCATTGGGGCCGACGAAGAGTATTACAAACGGCTCCCCCGTGGAAGCCTTCTCGCGGATACTCTTAAGCAGGTCGTCGAGGGACCCCTCCCTTATCACGGAGTCGAGCACGCCGGCCACGAGCTCCATTACCTCGCCCTCGCCATCCCCGAACCTCCTAACCCTGATGAGCCTAAGCCTCTCAGCAAGCTCCTCGCCAAGCCTCTCAGCCACCTCGACCGCGACATCATTCGATATTAACATGAGCTTGAACTCCTCGACATGCTCCCTTATCTCCTCCTCCGAGAGCCTACGGGTCTTAAGCGCCTCCGCGACGCCCTCAAGAGCCCTCCTAATACCGTCCAGCATGCCGCCTCAACCCCCTCAAACCTTCCTAGCCTCAGAGGCCATGACGCCAACCATTATCCTCCCGGCAAGAAGCATATCCTCCGTCGACAAGAAGTATCTCGTGGAATAATTGAACATGAGATTCGCCCTGGGCTCGACATACTCCTCCCTCTTGCCAGCCCAGAGCTGGGTGAGAATCCTTATCCTCGGGAGGAAGTTAAAGGAGTAGCTTATCCCGCCGAGTCTCTCCTTCTTACCACCAAGCCTCCTACATGCCGACTCATACTTCTCCGAGTCATAGCCAAAGACCCTGGCAAGAGGCCTTATCACGTATCTGTCGAAATAGCTCTTATACAGTTTTCCCTTCGGGAAGTCCATGAACTGGGTCCAATCCTCCTTCTTCCCAACACCGCCGGTGGATGAGAGATATCTAAGGATGATATATGCGATCTCTATGGGGGCGGCCTTGCCGGCCACCAAGTCCACGACCTCATGCGAGTCAAGCTCGACGGAGTAGGTCCGTGTGAGCAGGTTCACGATATATCTCCCACGCTTGCTGCCGGGCTTTGAGGGCTCGATGAAGACTACTCCGCAGCGCTTGGCAACCTGATCGCCCTCAAGCTTTGCAAGATCTTGGAATATCCGCTTACACTCCACCTCACTCAACTGCATTAGCCTACTCCAGGAGCTCATTCTCGCAAGCACCAGCCTAGACCTAGTTCCTCAGAGAGCCTTATTTTGGTTTTGCCCGGATCCCGCAACGTTAACCGTTATATTGAGCGTGGTTCCCGATATTCTGAGGAGCTTATTTATGCCGCGTGGACCGCGCCTCCAGACGATCTTCGAGATAATATCGGTCGGATACGAGCTTCTCGATGGAAGGGTTGTGAATACTAATGCTAGCTGGCTCGCAGGGCAGATAAGCTCTCTCGGCGGCATGGTCTCGAGAATAACGGTCGTCGGCGATGACGTGGCCGAGATAAGCTCAGCGGTAAGGGAGGCGATGAGGAGGGGCGCGGACTGGATAATAACGAGCGGCGGACTCGGGCCAACATATGATGACGTGACCCTCCAGGGGGTGGCGAGGGCTGTCGGGAGAAATCTTGTCCTAAACAAGAGGGCTCTCGAGATGATTAGGAGGCGCTATGAGGAGCTGGCGAGGGAGGGCGTCGTCGAGTCGCCGGAGCTGACACCGCCGAGGATGAAGATGGCTATGCTCCCGCGCGGCGCAAAGCCTCTCGAGAATAATGTTGGAACAGCCCCGGGAGCCCTCCTCAAGGCTGGTAGATGCTGGATCGTATGCCTCCCAGGGGTCCCGAGCGAGCTCCAAGACATCTTCCTGAATAGGGTCAAGCCGATACTCGAGAAGAAGGTTAAGAAGATAGCGATAGCGGATAGATGGATCTACGTGAGAGGTGTTCCCGAGTCCAGTCTAGCGCCGAGGCTCGACGAGCTGAGAGCAGTAGCTCCCAGCCTCTATATCAAGAGCCACCCGGAAAAAAGGGAGGGAACATCCTTCATACGCGTCTACATGAGAATGATCGGGAGGAGGAAGGAGACATGCGAGAAGATACTCGACAAGATTGAGAAAGAGCTAATTAAAGCCGTTAAGGAGCTTGGTGGTGAGGCATTAAAGCCAGAAGGTGGAAATAGTTGAGCAGGCTGGACGCGCCCGAGACATATTCATGTGAACCACTTCGAGGAGCCTTCGAGATAGTGGCAGACTATGTTCATGATTTAAGGATGGGCTTGGAGAATGGGCGGAGAATTAGCATAAACGTGAAGCCCGTTGAGAGGATAATCTTTCTCGGCATCGGCGGCTCCGGGATAATCTGCGACGCGGCCGCGAGGTTCCTTTCTGGAAGCGATGTGAAGACGGCTATCCAGAGAAGCTATGGGCTGGGAAGCCTCGACTGGGATCTAGCGATAGCTGTGAGCCACTCTGGGAATACCGCCGAGACCGTGAAGCCCGTGATGAGGCTGATGGACACGGGAGTCCCCTGCATCTTCATTACGAGCGGCGGCGCTCTAATGAGGCTCGCTGAGAGATATGGCGTGCCGGTAATCCCGGTCAGAGCTGATGTCCCGCCGAGATACGCGTTTCCAAGCATGCTAGGCGCCGCCCTAGGAGCGCTCGAGGCGCTAGGCCTCGCGAGGATCAGCCTCGACTATGATGCGCTAGAACATCACCTATCCGGGCTACGAGAGCATGTGCCTTCGGAGAGAAATCCCGCCAAGAAGCTCGCTGAGAGGATAACATCATCATATCCAGTGATCTATGCCTATGATGAGGTTAGGGAGGCTGGCTATAGGCTGAAGTGCCAGCTAAACGAGAATGCGAAGATGCACTGCTGCTACGCGGATTTCCCGGAGGCGCTTCACAACGACCTTGAGGCGCTGCCAGACAATGCTCTCGTGATCATGCCGAGGAGCGTGAAGGAGCCGCCGGAGATCTCGAGAACAATAGATGCCCTCAGCAAGCTGCTGGGCGAGGATAGGATATTCTCGATAAGGGTTGATGCGCGGGATGAGGCCGAGGAGCTCTTAAAACTCTTCATGTTCATGGATTATGTCTCGCTCTATGTTGCGGCTCTAAGGGGGGTTGACCCGCTCTCGGTCCCGCGAATGAGCCGCCTTAAGAGGCTGAACCCCGTCTACGGTGAGGTGGTTGAGGAGGTGGAGAGGAGGGTTGCAGGCCGCTAAGCTCATAGTGGAGAGGCTGAAGCTCGCCCTGATAATAATGGTAACACTTATCGGCCTATTAATAGCCGGCGCATTCTTCCCATTGAGCGACGAGGAGGGGAGAGAGATACGGGAGAACCTTGAAAGGCTTGGAGAGGAGAACTTAGAGCTCGGAATCTTCTCAAACAACATGCTCGTGGTCCTTCTCGGGATTATACCATTCGCCGGCCCACCACTAGCAGGCTATATAGTATTCAATACGGGCAGGTTTCTCGGCTGGACCTCAGCCCAGATGGGGATACCCGTAAACCTGATGATCGTCATGACGATACTCATCATACTCCTGACGGGCTATGGGATTCTCGAGCTCCTAGGTTACGGGGTCGCGATCGCCGAATCCATCACTATATCCCATATCATCCTCCGTAGGAGATGGCTGCTGAGAGGAGAGCTGAAGATGCTCCTCATAGCGATCGCCCTATCAGCCCTACTACTCGCGCTCGCGGCAGTGATAGAGGCCGCGCTGATAAAAAGCCTCGGCAGCATAATCGAGTCCACCGGGATAATCTAGAAAGGGGTATGTGCGCCGGGGGTGGGATTTGAACCCACGCGCCCCGCGAAGGGGCATCGGCTAACCCGTCATCCGACCAGCCCCATATGAGATCTCGAGGCCGACCCACTACCTGGCTATGGGACCCCGGCCCTAGAAAATAAAGCCCACAAATCACTATTTGGCACTTTCTCCGTAGAGGAAACAATGATGTGCCTGTAGGGCCGAGCGCCTCTTAAGGGCGATAAGGCAGTATCCCAAGATGTAATCATGGGAATTCCGTTAATCTTGAGGCAGATTTTACACACATCTAAGGGCGAATATAATCCTCCCAAATAGGCTCTTGAAAGCTGGGAAAGCTGTCAGAGCCTAAGAATCTTCCCCTGATTTAGCTAATCTTGGAAAGAGGTTGAGGAGACACATAATCTTCTCAGAGGACATTTGCCGCATCGTGGCTTCTTGGATCTACAATATTCTTTTCCATGGAGGTAGACAAGGGTCTGCATCCATCCTCCAAGCTCGCCAAGAGACCTGAGAAGTGCTCGGAGGCATCTTCGGCTCGGGCATGGGTCTAATCCTAAAGCCGGCTCGTTGCAGCATAGAAACCTCCTGCAGAGGCTCTTCTCCGGCATCCTGAAATCCCCGGCCAACGAGAGCCTCATGATGAATTTCCTCAGATGAACGTCGCATGGTATGAAGTGCGGCGCCTTAAACGTTGAGAGTATTGTTGAGTCAGCGACCTTCGGGCCTATGCCCCAGGCGGAGAGGAGGATGAGCCTAGCAGCCTCAGGCGGCATGCCTAGGATATAGCTCGAGAGCGGCTCACGGGGCGCGCCAAATCTCTCGATAATCTCCTCGCGAACTCCCCCAGGCTCCTCAATAATCCTCATCAAGTCTCTCATGGATCTCACTGCATCCAAGAGCTGATAGCTCCGGGTGATCCTCCTCAGGGCTGTGGGCTTGGCTGATGCTAGCATGCGCAGGTCACCTTGGAACATATTCCAGAGCCCCCTACACCACCTCCTCACAATCTCGTAGCTCGCCCTCTTGGAGAGTAGGACGGCCATGAGGATGTGCTCGAAGTCCCATGGAGCTATTGGTATCCTGACCCCGGGATATGCCTCAGCAAGCGCCTCAGCAGCCTCCCTAAAGCCGGCGGGAAGCCTGCCTATCCCCCTCTCAAACTCATCATGCCATAATCCCGTCTCGAGGACGGCTATATGCTCCAGCTCAGCCCTAGAGATCTCGGCCGTCGAGATGATGATCAGCCTCCTACCCCTCTGCTCAAGCCTTAGCCTGCCGCCGAGTTTGCCGGCAACCTTGACCCAGACACCCGAACCCAAGCTCTCGTATAGGCTCGAGATGAAGGATGGCGCGAGCGAGCTACTCAGGCTATAATCACCGCAATCGAGGATAAGCTCCAACCCCGATCCACCGGGATGATCTATCACCAAAGCAGCTCCCGGGGAAAGATAAATATCACGCGCCCCACTTGAGACCTCTCGTGGGCTATGATCCTGTCAAGACGCATCTAATGCTCGAGAAACATGTTACCCGGGATTATGAGAGGAAATATTACCGGTTCCGCGTTGACAGGTGGTATGGCGGAATAGTTACCGCGGACTGCGTTGGATGCGGTCTCTTCTGCAAGTTCTGCTGGGTATCAGACAATGTTAGGCTGAACCCACTCAGAGTTGGAAGCTTCTATAAGCCGGAGGACGTGGCCTCGAGACTCCTCAACCTCGCTAGAAGCAGGGGGATAAGTCAGGTGAGGATTAGCGGCGGCGAGCCGACGATTGGAAGAGAGCATCTTCTAAGAGTCCTCGACTACCTCTCAGGCAAGAACATCCTCTTCATACTCGAGACTAACGGGATACTATTGGGCCATGATGAGGGCTATGCATCCCAGCTCTCCGGCCACGACTTCCTCCATGTCAGGGTATCATTGAAGGGATGTAATGAGAGCGAGTTCCATATGCTCACCGGCGCCGATCCAAATGGATTCAAGCTCCAGCTAAATGCCCTGAGAAACCTGCTTAAGGCTGGTGTAAGCTGCCACCCGGCGATAATGACATCATTCTCGAGCGAGGAGAGCTTTAAGATACTGCTGGAGAAGCTCGCCGAGATAGATGAGAGGCTCGCGGAGGAGGCCGAGATCGAGGAGCTTATACTCTACCCACACGTGGTCGAGAGGCTGAAGAAGTATGGATTAAGATACAGGGTGGCTCACGCACCGGATAAGATCCCCCCAGACCAGATCTGAAAAGGATAATCTCCTCCATGTAATGATCGGAAAAACTTATCCCGGGGAAGGATTCTCCATCATATTGTATGACTTGGTCAGGTAGCTTGGAGGACCTTACCGAAGTAATCAATAGATACTCCAAGAGCGCTGTTCTACATGATGAGAATTGCAGGGTTGTATTATGCGAGAGGGGTGCTAGAGTGCTTGGAGTCTTCCTGAACACGTTGCCAAATCTTCTCTGGGTTAATCCCATGCTCGAAGATGTATTCTCGAAGAATGATTGGAATATTGGTGGGCTCAGGCTCTGGATCTCCCCCGAGAGAAACTTCTTCTACAAGAAGCCCGAGTCCTTTGAGGAGTGGTTTTGCCCAGAGGGCATAGATCCTGGAGAATATAGGATTATTGAGGCGGATTCGAGGAGGGCTATTTTTGAGGGCCGGATCAATGCTGATGATAATCTTCTAGGAGCGCGGCTCGAGGCACAGGTCCGCAGGGAGATTAGGCTCCTCGAGTCGAGGAAGGGCCTCATTAGGCTTAGGATAATTGACGCGCTTGTTGGAGAGTATCCTGCTAGGGTGAATCCATGGGCTCTAGCACAGGTTCCAGTAAGTGAGATGGGTGCGGGAACGGTCCTGGTGCCCGTGAGAAGGGGAGCTGAGCCCATACACTACTTCATCGAGATCCCGCGTGATAGGCTGAGAGTCTCAAACGACCATGTCTCATTCAAGATAGATGGCCAGTATGCCTCGAAGCTCGGGGTCAAGCCCGAGGATCTAAGAGATCCGGAGCTCGGCGCAATAGCCTATGTCTCGAGACTTGGGAAGAGAATGTGGTCGGCCCTCATGCTGAGAAGCCATGATATCCCATTGAGTCAGGAGGATTGTTTGGATGTGCCGAAGCGTGATCCAAATCTACCGAGAGCCGCGATACAGTCGTATAACTCGGGGCCTGAGGCCTTCCCGGATACAAGGTTCGGCGAGATAGAGCTCCAGCTCGCGCCGACCGTGAATATCTCCGGCAGGATAGTCGCAAAAGTTGAGTATGACCTAATAGCAATCATCGGGGGAAAGAGCGCGGTACTAGCGGGAATCCGAAAATTCCTGAAGATACCGAAGCCGAGGCTCTACTAGGTCTCATCCTCCTCTCTCCTACATGATGCATCTTCAGCCCATCTTCCTATATCCGGGCATTGAGGATAAGATCTCATCAAGCCAGCTCGACTCTAGGATCTGCCTCAGCTTCCGAATGCCATCGCTTCTCGCCCGAGATCTTAGAGCATAGTACTCATATCGCTCCCATGCCGCGTGGATCCATTTGAGGCCATATTCATCCGCGACATATCTCAGTAATAGCCCGGCATCGGCCTCCCCGGATACAATGCTCCTCGCAACTTCCTCATGCGTATGATACTCCCTCTCATATCCCCTAACGCGCCTTGGGTCGGCGTTGATCATCCTCCCAGCCTGCTCCAAGAGTTGATCGAGGAGTATCCTTGTCCCGGAGCCCCGGTTACGGTTTGCGAGTCTCAGCTCGCCCACTAGAAGGCCTCTCAGGATCCCATCGAGGTTATCGGCTCTCACGCGCTCGCCATACGCCATGACGAGCTGCCTCTCATACCCCCCAAGCCTCAAAACCCTATCTCTAAGCCAGAACCTCTCAAGATACGGCTCATTATATGATCCTGTCATGGGGTCGTAGAGGTGTATCCCAGCAGCATCAACCTCCTCGAGCGAGAGCATGGCTAGGGAGAGCCCTGAGCCGACGCAGAAGCATCTAGCCGAGCACCCCTCCTGCAAAAGCCTCTCCAAGATCATGCTCAGGAGCGGGTCGCTGCTATGGGCTATCAGGAGCTGCGGGCTCGCCGCCGGATGTAGTGGGGCGCTAAGGCCTGCGGTCGCAAGCATCCTAACACCCTCCTCATATGCTTGGAGAAGTCTTCTCCCAAGCATCGTCAGCCTAGCCCCTCCACCTCCCCTCCCACCCCTTCTCGCCACTATCACTCGGCCACCGGCCAGCTTCTCAATTCTTGAAATAGTCTCCCATATGCTGGTATATGGGATGCCAAGAGCCCTAGAAGCCGCGATTATCGAGCTCTCCTCCTCTATGGCCCTAAGAACACGAGCTGAGAGATCGTCGAGAACAGGCCTCCCATCCAACTCAACCACACATGAAAACCTTACTGCGATCCTGGCCATTGCCTCCTGATTTAATAACGTGGCTGATAAGCGTTATTGGTTAACGGATAACGGTAGAAATGCTCAATAGCCCTCCCGCAGCAAGTGGTGCCGCGGCGCTATATGCCATCTTGGAGAATCATAGCCATAATGGTGGTTCTCGCGACGGTGATCGCGGCCGGGTCGGCCCAAATGCTCCTCCCCAACAAGGTGAGAGTTAGGATAGCTACCACGACATCACTCTACGCGACCGGTCTCCTCGACTACCTCGCGGAGAAGTTCGAGGAAGAGCATCCAAATGTTAGGCTCGAGTTCATAGCCGCTGGGACTGGGGCTGCTCTTAGATACGCCGAGCGAGGTGACGCCTGCATGATCCTAGCCCATGCACCGAGCCTCGAGAAGCAGTACATCGAGAAGAGGGTTCTCGAGAATGGCGTAATCATCGCATACAACTACTTTGTCATTGTCGGGCCTAACTCTGATCCAGCAGAAATCAATGGGTCGAGCAAAATCATCGAGGCTTTTAAGAGGATCTACTCAGCCGGCGAGCTGGGTGAGGCATTTTTCATCAGCAGGGGAGATTTATCGGGAACGCATCTCAGGGAGCAGGAGATATGGAAAAGGACTGGCTTGAATCCCGCGGGCATGGACTGGTATAGGCAGGCGGCCGCGGGCATGGAGCAGACACTCATCATCGCGAACGAGCTATCAGCCTACTCGCTAACCGATGCCGGGACATACTTGAGGCTGGCAAGGGAGGGGAGGGTCCCAAGGCTCTCAATACTCTATGCGAATCCGGAAGACCCTGACGCGATCAATATCTACTCGGCCTACTTGGTTAGAGGCTGCTCCGGGGATGAGAGGAGATACGCGACCCTCTTCCTTAAGTTCCTCATTGAGAACCAGAGAATGATAGGGGGCTTCGGCAAGGGCGAGTATGAGCAGCCGCTATTCCACCCGGCCGAGGGAAGGCTCATGGAGCTCGAGGACCTATGGAGTCGGCTCGCATCAGGCATGGAGGTGGATAACCCATGAGCCTAGCATTTTCCGAGATTCTCGACGTGACAATTAGATCACTCTATGTCTCCGGGCTCGCGACGCTATTATCCGCCTCCTGGAGCATTCCAGCAGCATATCTGCTCTCATTCAGGCGGAGGGTTGGGGTTCTCGAGGCAGTGGTTGAGTCGCTCGTCGGCATGCCCACAGTCCTGCTCGGCCTACTCCTCTACATGCTCCTAAGCAGCTCCGGCCCACTCGGCTTCCTCAAGCTCCTCTACACACCCCACGCCATAATCATCGGTCAATCCATCCTAATCACGCCTCTCATAATCTCGACATGCTATAGGGCTTTGAGGGTGGTCGCGGCGCCCTACTTAGAGCTAGCCCTAAGCATGGGGGCCAGTAGGCCTCAGGCCATGATGCTGATACTCCGTGAATCCGCCCCGGGTGTCGCAGCCTCGGCAGTGATGGGATTTTCTAGGGCAGTCGGCGAGCTTGGCATCGCGATGATGGTTGGCGGAAACATCAAGGGATCCACAATGGTTCTAACAACAGCCATAGCCCTCGGTGTGACCCGTGGAGAATTCGAGGCCGCGATAATCCTCGGAATAATACTCCTGGCCCTAACAATCGCGACAGCAGTATCCATGAAGATCTTGATGGGGGTCAGGGCTTTATGATAACCATCAGGCTGAGAGGTGTTTGGCACCGCTACCCCGACGCATCCTCGTGGGCGCTGAAAGATATCTCTGTCGAGCTCGGCTCAGGCGAGATCATACTTGTCGCGGGGCATAATGGCAGCGGCAAGACCACACTTCTCAAGATAGCGGCCCTAATCTATAGGCCGACGCGCGGCGAGGTCGCTGTTGATGGCCGCGGCTTCTGGATTCTGGAGGAGGCGGAGAAGATCATGGTTAGGAGGAGGATCACCTACATCCATGAGAAGCCCGTCCTCATACATGGAAGCGTCCTCGAGAACATCATGTATCCTCTCAAAATTCGGGGGCTCGGCCGGGAAGATGCGGCCATGAAAGCCAGGATGGTTATGAGGGAGCTCGGGATCGTGGATCTCGCAGATAAGAGCGCCAGGGAGCTCTCGGCGGGGCAGTCTCAACTCGTCGCGATCGCCCGCGCCCTAGTAGCCGAGCCGGAGCTAATACTCCTCGATGAGCCCTTCGCCCATCTAGATGGCTGGAAATCCGGGCTAGTGGCCCAAGCACTTCAAGCAAGGAGGAGAAATGGTGTTGGAATAGTGATAGCATCTCATAGTAGGGGGGAGCTGCCGGAAGGGCTTGAACCAGACAGGATAGTAGTGCTTGAGGATGGGCGGATCAGAGGGAACGAGATATTGGGAAAGAAGAATTAAAATATCATGAGAGAACTGTTTCTCCCCTGCCGAGGAGGCTGATACTGGTGAGAGGTGAGGATTTTCCAAGACTCGGAGGAGAAGTATTCGGAGATAATCGAGCTCGAGGGCCATTTAATAGACTCGCATATCCTCCCAAAGATCTTTGACAGGATCATGGATCTTGGCGGGGAGTTCGAGGTCCTCGAGTTCAGGATTGGGAAGAGGAAAGATGAGCCAAGCTATGCGAAGATGCTGGTGATTGGCAGGAGCGCGGCGCATCTCGAGCTGATCCTAAGGGAGCTGAGGTCCCTAGGCGCCGTCACGGAAGTGGTCTCGGATGTTAGGCTCGAGCCGGCGCCTGATGACATGATTCTCCCCGATGGATTCTATGCGACAACGAATCATCCGACTTGGATACGGTACAGGGGCAGATGGATAGAGGTTGAGGATATCGAGATGGATAAGGTGATAGTCGTTGACCCGCTGGCGGAGAGGGCTTACTGCAAGCCGATAAGGGAGGTTAGGAAGGGAGACTTGATCGTGGTTGGCGAGGAGGGCGTCCGGGTCAAGCCCCCAGAGTATCCGAGAGCCGGCACGGGGATCTTCGAGTTTATGAGCAGCAGGGCGTCATCGGAGAAGCCGACCCCGACGATCGTCAGGAAGATAGCACTTGAGATGGTTAGGACCAAGGAGGCGGGCGGGAAGATCGTCGTGGTGGCCGGCCCGGCGGTAGTCCACACCGGAGCCTCGGAGCATCTAGCGAGAATAATTAGAATGGGGTTCGTTGACGCGCTCCTTTCGGGGAACGCGCTCGCGGTCCATGACGTGGAGTATGCGCTCTTCGGAACATCATTGGGGTTCAAGGTTGATGAGGGCGTGAGGATGCCCGGCGGGAACAGGAACCACTTGGCCGCGATAAATGAGATCATGAAATGCGGCGGATTGAGGGGCGCTGTCGAGAAGGGTATCTTGAAGAAGGGGATATTCTACGAGTGCATTGTCCACGGCGTCCCATACGTGCTCGCGGGCTCAATTCGGGATGATGGCCCGATACCCGATGTGATAACCGATGTTGTCGAGGCTCAAAAGGCGTATCGAAGATATCTCAAGGATGCGAGCATGGTCCTTATGCTGGCCTCTATGCTCCACTCGATCGCCGTCGGAAACATGCTCCCATCAACCGCTAGGGTGGTATGCGTTGACATAAACCCCTCAGTCGTGCTCAAGCTTGTTGATAGGGGAACAGCCCAGTCCGTCGGCGTAATATCGGATGTCGGGGCATTCCTGCCGATACTGGCTGATGAGCTCTCCCGCCTCAAAATATTGAGAGGCTAAGAGAAGAGAATGGAAAAATGGGGGAAAGGAAAAACCTACTCTCCTAGGATCGTCTCGAATAAGTCCTCGTGCTCGACCTCTTCTTGGAGTATGTGCCTGATGACGTGGAATGTTACCGGGTCGGGCCCAACCTCTTTCAGCCACTTCAGGATCTTGTCATAGGCCTCGATAGCGCATTCCTCTGCCTCGATTATAGCCTTGACTATGGCCTTCAGGTCGCCGGTGTTCTCCGGAACTTTGACATATGGGCAGTTCGCGACCTTCACCAAGTCCTCGAACTTTCTCGGAGGCTCCCCGCCCAGCTGAATTATCCTATCAGCGAGCTCGGACTGGTGCTCAAGCTCCTCATTAGCAATCTTTTTGATCTGCTCGGCGATCTCCGTTGACCCGATGCCCTTAGCAAGCTTCGCTAAGAGGCTATAGTAGTAGAAAGCGATCCACTCGTCCGCATAAGCCTTCTTCAGCATCTCGATAAGCTGATTAACATTCACTCCAGCCTTCTCAACTATCTCGCGGGCTTTTCTTCCCATGACAATGCTATTATGGGGCCCGAGATATAAATGTAACTAGCTGCGTGATGGCTGCCCGCGGCCTCCGGAAGGTGCCTTACTTCTTCAACTCCTTCTCCGTATCCCGCCTCTTAACGGCCTTATCGAATATTATCCAGTTCCTATACCACTCCTCATTCTCCTTCCTAAGGAGCTCGAGTATCCATTTTGTCAGGTCGAGGGCGTTCACCTTATCCAGCCCCCTCTCCAGAATCCTGCCCTCGATTATCTTCGCGATCTTCCTCGCGGCCTCCGGGGTAGCGCCGGACTTGAGGCAGCTCACAACGATCTTCTCAGGAACGAAATCCTCCTCACTCCCATCCCTCTTAACTACCTTGACCATAACCTATCATACTCCTGAGAGGCTATTATCTGTTTAGCCGAGTCCCCGCCTCAGCAGCGCCAGCATCCTCTTCGCATTCTCGAGCATCCAATGATCATTATTGAAGAATACGTAGACCCTCCTAGGCTCGAACGAGAATATAGTCTCCACCAGCTCTGAGAGCTCCTCCATCGAGTAGTCATGGGAGTACCAGCCCGACCTTCCATGCATCCTCAGATATATCACGCCGTCGCTCGAGTGAATGAATGTGCCCATTGGAGAGTCTATGGATACATATGTGGCCCCCATACTCGTTATGGTCTCGGCGATCTCGCGGCTAAACCAGCTCTCATGCCTAAACTCTATCGCGAACCTCCTACCAAGCCCTGACTCCGCGAGGAACCTCCGCACCCTCACGAGATTCTCATCAGAGGCGGAGAAATTCGGCGGCATCTGGAAGAGATAGAAGTCCACGCGCTCATCCAAGGGCCTGAAGAGCCCATGAAACCTCCTCCACGTCCCGAGGGCATTCTCCGAGAGCTTTCTCGTATGTGTTATGGATCTATGGACCTTGACCGCCCACCTGATCCCATTCTTCCTCGCCCAGCTCTGGACTTGAGAGGGGAACGGGAACCTATAGAAGGATGCATTAAGCTCGACGGCGTTAAGCCCGGAGTTCGCGAGATACCAGTCTAGGCTCCCGCCAAGATTCCAGTCATACATCCAGCCCGAGGTCCCAACATAAATCTCCATACAATAACGCCGCCCCTGAGAGATGTATGATGAACGCGTGATTTAAGCGAATTTGCAGAGAGATGTTGGAGGCTGAGGCCATGTTGCTGGCCAGTTAATATTATGGCTTCATCCGGAGTCTTTAAGATGCTTGGGGAGGCGCTGGCGCTTTTAGCGGCCTTCTGCTGGGCTGCTGGAGCGGGCTTCTACAAGAGGAGCATGAGGAGTGTTGATCCAGTTGGGCTGAACCTCGTCCGCAGCATCCCGGCCACAGCCTTCCTATTCCTGATGACTCTCCTCTCAGGTAGCTTAGATTCCTTCCATAGGCTGGATCTCGCCATCGCGGGCCAGGCTATCGGAGCATCACTCATTTCATGGCTCATCGGCGACACGCTCTACTTCCTCGGGCTGAGAAGTATAGGCGTCTCGCGAGCGGTCCCGATAGCATACTCCTACCCCCTCTTCCTTCTACCCATAACAATCTGGTTTCTCGGCGAGCCATTTAGCCACGGGATCATTCTTGGTACAGTCATGATTGTCGCCGCCATCTGGCTCATCTCGCGATCCATGGAACCCGGGGGCTCAGGCGGGGGTGGCAAGATAGGCTTCATCGCTTCCCTTCTAACATCCCTATTCTGGGCGATTGGCGTTGCATGGTTCAAGCATGTCATGCTATATCTTGACCCGATCTTCCTAGCATTCTTCAGGATGCTGGTCATCCTCCCATTCCTCGGCCTATACGCTACATTATCCAAGAATACTAGGGAGTCGATTCTTGGCATGAGGAGGGGTGAGGTGGTTCTCGCGGCGATAGGGGGAACGCTGGCGGTCGGCTTAGGGGACATGATCTACTTGATAGGATTGGATCTGGCGAGGGCTAACGTGGTTGGCCCATTATCAGCGACGACGCCGGTATTCGCCGGAATCATCGCCGCTGTAAAGCTGAGGGAGAAGCCAAACCTCGAGACAATACTGGGAATAATACTGATAACTGCCGGTGCGGCGTTGCTCTCGCCATATGGATAGGCCCTGGGGGATCCTGTACTGCTCAAGGTTTATAGGCGGGGTGCTGGATTGAGATAAGCGGCATGAGGAAGGGTGGGGGAAGAATACCCTTCGTCCCCTCACCCCTCGATATTGTTAGGAAGATGCTGTCGCTAGCTGATCCTAGGCCTGATGAGCTTCTTATCGATCTTGGGTCTGGTGATGGCAGGATAATAGTGGCCGCGGCTGAGGATTATCGCTGCAGGGCTATTGGGGTCGAGCTGGATAAAGAGCTCTATGCAAGATCCATGAACATCATACATGGAAGACTCCTCAGCGATAGGGCGAGAATAATCCGCGGAAACCTCTATGAATTCAACCTGTCAGGGGCTGATGTTATCACACTTTATCTCCTCCCTGAGACCCTCAAAGCGCTTAAGCCGAGGCTCCTCTCGCTTAAGAGGGGCTCAAGAATAGTCTGCCACGACTTCCCAATCCCGGGGCTAAAGCCCTCCGAGATAATAACCACAAGATCATTCTTCACAGGCAGGCTTCACAAGCTATATCTCTACGAAATCTCCTGAACATTTACGGCTTTATGGTTAAATACGGCGTGTTACCATAACTTGGTCATGGTGTTACCAAATAGAACCCCCTTTCTAAGCATATCGCTAATCCTTCTAGCCCTCGCAGGTTTGCTCCTAGCAGCTCAACCTGTCATGGGCGAGAAGCCTCTAATCGTCGCGACAACCAGTGTCCTCGGCAGCATCGTTGAGGATCTTGCAGGAGACCAGGTTGAGGTCGTTGTCCTTGTTAATCCAACAATCTGCCCAGCACACTATGATGTGAAGCCTAGCGATGTTTACGCGATCTCGAGGGCTAACCTCGTCCTCTATCATGGGATGGAGGGCTGGCTTAACCAGCTCTATGAATCCTCGGGGTCGAGGGCTGAGCTCGTGAAGGTCTCGGGTGGATGGTCAACGCCTGAGGGAGCGAGAAGATACTATGAGGAGGTTGCAGAGGCTCTAAGATCCAAGCTGGGCATTGATGTATCCGCTAGGCTCGAGCAGAGGCTTAAGGAGCTTGATGATGCCGCGCGGCAGATAATGGATGAGGCAAGGAGCAGGCGGACATCCTCGATAAAGGTGATCGCGATGGAGTGGCAGAGGGCTTTCGTCGAGTGGCTGGGCTTCGAGGTTGTTGATACATTCGGCCCCCCGGAGAAGGTATCATCAGCCGACATCGAGAGGCTCGTGAGGGCTGGCGTAGAGAATGACGTGGCGCTTGTCGTTAGTAATCTCCAGAGCGGGGTCGAGCTCGGTGAGACAGTCGCGAGGGAGATCGGCGCGATTCACGTCGCCCTATCAAACTTCCCGGGGAGCAGCCCGGAGACGAAAACCATAATAGACCTGATCAAGAGGAATGCTGAAAGCATGCTAGGATCCTTGGACATGCTCGCCGTGAAGAGGGAGTTATCCAGGGCTGTTGGCGAGGCTGAGCTTTACCGCGCGCTAAGCTACATCCTCGCGGCGCTAGTCGCGATCGAGTCAACGATTCTAGCATATCTCGCGGTGAGAAGATGGAGAAAAATCTAGGATGCTATGCTGTCGAGCTCGAAGCAGTCTCGACATATTACTATGGCGAGAAGAGGCCCGCGATAAGAGACATCACGCTAAGGATCCCGGCTGGGGCTCTCGCGCTCATAGTTGGGCCAAATGGGGCCGGAAAGACAACGCTCCTCGAGACGATCCTAGGATTATTGAAGCCGCGTAATGGCAGGGTCGTAACCCTTGGATATGAGATCCCGAGGATGGCGTCGAGGGCTAGAGCATTATCCTCATACCTCCCACAGGACTTCATGAAGCCCCCGGCGGAGCCATTCACGGCCAAGGAGGTCGTCGCAATGGGGCTTGCCTCGAATAATCCCGCTGGCAGGCTCTCTGAGGGAGATTGGAGGAGGATTGACCGCGCGCTCGAGATGCTCGGCATGCTGGAGTATGCTGATAAGCCGTTTGGGAAGCTTAGTGGCGGGCAGCAGCAGAAGGTGCTGCTCGCGAGGGCAATCGCCCGGGAGCCAAAGCTGCTCCTACTGGATGAGCCATTCAGCGCTATAGACCAAGAGACGCGCTCATACATAGTCTCAGAGATCTTTCCAAGCCTCTTAGAGGATGGATGCACGATACTGCTTGTCAGCCATGAGCTCGGTCACTCGCATATGAATGCGGATATGATTATCCGGATGGCGGATGGGCGTATTGAGCGGGTGATCACGCGGGATGTCCATGCTATTCATTAACTCCATAGTCGGCGGGATATTCGCCGGGGGGCTATGCGGGGCAGTTGGGGCATTATGCAGCAGGCTCAGGCTCATGACGATGGCGTTCTCCATGGCTCACGCGGCGCTCGCTGGATCGGCGCTAGCCCTCGCCCTCGGCGCGGATATGACCTCCCTCGCGATGCTCTTCGCAATCATGACCGCTATAATGCTGGGGCCGCTGGCCGACTACCTCGGAATATCCCTCGACCTCATCTCGATGACGCTCTTCTCCCTCTATAATGCCCTAACCTTCATCTTCATAATCTCGGCGCCCGGCCCGGCTCTGATGACCGAGAGCATTGGACAGCTTCTCTGGGGAAGCATCCTCGCCATCAGGCCCACATACATAGCATACCTCCTCACAGCATCCATTATCATCATCGCATTTCTGGTGATCTTCTGGGGGAGGATAAGCTCGATACTCTTCGATATCAAGCTCGCCGAGGCTGAGGGCGTTAATGTCAAGGCATACAAATACGTGATACTAGTTATCGCCGGGGCCACGATAACCCTAGCCCTCAGGATCACGGGAGGCTTCCTCGTCTTCTCGCTACTCTATGTCCCCGCAGCGGCCTCGCTCCAGCTACAGGCTAACATGAAGGGGATAATCGCATCATCATGGGTCCTCGGGTCAGCCTCAGCCTCAGTGGGCCTCGCCATGAGCTTCCTCTATGATCTCCCGGCGGGATCATGTATAACATTGGCCGCGCTGATCCTATTAGCCTCGGCCTCAGCCTACTCAAAGCTAGAGGCGAGCCTGGCCTCGGGGAGGCGGCAATAATGAGGCACACAAGCATACTAGATAGGATATTGGATGAGGCCTCGATACTCCACTGCCATATGGGGCCATTCCTAGCTCTGGGGCTCAAGGCTGGGCTTAGAGCCATTGAGGCCCTCGGATACGATCCATTCAAGATGAGGGCGAGGATCATGGTTCCAAGAACCTTGACACCGTATACATGCTTCGTGGATGGAGTCCAGTATGCCACCGGCTGCACGCTTGGAAAACTCAATATAGAGATCTTGGAGGGCGGCGGGCTCGGAGCTGTTTTTACACTAGGGTCTAGGAAGCTCGTGCTTAGGGTTAGGGAGAACATCCTAGCAGAGCTCGAGAGTTCGCCGAACTCCGTGGAGGAGGATGCGAGGAGGATAATGAGGATGAGATTAGCGGATCTCTTCGAGGAGGAGCTCGCCGAGGAGCCGTAGCATGGGAATATCATTATAAGAGTCGGGCGTGGTATTTCCAGCATCATGGGGAGGATTATCAGGACTGGCGTCTCCTTTCCCGAGGAGCTCCTCAGGACATTCGACAGGATAATTAGGGATCTCGGTATAGAATCTAGGTCTCAGGCAATCCAGGAAGCTATAAGGGACTTCATAACCATGAATTCTTGGAGGATCGCGGATGAGGAGGTTGCCGGCGCCATCCTAGTCCATTACTCGCATGAGGAGCATGGCATCGAGGAGAGGCTGACCGACGCACAGCACGACTTCCTGAACATCATACCATCAGCACTCCACATACATCTCTCGAGGGAGGATTGCCTGCTGGTGATAGCTGTCCGGGGGAGGGCTCTCGAGGTCAAGGAGCTCGTGAGGAGGCTGAGGGAGGCCGGCAAGATAAAGCAGCTGACCTACATGATAATGCCCATTCGCTAGTGTTCCTTAATAGGCGGCTGGATCACGAATAATGTGGATGTGCTACGCTATACCCGGCAAGGTCGTCGAGATAAGGGGGGATATCGGGGTCATCGACTTCGGCAACGGCGTTAGGAGGGAGGTTATTCTAGCGATGGTGGATGCGAAGGTGGGCGACTACGTCCTAGTCCATGCTGGATACGCGATAAAGGTCTTGGATGAGAGAAGTGCTCTTGAAATGTTGCAGGCAATTGAGGAGGCCTTTAGCCTAGCCGGGGAAGAGGGCGGCCAAAGCCTCTAGGAAGTTTGTCAGCGTCGTCGGATATACTCCAAGAATCACTAGGAGTATTGCTGAGGCGATTATCGGACATAGCATGAGCCTTGGCTCGGCTCCAGCCCTCCTCACGGCCTCGGATTCCTCGCCGAATAGGCTCCTCCTCACAGCCCAGAGCCCATACCCAGCCGTGATCAGCGAGAAGATTATCGCGATTATTGTTAGCGCGAGCCTCGGCATATCTATCGATGAGTGGAGCGCCGTGTATATTGAGCCGGCGAAGATGAAGAGCTCGCCCCAGAATCCTAGGAGGGGTGGGTAGCCCATCAGGCTCAGGAACCCTATCATGAGCGCTATGCTGGTGGTCCGCATCCTTCCGGCTAGGCCGCCGAGCTCATCCAAGTTATCTGTGCCTATGGCTCTCGAGAGCATCCCGGAGATCATGAAGAGCGCGGCCTTTGAGAGGCTATGGGCCACGTATATTAGCACGGCTCCAACCAGCCCGATCATAGACGCCGACGCGATCCCGAGAAGCATGTAGCCCATCTGGCTTATGCTCGAGTATGCTAGGAGCCTCTTCAGCCTATTCTGCGCGAGGGCTAGATATCCGCCATAGATCATGGTTACTAGGGCTAGGATGAGTAGCGCGAGCATGAAGCCCCTCTGCCCCATTATCTGCGGGAAGGCGGTGTAGATCACCCTTAGGGCGGCGTATCCACCTATCCCAGTCCCAGCAGAGAATATCGCGGTTACAGGAGCCGGGGACTGGACATAGGCATCCGGGAGCCATGAATGGAGCGGGAAGATCGCCATCTTCACGAGAAGCCCCAAGATCATGAGCGAGGCTATCGGGGAGAGGATGGCTTGGCTCAAGCCCGCGGCCCTAGAGGGGAGCTCAAGGATATTCAGCGTCCCCGTGTTTGAGTATGTCAACCCTATGCCGGCTAGGATCGCTAGAGCCCCAGCCTCCGTGTAGAGGAAGTACTTGAGGGCTGCGCGCCATCTATCCTCCTCGCCCCAGACCGCTATCAAGAGCCATGATGATACTAGCATGAGCTCGAGGAAGAGGAAGAAGATCGCGAGATTCATGGAGAGCACGGTCCCGAGCATACCCGCGTTGAAGAGGAGATAGAGGGAGAAGTATCCACCCCACCCATCCCGGAGATCCATGTAGATGATCGAGTAGATGCATGCGAGGATACCGACCGCGGCGACTGTTAAGGCCACGGGCCCGCTCAGCCCATCAAAGAGCAATATTATGTCTCCGAGGAGCTGCGCCCATGGATAGGTTGCCTGGAGCGGGGAGCCGAGCACGTTGACGAGGTATCCGGCGGCGAGGAGGCATGAGAGGGAGTAAGCAAGCGACATTAGCGCGATCCATCCAACCCTTCTCCCAAGCCGCCTACCAAAGGCCATGACTATCGGCGACGCGATGAGGGGCGCGACCACTGACTGGAGGAGCAGATGACCCGAGTCAATCATCCCTATGCACCTCCCGCAAGGATCAGGATTATGAGAATGAGGGCTCCTAGGATTAGCCCGATGACATAATGATTTAGAAGGCCTGTATGCACTCTCCTAACAATATCCGAGAACCTTCTCGCGCCAATCGATATCGCGTTATTAATCCCCTCGATGACCTGCGATTCAAATGCCTTATGAATGGCGTGGCCGAGCCTTATCGAGGGATATGCTATGGCCCTATAGTAGAAGGCATTAATGTAGTACCTTCTGATGAGGAGCATTCTGAGCGCCCTCATGTAGCCATGCTTCTCGACTATCTCCTCCGGATTCCTCATCCTCCTTACGTAGAGCATGTAGGCCGGAACAGCTCCAACAGCAATAGCAATTACCGATGCCAGCGGGACGAGGAGCTCCATGCTTGACGCTCCATGAGCTGGATGCGCGTGGACTGGTAGTATGCGAGTTAAGGCGGCCTCGAGGCCGCTCTCAAGCAACGGCGCAACAAGCCCTATGATGAGGCTTAGGGCTGCTAGGAGGAGGTAGGGGATCCACATGACCCTCGGCGCCTCATGAGCTTTCTTGGACTCCTCACCACCATAGAAGGCTAGGCCTATCATCCTGATACTATAGAAGGCTGTTAGGATCGCGGTGACTAGGCCGAGGATGAAGGCCGCATACTGCCCGGAGGATAATGTCGCGGAGAGCACTAGATCCTTGCTCCAGAATCCACCGAAGGGTGGTAGGCCGATTAAAGCGAGGGTTGCGAGCAGCGTGCTATAGAACGTTACAGGCATATACTTCCGGAGGCCTCCCATGTCTCTGAGGAATCTTGATCCGGCTGCGTGAATTATCGAGCCAGCGGCGAGGAATAGGGCTGCCTTGAAGACCGCATGATTCATCAGGTGGAAGATGGAGGCTACATAGCCCGTGATTATCTCGGCTGAGAGCCCAGCCGCCCCGAGGGCCATCATCATATAGCCTATCTGGCTGACTGTCGAGTATGCTAGAACCTTCTTGAGCTCGGTTGAGGCAATGGCTTGGCTCGCGGCTATGAATGCTGTGAGGGCTCCGATCCACATGACAGCGTAGAAGAAGCTCGTGGCCGCCGGCGTGCTCGCGCTCCAGCTGAGCGCTATCGGGAAGAGCCTCGCGACCAAGTATACCCCCGCCTTGACCATCGTGGCCGCGTGTATCAGCGCGCTAACAGATGATGGGCCCGCCATGGCATCCGGGAGCCACTCCATCAGCGGTAGCTGAGCCGACTTGCCAACAGCTCCACCGAGGATCATTATGAGGGAGATTGGAAGGAGCCACCTCATCTCCATGGGCGCAGTTGCGTCGGCATGCAGGAGCTCGGGGAAGCTGATTGCCTTAACCGTGGCCGCCAGCATCAGGACTCCGGCGATCATGAACAGGTCCCCGAACCTCGTCACGATGAAGGCTTTCATGCCGCAGTGTGATGGTGGATAGGCCTCAGGCGGCTCTCCAACCCAGTAGTGGAGCCAGCCCTCCTTGGAGTCGCGATACCAGTAGCCTATGAGGGCGTAGCTGCAGAGGCCGACACCCTCCCAGCCAATGAGCATGAGGATAAGGTTGTCGGCGAGCACTAGGAGGAGCATATTCGCGATGAAGAAGTTCATGAAGAACCAGTATCTCGTGAGGCCTGGATCGCCGCGCATATAGCCTGTGGAGTAAACCATTATCAGGAAGCTGACCACCGAGACCACGTTAGCCATTATTATGCTGAGCGGATCGAGGAGCATTCCAGCCCTTATCTCCGAGAGGATCGGTGCTCCGGGCAGCAGCACCCATGAGACCTGGCTTCTCAACGGCCACTCAACATCGCTGAATAGGAGCGGTAGAAGGCTTAGGGTCATCAGCATCGCTAGGAGCGAGAAGATGACCGCGCCAAGATCCCTCACCCTCTCGCTAATCCTATCGAGCAGAGGCGTCAATAGGGCGCCGATCATGGGTATTATCCAGCATGCCCAGGCATAGAATGCCCAAGGCTCTATACTCATCCCAAAATCACCTCTAGAGCAGATTGTATAAGCTGGAGGACTGGGTTCAACATTATTGTGACGAGTATGCAGGCAGCTGCGAGGACTAGTAGGGGCGCGAGCATGAGGGCGGGCGCCTCCCTAACCTCCTTATAGCCTCCATCGAGCATGGGCTTCTTGAATGCCAGCCTCTGGAAGAGCCAGAGATAATAGCCGGCGGCCACAATACAGTTCACTATGAAGATTATGGTCGCCGCGAGCATCAAGCCATCCGAGGGGATTCCGAAGCCGGCCGATACTATGAGGAGCTTGCTCCAGAAGCCGCTTAGAGGAGGCACGCCGGCGAGATTCAGAAGTCCGATGCCGAGGGATGCCGTGGTGGCCGGCATTCTCGGCCCAATGCCCTCGAGCTTCTCGATCTCCCTAGAGTTTACCCTCAGGATATAACATCCGGTTGAGAGGAATGAGAGGCCCTTCCCGAGCGCGTGGTTGAGCACGTGGAGGAGCGCTCCGGTCAGCGCGAGGGCGGCCAACCCAACCTCCGATGGATATGTCCTGAGTATGTGGGCAGCGAGCCCCATGCCGGTGACTATGTATCCGATATTGGCTATGCTAGAGTATGCTAGAAATCTCTTAATATCGGTCTGCATGATCGCGGCTATGTTGGCGAAGCTCATGGTCAGTATCCCTAGGCCGATTAGGGCTGGGCCGAAGCCATAGGCCACCGGCCCGAATATCTTGAACATGGACCAAAGCATCGCGTAGATTCCCGTCTTGATCACGACGCCGGACAGGATCGCGCTTATCGGGGTTGGGGCGGCTGGATGCGCATCCGGTAGCCATGAGTGGAACGGCACGATCGCGGCCGTCACGCCGAAGCCGATTACTATCATCGCGAGGGATAATGCGGCCGCCATATTACCCCCTCCGAAAACCGCAACCCTCACAGTATCGAATCTAAGCGATCCCGCGAGCCCGTAGAGGAGGGCTATCCCGAGGAGGGCGGCGAGCGACCCGAGAGTGCTCATTATGAGATACTTGAAGCCCGCCTCAACCGCCTCCCAGGACCATTTCCTAAATGCGACGAGCGAGTATGATGAGATCGCCATGAGCTCCCAGAAGACGTAGAGCGTGAAGAAGTCGTTCGCCATCGTCACGCCGATCATCCCCGCGATAAGGGTTAGGAGGAGGGCATAATACCTGTCAAGGCCCAGCTCCCTCACCCTAACCCATAAGAGATCATCGAGGGGAAGATGCTCAGCCTCGAATAACATATATCTCACCGAGTATATTGCCGCCATCAGGCCGAGGCCGGAGAAGATGATCGAGAGATAAATGCTCAGCGTATCGAGCTTGAGGGAGGCGGTTAGCGGGGAGTCGGGGCCGAATATGATCATTCGGGGCGGGGCTCCCACCACAGCATCAAGGACTAATAGGATTAGTGTGGAGAGGAAGGCGATGCAAGCGATCAAGCCGCTAAGCTCGATCATCCTGACCCTCTTGAAGACCGGGTCTAGAATTACGGTAACTATTGCGGCTCCAACGAGTATCAGGATAACTGCGAGGGGATCCATGCTCACCACCTCAACCTCCTAAGCTTCCTGATATCGAATGTCCCATAATGCCTGTAGATGTTTAGGGCTATGGATAGCGCGAGCGCTGCGATCGCCGCCGCCACGGCTATCGAGATTGCGATCATGCTCTGGGCTAGGGCGTCCATCACTATCACGCCATCCATTATTCTTACCCCCATCGAGGCTATCGCGAGATTCACTCCGAGGGTTACGACCTCCAATCCTATTACTATCTTGACGAGATGTCTCTTGGACGCGATTATGTAGAGGCCGGCGGCGATTAGGAGAAGGGATCCGGCGAAGTATATCTCGTAGAGGTTCATCCAGCGCTCACCACCTTGACCTCGAATCCCTCCTAAGCTGGGATGAGACAGCCACTATCACTGCGAAGAGTATGAATGCCTGGATTAGTAGGTCGAGCCGCCTATTAGCCCAGAGAAACTGCGGATCATCCTCGATCCTCGTGGGCTCGAGGCTCGGGGCCCTAATGCCCTCAATTATCCTCGGGGAGTAGGCTAGGAGCGCCGCTGCAAGGATTACCGCAAGTATAACGGCAACAATCCTCGTGGCCTCCATCCTAGTCTCCCCTCTCCTCCCCGGCGTGTATCGTCGCTAGGAGGAGTATCGTGACCGCGCCGGCGTATATCAGCAGCTGGAAGACGCTGAGATAAGGTGCTCCGAGGAGATAGAATATTGCGGCCATCGCGATATTCGCGCACATGAATGCGAGTATGGCCTTCATCATATCCCTCAGCTCCGCGGCCAGCACCGCGAACACTATGGTAATGATTATCATCGCGATGTGTAGCGCGGCCTCCATCATTTCACCACCATATCATCCTTTTTTAGAGCGATATTCTCGAAGATCTTGCTCATGCCAATCGCCTTGGTTGGGCAGACCTCCACGCACTGAGCGCAGTATATGCATCTATAGATATAGAAGATGGGCCTCTTGCCCTTCTCATCCTCGATCATCTCTATAGCTTTTGCTGGGCAGACCCTGAAGCAGAGCTGGCACCCGATGCACTTCGCTCTATCAAACTCTATCCTGCCCCTGAACCCCTCCGGCAGATGTATCTTGTTAAGCTCCCTGTATGGGTAGAGTATCGTGGCCCTCTTCCTGAAGAAGTTTTTCAGGGCTTCTGCTACGAGGCGACCTGGAACCTTCATGCTCACATAATCACCTCCGTCAGAATTATGAGTATCATGGCCAAGGGCATCAGGTATTTCCACGAGAAGAACTCCATCTGATCTATCCTGAGCCTCGCGAAGAGGGCCCTAACCAGCGTGAAGATCGCGAGGACGATTAGGGACTTTAGGATGAAATAAATCGTGTATAGCACCGGCTCGAGCCCTGGGATAAAGGGCCCTATTGGGCCTCCTAGATATATCGCCGCGCCGAGGCCTGAGAGCAAGATGAGCTCGAGATCCTTTGAGAGCCTGAATAATGCGAGTCTTCTCCCGCCATACTCGACCTCCCATCCCGCGACTATCTCCTGCTCGGCCTCTGGTATGTCGAATGGTATCCTCTTCATCTCGGCCTGGGAGGATATGACGAAGATTGCGAAGCCTATGATTTGTGGGCCTGCGATGAGCCAGAGGCCTCTCTCAGCCTGCGCCTCAACTATCCCGCTAATGCTGAGCGAGCCGGCGGCGATGGCGGCGCTCAGGAGGCTGAGTGTTAGGGGTATCTCGTATCCTATTAGCTGGAGAGCTGCTCTCTCGGCTCCTATCGAGGCGAACCTATTGTTCGAGCCCTCGCCGGCGAGATAAACCGTTATCGTGTAGATTGAGAGGAGGGCTATAACGACTATTAGATCGCCCTTGAATGAGATTATGCCTGTTGGCCCGGCTATCGGGAGGAACATGCATGCAAAGAGTGTGAGGGCTGAAGCAAGTATCGGCGTCAGTGTGAAGAGAAGCCTATCAGCCGCCATCGGGATAATATCCTCCTTGGAGAGGAGCTTGATGAAGTCAGCAACCGGCTGAAGGAGCCCGAAGGGGCCCGCCAAGTGAGGCCCAACCCTATTCTGGAACCTAGCATAGAGTTTCCGATCAACCCACTCATAGAAGAGCGAGACTGCGAGAAGGAAGACCGCTCCCGGGAAGAATATCGTAGCCAAGATCTTCTCGATCATCTCCTCTCAACCCCCTTATCACGCGAGATCCTTATGATGTCATCAAGAGTCATGACTGTCCGCCTCCTCCTCGCCTCATCTGTGACCACAACCCTCGCGCTACAACATATGCAAGGGTCTATGCCGCCTAGAATTGCCGGGACATCAGCTATATAGACCTCGTAGCCATCCCTGCTCCTCAGCATCTCGACAACGGATAGTAGGTTTGCGAGCGTCGGCGTCCTCACCCTATACCTATACGGCCTATCACCGCCATCCGAAATCGAGTAGTGGACTAGCTCGCCCCTCGGCGCCTCAACCCTCGACAAGGACTCGCCCGGAGGAGCCTTGAAGAATGGTGGTATCTTCAGCCTATAATCGCCAGACGGCATATGATCAAGTGCATAGCGGATCATGTTCACGCACTCGTAGACCTCTCCAACCCTGACCTTCACCCTGGCATGGCAGTCGCATGTATCCCATGTGATCACGTTGAACGGGATCTCATCATGGCCGCTATACGGGTCATCCAGCCTAACATCATGCTTTATTCCCGATGCTCTTAGATGGGGGCCGACAACCCCAAGCCTTACCGCATCACTAGGCTTTAGAATCCCAACACCCTGGGTCCTCGCGAGGATCGTCGGCTCCGAGTCTATTACCTTCTCATAATAGCGCATCCTTTCCTCGATGTAGTCGAGGGTTTTTCTGAGCCTCTGTTCCGCCTCTGGCGTCAGATCCCTCCTCACACCCCCTATCGTGTTATAGGCCGTGGTGACCCTATTGCCCGTGATGAGCTCGAGCATGTCCATGATCCTCTCCCTATCCCTCCAGACGTACATGAAGAAGGTCTCGAAGCCTAGTGTATGGAAGTAGTGGCCGAGCCAGAGGAGGTGGCTGTGAATCCTGCTAAGCTCCTCCACGACGATCCTGAGATACCTAGCCCTTGGGGGAGCCTCCTTCCCAAGAAGCTGCTCCACGTTGAGGCAGTAGCAGAGGGAGTGAGCGGCATTACATATCCCACATATCCTCTCGACGAGGTAGAGTCCCTGAATGTATGGCCGGACCTCAAGCGCCTTCTCGATCCCCTTGTGAATATAGCTGACGTCAACATCAACGTCAACTATCATCTCGCCCTCAACGCTGAGCCTCAGCATCAGAGGCTCGACATGTATCGG
>Ga0185307_1000374_pt1 | contig 28807 bp, 40 predicted proteins | sample LHCtaG_FD_128010 | JGI IMG/M metagenome (GOLD analysis project Ga0185307, IMG submission 128010) | Hot spring microbial communities from Little Hot Creek, USA to study Microbial Dark Matter (Phase II) - LHC4sed_matched (SPADES... | ecosystem: Environmental > Aquatic > Thermal springs > Hot... | reverse complement strand
GTTCCTGAAGAAGAAATAGAAATAATAAAAGAGCTTGCTCCAAAAATAATGGAAAATCCCTTCAAATATCTAAATCTTCCTTATAAACTTAATGTGCCTATAAAAGTTAACTATTCTTTTGGTAAGAACTGGGTAGAATGTAAATAGTTAAATGTTTTTTAATTCAGGAACACAGGGAATTTTTATGAAAATGGCTGTCCCTGAAGGATTGTTTCTCTCTACTTGAAAAATTCCTTTATGAAGCTTTACCACTGAATAGGCTATGATTAGTCCCATTCCAAATTCTTTAAGTTTCATGAAATCTCCTTCAGCAATATTTGTTTTTATTCCTTCTGGAATACCTTCTCCAGTATCTATTATTTTTATAACCACTTCTTCATTTTCTCTACTCAGAAAAATTTTTATTTCTCCTTTCTCTTGCATAGCCTTTATAGAATTATCAATTAAATTTATCCATACCCTTTTAAAATGAAACTTATCAAATAAGCATTCTCCATCATCATCAGCTTGAATAGTAAACTTAACTTCAGGATAGGCAAGTTCATAAAGATTGACCACTTCTATAAGATTTTCTAACAAGCTACCTTTTTCTAAATTGAGGTTAGGTTTTTTTGAAAAATAATAAAAATCTGTGGCTAACTTTCTTAAATCCTCTACATATTTTTCTATAATCTCAGTTGTTTTAAAAAGAACTTCTTTTGCGGAATCTTCAAGATTTTTCCCTAGTCTTTTTCTTAATCTTTCTATAGAAAGTTTAATAGGAGTTAAAGGGTTTTTAATTTCATGAGCTATTTTTACAGCTACTTCTTTCCAAATAGAAAGTCTTTTTAAATTTTCCTTTTCTTCTAAGTTTTCTAAAATAACCATAAAATTTTCTTCTCGAAATAGATTAAGCTTTAAAAGTGTTAATCCTAAAAATATTTCTTTTGTTCCAATGGTAAATTCGAAAATTTTATAAAATGGTGACTCCAAATCTACAGTGTGCAATAAATTAAATAAATCCAAATAATTTAAAAGCTCCTCTATATTATTAAATTCATAACTTTCCAAAAATTTTTTTAAGTTTTCATTGAGAAATTTTATTTGAAAATTAGGATCTAGTATTAAAATTCCTACGGGAAGATGATTTAATATAGATATTAAATATTCATTATATCTTATCATTTCTTCTTCGTATTCTCTTACTTTTTTAACCATTTCCTTAAAGGAGTTAACTAAAATTCCTAATTCATCTTCAGAAAAAGAGGTAAGGGGTATTTCTTCTATTTGATAATCTTTTTGGGAAATCTTTTGAGTAGCTAAAATAAGATTTTGTAAGGGTTCTGTAAGATTTCTTCCTATTTTACTTCCTACCCATATACCGACAAAAACTATAAGAAGTAAAACTGAAATACCTGCCATTAACAAAAATTTTTTAAAGGTTTTAAAATACTTTTCTTCAGGGAAAGTTTCACTTTCTGCAAATTTTTGTAAGTTTAAAACCTTTCCTGTAGCTAATATCCATTCATTACCATATTTGTCTTTACAAGTTATAAAAACCCTAAGTAAAAGCTTGGATTTTATAATTGAAAACTGTGTAACAGGAATTTTTTCTATTTTTAGTTTTTCTAAAATGGATGGAGGGATACCTAATTTCCCGGGAATTTCTGATGAATAGGTCTTTTTATAAAGTTGTCCAGAAAAATTATAAATTTCTATAGAATCAAGGTCTGAAAAGTACCTAAATTTCTCTCTCAGATCTTTGCTCTTTAATTCCTCAGCTTCTGAAATATATTCATTAATAATTTCCTGTCCTTTTTGAAGTAAATATCTTTCTGCCTCTTTATAATAATCTTCTGCCTTCATAAATTGAGAAATAACTTTTTCTTCAAAAAATTCTTTAATCCAGTAATCTAAAGTTTTTTTGAAAAAGAAAAAACTTCCCAAAATTAATATTAGGGAAGGAAAAATTATAGAAATAAAATAGATAGAAAAAAGTTTTACTTTTATACTTTTGGAAATTTTTTTAACCTTAATTTCCCAAAAGATTTTAAAAAGGTATCTAAAAATAAAATAAAGAAGAACCAAAATAGAAATAAGATTTAGCTGAAACAATAAAAAAAGAAGAATATTTTTTTGAGATAAACTAAGAAAAGGGAAATCAAAGATGTTAAATTCTAACCAAAGAGTAATCCCTATAAAGAGGAAAATAAAAATTAAAATTCTATACCTTTTTAATTTAAAATTTTTCCAGTAATTCATTAATCCCAATGGTTTTTTCCACCTCTATTTTTTTTGAATGTTTCTTTTTTGTATATTTTAAATCCTCTGAAAGATGAGTGTTGTAAGTTAGGATAATTTTTATTTTAAAAATCAGGGAATCTTTTTCAGGTGTAAAGGTATATTTTAAAGGATAAGATTCTAAATTAACTACAGAAAGCACTGCATTTTCTGGTTTTTCAAAGGTTTTTAAACCAAAGTTATCTTCTAAATAATAAAGATTCTTATCAGAAGCATAATAGAGTTTCTGGTAATACCTTTCTTTATAAAGAAGAATATCTTTCAATAAGAAACGCTTTCTATAAATTTCAAATTGGTATTCTATTAAGATTGGATCTTTCTGTTCTTTAAGAGAAAGAACAATTTCCTGAAAAGGAAAATCTTTATAAAATATATCTATGAGAATATTTTTTTCGTAAAGATATCCCTTTAATCTTTTTATCTCTAAAGCATAAGATTGAGAAATTATTAGAAAAATTAATATAAGAAAAAAAACTTTTAAAATTTTCATTTTAAAATAGTATAATAGCACGATTTTAAAAGTTTAAAACTTCAAAAAGCTTGTCTCCCTTTTTAAAGCCTTTTAAAGATTTGCAAAATATTGCTTTTGTAATAAATATAATTTTTTAAAGTATGAATAATTTTATTAACAAAAAGCATTTTCTTCTTTTATTAGCTCTTTCCCTTTATTTTCTCATATTATTCAATTGGTCTATAGATTTAACCTCTTCTGATGAAGGAAAAAATGGTTATGTTGTCTTAAATATGCTTAAGAGCAAAAATTTTTTAGTGCCCTATTATAATTGTGAGCCCCGATTAGAAAAACCTCCTCTTCTTTACTGGTTTGGTGTAATAAATTCTTTTATTTTTGGAATAAATGAATTTTCTTTAAGGCTTGCCTCCGGACTTTCTGCCTTAGGAATATTAATTTTTTTAGGTTTAATAGTTAAAGAGTTTTTTGATAAAAACATGGCTTTAAAAAGTATGCTAATTTTTTTAACTCTTCCCCATATTTGGATAGAAGCAAGATCTTTTACTCCGGAGATGCTTTTAAACTTTTTTTCTATAGGAAGCATATATTTCTTTATAAGAAAAAATCCAGTTTTGGGATGGATATTTTTAGGTTTTGCAGGTCTTACCAAAGGACCTGTAGGAATTGTTTTACCTTTTATTGTAGTTTTGTTTTTTAAATTAACCCAAAGAAATTTTCCTCTTTTCAGTTTTTTAGGAATTTTTCTTTTTTTACTTGTGGGAGGGGCTTGGTATGTTTATATGTTTTATAAATTTGGCTATTTCTATTTTTATAAATTCTTTTTTCACGAAAATATTTTTAGATATACTGGAAAAAAGCTCTTTCATCCTCAACCCTTTTTTTATTACTTTTTAATTATTTTAATTACCTCCTTTTTTTATATACCTATTTATTTTAAAATTTTTTCTAAGCTTAAATACTTATATACTCAGATAAACAAAAATTATAAAGCTCCTTTAAGTGCTCCCATCACACCTTTTGTATTTTGGTTTTTATTTATATTAATATTTTACAGCCTTTCTAAAAATAAGCTTCATCATTATATACTTTTTTCCTATCCACCTCTTTGTGTCATTTTAGCAAATTTTGTTTCCGAAAAATATATCCGCTGGGTTATGTTATTTTCTGGAATTTTGTTATCAGTTATTATAATTTTTAGTTATACCTATGAAAAAAATCGCTTTACCTTTCAGGCTAAAAACTTCTTAAAAAACTATAAAGGAGAAATTTACTTTTACAAAAATGAAATAACAACCCTTCCTTTTTATCTTGAAAGATGTATCCCTAAGGTGGACAATCTTAAAACTTTAAATCAAGGGTTTGTTATTACCAAGAAAAAATATGAAAATCTATTTAGCTATTGTACTAAAGTTATAGATGCTTATGAATTTAATGAGCCTTTTATCCTATTAGAGTGTAAGAAAAATTAAATCTCATATTTAGCATGTTTTCTTACTATTTCTTTTTTGGTAAAAAGCACTTGATATTCCTTAAGAGAAAATTTTTCTGAAATTTCTTTTATCCTTTTTTTAACTTCTCTTTTATTTTTTCCGTGAATCATAGTATAAAGGTTATAATTCCAATCTTCATAAGTTTCTCTAACGTAGCAGTGGGAAATGTATGGAAGTTTAGATAAATATTGCCCGATTTCTTCAATTTTTTCTTCAGAAACTCTCCAAGCAACCATTGCATTACCTTTAATTCCTGCAAGATTGTGTCTTAATGTTATACCCAATCTTCTTATTATTTTTTTATCCATTAAGCTTTTTATTATTTCTAAAACCTCTTTCTCTGTAAGTCCTGTTTTTTTGGCAATTTCATAAAAGGGACATTTTGAAATAGGAATCCCTTCTATTAAAATTTGAAGAATCCTTTTTTCCTTTTCAGAAAGATTTACCATTTTATTAGAACTTTTATTATACTTTTCCCCTTTTTCTTTTCAACTTCATATAGTAATACTTCAAGACTTATAGAAATTTAGGAGGTATTTTTCTAAAGAAACCTTGACAAAAGGGAAAATAAATTTATTATTAATACTTGATTGAGATTAAAGTTCCCCGGTAGCTCAACAGGCAGAGCGGTGGGCTGTTAACCCATAGGTTGCAGGTTCGAGTCCTGCCCGGGGAGTTTTTAAATCTGGAAAATCTTGTGATCTCATAAGATCTTATTAAATAAATGCATTATTTATTATTTTTAAAATTTAATAAATTCTTTTAAAAGGAGAAAAAAATGGATCAGCCTGTAAATGGGAAACTTATTTCTGAAAATTTAGAAATTTTAATTTCTGAGGAATTACCAGAAACAATTACTTCACCAATATATCTTTCTGAATTAAGAAAAAAATCCCTTTCTGAACTTTATACTTTGGGAGAAAAATTGGGAATTGAAAATATTTATAATTATTACAAAAAATCTGAAGTTATTTATCAAATAGTAAGTAATCTCTTAGCAAGAGATATAGAGGTTATTGTAGAGGGTGTTTTGGAGGTTTTGGCTGAAGGCTTTGGATTTTTAAGATTTAACGACTATAACTACTTACCGAGCTCTGAAGATATATATGTTTCTCCTCCACAAATAAGAAAATTTGGACTAAAAACCGGAGATACTGTATTAGGATATATAAGGCAACCAAAAGAAGGAGAAAAATATTTTGCTTTAGCTAAAATTGAAAAAGTAAATTATTATCCCCCAGAAGTTGTAAGAACAAGAACACCCTTTGACCATCTCATACCTATTCATCCTAATAAATGGTTTCGTTTAGAAACAAATTCAGAAAATTATTCAACCCGTATCATAGATTTATTTGTTCCTATTGGTAGAGGACAAAGAGGTCTTATCGTTGCTCCTCCAAGAACTGGAAAAACTGTTTTATTACAAAACATTGCTAATGGAATAGTAAACAATTATCCTGAGGTACATTTAATCATTCTTCTCGTTGATGAAAGACCTGAAGAAGTAACAGAAATGCAAAGAACTGTTCCAAGAGCAGAAATTATAAGCTCTACTTTTGATGAACCTCCTCAAAAACACACCCAAGTTGCAGAAATAGTTATTGAAAAAGCAAAAAGATTGGTTGAATGTAAATATGATGTAGTAATTTTACTTGATAGCTTAACCCGTCTAACTAGGGCTTATAATGTAGTAGTTCCCTCAAGTGGTAAACTCCTTTCAGGTGGAATAGATGCCAATGCTCTTCACAAACCTAAAAGATTTTTTGGAGCAGCAAGAAACATAGAAGAAGGAGGAAGTCTTACTATAATTGCAACTTGTCTCATAGATACAGGAAGCCGAATGGATGAAGTAATATTTGAAGAATTTAAAGGAACAGGAAATTTAGAAATAGTCTTAGATAGACGTTTAGCAGATAGAAGAATTTGGCCAGCTATTGATATCCATTTAAGCGGAACAAGAAAAGAGGAGTTGCTTCTTCCTCCTAATATTTTACATAAGGTTTGGTTATTAAGAAAGGTTCTTTCTCCTTTAAGCCCAGTAGAATGTATGGAATTTTTATTAGAAAAAATGAAAGATACCAAAAGTAATGAAGAATTCTTAAGTAAAATGAATCAATAAAGACTAATGTTCTAAGGTTACTGTCTTATCTTTCAATTTTTCTTGTAACTCCATTAGTTTCCAAATATCAAGAGATGGAGCCTCTTTAAATAGAGTTGAAGGATCTTCAAGAAGAAGGGCAAACTTTAAAACTTCATCCATATTTTCTATCAGTATCACCTCAAGATCTTTTAATACATTAGGATTAATTTCTTTTAATTCCTTTTCATTTTCCTTAGGTATAAGAACAGTTTTTATCCCACCTCTTACAGCTGCAAGTAGTTTTTCTTTTAAACCACCTATAGGTAATATCCTTCCTCTAAGAGTTATTTCTCCAGTCATAGCTACAGTATTTTTAACAGGTATCTTTAAAAGTGCTGAAACAATTGCTGTTGCTATAGTTATTCCAGCACTAGGACCATCTTTTGGTATAGCTCCCTCAGGTACATGGATATGAATATCTATCTTTCTGTAAAAATCAAGAGGTAAACCCAATTGAAGAGCTCTTGATCTTACATAACTCATAGCAGCTTGAACTGATTCTTGCATAACCTCTCCGAGTTTTCCTGTAATCTGAAGATTTCCTTTGCCAGGCATAATAACTGCTTCAATCTGAAGTAATGCTCCTCCAGTTTCTGTCCAAGCAAGTCCTGTAGCAATACCAACTTGAGGTTGTTCTTCAGCTACTCCATATCTATACTTAGGAACACCTAAAAACTTTTCTAATTTAGAAATTGAAATCTTAAAGGGTATAAATTCTTTTGGATTCTTAGCCACTTCTTTAGCAATTTTTCTACAAATGGTTGCAATTTCTCTTTCTAAATTTCTAACCCCTGCTTCTCTGGTATATTTTCTAATAATTTCAAGTATAGCCTCATCATCAAAAGGAACCGCCTCTGGACTTAATCCATGAGTTTGAAGTTGTCTTGGTAATAAATAATGTTTAGCTATTTCTAATTTTTCTTCTTCTGTATATCCAGGAAGTTCTATAATTTCCATTCTATCAAGTAAAGCTGGTGGAATAGTATAAAGTGCATTGGCAGTAGTAATAAAGAGAACCTTAGATAGGTCGTATCCCACTTCTAAATAATGATCTTGGAAGGAATGATTTTGTTCAGGATCAAGAACTTCAAGCAGTGCTGCAGCTGGATCCCCTCTAAAATCTATACCTATTTTATCTACCTCATCAAGACAGAAGACAGGATTAATAGTTCCTGCTTTTCTCATCCCCTGAATAATCCTTCCAGGCAAAGCCCCTACATAGGTTCTTCTATGCCCTCTTATTTCTGCTTCATCTCTTATTCCTCCGAGAGACATTCTAACAAACTTTCTTCCTATAGCCTCTGCTATAGATTTGGCTAAAGAGGTTTTACCTACCCCAGGAGGACCAACAAAACAAAGAATAGGTCCTTTAATAGATTTAGTAAGCTTTTGAACAGCTAAATGTTCTATAATTCTCTGTTTAGGCTTTTCTAATCCATAATGGTTTTTATTTAATAATTCTTCAACTTTTTCTATATCTATATTATCTTGTGTTTTTTCATACCAAGGTAAACTTATAAGCCAATCAATATAGTTTCTTACAACAGTTGCTTCAGCAGACATAGGAGACATCAAAGAAAGCTTTTTAAATTCTCTTCTCACAATATTTGCAACTTCCTTAGGAAGTTTTTTATTTTTTATTCTCTTTTCTAACTCAGCCAGATCACTTCTACCATCCTCTCTTTCTCCTAATTCCTTCTGAATAGCCTTCATCTGTTCATGAAGATAATAATCTCTCTGAGTCTTTTCCATCTGCTTCTTGATTCTTTCTCTTATACGAGATTCAGTTTTAATTATTTCTATCTCACCTCTAAGATGATTAAGAAGAATTTCTAAACGTTTTTTAACACTGATAGTTTCAAGTAATTTCTGTTTTTGTTCTAATTTTAGATTTAAAATAGCTGCAAGCCTATCAGAAAATTCTGAAGGATTATCTATACTAAGAAGATTATTAATAATTTCTGGATTAATTTTTTTATTATAGTGAGAATATTCTTCCAAAGATTCCTTACAAAGTTTTACAAGAGCTAATGTTTCTAAATCTGCTTCAATTATTTCGGTTTTTAGTTCTACTTCCACTATAAAATAATCAGAATCAGACAAAAATCTTACTATCCTTCCTCTATTTAAACCCTCTACCAAAATCTTTAAGGTCCCATCAGGGAGTCTTAAAAGTTGAATAATTTTACATACAGTCCCAACTTTATATATATCATTTTCAGTAGGATTATCTAATTTGGCATCCTTTTGAGCAGAAAGAAAAATTAATTTATCTGTTTCATAAGCTTTCTCAATAGCAAGAATACTTTTTACTCTCCCAATAAAAAGTGGAACAGCAGTGTATGGAAATACTACAATTTCCCTCAAAGGTAATAAAGGTAAAACTTTCAAATTTTCATTAAACATTATTTTATCTACCCCTCCTTTGCTTTTTTCTTAAAAATTAAGATCGGTCTTTCTTTTTTCAAGATTACCTCTTCAGTGACTACACATTCTTTAACATCTGTTAAGGAAGGGATCTCATACATTACATCTACCATAACTTCTTCAATTATTGATCTTAAACCACGGGCTCCAGTTTTTCTTTTTACTGCTTCTTCAGCAACTACTCTTAAAGCTTTTTCTGTAAATTTAAGTTCTACACCTTCTATTTCAAAAAGTTTTTGATACTGCTTTATTATTGAATTTTTAGGCTCAACAAGTATCCTAATAAGATCATCAACAGTAAGTTCATCTAAAGTTGCAACCACAGGAAGTCTTCCTACAAATTCAGGAATAAATCCATACTTTATCAAGTCTTCTGGCTGAACTTTAGATAAAATTTCCCCTAAGGTCAAATCTTTAATATTTTTTATTTCTGCACCAAAACCTATAGAACCTTTACCAAGTCTTTTTTTTATTATTTCATCAAGACCAACAAAAGCTCCTCCGCAAATAAATAAAATGTTAGTGGTATCCATTTTTATATATTCCTGTTGAGGGTGCTTTCTTCCTCCTTTAGGAGGGATATTAGCTATAGTTCCTTCTAAAATTTTTAAAAGTGCCTGCTGAACACCCTCTCCAGAAACATCTCTTGTAATGGAAGGCCCTTCTCCTTTTTTAGCAATTTTGTCTATCTCATCAATATAGACAATTCCCTTTTGAGCAAGTTCTAAATCATAATTGGCAGCTTGAAGAAGATAAAGAAGAATATTTTCCACATCTTCACCCACATAACCTGCTTCAGTAAGAGGGGTTGCATCTGCAATGGTAAAGGGAACCTTTAAAAATTTGGCTAAGGTTTGAGCCATAAGAGTTTTACCACAACCAGTCGGTCCTATTAATAAAATATTAGTTTTTTGAAGCTCTACATCTTTTAAATGTTTTTTATTTGATTTCTGATATTCTATTCTTTTGTAATGATTATATACTGCAACAGAGAGTATCTTTTTTGCTCTTTCCTGACCAATTACATATTGATCTAAATAGGCTTTTATTTCAGCAGGTTTGGAAAGTTTAATATAATTTTCTTCTGATAGATTTATCCTTTCATATTCTTCTTCTAAAATCTCATTACATAATTCTACACATTCATTACAGATATAAGCAGATGACCCTGCTATAAGTTTTTTAACCTCGCTTTGAGACCTTCCACAAAAAGAACATTTTGGTTCTCTTCCAAATTCTTTCATATTTATCACCTATCTTGTAGTTAAAATTTTATCTATAAGCCCATACTCTAAAGCTTCCTCTGCAGACATATAAAAATCTCTTTCGGTATCCTGTTTAATTTTTTCCTTGGGTTGCCCAGTATGTTTAGATAAAATTTCATTAAGAATTTCTCTTAATCGCAAAACTTCTTTGGCTTGAATTTCAACTTCTGTGGCTTGTCCTTGAAAAGCACCAATAGGTTGATGAAGCATTATTCTTGAATGGCGAAGGGCATATCTTTTCCCTTTAGTTCCTGCTGCTAAAAGAACAGCTGCCATACTTGCAGCCTGCCCTACACAAATAGTACATACATCTGGTTTTATATACTGAATGGTATCGTAAATAGCAAGCCCTGCAGTAACTAATCCTCCTGGAGAATTAATATAAAGCATAATATCCTTGTCAGGATCTTCAGCTTCTAAATATAAAAGTTGTGCTATAACAATATTAGCTACATTTTCATCAATAGTAGTCCCTATAAAAACAATTCTCTCTTTTAAAAGGCGAGAATATATATCAAAGGCACGTTCAGTTCTACCTGTCTGTTCAATTACTATGGGAATATAGTAAGTCATAACCTTAACTCTCTTTTTTTATAGGTTTAGCATTATTTACTAAAAATTGCAAGGTCTTTTCTGCTAATTTTTTCGGAAGTATATTAAAATAAACAATTCCTCTAGCCTGCTCTAAGGAAACCCTTAGATTTCTTGAAATAGTTTCAACAGTTTTATCTATTTCCTCTTGAGAAATTTCAATATTTTCAAGCTCAGCTATCTTTTCTAATAACAGTTCTTCCTTTGCCTGTTTTTCAGCAATAGGATAAAGCCTTTCTCTTAATTTTTCCATAGAAATATTAAGCTTATCAAAACTAAATCCATCTCTTTCTAAACCTTCTCTTATTTTATCTATTAATTGGTATAACTTTAATTCAATATATCGAGTGGGAACTTTAAAATCTACTTTTTTTAAAATTTTTTCTAAAAGCCTTTCTCTAAATCTATCTTCATTTCTTCTTTTTTTGTCTTCTAATAATCTTTTTTTAACACTTTCTCTTAAAGCATCTACTGTTTCAAAACCCATATTTAAACTCTTTACAAATTCATCATCCAATTCCTTTAATTCTCTTTTATAAATTTCTTTTACTCCTATTTGGTATCTAACTTTTTTACCAGCTAAAAGTGGATTAAGCCCATCTTCAGGATATTCCACTTCTACACTAAATTTATCTCCCTCTTTTTTCCCTATCAATTCTTTCTCTACTTTTTCATTAAATTCACCGGTCCCCACATCTATAAATAAAGCCTCGGCTTGATGCCCAGGAATAAGATCCTCTCCATCATAGGCTTCAAATTCAATAACTGCTATAGATCTATCTTCAATTACTTTCTCTTTTTCAGCTCTTTTTAATGGTGAAAAGGAATATCTAAACTCATTTAAAATTCTATCTACTTCTTCTTCATCTATTTCGTCAGATTCTTTTTCAATCTCAACACCAATATAGTCCTCTTTTTTTATATTAATCTCAGGTCTTATTTCTACTAAAACTGAATAATTGAAAGGTTTCCCTTCTTCTAATTCTCCCAGTTCTTCCACTTTAGGTCTTAAAAGAGGCTCTACTTTGGCTTCCTTAACAGCTTTCTCAAGAGTATCCTCTATAATTCTTGCTATACTTTTTTCTTCTATTTCTTCTCTATAAAATTTTTTAACCAAATAAATAGGAACTTTACCCTCTCTAAATCCTTTGACTTTTGCTTTCTTTCTAATTTGATGGGTAACTTTTTGAATTATCTCATCTACCTTTTCTTGAGAAACTTCTATCTTTAAAATTTTTTCCACTTCACTTAAGTCTTGCAATTCTACCTTCATACCTTCTTTTTACCCCCATAATTTTTATCTTTACCTTACCTTAAATTTAAAAATTTACAAGCTAAACGGATGCTTCAAAGCTTTTCTTTACCATATTTTTCTTTTATATATTCTAAAAGCTCTTCTTTGGAAGTGAATTTTTTTTCTAATATTTGTATTTCTACATCTTGCAAGATTTCTTTGAATAAGGGGCCTGGTTTAAATCCAAGTTTTATTAAATCATCTCCTGTAATAAGCCTTTTCTTCTGGCTTTCTCTTTCAAGCTCTTCTTTTAATTCAAAAAGTTCATGAAAAAAAACTTTTAAACGCTCTTCATAATCTAACTCTTTATCAGGACCTTGGCTTGCATAAGAGTCTGCCATACAAACTACAAAAAGTTCTTCAAGATGAGGTACATCTTTTATTAAATTTCTTTTAGCTCTTAAAGTAAGACCTCCCTTTTCTTTTTCATTTAGTAAGTGAAAGGGTCTCATGTGATTTTTTATAAGATTACAAACTTTGTTGATCAAATCCTTTTTAAATCTTAAATTTTCTGCCATATTTTTAAATAACTCTGTAGAAACCTTTTCGTGTCCATAAAAGGTTATTCTCTCTTTAATCTCAAAAGTATAGGCTTTACCAAGATCATGAAAAAGCCCTGCCAATTTAACAGAAAGGATAAAATCCTCTTTATCCATTTGGCTTGTTTTTTCAATTCCTAAATATTTTTTTGGATCTTTTAATATTTTTTCAATCCATTTAAGTGTCTCCAGAAGATGATCTTTTACATCTAAATGATGAAAAGTGGGTTGAGGAATATCCTTAGCTTTTTCCAGATAAGGGAAAATTTCTGTTAAAAGGTTATCTTCATCCATTAATTTAAAGGTTTCAAAAGTTTTAGAGGAAGTTAAAATATATAAAAGCTCCTGTAAAATTCTTTCCTTTGCACACCAGTTTATTTTTTGTTTATGGATACGAAAAAATTCTCTTGTATTTTCTTCTATTTCCCCAAATCCATGAGCGAAAAATCTATAACCTCTTAAAATTCTTAAAGGATCTTCAACAATATTTTCCTCACCAATAGCTCTTATAACACCTTCTTTTAAATCTTTATATCCTGAAAAAGGATCTAAAATCAAAAACTTATTTTCAAAAAGAGCTTTTACAGGAAGCCCCATAGCATTAAAGGTAAAGTCTCTTTTTTTTAAATCTTCCTCTATAGTTTCTCCTCTAAAACTTGTAAAATCTATAGTGTTTTTCCCTTTAGTTAATCTATATATTCCCCATTCTGGAGCAAGAAGAACAAAATGATAATTTAAAAATTTTTGAGCAAATAAAACAAGATCCGCTATATCTTCTTTAACTGTAAGATCAAGATCTGTAATTTTTTCTGAAGTAAAAAGAGCTCTTACCGAGCCTCCAGTTAAATAAAAATCTTCTCTATTTTTAAATTTTCTCAAAAAGGAAATTATTAAATCTTTTTCTTCCTGAGGAAAATCAAGAAGATCAAAAAATTTATCCTTTAGTGTTTCATCAAATTTTAAAAACATTCATAAAATTTCTGGCGTTTATTTAGATTCTTTTTTCTCTTCAATAGAAGAAACCTCTGATCCATATTTTCTTTTTTTCTTTTCTATAAATTCTAAAACCTTTTTTATTTTTTCTTTTTTGAATTTTGAGCCTTTAGTTGTCAATTTTTCTTCTACTAATTCCACAATAGCCATTATAGAGGCATCTCCTCTCCTTGGACCAATTTTTATAATCCTAGTATATCCACCTGATCTATCAAGATATTTTTCTCTTAACTGATTAAATAATTTTTTTACTATAGTTTTATCTTTAATAAAAGCCAAAGCTCTTCTTCTTGAAGCAAGGTTTCCCCTTTTAGCAAGTGTTATCATTTTATCAGCTATCCTTCTCAACTCTTTTGCTTTAGCCAATGTAGTTGTGACTCTCCCATGTTTGAATAAATCAGTTACCATATTTCTAAGAATAGCTTCATGATGTTCTGTGTCTCTACCAAGTTTTCTACTAACTTTCCTATGTCTCATTTTTTGTCTCCTTTTTTAAAAATTAATCCTTAGAGGGTTTCCATTTAATATCTGTCATTCCAAGTCTTAAATTCAATTTAGAAAGTTTTTCTATAATTTCATCTAATGATTTTTTACCAAAACTTCTTAATTTAAGTAGTTCTGTTTCAGTTTTTTGAACAAGCTGTCCCACATAGTTTATACCAGCATTTTTTAAACAATTGTAAGCCCTACCAGAAAGATCCATTTCTTCTATGGACATATTTAGCAAATTATTTATTGTAGGAATTTCTGAAATATGAGGTTCTAAGGGTAGTTTTTCTCCCTTCAAAAATATCATAAGCTGTTCCACCAAAATTTTAGCAGCTTGAATAAGAGCTTCTTTGGGGTCTATTGTTCCATCTGTATAAATTTCCATCACTAAACTATCATAATCACTACTTTTACCTACACGAGCCTGCCCAACAGTAAAATTAACTTTAGTTATAGGAGAAAATATAGCATCTACCAAAATAACTCCTATCTCGTTGTTTTTTGTATATTCTGCAGAGGCATAACCTCTTCCTTTTTCAACTTTTAACTCCATAAAAAGCTTTCCGTCTTTAGTCAAAGTAGCAATATGATGATCTGGATTTACAATTTCTCCTTCTTTATTTATTTTTATATCACCTGCTTTTACTTCCCCTTGGCCTATTTTTTCAAGTTTAAAATAAAATGGACCCTCCCCGTTAAGTTTAAATCTTACTCCCTTCAAATTGAGAATTATTTCAGGAATATCTTCTATAATACCTGGTAAACTTATAAATTCATGAGGAGCTCCTTCTATTTTTACTTCTGTAATAGCATAGCCAGGAATAGAGGAAAGTAAGATTCTTCTTAAAGCATTACCGAGGGTTATTCCATAACCTCTCTCTAAAGGCTCAATTATAAATTTCCCATAATAAGGAAACTGACTATCCTTATGAACTTTAATTTCTTCTGGTTTAATTAATTCTACTTCTTTTTTCATAAGTTTTTTACCCTCTTTTAATTTTTAAGATTTCTAAATTAATTATCTGGAGTAGAACTCAATAATATAGCTTTCTTGAATAGGCATAGTAATATCTTCTCTTGTAGGAAGGCTTTTTATCACTCCTTTAAAATTTTCCGCATCAAGTTCTAACCATAAAGGAATTCCTCTTCTTGCTACTGTTTCTAAAGATTCAAGAATTTGGGAATTATTTCTATATTTTTCTTTAAGTTCTATAACATCTCCAGGTTTTACCAAATAAGATGGTATATCTACATTTTCTCCATTAACCTTAAAAAATCCATGGTTTACATATTCTCTTGCTTGAGCTCGAGAAATTGCAAAACCCAATCTATAAACAACATTATCCAGTCTCCTCTCCAATAGTTGTAACAAATTATGACCAGATTGCCCTGGCATTTTAGTTGCCATTTCATAATATTTTCTCATCTGTTTTTCAGAGATTCCGTAAATTCTTTTTACTTTCTGTTTTTCTCTTAAACGAATTCCATAATCAGAAAGTTTAACTCTAACTTGTTGAGGTCCATGTTGACCAGGGGGATAGCTTCTTCTTTCAAAAGCACACTTATCAGTGTAACATCTTTCTCCTTTTAAAAATAATTTAACTCCTTCTCTTCTACAAAGTCTACACCTTGGTTCTGTATATCTTGCCACCTTAGTTAACCTCCTCTAAAAATTTTCTATACTCTTCTTCTTTTTGGTGGACGACACCCATCGTGAGGAATGGGTGTCACATCTTTAATAAGTGTAATTTTTATTCCTGATCCTTGTAAAGCTCTTAAAGCTGCTTCTCTACCTGGACCAGGACCTTTGACGTATACCCAGGCTTCTTTTAATCCATAAGCTTGAGCTTTTTTTAAAGCTGATTGAACTGCCAATTGAGCAGCAAAAGGGGTTCCCTTTCTTGTACCTTTAAATCCCTCTGTACCACCACTTGCCCAAGCAATTGTATTCCCTTGTTTGTCAGTTATATTAATTATAGTATTATTAAAGGTTGAGTATATATGAATAATTCCTTCTGTAACAGTTTTTTTAACCTTTTTCTTTTTTGTCCTTGGACGAGCCACTTTTATTCCTCCTTATTTTTTCTTTCTTCTTAAGGATCCTGGTCTTGGACCTTTCCATGTTCTTGCATTAGATCTTGTTCTCTGTCCCCTTACAGGAAGTCCCATTCTGTGTCTTAAACCTCTATAACATCCAATAGAAATAAGCCTTTGTATATTCTGTCTTGTCTCTTTCCTAAGGTCTCCTTCTACCTTATATTCTTTTTCAATTATTTGTCTTATTCTGTTTATTTCTTCTTCTGTTAACTCTTTAATTTTTTTAAACCAATCCACCCCTGCTTTAGTAAGGACTTTTTGGGCTAAGGTTCTCCCTATTCCATAGATATAAGTTAAAGCTATTTCTGCTGGTTTGTTTTCTGGAACATCTACTCCTGCAATTTTAGGCATAATTTATCCTCCTTAACCTTGCCTTTGCTTGTGTTTTGGTATTTCACAAATAACCCTTACAACCCCCTTTCTTTTTATTATTTTACATTTTCTACATCTTTTTTTTACTGAAGGAGTAACTTTCATAATTTCTAACCTCCTTTCTCATAATCTTTTTTTGTTCCTCTATACACAATTCTACCCCTTGTTAGATCATAAGGAGAAAGTTCAACTACTACTGTATCACCAGGTAATATTCTTATATAATGTATTCTCATTTTTCCTGAAATATGAGCTAAAATCTTATTCCCAGTTTCTAACTCTACCCTAAACATAGCATTAGGTAAAGCCTCTACTACTTTGCCTTCCAAAAGTATAACATCTTCCTTAGGCATATTTAAATCTTTGATAAAATTTCTGGCCCTTTTGGAGTTATTGCTACTGAATGTTCAAAATGGGCTGCTAAACTTCTATCTTTAGTTACTGCAGTCCATCCATCTTCTAATATTTCTACCTCGTGGCTTCCTGCTGAAACCATAGGCTCTATTGCTAAAACCATTCCTATTTCTATCTTGGGACCTTTACCAGGTTTTCCAAAATTGGGCACTTCAGGAGGTTCATGTAATTGTCTACCTACTCCATGCCCAACAAACTCTCTAATAACATTAAATCCATAATTTTCTACATGTTTCTGTATGGCATGAGAGATATCTCCTATTCTATTACCAAAATGAGCTTTTTCAATACCTTTATACAAGGCTTCCTCTGTAACTTTAAGTAATTCTTTAGCTTTTTCTGATATTTCTCCTACTCCTACAGTTAAAGCTGCATCTCCTACATATCCTTCATAAATGGCACCAAAATCAAAACTCACTATATCTCCTTCTTTAAGTATCCTTTCTTTTTTGGGCATACCATGTACAATAACTTCATTTACAGAAACACAAACTGCGTAAGGATAACCTCTATATCCTTTAAATGCAGGTTTAACCTTTTTCTTTTCACAAAGCTCTAAAGCTAATTCTTCAAACTCAAAAGTACTTATCCCAGGTTTTACCTTCTCTTTAAAATTAAGCAAAATTTCCATTACAATAGTATTTGCTTTCCTCAATATCTCTATTTCCCATTTATTCTTTAAAATGGGTCTATAACCAAAAAATTTCTTATACAACTTTATTTTTTCTCTAAAATATTAATAAGTTGTTGAGTAATTTCCTCAATACTTTTACTTCCATCTACTTCAAATAAAACACCTTTTTTTCCGTAATATTCAATGAGTGGAGCTGTCTGGTTATGATATACCTTTAATCTATTTCTTACCGTTTCTTCGTTATCATCTGGTCTTTGATAAAGTTCTCCTCCACAGGCATCACACTTTCCTTCTACTTTGGGAGGTTTAAACTTAATATGATACATCATTCCACAATTTTTACAAGTCCTTCTCCCTGTAAGTCTTGTAACTAATTCTTCATCAGGTACAATAAGGGCAAGTACATATTCTATTTTTTTACCCATCTCCTCTAAAATTTTGTCTAAAGCTTCAGCCTGAGCAACTGTTCTTGGAAATCCATCTAAGATAAATCCTTTCTGAGCATCCTCTTGACTAAGTCTTTCTTTTACCATACCAAGAATTATTACATCTGGAACAAGTTGTCCCTTTTCCATATATTCTTTAGCTTTGACCCCGAGTTCTGTTCCTTTAGCAACATGTTCTCTTAACATATCTCCTGTTGAAATTTGAGGTATTACATACCTTTCTATTAAAATTTTTGCTTGTGTACCTTTACCTGCTCCTGGTGGTCCTAAAAATATAATATTCATAGTTCACCTCCTTATTTAATTTTTATTTTACTTTGTTTTATAAATGTTTCATACTGACGAGTAAGTAGATGAGCTTCAATATGACCCATAATATCCATAGCCACACCAACTACAATTAAGAGAGAGGTTCCACCAAAATAAAAAGGAAGATTAAGCTTAGTAATTAAAAAGGTTGGCAAAACGCAAATAAAAGCTACATAAAAAGAACCTATAAGAGTAATTCTTGTTAAAATTTTATCAATAAATTCTTCAGTTGCCCTTCCTGGTCTTATCCCAGGAACAAATCCACCCCATTTTTTTAAATTATCAGCTACATCCTTTGGATTAAAAATAACTGCTGTATAAAAATAACAAAAGAAAATAATAAAAAGTGCAAAAAGAGCTTCATAAAATATAGCACCTGGTCTTAAAAAAGCTGCCACCTTTTGAAAATAATCTATAGGAACAAAATTAGCTATAGTTGCAGGAAACATTAAAATTGAGGAAGCAAATATAGGAGGAATAACTCCTGAAGTATTTACTTTTAAAGGAAGATAAGTGCTTTGCCCACCTATTATCTGACGTCCTACTTGTCTTTTAGCATAATGAATAGGTATTCTTCTTTGGGCTAATTCCATAAAACAGGTAAAAGCTAAAATTCCTACAATAAGAGCAAAAATAAAAAATAGAGAAAATACTGAAAATTCACCTGTTTGAACAAATTTAAGGGTTCTTGCAATTGCTGGAAAGATACCAGCTACAATACCAGCAAATATTATTACAGAAATTCCATTTCCTATACCATGTTCTGTCATTTGTTCACCTAACCAAACAAGAAACATAGTTCCTGCAGTAAGGCTTATCATAGTAGTTATTCTAAAAAGCCAGCCCGGTTCATTTACTATAGGAATACCATTAGGAGCTGTCATTCTTTCCAAACCTAAGGAAATACCAAAACCTTGAATTAAACAGATAACCACTGTTAAATAACGAGTATAATAAGCTAACTTTCTTTTTCCTTCCGGACCCTCTTTATAAAGTTCTTTTATAGAAGGATAAATTACAGTCATTAATTGTAAAATAATGGATGCACTAATATAGGGCATTACTCCAAGAGCACAAATTGAAAATCTTCTCAAGGCTCCTCCTGAAAAGATATCTAAAAAACCAAAAAGTGTCCCGCTTGCCTGTTTAAATAAACTCAAAAAAGCTTCTCCGTTTATTCCAGGAGTAGGAATATGAACAGCAAAACGATAAATTGCAAGTCCAAGAAATAAATAAAAGAGCCTTCTTTTTAATTCAGGAATATTTGCTAAACTTAAAAGACTTTCACGAGTGTTCACTATATTTTCTCTCCAGACTTTAAATCTTAACTATTTCTACCTTACCACCAGCTTTTTCAATTTTCTCTTTAGCAATTTGAGAAATAGCATTAACCCTTACAATCAAAGGAATATCAATCTCTCCCTCTCCTAATATTTTAATAGGCTTATTTTTACCTTTTAAAAGCCCCTTTTCTTTTAAGCTATTATAATCAACTATTTCATTAGGCTGAAATTTTTTTACTAAATCTTTTATATTTATTATTTTATATTCCACTTTAAAAGGATTTTTAAATCCTCTTTTAGGCACTCTTCTTATAAGAGGAGTTTGCCCTCCTTCAAACCAAGGAGCAATATCAGGAGATTTACGAGCTTTTTGCCCCTTATGACCTCTGCAAGAAGTTTTGCCATGCCCAGAACCATGCCCTCTTCCAACCCTTTTTTCTTTATGTTTTGATTTAGGAAAGGGTTTTAAATTTTCAAGGGTTATAAACTCACTCATTTAACTCCTCCACCTTTACCAAGTGTTCTACCTTTTTTATTAAGCCTCTTATCATGGGATTTTCCTCTCTTACAACACTTTGACCAATTTTTCTCAATCCTAATCCTTTTAAAGCCTCTCTTTGATCAGGTTTTCTTCCATATTTGCTTCTTATTAAAGTTATTTTTAATTTTTTCATTATAATTTCACCTGAGCTAAAATTTCTTCAACAGTTTTTCCTCTTTTTTTCGCTACATATTCTAAACTTTGAAGCTGAGATAAGGCTTTAAAAGTAGCTTTTAAGAGATTGTGAGGATTGCTACATCCTATACATTTAGTAACTACATCTGTTATTCCAGCTGCATCCATAATAGCACGTACTGTTCCACCAGCAATAACTCCAGTTCCTGATTTAGCTGGTTTTAGAAGTATCTTAGTTGAGGCAAATTTACTCATTATAGAATGAGGAATAGTACCTTTAACTATTGGAATTTCAATGAGGTTTTTTTTAGCTTTTTCTATAGCTTTTCTTATAGCATCTGGGACCTCTGGAGCTTTACCAAGTCCAAAACCAACCTTCCCTTTCCCATCTCCTACCACTACCAAAGCTGAAAATCTCAATTTTTTACCACCCTTTGTAACCTTGGTTACTCTGTTTATCATTATTATTTTTTCTATTAATTCTTCTCCTATTTTAGCCAAGCTTACCTCCTTTAAATTTTTAAAATTCTAATCCTACAGCTCTTGCAGCATCGGCAAGAGCTTTAATTCTACCATGATATTTAAACCCACCTCTATCCAAACAAACCTTTGTAATTCCCTTTTCTAAAGCTTTTTTGGCTATCAACTCTCCTACTGCCTTTGCTATCTCGGTTTTCCCACCTTTTTTCTTTAGCTCTTCTAATTTTTCTCTTATCTCTGGAGAAAGAGAAGATGCTGCAACTAAGGTATGTCCAATAGTATCATCTATAATTTGTGCATAAATATGCTTACAGCTTTTATAAACACACAACCTTGGTCTTTCAGGGATTCCAAAAATTTTTTTTCTAACTCTCTTTTTTCTTCTTAATCTTGCCTCCTCTTTTCTCTTACCTTTCTCAAGCTTTGCCATAAGGTTACTCCTTTACTTATTTAGCACCCTTTCCGGTTTTACCAGCTTTTCTGTAAATTACCTCCCCTGTATATCTAATGCCTTTTCCTTTATAAGGTTCTGGTGGTCTAAGCTTTCTAATATTTGCAGCAACCTGCCCAACTAATTCCTTATCTATCCCCTCTATTATAACTCTTGCCTGAACATCTCCACTACCTTTTTCAATCTTTGCTGAGATTCCTTCAGGTAATTTAAAATTAATAGGATGGGAATAGCCTAAGCTAAAAATTATTTCCTTTCCCTTAAGCTCTGCTTTATAACCAAGCCCAATTATATCTAAAGATTTTTTAAATCCCTCAGTAACCCCAATTACCATATTATTTATTAACGATCTTGCTAATCCTTGAAAGGCTTTGGCTTTCTTTTTAAGTTTTTTTCTTACCTCCTCTTGAAGAACAATTAAATTATTATCTTCAATATTAACCTTTACTAAAGGTGGTAATTTTTTAACCAGCTTACCCTTAGGGCCTTCAACTTCAATAATCCCCTCTTTAATTTGAATTTTAACCCTGCTTGGTATCTTAATAGGTTTTCTTCCTATACGAGATATTTCTCCCATTTAAACCCACCCCTTTTACCAAATTTCACAGATAACTTCTCCACCAACTTTTCTTTTTCTTGCTTCATGATCCGTCATAATTCCTTGAGAAGTAGAAATTATAGCAATACCAAAACCATCAAATACCTTAGGTAAATCTCTGTAACCTTTATATATCCTTCTTCCAGGTTTACTTATTCTTTTAACTCCTGCTATAACTGGGCGCTTGTTCTCATCATATTTAAGAATTATTTCAATTTTAGGTTGTGTTCCCTCTTTAATATATTTATAATCTTCTATATAACCTTCTTCTTTTAATATTCTTGCTATTTCTAACTTTATTTTAGAAGCAGAAACAATAACACTTTTATGCCTTGCCATTAAAGCATTTTTAAGTCTTATTAACATATCACCAATGGGATCCGTCATCATACCTTATCCTCCTACCAACTTGCTTTTCTAACTCCAGGAATTTTCCCTTCAGAGGCTAATTTTCTAAAACACATTCTACAAAGGCCAAATCTTCTTATATATCCTCTTGGTCTCCCACAAATGGAACAACGATTTCTTACCCTAATTTTAAATTTGGGCTTCCTTTTTGCTTTTTCTATTTGAGCTTTTCTTGGCATTTAAAATTACCTCCTAAATGGCATACCTAATTCCTTTAAAAGTTCATATGCTTCTTCATCTGTTTCAGCTGTAGTAACAATAGTAATACTCATACCTTTTATTTTTTCTACTTTACTTGAATCTACCTCTGGAAAAATAGTATGATCGGTTATGCCAAAAGTATAGTTACCTCTTCCATCAAATCCTGATCTTGAAAGACCTTTAAAATCCTTTAATCTAGGTAAGGCAACATGAATAATTCTTGCCAAAAAATCATACATTCTATTTCTTCTTAAAGTTACTGTAACTCCAATGGGAATCCCTTTTCTTAATTTAAATCCAGCTATAGATTTTCTTGCTTTACAAATTTTAGGCTTTTGTCCTGTAATTTGAGCAAGCTCAACTAAAGCCTGATCAATAATTTTTGGATTAGCTGTAGCTTCTCCTAATCCCATATTTACACATATTTTTTCAATTTTTGGAACTTCATAAATATTTTTATAATTAAATTTTTCCATTAAATTTTTCCTCACCTCATTAAGATAATATTCTTTTAACCAACTCATTTTTTACTCCTTTACCTCAATTACTTCTCCACACTTTTTACAAAACCTTACTTTAGTGCCATCTTCAAGAAATTTCCTACCTATCTTTACACCCCTTTTACATTTTGAGCAATATATCATCAAATTTGAAACATGAATTGGGGCAGGCTTTTCTATAATCCCTCCACTGCTATAAGGTGTAGGTTTCATGTGCTTTTTTACTATGTTTATCCCTTCAACAATTGCCCTTCCTTTTCTTGGAAAAACTTTTAATACTTTCCCAATTTTTCCTTTATCTTTACCGTTTATTACTACAACCATATCATTTTTTCTTATATGAACCTTGGCTTCATGAGGTTTAGGTAAATTCTTGCTAACTCCCCTTTTTATCATAATTTTTCTCCTTTAACTTTTATACCACCTCTGGGGCTAAGGATATAATTTTCATAAAACCTTTTGTTCTTAACTCTCTTGCTACAGGTCCAAAAATACGAGTCCCAATAGGTTCTTTTTGTTGAGTAATTAAAACCGCTGCATTTTCATCAAATTTAACATATGTTCCGTCAGGTCTTGCCACTTCTTTTTTGGTTCTAACTATTACAGCCCTTACTACATCTCCCTCTTTTACTTTAGAATTAGGAAGTGCTTCTTTTACAGATGCAACAATTATATCTCCCACAGACCCATATTTTCTACCAGGTCCTCCCAATACACGAATGCACATTATTCTTTTTGCACCTGAATTATCAGCTACATTTAAATATGTTTGCTGTTGAATCATACCTCCCCACCCTCCTCAAAAACCTCTTCTAATTCAATAACTTTACCTCTTTCTAATATCTGTCTTATCCTCCATCTTTTCTTACGAGAAAGTGGTCTTGTCTCTTCTATTAAAACCTTATCCCCAACTCTACACTCATTATTTTCATCGTGAGCCATGTATTTTTTCCTTCTTTTTATATATTTCCCATATAAAGGATGTTTTACCAGTGTTTCTACCATTACCACCACTGTTTTGTCCATTTTGTCACTCACCACAGTTCCTATAAATTGTTTTCTTTTTCCCATATTAATTCTCCTAAAATTATCTAATATTAAGTTCTTTCTCTTTTAAAATGGTTAAAATTCTTGCAATATCTCTTTTAACCTGTCTAATTCTCATAGGATTTTCAAGTTTGTGTATAGTTTTTTGAAATCTTAAATTAAATAGTTCTTCCCTTAATTGAGACAATTTTTCTTTTAATTCAGGTATAGAAAGTTCTCTTAATTCCCCAGCTTTCATTAAATTTCCTCCCTGCTAACAATTTTACATTTAAAAGGCATTTTACTGGCAGCAAGTCTTAATGCCTCTTTTGCAACCTCCTCCGGAACTCCAGAAATTTCATAAATAATTTTACCTGGTTTTACAATAGCTACCCACCCTTCCACCGCTCCTTTACCCTTACCCATACGAGTTTCTGCAGGTTTTTTGGTAATAGGTTTATCAGGAAATACTCTAATCCATATTTTTGCACCCTTTTTAGCTGTTCTTACAATAGCAACTCTACCAGCTTCCAATTGTTGAGCTGTTAACCAGCCTCCTTCTAAAACTTTTAATCCATATTCTCCAAATTCTAAAATGTGTCCGCAAGTAGCTTTTCCTCTAACTCTACCTTTTTGCTGTTTTCTGTATTTCGTTTTTTTAGGCTGAAGTAACATCTTCTCACCCCTTTAACTTTATATTACAATCCTTTCTTGTTCTCCTCTTTCAGGTAGTACTTCACCCTTAAATACCCAAACTTTCACACCTATATTTCCGTATTTTGTAATAGCTTCTGCAAAACCATAATCAATATCAGCTCTCAATGTGGATAAAGGAACTCTTCCCACTCTATACCATTCACTCCTTGCAATTTCAACTCCTCCCAATCTTCCTGAGCACTGAACCTTGACTCCCTGTGCTCCAAATCTCATAACTAAAGTAACCGCTCTTTTCATAGCCCTTCTAAAAGAAACTCTTCTTTCTATCTGAGTAGCAATATTTTCAGCAACAAGCTGAGCTTCAAGCTCCGGTCTTCTTACTTCATTAACTAAAACTTCAATTTCTTTGTTTTTAGTAAGCTCTGCTAATTCTTTTTTAATTTTTTCTATTTCTGCTCCTTTCTTACCTATTATAATACCTGGGCGGGCTGAATGTATTATCGTTCTTACTTTGTTTGAAGCTCTTTCTATCTCAATTCTTGCAATTCCTGCATGAAAATAATTATCTTTTAAATATTTTCTTATTAAATAATCTTCGTGCACATATTTAGCAAATTCTGAAGGTTTAGCAAACCAGCGGGAATCCCAAGTTTTTGTAATACCAATTCTTAATCCTACAGGGTTAACTTTCTGCCCCAAAACTTACCTCCTTTTTCTCTTTTTTTCTAAATCTTTTTCCTCAACAACCACTGTAATGTGACTCATTCTTCTTAAAATTCTACTTGCCCTGCCCCAAGCTCTTGGCCAAATTCTTTTTAAACGAGGCCCTTCATTTACATAAGCGGATGTTACATAAAGTTTATCTACATCCATTCCGTAATTATTTTCAGCATTAGCAATTGCACTTTCTAACACCTTTTTAATAATTTTTGCAGCTTTTTTAGGTGTAAATTGTAAAATATTTAATGCTTCATCTACCTTTTTACCCCTTATCAAATCAATTACTAATCTTGCTTTATAAGGAGAAATCAAAACATATTTAGCTGTTGCTCGGGCTTTCATTTTTTTCTCCTTTATTTTTTCTTTACTCCCTTAACTCTTCCTTTATCTGCGGGATGCCCTTTATAAGTTCTGGTAGGTGCAAATTCTCCTAATTTATGCCCCACCATATTTTCTGTTACATAAACAGGAATAAATTTATGTCCGTTATGTACTGCAAAAGTCAATCCTACCATTTCAGGAATTATAGTTGACCTTCTGCTCCAAGTTTTTATTGGTTTTTTATCTCCTGTCTCTTTAGCTTTTAAAACTTTTTTTAACAAATTTTCATCTACAAAGGGACCTTTCTTTTTTGATCTTGGCATTCAAATCACCTCCAGATAGCCTATTTCCTTCTCTTTAAAATGAATTTATCAGATGGTTTTTTCTTACGAGTTTTTAATCCTTTACATAACCATCCCCAAGGAGAACTGGGATGTCTTCCTCCGTGAGATCTACCTTCTCCACCTCCTAAGGGGTGATCAACAGGATTCATAGCTACACCCCTTACATGAGGTTTTCTTCCAAGCCATCTTGCTCTTCCTGCTTTACCAAGGGTTATATTTTCCCAATCCAAATTTCCTACTTGCCCAATAGTTGCTTTACAGTCTCCGTGAACCATTCTTATTTCACCAGAAGGAAGCCTCAATATTACATAATCTCCTTCCTTACCAAGTATTTGAGCAAAAGCACCTGCAGAACGAACAAGCTGCCCACCCTTTTTAGGTCTTACCTCTATATTGTGAACCATAGTTCCAACAGGAATATTTTTTAAAGGTAAAGCATTGCCTACTTTTATCTCCACATTCTCTCCAGACATAACAACATCACCAACCCTTAATCCATGAGGAGCTAAAATGTATCTCTTTTCTCCGTCAGCATATTGAAGAAGGGCAATATTGGCTGATCTATTGGGATCATATTCTAAAGCTATAACTTTAGCTGGAATATCGTCTTTGTCTCTTTTAAAATCAATAATACGGTAAAGTCTTTTATGTCCTCCTCCCCTAAATCTTGCCGTAGTTCTTCCATAATTATTCCTACCTCCTGTCTTTTTTAGAGGCTCAACTAAGCTTTTTTCAGGCTCCTTTTTAGAGAGTTCTGGATCAACTAAACAATTCATAAATCTTCTACCAGGTGAGGTAGGTTTAAATTTTTTAATAGGCATTTTTTTCACCCCTTATTTATAGAGTTTCAAAAAATTCTATAGTTTGTCCTTCTGCAAGTCTTACTATTGCTTTTTTTCTTATTGAAGTTCTCCCAGGATTTCTAAATCTTCCCTTAGGTTTTCCTTTAACTCTTATGGTTTGCACATCTACTACTTTAACCTTAAATATATCTTCTACTGCCTTTTTTATCTCTATTTTATTAGCAGAAGGATCTACCCAAAAACTAACCTTATTATACTTTTCTTTTAAATACATAGATTTTTCAGTAATAATAGGTGCTAAAATAATTGTTCTTGGGTCTCTCATTTTTTTATCTCCTTAAACGTTCCTCTATTTTTGGTAAAGCATTTTTTGCCAAAATTAAATTTTGGTGGTTTAAAATATCATAAACATTCAATCCTTCAACTGCAAGAACCTTAACCTTAGGCAAATTATCTACACTTTTTTCTAATATTAAATTTCTTTCTGGCACCACAATTAAGACATCATTTATCCCCAAATTATCTAAAAACCCTTTTAAAACTTTTGTTTTAGGTTTGTCTTTAACAGGAAAATCTTCTGCCACATAAATTTTATTGGCCAAAGCTCTTGAAGAAAGAGCCATCTTCAAGCTTAATCTTCTTACTTTTTTATTTAATTTAAACTCATAATTTCTCGGTTTTGGGCCATGAACTATCCCTCCCCCAACCCATTGGGGAGCTCTAATAGAACCGTGTCTTGCTCTCCCAGTATGTTTCTGAGACCAAGGTTTTCTCCCTCCTCCTCTTACTTCGCCTCTTGTTTTAGTAGAAGAGCATCCTGCCCTCCATCTTGCCATCTGCCAGCGAACAACTTCATGCAGTAATCCAACCTTAGGAGTAATTCCATATAAATCAGAAGGTAATTCTATTTCACCAATCACATTAGCTGAACTATCAATTAACTTTGCTTTTATAGCCTCCATTTTTTAACTCCCCTTCTCTTTAAAATAAACCATCACATACCCATTGTTCCATCCTGGCACAGCACCTTTAACTAAAAGTAAGTTCTTTTCTGGAATTATGTCTACCACAGTTAAATTTTTAACTGTAACTGTTTCGTTTCCATAATGTCCTGGCATTTTCTTTCCTTTTATAACCCTTCCAGGAAAAGTGGTTGATCCACTTGAACCCTTTTTACGATGAACCTGTTTTGCACCATGACTCATAGGTTGTCTTGAAAAATTCCATCTCTTAATAGTACCTGTAAACCCTCTTCCCTTTGAAGTTCCTGTAACATCTACTTTAATACCCTTTTCTAAAGCTAAATCAGAAAGAGAAATATATTGCCCTGGCTTAAATTCTGAGGGATCCTCTATTTTAAATTCTCTCAAAATATAAAATCCTGTTTCTAATCCCGCTTTTAAAAAATGTCCTATCATAGGAAAACTACATTTGATAAGTTTTTTAGGGTCAAAACCCAATTGTACTGCGTTGTATCCATCTTTTTCCATCGTTTTTACTTGAACTACTGCACAAGGACCTACTTGTAAAACAGTAACTGGTATAACATTTCCTTCTTCATCAAATATTCTTGCCATTCCTAATTTTTTCCCTATTAGTCCTTCAAGTTTCATTTTCTTCACTCCCTTTTATACTTTTATTTCTACCTCTACTCCCGCAGGTAATTCAAGTTGCATCAAAGCATCTATAGTTTGCTGTGTAGGTTCTAATATTTCAATAAGTCTTTTATGAATTCTTACTTCAAATTGCTCTCTTGAATTCTTATCAATGTGAGGTGATCTAAGTATTGTCCATCTACTTATTTTAGTAGGGAGTGGAATAGGACCAACTACCTTGGCTCCGGTTTCTTTGGCTGTATTTACAATACTCATTACGGATTTATCAAGTATTCTATGATCAAAGCTTTTTAGCTTTATTCTTATCTTCTGTGTAGGTATCATAATTCAAACCTCATACTTTCTTTATTCTAAAATTTTTGTAACCACTCCTGCTCCAACTGTTCTTCCACCCTCCCTTATGGCAAACCTTAAACCTTCTTCTAATGCAACAGGTTTTATCAACTCAACCTCTAACTCCACATTGTCCCC
>Ga0185307_1000373_pt1 | contig 28969 bp, 26 predicted proteins | sample LHCtaG_FD_128010 | JGI IMG/M metagenome (GOLD analysis project Ga0185307, IMG submission 128010) | Hot spring microbial communities from Little Hot Creek, USA to study Microbial Dark Matter (Phase II) - LHC4sed_matched (SPADES... | ecosystem: Environmental > Aquatic > Thermal springs > Hot... | reverse complement strand
CCACCAGGTGTCAACGGTATTATCATAACATTCTCCGGTAGATGCTTAGCCATGACATTGTACAGAAACATGAAGATGTCTTGAACCTCTGGAAGATTAGGCCAAGGATATTTCTCAAAATCATCTCTATTCTCAATAACACCTCTATACTCATCTTGCCAAGTTCTCTTAGGTCTCTTCAAAGGCGCTACATCTTCTGCTAGAACAATGTTTGTTCTTGGGAAAGGTGAAGGGACTTGCAGAACTACATAATCATATCCAAGACCTATGTAGAATTTTGTTTGCAGAACTATGTCGTGTTCTAAAGCCTGGATATACTTCGCATCACCTTTTAGGATAGATTTAATAACCTCATACATATTAATATATTTTAACTTAAGCTCGCCTCCTGTTACAGCTTCTATAACCTCTGGATCTGCAAACAAATCGTAGAATGGAACTCTATCTAAAGGCTCTTCTAAATGTAGAACAGCATCGAGTCTCTCAAAATTAGGTTTATCTATATCCATATACACCTCACATCTCTATGTTCTAAGACAAAATTTTTGCGCTGTTTCATAAACTGTAACTATGTTTTCTATAGGCATATCTGGTTGTGGTGTATGTGCAGGCGCTATAACTAAGCCTCCATTTCTTCCACATTCTTTTATCCTAGAGATAACCTCTTTCCTAACATCTTCAACTGTACCAAAAGGAATTGTTCTTTGAACTGATATAGTTCCGTGAAGAACAAGCCTGTCTCCATATTTTCTCTTAATTTCAGCTGGATCCATACACTCAGGTTGTATTGGGTTCAGTATCTGAACCCCTATCTCAATCAAGTCTGGTATTATTGGCTCTATATAACCATCTGAGTGATAGAATATGTATATAGAGTTATGCGAGTAACTCTTCAATGTATCTATAATGATCTTCATCCTAGGCTTGAAGTATTTTCTCCATATATGGGGAGGTATCAACATTCCTTTCTGTGAACCGACATCATCTCCTAACCGAATTATATCTATTCCTATATCTATAAGCCTCTTCCCCATCTCAATCCTATACTTCATCAACCTATCAAGCAACTTATTAACAAACCTCTCATTTGTATAGAGATCAAGTATAAATTTATTAAACCCCCTTAAATGCCATGCCCATTCAAAAAGCGTTTGCTCCATAACCCCTTCAACTACATATAAATCCTTAAATTTTTTAGCTATTTTCTCAGCTTCATCAAATCTTCCAGGCACATCTAGAGGAGGAAACCCATAATCATCAATATCACCAACATCAGCATTGGCTAACGGGTGATAACATATTTTTAAATATCGACCACTACTCGATACATTGTATCTAATGCCCCACTCATCCTCAAGTAAACCACCTTTCATAATTCTGTAATATCCAAATGGATAGACAAACCTAGCTTTCTTCCTAAACTCTTCTGAAGCCCCTATAGATAGATGTCTAAAATCTATCCCTAGAAACCTTCTCACATCCTCAACATCATCAACACTAAAATATTTTTTCAATGCATCCCATACATCTAGTCTAAAAATCTCATCAAGAGGAGCTCTATCAGGTTCCTCATGATTCAAAGCTTTAAAAACTCTCTCCCTTGGTTTCAAAACCATTAGGATCCCTAATTTTTATAGTGTACCACAGTTTTATTTTTAAATAATATATCGTATTCGATATATCTATCTTCAAATAATTGATTTAATGCTTTATTGTAGAAAGAAATAATGCAATACTTGGATCACATATAAACTATATTTGTATATTATATTCAGGTCTTTTTCGAAAACGTTAAGCAGGTTTAGGAACTCTGCTATGTAAATTTTATTTAATGACATATTCTATGTCTTGTATTTTTAAATTGGGGCAGTTTCCAAAAAATTTTTATTTAATACCTTTTCAAGTCTGTATTAAAGAGGAGGTAATATGAAGCTAGAGATTAATTGGATTCTTAGAAATGTTGAGAGAAGAGCTTTTGATTTGATGGCATGTGGATTTAATAGAATTATACCTATAGATACATGGTTTACTGAATCAGGTAATGTTGTTAAGCTGCCATTTGTTGTTGATACAAATCCTCACAAGCTATACAAGTTTACAGCAGAAATAGCTGTTCCACCTCCACTATCTAAAGATTTGAGATGGTTTTTGAAAATTGTTGCTTCTGGTGATGCTCGTGTCATAGTTGATGGAGTTGCTGTTGGGGGTTACGATCGAGGCCATACATACTTCCCTATAGATAGCGGTAAGCATCGTGTTGACGTGATTATATCGCCGAGATCTATGTTTGGTTTTCATAAATGGGATCTATCATTCGAGAAAGCCTTTTTAGTTGAAGTTCAATGGGATGCTATTAGAACAGGGCTAAGGTTACTGAATCTAGTTGATTTTGTCGAGAATCTCCCACCTGAAGATCCTTTGAGAAAAGATTTAGAGAAGTTGCTTGAATCAATTGCTTTAGAACTATGGGTTTCACCCTCTATACAACAGATAACAGTAATGAATTCATTCCTCTATGAAGGACCTTTAGCACCATTTGCAATGAGAAGAGATTTGAGAAGCCCTTATGCCAATTATATATTTATTATGGGGGTATATGGCATAGGCATATTAAAGGGGTTCTTGAAGGAGCCTGAAGCTGATTATACATCTATTTCAGATGTTTCTCAAGTTGTTAGGAAAGTTGAGAAAATATTGTATGAGGCTTTAGAAAAACTTAGAGAAAGATATGGTAAGAATGGTATGCTTTATGCTGTAGGTCATTCACATATAGATGCTGCCTGGCTTTGGCCAAGAGCTGAAACTATTGAAAAGACTCTAAGGACGTTCTCTACCATGGTCTCTCTTGCCAAGGAATACGATTTTGTATTTGTTCAAAGCTCAGCTGAATACTATGAATGGGTTAAAGAGAGAGATAGAAGGCTTTTCGATGAGATTAAGAAACTTATCAACAGTGGTAAATGGGTTATTGTTGGAGGTATGTGGATTGAAAGCGATGTACAAATTGTCGATGGAGAATCTCTAGCAAGGCAGTTTCTCTATGGACAAAGATATTTCCTAAACACATTCGGTAGATTAGCTAGAATTGGCTGGATACCAGATAGCTTTGGATTCTCAGGAAATCTACCACAGATAATGGCTAAAAGCGGAATAGAGGTATATCTAACCCATAAAGTTATTTGGATGGATACAAACGAGTTTCCTTACCACTCATTTATATGGAGAGGTATTGACGGGACTGAAATACCTACCCAAGTACTTGTAACAAGCTATAACGAGATGATGACGCTAAATTCTATTTATAGATACTGGAGAAGCTATAAGCAAAAAGACTCTGTACCTTTCTTAGTTTATTGCTATGGCTATGGCGATGGTGGCGGAGGACCAACGAGGGAAATGCTTGAATATATAGACCTAGTAAATGCAATGCCAAGCCTACCACAGCTACGAAATCTTGTTGAAGCTGAATATATAGATGCTGTTAAACGCTATGTAAGATCTATGCCTGTATGGGATGGAGAACTTTATGTAGAAATACATAGAGGTACATATACAACGAATATAGCCATGAAAAACGCTATAGCAGAGGCAGAGAAGAGGGTTATAGAAGCTGAGATAGGGGCGACAATAGCTAAGCTAGCAAAGGGTGTTAAAATCGATAAGGAGAAGATAGATAGTTTATGGAAGCTAATTCTATTCAACCAATTCCACGATATACTGCCAGGTTCATCGATTAAAGAAGTCTACGACGATGCTCTAAAAGATTTAGAGACTGTTGTAAATATGTCTCCAAATATCATTGAGAGCTCCATTAAATCCCTAGCCTCTGAAGGTAGTGAGAAATCCCTAGCATTGCTAAGTACAGTTCCATGGGAAACAAAATCAATTATTAAGATACCTAAAGAACTTGGAGTAGCTATCGATGTTGAGTGTCAAGAAGATGTCGATGGATATCACATCTATGTTGCTACAGATTCTCTAGGGGTTAAGAGATATAGGCTTGGTGCTAAAGAGTGTAGAGCCAGCGATGGTGTAGAAACCTATGAAGATTCAGATGGTGTAGTGCTGAAGAATAAGTTCTTATCTCTTAGAGTTGACTGGAATGGCGATATATCTTCACTAAAACTTGCAAACGATGTTGAGATACTTAGAGAACCAGCTAAACTTATTGCCCATATTGATAGACCTGGGTTCTCTGATGCATGGGATGTTACAACAGAATTTCTAATCCAAGGCGTTGAGCTAAAGCTTATAGAAAAACCAAGGATAGTTGTAAAAGGGCCTCTAGTCACCTGTGTAGAGTTTGCCAAGGGATTCAAATCTTCAAAGATTATACAAAGAGTTTGTGTTTACAAAGATAGTCCTGTTGTAGAGATTAAGAGCAAGCTTGTGTGGAGAAACAAAGGTGTTTTACTTAAGCATTGGTTTAGAACAACAGCTAAAGCTGAGAAGGCTTGGTACGATATACCTTTCGGAGCTATCGAGAGATCTACGAAGATGGAGACTAACTGGGAAAAAGCAAAATTCGAGGTGCCTGCTGTTAGATGGGCGGATATATCAGATGAGGAGAAAGGATTGGCGATAATAGCACCTTCAAGACATGGATATACAGGTATCAGAGGAGATATAGGTCTTAGTATAATAAAGTCCCCAACATACCCCAATCCATGGAGTGATCTAGGAGAATTCGAGGTAACCTACTATCTCTATCCACATAAAGGCGATTACCAGAAAGCCGAGGTATCTAAGATCGCTAGAGAAACTATATTCAAACCTGTAGCTGTTATAGTTAATGGAACTATTGAAGATATAAAAATGGTGAGGATAGAACCAGCAAAAGTAATTGTTACAGCTTTTAAACCTTCTGAAGATGGTGAAGGATATATACTAAGGCTCTACAACCCATATAGAGAAGATGTAGATGTAGAGATAGAGCTGGGATTCAAAGCATCTAAAGTTATAGAAACAGATATCATAGAGCTGAAGAAGCTTATAGAAATAGCTGAAAACACAGATAAATTAAAGCTGCATGTAAAGCCATTTGAAATCAAAACACTTCTCATAAAGCCATAGCCTACTCTAAAACATATCCATATCATTTTAAATAGTTTTTATAAAATCAATACTAAAAGATGTACTTAATAGAAATTCTAGATGGGAGTACTATATGAGTATGGAAGTGGGAATTAGTATTAGTAGAAAGACTTATTGGGATAAGGTTTCTGGTTGCTGGTTAGGTAAGAATGCTGGTGGAACCTTTGGCGGACCGCTAGAGGATATATATGGACGAGAGGAAATGTTTGATGTCTGGTGGTATCCTAAAATTGTTGAGGGTGGGATACCAAATGATGACTTAGAGATCCAGCTTGTTTGGCTTCAGGCATTAAGGGATAGGGGTATTAATATAAAGGCACGTGATTTAGCTGAATATTGGCTTGACTGTATATTTTATAACCCCGATGAGTATGGTCTCCATAAGACAAATCTAAGAAAAGGTTTACTACCACCTGTTTCAGGCTGGTACAATAACTGGTTTAAAGATTGTATGGGTAGCCCTATAAGATCTGAGATATGGGCATGTATAGCTCCAGCTGCTCCAAATATAGCTGCAAAATATGCTTATGAAGATGCTATAGTTGATCATGCTGGTGGCGAAGGTGTTTATGGAGAAATTTTTAATGCTGTTGTTGAATCAGCAGCTTTTGTTATAAATGATAGGGTTAAGCTTGTTGAGCTAGGTTTGGAAGCCATACCTGAGAATAGTATGATAGCTAAAGCTATTCAAACTGCTTTAAAATCATTTTTAAAAGGGTTGGATTGGAGGCAAGCTCGTGAGTATGTTAAGGAAGCGGCTTATAGTCCAATAGCTCAGTATGCACCTATCAATCTAGGTTTTGAAGTAATAGGGCTACTCTATGGAGAGAGCTTTGGAGATGCTATAGCTAAAGCTGTGAATTGTGGATGGGATACAGATTGTACTGGTGCAACTGTTGGAGCAATATGGGGCATAATACATGGTGCAAGCAATCTTCCAGAAGAATGGATTAAACCACTAAGCAATAAAATAGTTGTTAGTGAAGGAATAAAAAATATATATGTACCAAAAACTGTTGAAGAATTAACCAACGAGGTATGCGCCATAGGTGAGAAGGTCTTAAAACATTTTGGTGTTCCAATCGAGATTTCAGACCAAGACAAATTTACAAATGCTGAAGTTGTTCTAAGGTCTTTAGTGAGAGAAGTGAGATCTCTTTGGAATCTACCACCCAATAGAGTTGATTTCGATTTAACAAGTGTAAAAGTTTCTGTAACATACTTAGATGGACCAGCTATTCTCCCCAACAAACCAAACAATTTCCTTATAGAGATTGAAAATACCTGTTTAACACCTTTTACAGGAACACTAAACATTTCTATACCTCAAAATTGGGCTCTAAAGCCTGTATGTCCATGTCCGATATCTTTAGATCCTAAAGAAAAAGCTAAGTTTAGATTCACTATCGAGGCATCCGCAGAAAACATAAACACTTCAAATGAGTGTACAGCTAGGATATTGCTATATGGTAGACCAAGACTTATGAGCATCCCGATAGTTTTTGTTGGAGGCTTTAGATGGCTAGTTTCAGAAGTTTATCGTGAACCTCTGTCTCTAGATGCTGTCTTCCAACCAGAGAGAGAACTAGATCTTTATGTGAGGGGTATAAAGGGTGAGAGATGGAGAGAAGTAGCATGGCCTGGAAATGCTCTTGAGATTGAGCAATTCTTCAACGAAAAGCCAGGGATAGTATACCTGAGGCACTACATCTACTCTCCAAGCAGAAGGAAAGTAGTTGTTGGTGTACCAAATAATAGCCGTATGAAGCTTTGGCTAAACGACAAATTAATTCATGAGACAGTTAAGCCTGTTCCCTTGAGACCTAGTTATTTTAGTGATCGTTCAAATTATACGGAGACAGAGCTTAGAGAAGGGTGGAACCATATAATGGTTAAAATTATACGTGAAAACAAGCCTATAGAAGCACACTTTATAATTGTGAGTAGAGAATGGTTTAGTGGGATGCCTGATATAATCCATTGTAGATTTCAATGGGAAAGTAAGCTGTTGTTATAACCATGATTATGATATGCTTTTCAAGTTTCTCTAAAATTAATATATTCCATGTCACTAAATATATTTTGTGGGGTTGTATCTTATGAATGTAATAGTTGTTATGTTAGATACTTTAAGACCTGATCACCTTGGTTGCTATGGCAATCCATGGATCAAAACCCCTAATTTAGATAAATTTGCTAGTGAAGCAGCAATATTTGAGAGATTTTATGCTGAGGGACTACCTACACTTCCTGTAAGAACGGCATTGTTTACTGGAAGATATACCTTACCTTTTAGAGGTTGGCAGAGACTTGAACCCAGTGATGTTCCAATAGCTGAGATTCTATGGGATGCTGGATATGTTACAGCTCTTGTATCTGATACTTACCATATGCATAAACCGGGTATGGCTTATGAAAGGGGATTTGATTATGTTATATGGATAAGGGGTCAAGAAGGTGATCCATATATTTTAGATGCTGATGTCGATTTGGGTAAATGGCATGAGAAAAACTGGTATACACCTTCTGTAGATATCTACATTCCTAGGGAAGAAAATAAGAAGATGTTTATTCAGTATTTGAAGAATACTGCTCATTGGAGAGGGGAAGAAGACCATTTTGTAGCCCAGGTTATGAGAGCTGCATATAACTGGCTTAAGAGCCAGGTTGAGAAAGGTAGAAAAGATAGGATATTTCTATGGATAGATAGTTTTGATCCTCATGAGCCATGGGATCCTCCAGAGGAATATTATAATCTATATGCTCCTCCCGACTATAATGATAAACCTATTATCTGGGGTGGAGGTCTAGCCGAGGATTTTACAGATGAAGAAATTAAGCATATCAGAGCTCAGTATGCAGGTGAAGTTACATTGGTAGATAAATGGGTTGGATGGTTCTTTGAGAAAGTGAAAGAGTTAGGGCTTTGGGAAAACACTATGATAATAGTAGTAAGTGATCATGGAATTCCATTGGGTGAAAACGGTATAATTAAGAAGGTCTTGCCATGGCCTTACGAAGTACTCTCTAGAGCTGTGTTAATAATAAGACATCCAGAGGGTATCGGTAAAGGTAGACATATAAAAGCATTTGTTGAAACTATAGATATAATGCCTACAATACTCGATTTCCTTGGTATAGATATTAATAAAGTGCGTAGTCCATGGTCAGTAAAACCATCTGAAATACACGGCAAATCACTTTTACCATTAATAAGTGGTGAGGTTGATGGTATTAGAGAATTTGCTATAAGTGGTCATTATAAAAATTCATATAGTATAAGATGGAAGGACTACACATTATTGCTATGGCCACCCCAAATGGGTGCCCCATATCAATGGGGTTTATACGAAGTATATAAAACCATTATAACAAAGACCACCCCTGAACTATATAAAGTTAATAGAGATTTCATACCTCCACCACCTAAAAACTTCAACTGGAGAAGAGATGTCATTGAGAAAGAGAATATATTTGAGAAAGAGAAAGATGTTGCAGTAGAACTTGAGGTTAAACTAAGAAGAAAAATGATGGAGTATATCTACAGAAAGGAATGATATAATAAGAGTATATCTCGGAATTATCTGGTCTTGGCATTATCTAAACAGTTTGATTTTAGATATGCAATAGAGTAATGGAATGTAATGTAAAAACATATTACTCTATATCTTTTTCTAATATAGTTTGGTGTTGATGTGTGGATGGGATATATATATCTGATTCAAAAGACTACTTTGTGAGAGATGGAGAGAAATTCTTCTATTTAGCGGATACAGCTTGGAGTGCTTTTACTAATGCATCTCTAGATGATTGGAGATACTATTTAGAGTTTAGAAGAGCACAGGAATTTAACGCTATTCAAATAAATATTCTTCCTCAATGGGATAGAAGCGAGTCTGATCTATATATAGAGCCTTTCGAGGTTACTTCCTCAAGTGGATGGGATTTCACTAAAGTTAATGAGGTGTACTTTGATAGAGTTGAGAAAATGGTTGAGATGGCTGTTGAAAATGGGTTTACACCAGCGCTAGTAGTTCTATGGTGTAACTATGTTAAGGGTACATGGGGTTCAAAGCTAACACCCTCTAAGATCATACCTTTTGAATATCTTCAGAGCTATGTAGAGTATGTTGTCGATAGATTTGCTAAGTACAGCCCTATATTTGTGATAAGTGGAGATCCAAACTTTGAAACAGATGAGGCTGTGAAATATTATCTCGCAGCTCTTGAGGTTGTGAAGAAGAGAGCTCCTCAGTGTTTAACCACAATGCATTTAGCTAAAGGTGTAGTTATTCCTGAGCCATTCGTATACTCTCCTTATCTAGACTTCTACATGTATCAATCAAGTCATCGGAGAGATGAGCAGTTTCTAGCCTATGAACTTGCACAGAAATTCTATAGACTACCAGTAAAAAGACCTATTGTTAATGGGGAGCCTTGTTACGAGGGTATGGGTTATGCTGTAGGAAGGCTTGGAAGGTTTACTAGGTTAGATGTTAGGAAAGCTGTTTGGCAAAGCCTTTTATCAGGTGCTAAAGCTGGTACAGCCTATGGTGCTCTAGGCATATGGAATTGGCATGTATTGGGGAAGAGGTTTCTTAAAGAAAATTCATGGGGATTATCCTATGATTGGAGAACAGCTTTAACTTTTCCTGGTGCATATGATGTAGCTTTCGCTAAATGGTTGTTTGAGAACTACGATCTATTCGATATAGAGCCTGCTAACGATAAGCTCATCAAGAAGGATAAAGATCCCAGAGAATTAGAGGAGATAAGGATCTCGATAGGGAAAGGAAAAATCATCTTCTATACACCATACTACAACTACACTATAAAGCTAGATATAGATGGATCTTCATATAGATGGAAAGGTATAGAGCTTGAATCTAGAAGAGTCTTCAAACCAAGGATAGAAACAGAGAAAGGCTATACATCGATAAATCTACCAGAGTTCATAAACAGCGATAGTATAGTAATAGGTATTGAAAAGTAATACAACTAAGGATATAGCCAACGAGATCCCACATAAACCTTGCCACCTTCAAACTCTTTACTAGTGAAGAACTGCATAGTCAATGTTAATAGCCTTCACCATCTTCACAAGGCGGTTAGCAAGTCCACAAGTATCTATAGCTACAGCATTTGCTAAGGCTCATAAATAGACCTCTACAGCAATTAGTACAATAGCATATACCATTGATTGCAAAACAAATAGAACACAATGGGAATAGTATTTATAGAGTCTAAAAATTAGACATAGATACTGCATTCTACACTAAGTTAAGTGTTGTATATAGACTTCAGTACTAGCAATTACTGTCTATAGGGAAGCATATATATAGTGTATGTTCAACACCTTAGACAATGCTAAAGCACTTCACAAGTAATTCCTGTGTTTTGCAAAGTCCGTGAACCTCTTAGGTATCTCAACTAATTATTTTACCTCTCTTAAATATGCACAATTCTTTAGATCCTTGTTTAGAAACACATCAACAATTCTATTGCTAAAACTATAGAAATCTAAATCTTTGCTTGTGACTTAGACAATAAATCTTTTAACGATGAACATATTGCTTCTAATAAAACTGCTTGAGGTCCTCTTAAACTCTTTAAGAAGCTTCATCAAAACCAATGGTTCTTGACCCTGAATCATAACATCTACAATATTCTCAGCATATAAAATAATAAAGTCTGTGATTCGCATTATTTAAAGGCAAATACAATATATCTCTTAATTTCATTTTGTATCCCTTCTTAGTCTCGCGATACCTTCTCTATTTGAGTTATCAAGGTTTCAGTTCTTTGACAAAGTCTTTTACACTCATTGCTTCGGGAAAACTTAAGAGTTCTTGGTCTTCTGTAACAAGTTTTAGACCATACTTTCTAGCTATATAGAGATACGATGCATCATAGAATGTGAGATTATTCTCTACAGCTATTTGTAGAACCTCTCTAATCTCATTCCCTATACCCAGCTTCTTTACACTTCCCAGGACTTCTTCAAATAACTTCGTTATAGCGTCAATATTTGTTAACTTGCCTCTTCTATAGCTTTTCCAAATAGCGTTACCAATTTCATATATAGTTAAATCAAGTACTGTAAAAAGGTCTATGTATTCAAGAACTTTTTCGCGTAGCTCAATTAGCAGAGGATATACAGCAGATGCATCAAGAAGACATCTAACACCACTCAAACATTCCTCACCTTTCAAGTCTAGACTCCTTAACAGCCTTAACCCACTCATCAACAGAAACACTCATATTCTTCAAACCCTCTTCAAGTAGATTCCTAAACCCCTCCAACTTAACTCTCTTAATCTCCTCCTCCAAAGCCTTCTCAACAACACTCTTAATATCTATACCCAGCCTCTCAGCCTCTTCCTTAAGCTTCCTTCTAATCCTAACAGATAAAACAGCTGTAGACGTCATCTATACCACCATTTATTATAATCTATTGCAACCCCGTATTTAAGCTATAATGTATACATAGCACCGTAGACTAGAAGTAAAGAAGTTCTAAGAATAAAAACATAAGCATAAATGAAGAAGAGAACTATAGATGTATCTAGCAACTAGTGGCTTATGAGTCAAAAGTATTTTTCAGTTGAAAGCCTTATTTTAAGGTGGTAATTTTTGAGCAACTCTAAACACCTTTATTGAGATGGTGCAATAATTATGGATGTTAATCTAAAACTAGATCTAGATAAAGTTATATATGGAACATATACATATATATAGATAGATTGCTAGGTGGCTAAACTATGTCTATATCTAAACTATATGGTTATGCGGGGAAGATTCTATGGGTAAATCTAACAACTAAAAATTACAAGGTTATAGACACGCCTATAGATATTGCAAAGAACTTTGTTGGAGCTAGAGGGTTTGGGGCTAAGATACTATGGGATAATGTTAAACCTGGTATAGATTCATTGTCACCTGAGAACTTATTGATATTCTCTATAGGTCCCTTAGCTGGTACAGGGGCTCATAGTGCTAGCAAATTCTTTGTAATATTTAAATCGCCTTTGACTTGCACATACTTTAGAAGTGTTGGTGGAGGTGGTTTTGGTGCTGAGATAAAGTTTGCTGGCTATGATGCTATAGTTGTTGAGGGTAGAGCTGAGAAACCGACATATCTCTGGATCTACGACGATGCTATTGAATTTAGAGATGCATCTCATGTTTGGGGAGCTATAACAACCCATGCTTCAGAGATGTTGCTTAAGGAGACTGATAGAGATGCTAAACTAGTTGTTATAGGTCCTGCTGGAGAGAGGCTTGTGAGGTTTGCTTCGATTCAAACTGGGGAGACTAGAAGTGCTGGTAGAGGTGGTGGAGGAGCTGTTATGGGCTCTAAGAACTTAAAGGCAATTGTTGTTAGAGGTAGTAAGAAACCGGAGCTATTCGATGAAGAAGAGTTTGAGAAGCTTGTAGAACAACAGCTAGATCTATATCATAAGAATCCTTCATTCCATGCATTTAGAAGCTTGGGTACAGATGGCTCGGTATACCTGTTCTACACACTAGGGCATCTCCCAACATACAACTTTAAACAGATTGAGCTAGAAAATGTAGATATGTTTAGACCAGATATCTTGGCAAGATATGTTATTAAAACAGATAGTTGCTATAACTGTGCTATGGAGTGTTGGCACTACTTCAAAACATCTAAAGGGCCTTTCACAGGAGTTATATGGGATAAACCCGAATATGAAACTATGTGGTCTTTCGGTGGAAACCTTGGTGTAACTAATCTAGAAGCTATTATGTATGCAAACATGTTGTGTGATCTCTATGGATTAGACACGATATCAGCTGGATCTGTTATAGCTTTTGTGTATGAGCTTTACGAAAAAGGTATTCTAGCTAAAAGAGAAATAGATGGTTTAGAGCCTAGATGGGGTGATTTGGAACCTGCTCTAGAGCTTATCAGGAAAATAGCTCTAAGAGAAGGTATTGGAAACATACTTGCTGAAGGTGTTAAAAGAGCGGCTGAGGTTATTGGTCGTGGTTCAGAGAGATTTGCAATACATGTAAAAGGTCTTGAGCTACCTGCTTATGACCCTCGATCAGGTAAAGCCCATGGACTTAACCTAGCCACAGCAAATATAGGTGCAAGCCATATGTATGGATGGGTATACTATGAGTTTCCAGGATCCCCAGAGAAGGTAGATCCCTTTGCTGTAGAAGGTAAAGGAGCTATATGTAGGAAGGTGCAAGACGAGTTTGCAACTTATGAAGCTTTAGGCTTCTGCTTATTCCCAAGATCTATGATACCTCTAGACCTAGCCTCTAAAATGCTCTATGCTGCTACAGGTATTGAAGAGTTTAAGAACATTCAGCATCTACTCCTAGTCGGAGAAAGAATAGTGAATCTAGAGAGGGCATTCAATGCTAGAGAAGGTTTCTCAAGAAAAGACGATACACTTCCTGAGAGATTCCTTAGAGAACCTGTTCCTAGACCACCATCAAAGGGACAAATATTTGAGTTAGATAAGCTGCTTGACGACTACTACACAGCTAGAGAATGGGATATCAAGACAGGTATACCAACTAGAAAGAAATTGGAGGAGCTAGGACTCAAAGATGTTGCTGATGAGCTTGAGAAACTCGGTAGGTTACCAAGGTGAATAAGAGGTTATGAGGATATTTATAGAGTTTGTGTGGACAGTGGCAGAGAAAATTGGGAGGAAGTATATGTGGATTGACTTAGAGGAGAAAGATGTTAAAATTCAAGATATTTTCCAAAAAACCTTATCCAAAATAGTAGGAAAGGAGGTTGGAGAGATACTCTATAACATGTATCTAAATGAAGAAGTAATAGTGGTAGTCAACGGGGTTGTAGCTAAAGATCCAACAACAAAGTTAAATGATGGAGATAGAATCCTTATTCAGCCACTTGCATCAGGAGGTTAAGGATAGTCAATTAAATTGAAAAGTTAAACTGATTTAGAAACAATCTTAACTATGTTATCTAGCCTCTTTTTTCCAATATGTTTATACATTTCTCTATTTTTCTAAAAGTATATTCAACTCAATCATGTTGGTAGATACCCTCACAGAGAGCTTCTTCATATAGAGCCTTCATAGTTCGCTATATAAGGAAAATAGATAGAGAAGGTCTAAGAGCCCTAAATTCTCTTCCTTTGATATGGCTGCAGCTTCAATACCTTCAACAATCCTTATATATACATTTACAGCTACAATAAAAGCTAGAAACACTTAATAGCGACATTTCCATATAAAAATACATTGTTGTCTTCAATGCTTTCTCTAGCCCTTTATTCAAAAACCAAACTTCTTTAGCAAGCTCAAAACTTCATAGTTAAGTGGTATAGAGGTGATGTTAATGGGATAGAATTAAGTCTGTTAAAACCTCTAATTATTTAATACCATTCTATTTTTACAACAATCTTAAGGTACTTGGATATTCTTAACTAACAAATAAAATAATTAGGAAAAATTCTAGAAGGATGTTGCGGGTATCGCTATCTCTATTCAATTTTATGACCTGCTAAATTAAATAGTTTTGGAATTGCTTGATGAGCTTCTATTGTTCAGTTCAGAGAGCTTCTTTCACGTTTTCTTCATTGTATAGCTCATTTGGAGTTATCCCTATTTCTCGTCGTCGCCATATATAGATTGCTCTCTTTCTCTTCTAATTTTCTAGGCGGTATTATCAATAGGAAATATAGAGTGAAGAGCTTCGGAAGAGTATGCATAACTAGACTTATTAGGAGCTTCGTGTACTATAAAAGTGGTGATCTATAATGATAGTTGTTAAGTCTGCAAGTGGTGGTGTGCTTAAGGTTGATGGATATAGGGTGAGGGTTTTTGAACATTTAGAGCTTCCCCCTGTGGATCTCAGGCTTAAGGCTATTCAGGAGGCTGGCTGGAACACTTTTCAGTTAAAGGCAATGGATGTGTTTCTCGATATGCTTACAGATAGTGGTGTGAATGCTATGAGTGTTAACCAGGTAGCAGCTATGATGGCGGCTCAAGATGCCTATGCTGGGAGTAGAACTTTTTACGAGTTTGCTGAAGCTGTTGAGGAGGTTCTTGGTTTTAAGTATGTTATACCTGTTCACCAGGGTAGAGCAGCAGAGCACTTGCTTGCTAAGGTTTTTGTTAGAAAAGGTAGTCTTGTTCCCATGAACTACCACTTCACTACAACTAAAGCACATATTGAGCTAGTTGATGGGGTTATTGTTGAGCTTCCCGTGAAGGAGGCTTTGGATATTAAGAGCCAACATCTCTTTAAAGGAAATATAGATGTTGCTAGGCTTGAGGAGGTTCTGAGGAGAGAGAAGGATAGAATTGCTTTTGTTAGGATAGAGGCTGTGGCAAACCTACTTGGAGGGCAGCCAGTGTCTATGAAAAACATTATGGATGTTAGGGAGCTTTGTGACAGGTTTGGGATACCATTGGTTCTAGATGGAAGCATGGTGGACTGGAATGCATATTTCATTAAGGAGAGGGAGCCTGGATACGGATCTAAAAAGCTTATAGATATACTCAGAGAGTTTGTGAGCTATGCAGATATATTCTATATGAGTGCAAGGAAAGCTTCTTCTGTCAGAGGAGGGTTCATAGCCACCAACAGGAAAGAGTTTTACGAAAAGCTTGTTATCCATGTACCTGTATATGAAGGGTTTCCAACATATGGAGGAATGTCCATTAAAGAGATAGCAGCTATGGCTGTGGGCCTTAAGGAGATGGTTGATGAGGATCTAGTGGGTTCGGAATTGGAGCTAATAAAGTATGTTGTAGAGGAGCTAGATAAGAAGGGAATTCCAGTAGTGCTCCCACCAGGAGGGCTAGGGGTGCATATAGAGGCTAGTCAATTCCTGCCACATGTACCCAGAAACGCATACCCAGCAGGCTCTCTAGCTGCAGCACTCTACTTAGCCTCTGGAGTAAGGTCTATGGAGAGAGGGGCTATGTCTATGGACAGAGACAAGAGTGGGAGAGAGGTTTACCCAGACCTAGAGCTTATCAGAATAGCCTTTCCAAGAAGAACATATCTAAAATCACACGCAGACTACCTCATAGACAGAATACTGTGGCTATACAACCACAGAGACATAGTCAAAGGGCTTAGATGGGTATATGAACCCCCTGTCCTAAGATTCTTCCTAGGAAGACTTGAAGACATAGACAGCTGGGGAGAGAAGCTAGTAGAGATATACAAGAAGGAGCTTGGAGACCTATAATTAAAATACTATGAAGAAGCCAAGCCAGATAATCACCTAGTTGTTAGACCTAGTTGTTAGCAGATTAAGACCTTATACTATGGGTTTTACTCTAAGACATGAATTAGGTATTTATAGACGTTTATGAAGCTATTGAAGTATATGAGAACCTTAATTTTGCAGTGTCCATTAACCATCTGTAATTATATCTGAATCTAATAATGGTTAAAGCATCTTAGTTTATATGTATCGATGGTTGCTAGTGTGAAGATTTTCCTCTTAATACCTTTACCTTAAGCAAAATCATTTCTTTCCAAGTATACTAAATATTGCATCTATGAGTTTATGCGAGGTGGTTGTCAATTTATAGAGCTTGAACTTCCCCTTTCTTTCATATTCAACAAGCCCTGCTCCTCTAAGGCTTCTTAGATGATGTGACGTAAGTGTTTGATCTAGGTTTAGAACATGGGAAATAATGCAGACTGGTAATGGACCATTTATATACAGTAGCAAGAGGATTTTGCATTTGTTTGGTTCAGCCAGATGCTTAAATATGTAAACTGCTTCATCAAGACCTTCAATATGTATCTCAATAATCCTATCAGCTTCCATAGGAAGCTCTTCACCAAATCTACACTTACCTGTTCTCTTTAACTCAGCAATTATTTCTGCTAATCTAATCTCTTTACTCATTTACCAGCAACCAAGTCTTACTATGCTTACGAACCTTATTTTTTTAATTAAAAAGAGTTTATGTGGATAAGAAACATATTTGCATTAGTTGTTTATTGGGTATGCTACTTCTCTCCAAAGTAGCTTATAGCTTCAGCAGGGCATATCCTTTGGCAACCTCTACATAGCTCTACACAGTTTTCAGGGTGTGTAACAATAGGCTTTCCCTCAGACCCTACTTCAAAGACTTTATGAGGGCAGAAGTTATAGCATGTTAAACAACCACTACACTTGTTGTAGTCTATTACTGGGTACCAGTTCTTAGCCATAGCACAGACCCCGTTTCCCCTACAGCGCTTTTTCAATAGCTTTAATCGCCTCCTCTGTAGCCATGTTCCTTATCTCTACACCAACAAATCTCGCCTCATCAAAGCCCATCTCTTTGAAAACCCACCTAAACATTTTCTTCTGCATCTGAGGATCACAACCAGCTACAACAATTTTATCTATTGCTTCTTGCTTGCCAAGCAATATCCTCCAAAAGTTATCTCCATCACTAGCGCAGAGCTGTGGATGTATTACTGCAAAGTCCACTTTATTATTTCTTCTAAAGTAGTTAACAACTTCGAAAAAATTCATCTTCTGAAAAGACGGACATGTACCTTGACATACACACATTATTAGACCCTTCATATGAATCACAATTCATATAAGCAAATGGCCAGTTTATAAGATTTACTATTGTGAAAATCAAAGCTTAGAAAAGAGAATGAAATATATTGAGCATATCAACTCTTGAGATCTTAAACTTAATACTAAATCCCTTCAAAATGGAACTAAGACCAATAAAACTCTAACGAAGCTTTATCACCAATAGATATTATGTTATAAACTACTACAGTTAGATGTGACTGTTATATATCTATTCAATTGAAATAGAAGAATTTGGTATATCGGCTAAGCTGAAAAAGAGCTATGATGTTGCCAATAACTGTTTCATTCTATAGAAATGGGAATTGAGTAGTTAAAATTTCGCTAATATTGCTGTATGTATTTCTAAGATTTCTCTGTTTTGTAGATGAATAGATAGATAGGATATTATGGATTTCAGTTGAGGATAATTCGATCATCTCATCACTTCGGCTCTTCTTCATCATTTACCATATATTGCGTTATAACTTCAATTCAATATCCTAATTCTTTATCAGTGTATATCTTTTGTCTTCTTTTTTGATATTCTTTATCTACCAAATAAACTTTTACCTATTATTAAACAACAGCTAAGATGGGTTTAACCCGGTCTTTGGCATTAAGAACATATTTTAGTATTACTTTGACTTTACATACTTTTAAAAGTGAGGCTTTTAGTTTGTAGTAGACTTCTAGTTTTTAGGCGGTTAAATGTCCAGAGAAATATAGATGTAAAGCTTTTTAGGTGGTTTAATGGCTGATGCACTACTTGTCGTAGCTTTAACAACATCTATTGTTTCGCCAATTGTGCTATATATAGTTTTTAAAAAGTATGAATTGCCGAGATTCTTTGAGAGAAAATCTATTGATATAGATGATGTGAAGAGATATGTAGGAAAAATAGAAAGTGGTTTAGAGGAGATTAACAAGGTTTCAGAGAATGAAAAAATTAGAATTGAATTGATGGAGAAAAAGATTGAGGATATAGAGCATAGAGTTGAGGAGTTGCAGAAAAAGATTTTGGAATTTGAAGAAACTTCATCAGATGATATTAGCTTAAAGGTTATCACCCTTAGAAAGCAAGGATACTCGATAAAGAGAATATCGGAAGAGCTGAAGATACCTATATCTAGAGTGAGAAAGATTCTTAAAACCATAACAGAAGAATAGCCTCTGCTACTAATACAATAACAATATTATGCAATATTCACTACTCATAATACAGATTCATATAGTTTAAATCTAGTCTTAGTATATAGGATTTAACTAAGAGGTATAGTTTATGAGCTTAGATGAAGGTAGTATTAGACAAAGAATAGCAAAGTTGCTTGAAGAATCAAAAGAGCCTTTAACAGCAGATGAAATTGCTAGAATATTTGATATAGATATCAATGATGTCTATATACATTTAGAACATATAGCAAAAAGCATAAAAAGATTATATAGTGGAAAAAAGGTTCTTTTGATGACTACACCCAGATGTAGGAAATGCGGCTATATATTTAAAATTGAAAAACCTAAAAAACCATCAAGATGCCCAAAATGCAAAAGCGAATTAATTGAGCCGCCACAATTCATAATATCATCTATAGATTAGCATTGATCTCTATAGCAATACAAACCATATTTAGCTTATAATATATTAAAGTTTGTTGAAAGATATTTAATATCTCAACCTATAATGCAGAAAATATAGAAGGATAATGAACTATAAAACAGCTAAGCATTTAAATTAATCTCTGGTTTGAAAATAATATACTCTTTTAGCAAGGGTATTATCTAAAATGGTTGCAAATAGAAATAGAGAACATATAGTTGTATTGGTATTGGGGGTAATTGTTGTTAGTGTCATATCTTTCTATATGCATATGCCAGGGCAACAGCCATTATTTAACAATTTAGGGCTGGCATATAGCGATATTGTCTATGGAGTATTTAACTTAGTATTCAAAGATATAGTTACATTGTATGGAGAGCCAGACTATACAAAAATATCTAATAAATGGTTTAACAGAGAGGCAGCGGTAACACTTATAAAGTCTCATAAGCTTTGCCCAGTTCCATATAGAGACTATAAATTTGAGTATCCTCCTGTAGTTGGCTTAATATGGTTTGCAACCACATGCATCTCTATACAAACAATTTTACCTGATAGCTATACAGGACAAGAATATTTTAGATTAATTGACATTGTTGCTAAAAGGCATTACATTCTCCAATCAGTAATCAATATATTCTTTTTTATGGTAACAATCATATTTATGTATAAAATTGCTAAAACGATTAATGTTTCTTGGTATCGTATTTTACTGTTTATATTTCTTCCATCAACTATTCTCTACATGATATATAACTGGGACATAATAACAGCTACTTTTATGGTTATAGGTCTGTATTATTTAATGCAACAAGATGTGAAGCACTATATAGCTTCTGGTGTTTTTCTAGGGCTAAGCGTTTCTACAAAGCTTCTACCAATATTCTTCGTCTCGGCTATAGCATATGATATAATTCAGAAATATAGAAAAGGACTAGATCCTGAAAAAATAAAAGCCTTAACATCATTCTTTATATGCTTTATAATTTTTGGAGCTATACCCTATGCATCAATTGCTGCTGTATCTTATGAAGGGTTTAGATACTTTATAGATCATCACTATCAATGGTATTGCGAAAACTGTATATATATGTATATAACAGGAGATATTTGGAATCAATATAATAGAGCATTGTCAATGATTTTCATAGTGGTGGCATTTCTAGTGATATTAGCTATTGATATAGATAATGTTTCAAAGCTTATGAATATAGCTTTATGTTCAATGATTATAGCAACAGCTTTAAACTATGTTTTCTCTCCTCAAATGATGCTGATGATAACCCCTATAGCCTCATTAATACTTTCATCATATAGCTTGCTATTTCTAGTAATAGCAGATATAGCCAACTTTGGCATCATGGCTACATTTTACAATGACTCTGAATTAAGAGCTCTTCTTTCGAAATATGGAATAAAAACAGAATTGAAATGGGCTCCTCATCAACCAGATTCACCTGTGCAGATAATAGCTATGGTTAGAAACATAATTTTAATACTAATTTTAATTAAAGTGCTATATGATATTGTTAAAAATAAATAAAGCTTCTTATAGTAGGCTATGAGGAAAAAGACATCTAGAATAGAGAATATATTGCTAAACAGTGTATTGAATTGCTAAAAATTTTGTTATTTAAATAAAAAATAAATATTTGATTTAATTTATTGTTGTGTAAGCTCCTCTTCAGTTTTTCTTCTCTTTATAGCTCTATCAAACACTATCCAATTCCTATACCATTCCTCATTTTCTTTTTTAAGAAGCTCGAGAATCATACGTGTAAGATCTTTAGCAGAAATTTGGCTAATATTCTGCTCTAGTAATCTCCCTTCAATAATCTTAGCTATTTTCCTTGCAACTTCAGAAGAGGCTCCAGCTTTTAAACAGCTAACAACTATTTTCTCTGGTATGAATTCTTCTTTAGAACCATCTCTCTTAATTACTGTTATAGACATAGCTACCTCTACCTCATCTATATTTTTCTAGTTTAGAGTAAGTGTTATAAAGTTTTATGAAGCCAACAACTATCTCCGCTTATTAACTGTAAATAAGAATGAGGTTAATGGTGAAATATAGTGGTTAATATACTGGTTTCAGGGCTTCTTATCTATGACTCTGGTAAGACTTGGCTAGGTGTTTCACTAGTTAAAAGGCTGTTATTGCAAGGCATAAATGTTGGAGTCTATAAACCTGTTGCTGGCCATAATGCATGGAGCCAATATCTAACTATTGTAGAGAGTTTTAGAAGAGGTGTTTTAGTTGGTGAAGATGTAATTAGATACGCTGAGGTTTTAGGTGATGTTAATTTATCATTGATTAACCCTATAGATATGTTGTTAGCACCTCCAGATCTGCTATATTATATTGATGGTGATGTATATAGATATCTAGATGATTTAGAGAACCAGTTTAAGCAAATAGTATTGGCTAGGATAACTCTATGTTCAAAGGAGTCAACAGAGCATTTTATTTTTAAAGATAACCTTGCAAATGTATCGCCTTTTCTAAAAAATGATATAGAGCGTTTATCAATTAAGTTAAATGCTATAGATAGCAATATAGATTATTTCCTTCAGAAACTAAGGAGTAGAGATATAGAGGATGAACTACTGATATGCTTAGAAAAGATAGGTATGAAAAGCGATGTTGTTGTTATCGAATCCTTTAATAACGCTATTGCACCTTTTAGAAAGATATTAGATAAAGTTGATATGATATTTATAGTAGCTCCAACTATTGTAGCAGTCTATAGAGATATTAGAGATGTTTTAAAGATTATTAATGAATCTATAGATAGATATGGTGAAAAAGGTTTTGAAGCTACATACCTTCTATCTAAATTGAAGCCAAATGCAACATATTATATTAAGCCAAGGCTAAATATAGATGAATACGATGAATCTATAGACCACTTAGCTAAGATGATATTGTCGAATAGATAGATTTGCTGAAGCAATAAACAATAGATAAAATCTCTTTAACATAACATTATATTGAATTATATTGATTGAGAATATAGAAATTTTACTAGATTTGACATCAACTGCACTGTGGCTAAATCTTCAATTGATTCAGCTATGGTTTGAGCCTCATATATGTTTCTACCCATAGCAACAACACCATGTCTTTCCAACACAACAACGTTTACACCTAGCAAAGCTTTTTCAGCAACCAATTTTGCCAGCTCTTCTGTGCCTGGCTCTACATAGGGAACATATTCAATACCCTTAACAAATATCATTACCTCTGATAACAGGGATAGATCAAGTCTGACGCCAGCTATATTCAATGCTAAAACTACTGGGTTATGGGCATGGATAATAGCATTTACATCAGGTCTAGCTCTATATATAGCTGCATGAAATCTCCATTCACTTGAAGGCTTATTTCCACCCTCAATAATATCTCCATAGATATTCATCTTAATTAAATCATCTGCCCTAAGACCACCTTTAAATATACCAGAAGGAGTTATCCAGAAAACATCTGTTTTAGGAACACGTACACTAACATTGCCTGTTAAAGCAGATACAAGGCCTCTTCTATATAGATTCCTCATAACAGTAAGAATATCTTCTTTAATCATCAAATCTATTTGATGTTCAGACATATCCGATAGCCGATAACAATATGTGATACCGGATAATATATCTACTTGTTTTAAAAGCTATAACAGCTTTTTCTAGATATAAACATATATATTTGTTAGTAACATGGAATCATTTCAAGTTTCTATATTTCTCTATCACCCTATTAAAATCAAACATACTTCTTTTTCTTTATAACATCTGCTATGTATATAGAAGATTATTTAGAATAGATATATAGAATAAGCAGATCCTTAATACAGAGTCTCCAAATTTGAGAAGAAACCAGTAAAATTGATTATATAACTCCTTTTCACATCTCAAAAACAAGGCTTTTAGTTGTAAATGGTGTAAAGATTTTTAAGCTTATTGACTATAAAACTATCTCTGTAAATTTTCGTGATGATGAGTTTTTCGGGGAGTTTGAGGCTATCGATGAACGTGTGGTTACCCTCTGATAATTAAAGGTGAAATGGCATGGCTCTAAATATAGAATTTGGAGATGTATTTTATGTAATGCTATATGCTTTGATCCCAGCTATAGCTACCGTTATGGGCTCTGCTCTTATATTTCTTCATACGAAGGTTGGGGAGAAGATGATTGATAGTGGCATGGGCTTTGCTGCAGGGTTGATGATCTATATCTCATTTGTTGATCTTCTTATTCCGTCATTTGATTTTGGAAGTATAGCATTGCCTTTTATAGGGTTTGTCATAGGGTTTGCAATGATTAAGCTTCTAGATGTTTTAGTTCCACATATAGGTATCATTCATAGCAATCTAAATCACTCTTCTGGTAAAAAGCTTAGCAAAACTATTCTTATAGCCCTCGCTATTGCTATTCATAATATCCCCGAAGGTATTGCTGTAGGCTCTTCAACTATATACAACTTGGATAGCGGGTTTAGGGTTGCATTATCTATTGCTATCCAGGATATTCCAGAAGGATTAGCTGTTGCACTACCTATCTATATGACAACTAATAGCTATTTAAAGAGCTTTGCTATAGGTGTTGTAAGCGCTGTTATAGAATATATATCAGCTTTTATAGCCTTAATAGGTCTTATAGATACTTACTTAACACTTCCACTGCTTCTCGCTTTATCAGCAAGTGCTATGATATATGTTGTAGTGCATGAGATATCCCCGGAAATATTTGGACATGAACACGATGAGTATGCAACAGGTGGGTTCTTTTTAGGGTTGGTAACAGGTATACTTTTTGGTGTAGTTTATGGTGGTTAGCATAGCTGAGCTGGTTAAATCTATTGAAGATGGGTTTATATATAGAGATGTGAAGTTCTATGGATGTAGAACCAGAAAAGGTAGATTTGCTGAGGAAATAGCAATTGATATGTGTATAGAAATAGATAAGAAATCTGCTATAATCCTATATATGAAGATATTCACAGGTAGAGAGCCGTATTATAGAAAATGGATAGAGATATTCAACATAATGAGCATTAAATTAGATGGAATTGAAATGAGATTCTATGAAACTCCATATGAAAGCTGGCTACTTGACAAAGCCTCGCAGTTTCTTCAAGGTGGTGAAAAGCTATTTATTGAATACATAGGAGATTTCGAAACATCTAAACAGCTTGAAAGAGGATATCCTATTGTAGCATCTAGGCTAGGCTATGAGATGTTTTTAAGAGGGTTTACATGGTTTAAAAACTGGTATTTTCCAGAAGGGTTTATGGAGGGGAATCCAAAGATTCAAGGCGAGAAACCTGTAGATTTATTAGCTAGAAAAAGACATCTCAATGATATATTTCAAGAGGTTGAACAATTTATAGAGTGGTTGGATATCCATAGCCCTATAGATAGCTATGAAGAGAAAGCATATAGAAGAGCAAAAAATGTATACAAAGTATTAAAGGAGGAGCTAGCTAAATGACAAGTTCTTTAATTAGCTTAATTAAAGAAATTGTTGATAGTATCAAAGATAGTGATATAAAAGCATTAACAATAGATATAGTTAGCAATCCAAAGCTTAGCTTCACATCTATAAAGCCATTAATCGAATTAACAGAGTCTCCTGCAGCTCCAAGAAAACATCACATGTTTTCAGGAGGACTTATAATACATACAGTTAGTGTTGTTAAAATAGCTTTAGCTCTATGTAAAATATTTGAAGAGATATATGGTGTTGAAATCAATAGAGACTTAGTTATAGCTGCATCAATTCTACATGATATATATAAATATTATCAATATGATAGAGATGCTCTCAATGGCGGCTATAAACCTAGAGACGACTGGTATCTAAGCCACGACTATGCAATTGTTGCTGAAGTGGCTAAGAGAGGAGGAGGAGACAATATAATTAGAGTGCTTTCAGAAGTTCATGGAATAGCACCAATAACGACATTTGAGGGTTTGGTTGTACACCTAGCTGATTCAATAGATGCAAAATTTGGTGAATATATACAAAATGAAGTTATTTCAGAGATAAAGAATTTAGAAGTTGAGAGCAAGGGCTGTAAACCTATAGAGCTATTCGATATAGCTATAAAGAAGTTTGGTATACATAAAGTATTCCGATACGCTAAAGATAATGCTAAACTCTATGAACTATTTAATGAATTATGCAATGAAGTAGCATCCAAAGGGAAATAAATAAATCTATTGACATAGAAACACCTTATAATAGCTATAGACAAAACCATAAAGAATTTCATACATATAAACCTCATTTAATATCAAAGCCTGTCTTCTAATAAATGAGAAGATCTGCTTAGAAATATACTCTAGATAAATAGCAATCGACATTAATGTTAAAACCGGTTTGAAAAATTGAAGCTTTTTATTTGCTTTAAGCAACAAAGCTTCCTCTACTGTCATCTTAGCAAAATATTTAAGTTAGAAATTTTATAGAGGTTATATTAGGTGTAGAACTTGGAGAAGGTTAAAAAGTTGTATGAGCTACCTCCACTTCCATACAGCTATGAAGCTCTAGAGCCATATATCTCAAAGGAGCAGCTTAGAATACACTATGAAATTCATCATAAAGCCTATGTTGATGGTGCTAACAGAGTTATTCAGATGATGGATAGCTCAAGAAAAGAGGGTAAGCCATTTGATGTGAAGGCAGCTTTAAAGCTACTGTCATTTAATATTGGTGGACATGTTCTACACACATTATTCTGGTACAATATGGCTCCTCCAAATAGAGGTGGAGGTACACCAGGTGGGAAAATAGGAGATAAAATTATTGAAGATTTCGGTGGTTTTGAGAGGTTTAAAAATGAGTTGACAGAAGCAGCATTAACTGTTGAAGGATCAGGATGGGCAGCATTAACATATTGTAATGTAACTGATAGACTGTTGATAATGCAGATTGAGAAACACAACACAAATATCTATCCGACTCTACCAATCATACTTGTTGTTGATGTATTTGAACATGCATATTACATAGACTATAAAAATGATAGAAGAAAGTATCTAGAGAATTGGTGGAATATAGTTAACTGGGATGAGGTTGAAAAGAGATTTTCTAAACTAATCTAAAATATTTTTAACATATACCAACTCACTCTATCTTTTAAATTTCACAGTAGATGATTATTCATAGCTATTCAGATCCAATACTCTGTTTCTCAATAGCTTTTATACCACAGCAATTCTAGTTGTAATCGCTATAACTAAGGTGGAGGGATTCATAGGGTTTTAGCTAAGATATACTCTAAATAAAGGTTTAAATATTTGGGTTATAGACTATGGTTTTGGTGGTTAAATGGATAGCATTATTAGATATATCTTTATTTTTGTTTTATCGTTGATACCTACTATTGAGGTTAGAGGCTCTATACCGATGGTTTTTATTCTTTTTAGAAATAACTATGAAGTATCTATAGCATTGGTAGTAGCTATTGTAAGTAATCTTATTATTGCCCCTATGCTGTTTTTGGTTTTGAACTGGTTTAATGGCATGATAATGACTTCTAAGAGATTTCCTAGCTTGTTAAAGAATATCTATTTAAGTGCTATTAGATATGCACGCTCTAAGGGATCTAAAATTAATCGATATAGCTTAGTTGGGCTTTTGTTGTTTGTTGCCATTCCTCTTCCAGGTACTGGTGCATGGACAGGTTCTATAGTGGCTTATGTTTTTGGGTTTGATAGGAAGAAATCTATTATAGCTATTGAGCTAGGCGTTATAGTGGCATCGCTTATTGTTCTATTTGTTACAGTTCTTGGGATTGAGATACTTAAAAGAATATTTATGCTGTGATCTCTACATGGCTTTTTCCGTTGTTAGCTTCTCTATGGTTTCTATATAGCTTTTAATTTTATCTGGAATACCCTTTATATCTATGCTTATAAAGCCTCTTACCAATATACCTATAGCCTCGTCTCTTGTAAAGCCTTTGCTCATAAGATAATGTATCTCATCTTCTGCGATCTTTCCTATAGAGGCTTCATGTGTAAGAATAGCATTGGAGGATTCTGCATGGAGTTCAGGTATAGTTATTATTAAAGATTTGTCGGAGAGCATAAGCCCTCTACAGTCTATATGACCTCTTCCACCTCTACCAACTATCGAAGCCCTCATAACTACCTTCGAATCATCCCTTGCTATAGTTCTTGATACAATCTCTACACCGCTTTCATCACCTTCAAGAAAAGCAGCGCTACCTATATCGATATCAGATCCACCTACACCAAGAACTATAGATGCTAGATATGCATGTGCATTTGAGGCGAGATATACCTTGGGATACGATTGCAATGTCTTTGCATTGCTTAAATTGGCATAGTATGATATATATTCACCATTTTCAGAGACATCTACAACTGTTCTAGGTCTAACATGTGCAACTCTATTCCATGAGTGAACCATAACAAATCTAAGCTTTGCATTTCTACCAACATAAAACTCAGATAAACCTATATGTAAACCTATAGCTTCTGGAGCTATTGTACAACCTGTATATACTGTAGCTTCAGCACCATCCTCAACGATAACAACATTATGAGGTGCCTGAAGCCCTCTAGAGCTTATAAATAGACAAGCCATTATAGGGTCTTCAACCTTTGTATTCTTCTTAACCCTTATAAAATATCCTCCCATGCCCTTAAGAGCAGCTATAGCTACATATTTATCTGTTGAAGGTTTTATCAACCTCCATACATATTCCTTTGCCTCATCAGGATTATTCTCAATAAAGTCCTCTAGCCTATATACCTCAACACCTGGAATTCTACTTATATATTTAAAATATGTTTGATCTACCTGTAGATAGAGAGCTTTTGCACCTAGATCTACACCAACCCTTCCAATACTATCAAAATCAATTTTATATCCACCAGCTCCACTAATATATTCATGTAAATCAATATCGACACCATATGGAGAAGGTAAAGATAGACCCTGTTTAGCTTCTTCAGCTATTTTATCTAGCCATTCCTTTGAACCCATAGCTAAACACCTCATCTAATAATGACTCATCTCCACACAGCTTTATAGACCCCGACATCATGATACATACATGTGTAGGGCGAATATATTTTGCTATAGCTGCTGAATGTGTAATTATAACTATAGATCTATATGTAGATGAATTAACAAGTTTTCTAATAGCTTTAGCTATAAGAGCTATAGAATCTACATCGACACCACTATCAGGTTCATCAATAAATGCAAGCTTTGGTTTTTGAGCCATTATTGTTGCTATCTCTATTCTCTTCAGCTCTCCACCTGAAAAACCCTTACCAAATTCTCTATTAAGCAAATAGCTTATCTCGATATCATCAGCAATTTCATTAGCACTACACCCAGTTTTTCTACATATACTATTTAGGAGATCCCTTACCCTAACACCTGTAAGCTTTGGAGGAATCTGATGAGCTATAGCCAACCCTTTAGAAACTCTATACTCCATAGATTTAAATGTGATGTCTTCACCATCAAATAGTATCCTACCTGAAACAATGTTGTAATTTGGATATCCTATCAATGTTCTTAAAAGAGATGTTTTACCAGCTCCGTTGGGACCAAGAAGAAACAGTATATTTTCTTTGTCTATAGAGAAGCTAACATCCTTTAACACAATCCTATTACCTATACTTACCGATAACCTATCAACACACATTATATTGCCACAGCTATCTATACCCATCTATACAA
>Ga0185307_1000371_pt1 | contig 28995 bp, 34 predicted proteins | sample LHCtaG_FD_128010 | JGI IMG/M metagenome (GOLD analysis project Ga0185307, IMG submission 128010) | Hot spring microbial communities from Little Hot Creek, USA to study Microbial Dark Matter (Phase II) - LHC4sed_matched (SPADES... | ecosystem: Environmental > Aquatic > Thermal springs > Hot... | reverse complement strand
GGCATCGTCGCCCTAAAGAACACGGGAGCAGTTGTAGTCCAGCATCCGATAAGTAATCTTAGGGTTGTTGCCAAAAAACTGGTGGATTTAAAAGTTAGCGGCTACACGCCTCTGGCGGCTGGAATGTTGAAGGCTTGGGAGGTCTTAAAAGAGGAGAGGAGGCGAAACCCGTCCATGATACCCATCATGGTTCTAATAACCGACGGAAGCGCCAATGTCCCCCTGCGGCGAAGCCTCGAAACAGGAGAAGTTAGAGAAATCGAGGAAATCCGCATAATCCTCCGAGAATACGAGGAGCTGGCTATCAGAGACGTTATATCCGTTTCAAAACTAGTCAGACGGGAGGGCATCCACACCATTGTCATAAACACCAATCCACACCTCTATGGGCGGGAAACCTACGGATTCTTGGTGACGAAAGCCATAGCCAACATCACCCATGGAAGCCACCATGAAATCGGCAAGCTTACAACGCCGAAAGACATGGTCAGGGACTTGGTTGGCCGGATAAGGGAAGACCAGCGTAAAATAGTTCATGGACAAGGCGCAATCAGACTGGCGGCTTAACCTTTTTCCTTCTATCCACACCCATCTTCATCCACTTTTCAAACTCCTTTGAGGGAGGCTCCTCCGCGAAAAGCCTTCTTCTAGCCGCTTCTAGGAAACTGTTTTTTAAGCCTAAAAACTCGGCGGCTGTGGAAACTTTGTGGCCCGTTTTTTCGGCTTTTTCGAAAATTTTTGATGCTTTCTCCCGCCAGTTTTCATCTCTCAAAAGGTGGTGCTCTAAGATGATGTGCGGGACCGTTTCCACGAGTTTTTCAAGATTTGCCATGCCGGATGAAAATTCTTCCTCGTTTACCCTGAACCCGGCTAGGTAGGAGGGTGGGCCGCCAACCATGACGAGCTGAGGTTTTTCAGCCACGATTTTTTCAAGGGTTTTTATTGATATGGGCCCTTGCACGTCTGGCGCGAAGAGGAAGCGTTCGCCTTGGTACTCTATGGTTGTCATTAAAACCCATCCTAGGGCGGAGTCTTCTTGGCCGTGGGGGACAGGTTCCGAAAACCTTATTGTGGTTTTTCCGAAGGTGAAGGTTCTGCCATCCGCCACCTCAAGCTTTTTGGCGTATCTCCCGCCAGTCTTCTGGAAAACCCAGCCTCGGCGCCTCTGGCTAAAGTTAATCCATTCCTTAGGGTTTTTCATCAAAACAACCTTGCCTAGATAAACTTGTCTGGCAGTTTCTTCTTCAGCTGTCCAGTTGCACAGCCAGTCTTCATAGGAGGGTGTGTGGTGGTCAAAATGGTAGTGGCTTAGGGTCACCACGTCCGCCACGTCTGCAGCCTCAGCTATTCTTTTCCGGGCCCTTTTTATCGCTCTAAACTCTAATGGGTGGGGTGGCAGGCCGAAACGGTTTGGGCAAAGTGAAACCCCAGCGTCTAGGAGAACCCTTAGGTCTGGTGTTTCGACAAAAGTGCACATGGACCTAACGCCCATACTTTCAGCGGCAAGCGGCATAACCCTCAAATGCTTAAACATGGCGGTTCATGCCCTAAAGGGTCAACTATAGGTTTTTATCTAGGTCCAATACTTATTTTGTATGGCGGGCGATGACGACTCTGGCCCCTCTGAATTGTGATTGGGATCTTGAGTGCGCGAGTCCGCCCTTTACAGTTTTGGAGGACTTCTCTTTGGTTGTGCGAAAGTTTTAAATGGTTTGTTCTTGTTTCCATGCACATAACTCTTATGGAAGGTTTATGTTGTGGTATTGTCCAATTCAGCTTTGGCCAAGTATTCTCCGAGGAAATGGCTGTTCCAGTTTTGAAGCCTGCTAAGTTTGTTTTTGATAATTTGACGATAACCCCGAGCCGTGTGGAGGTGAACAGGCCTGTTACGGTTAAGGTTGATGTGGCAAATATGGGCGGGAAGGAGGGAGCACGCCTCATAAGCCTCGTGATCAACGCTGTGGTGGAGGAGAACCGCACCATCTCGCTTGGCGGGGCGCTCCACCACTGACCTTCACGGGTGCGGGGTTCTGAACAGCTCCCTTTCACGTGGACAGCGTCGCCTCGATTATACTCGTCGATGGTTACACCACTTTCATCACAAGACTTTATGCTTAGAAAACTTTCTCGTTAGTAAGCGCGGCTGTTAATGGCTTCCCAGAAAAGTCAAGTGGGTACGCGGCTAACGTTAAACTTAACAATATCATTATAAACGCGAAGATTTTCCTCACATACATCCCTCAACCAAGATGGCTGAAATTGGCTGAGCTACATTATCCAGCCTCAATGTTGACCGTAATGTCTGCGTGCCAATGTCCACGTTGGAAGGCATCCCAAATAGAGGTGGGGAACCTTTACCAAAGGTCTGCCAACATTCCAACCCTGCTGAAGCTTGGATTACCAATCTTACTCAACTTCGAAACTAGTGGCGGACGTGAATGCTACTCACTCCTTATATAGCAGCCCGATGGTGTTCGAGGCGCCTCTACTGTAAGTTCTTGGTCTTCTGAAAAGGTCTGCTGAAAGGCGAATATTCCAGTCGCCGGGCGTCTGAATGTAAAGCGTATGTCTCATCCATAGAGTTTTTGCCGCCCTACTCTGGTCGTTCCCATAGTTCCATCATACTCTTTTTTAGTTCTCTGCGTTTTCTGTGGAGAAATCCGTAAACTGTTGAGTGTTGGCTTCCCTCGATTAGCATTTGAATGGCTTCTCGTGCTATTTGGACGTTTTCGATTTTGCCTATGATTCCAACGGTGTGTCCGTAGACGGATACGTGGGTGTCTGTTAACTCCTCTATTATCCGCCTTGTTTTCCCGTCCATTCCGATGATTCTACCCTTAACCCTTCTTATGTCAGATTCAGACCTTCCAAAAATGGCTCTCAAGTCTATTATGTCTAGGACGGCTTCCCCGTCTTCTATGAGCTTAAAGGCATGCTCAGGGGAGAATCCTCTTCCAATGGCAGTTATAACGTCCTTGGCCCTCAAAAGCATTGAGGGGTCTTTAGCGTCTTCCGAAAGTATTATGGTCACACCACCAGTGTCGCTTTCCACTTGAAGCTTTACCGACAACATTTTTTCAATAGCCCTCTTTGTTTCGCCTCCGGGACCTATTAAGACGCCGATTCGTTCTTTGGGGATTCGCACAAACATGCTAGGCTGAGCCATGCCCAGTAACCCTCCGGTAAACCTCCTCTGCCGGCAAGACCTCCACGCCTAGGCGGCTGAAGTAACGGTTGAGGTTGGCTATATCCCTATTCAAGAGGAATTCCGCCAGTGGGTGGGAGAGTGGGACAGCCTGCGACATGTCGAAAAGCACTGGCAACCCCTTCCAAACCATCACGTTGTACTCACTTAGGTCTCCATGGACAAGCTCAGCCTTCTGGTAAAGTCTCTCAAGGTAGGCTACTAGGATTTTGTAAATTCTCTCCGGGTTTGAGGGAGGCTGCTCTTTGAGAGACGGAGCGCAAACCCCATTTTTGCCGATAAACTCCATGACAAGCACGTTGTTTCTAACAGCTAAGGGCCTAGGCACCCTCACACCCGCTGCAAGCGCCTGCTCAAGGTTCTTAAACTCCTTTTGAGCCCATGCAAAAATCAGTGAGCGGGTGTCCCGTTTCACATTTTTAAACCTATGGTCGCCCTCGATGTACTTTAGCATCCCTTTACGAAACTCCGCTGAAACAGTCAGGTAGATTTTTATTGCAAGCTCGTTTCCCTCTTTATCCCTTCCCCAGTAAACCCGGGCTTCTTTCCCAGCCTTAACAACACCGTAAATGCGGTCTATCACACCGCTGTTCATGAAATCATATATAACCATGAGGGTTGAACGGTCAAAAACCTCCTCTAAAACCTCGTATTCCTCGCTCCGCTTCTCCTTCATCAACTGTTCAGCTTCGTACTCCTTCTCCTCTTCGTGAAGCTTTTTCTCAACCTTTTCACGAAAAGCCAAAATCTTTCCTCGCAAACAAGCCTAAATGGTTAGGTAGCCGTTTTTACGTAGCCACTCCGCTTGGGCATGGGTGTAACGCCAAATAACGTCGCCACGCTTGTCAGACTGGACTTCCCAGGGCGAAACGAGGACAACGTCACCCTCCCTTATCCAAACCCGTCTTTTCATTTTACCCCTTATTCTGCATAAACGTTCATGCCCATCTTGGCATCTAACCAGGACGCGGTCAAAACCGAGAAGCTTTACGGCTACGCCTAAAACATCATTTGGTGTTGGAAGCACAAGCTCGCTCAATTCTTCCTCGCTTATAACCTTCTTCTTACCCAAACAGTCACCTCAAACTTTATCTCCTAGTAGAATTGCGGTTCCTCCTTAAAAGCATGTTCATACCCACGGTCTCCAAAAGGTCTTCTAGAAAGATTTTCACCGAAAACTTCGCCTATAACTTGACGATTTGCGCGTGGGGGATTCCTTCAATCTCTAGGATGGCTTCTGGGTGCACATAGCCTTTTTCAATGGCTTTCCGCACGACGTTTTTGCCCACCATGTTAACGATTGTCGAGTTCTCTATCATGGCTACAGCTTCCTCAACATCCACTTCCTTCCCCTTGTAAAATTCCTCGCTCACCCTGAAAACTATCTTTCCCTCGCGAAGCGTTTTCCCGAGAATTTCAACGTCGCAGATGGCCAGCAAAACGTGATTGCCGATTTTCCTAAGCTTCATGTAGCACCTCAACTTTGAGCCTCTCACAACTGTCTGACAGAGGATTTGGCGCCGCAGGCCATGCAAACGAGGAACGACAAACGCTTCTCCCTAACAATCTTGGTGTCCGGCCTTTTGCAAACAGGGCATGTGACGAAGGTTTCCATGTACCTTTGCAGGAGCTTTTCAATGGTTTCCCTTGGAAACTTGCCCTGAAAGATAACCCTCCCCTCTTGTTCAAGGGCCGCTGTGGCCAACTCTCCCGTCAAAAACTTGAGCAAATGTTGGGGGTCACGGTTCAAAACCTCGGCGACCTCATTGATGTTGTGGATTACGGTGCGAGATCCAACTATGACGTGTTGAAGCTTTGGAAGCTCCAGCCTCTCCCTTTTCGAAACAGTTTCAGGAAGTTGGGAACGCGCCCTCTTAAGCAAAGCTTCATAGTCATACTTCATCGGCATTTGCTCCAAAAGAACATAAAGGAATCATTGTATTTAAAAGTTAATATGTAAATGCGAGAATTATGGCATAGCCTTCGAAGGATGGCGGCTTTGAGCGAGGATAAGCCGATTTTTACGCCTCATGATTTCATCCACTACGTAGCGAAAGTCAGGAACGTTTCTGTGGACGCCATAAAAGTTCCTGAGCGCCTCGTTTTCACATATCAGAGAAGGACATATGAACATGCTAAAAACGTAATTAGAGGAAAACCTGTTGAATGGTGGATTTACAGGGAAAGCCAGCCTTTCTGTGTTGGAAAATTAAACAATGTGGAAGTAGGCCTTGGACTCTTTTGGATCGGAGCGCCAGCGGTGGTCATGACATTAGAGGAGGTTATTGCTTGCGGTGCGAAGAAAATTATTGAAGTTGGGGTTTCAGGCGGGCTGCAATCTTTCCTTAAACCTGGAGACATGATTGTCGCAACAGAAGCCATCCGTGATGAAGGAACATCCTACCACTATTTTCCTCCGGAGGTTAAGGTTGAATCCTCAAAAAGGCTGAGGGAGAACCTCATAAAACGTCTTTCCGAGCTTAACATCGAGTATCATGTAGGCCCTGTTTGGTCAACAGATGGTGTTTACATGGAAACAATAGGGAAATTCCGCCGTTTTAAGGAAAGTGGTGTTCTGGCGGTTAACATGGAAACCTCTGCGGTTTTCGCTTTAGCGAAATATCGAAATGTTGAAGTTGCTTCGCTGCAAGTAATTTCTGATATCCTATCGGAAACCGGTTGGCTGCAAGCGTTTGAACAGCAAATAGTTAGGGAAAACTCTAAGAAAGCCATCGAGGTCGCTTTGGAGACCATATCAAAAACCTGAAAATTCACAAAAGAATGCAAAGCTTAAAGAGGCTACATTCTTTAGTGTGTATATTCTCCCCAAGGTGAAAACTTTGAACAAGCGTGTCCACCCATATATTCCCAATTCTCAGCCAGAAATTAAAAGAGAAATGATGCGAGAAATAGGCATAAAAGGCATAGAGGAGCTTTATGCAGATATACCGCAAAAATACATTTTGAAAGGGCCGCTGAACCTGCCCGAAGGCTTGTCGGAGTTTGAGGTTAAAAGGCATGTGGAGGCTTTATTGTCTAAAAACAAGTCGTGTGATGATATGCCTGTTTTCCTAGGGGCTGGATGTTGGCCCCACTATGTACCAGCTGTTGTTAGGGAGATTGTGCGGCGAAGCGAGTTTCTAACCTCTTATACGCCTTATCAGGCTGAGGTTTCGCAGGGCATGCTTCAAGCCCTATTCGAGTATCAGAGCATGATATGTGAGTTGACGGCTATGGACGTGGCCAACTGCTCCATGTATGACTGGGCTTCAGCCCTTGGAGAGGCAGCCCGCATGGCGTCCCGCATAACAAAACGAAGTGAGATCCTGATCCCAAAAATAATCCATCCGGAGAGGAAGGCGACGCTGGAGGTCTACGCTGAACCTGCTGGCATAAGCGTTAAAGAAGTTGAATACGACCGTGAAACCGGGCTGCTAAACTTAGAAGATTTAGAGGGCAAAATTTCGGGCGAAACGGCCGCTGTATACATTGAAAACCCCTCCTACTTGGGCTTGATTGAAACGCAGGTTGATGAAATAGGCCAAACAGCCCACTCCCACGGCGCCCTCTTCATAGTCGGCGTAGACCCAATATCCCTCGGCGTTTTGAAGCCTCCCGGCGAATATAACGCCGACATTGTTGTCGGAGAAGGGCAGCCCCTCGGAAACCCTATGAACTATGGTGGGCCCCTTTTGGGCATTTTCGCGTGTCGGGATGATCCGAACTTGGTTAGGCAGATGCCAGGCCGCGTGATAGGCTTAACAACAACGATAGACGGCGAAAAACAAGGTTTCTGCATGGCTTTGCAAACCCGTGAACAACACATTAGACGGGAGAAGGCTACATCCAACATATGCTCTAATGAGGCTTTATGCGCTTTGGCGGCAGCCGTCTACCTGGCTTTACTGGGCCCCATCGGCTTAAGGGAGCTTAGCGAAACAATCATGTATAAGGCGAATTATGCCATGCGTCTGCTCTCCAAAATTGAGGGCTTGAAGGTGCCCCTTTTCAAAGCCGCCCACTTCAAGGAGTTCACCGTGAACTTTGACGGCGCCGGCTTAAAGGTTGAAGAGGTTCACGAAGTCCTTTTAGGTAGGGGGATTCACGGAGGGAAAAACGTTTCATGGGAGTTTCCGGAGCTTGGGGAAACAGCCCTCTATTGTGTGACGGAAATTCACTCTGAGTCGGAGATTAGGCTTCTAGCCGATGCATTGGGCGAAATTGTTTCTTCGGCGAGGAGGCGGTGAAAATGTTTAGGCAAGCCTCTTGGAACGAGCCTTTAATATTCAACCTTGGGAGAGCTGGTAGGCGGGGTTTTATTCCACCGAAAGTCGAGAAAACGGTCAAAGAGGCTGTGGGCGACTTAGAAGGGCTTATTCCGGAAAAAATGAGGCGGAAAAGTCCGCCAAGGCTCCCGGAGCTTTCGGAGCCAGAGGTTGTGAGGCATTTTTTGAGGCTTTCCGAGATGAATTATGGCGTTGACTCTGGGCTTTACCCCCTTGGAAGCTGCACGATGAAGTATAACCCTAAAATCAACGAGGAACTGGCGGCCTCCCAGAAGCTCGGCATGCTTCATCCATATCAAGACGAGCGCACAGTGCAAGGAATTCTCGAAATCCTATATAGGCTTGAACGCTGGCTTGCAGAGATAACAGGCATGGCTGAGGTTTGTCTACAGCCAGCAGCCGGCGCCCACGGCGAGTTTCTAGGAGCCCTTCTGATAAGGGCGTACCACAAACATGGGGGTGAGTTAAGCCAGAGGACAGACATCCTTATTCCAGACTCAGCTCACGGAACAAACCCCGCAAGCGCAGCCATGGCCGGCTTCAACGTTGTCGTCATCCCCTCGGACAAAGACGGATGCGTTGACGTGGAGGCCTTAAAGGCTACCGTTTCCAAGAAGACAGCCGGCCTCATGTTAACAAACCCAAACACCCTTGGAATTTTCGAAAAAAACATTGAGGAAATCGCCAAGATAGTCCACGAAGCCGGCGGCCTTCTATACTATGACGGGGCAAACCTCAATCCCATTCTATGCAAGGTTAGGCCGGGTGACATGGGCTTCGACATAGTTCACATAAACATCCACAAAACTTTTGGCACCCCCCATGGTGGCGGGGGACCCGGGGCTGGTCCTGTGGGCGTTAAAGAGGAGCTTGCCAAGTTTCTACCCGTGCCTAGAATAGTTTTTGACGGGAGACGTTATCGCCTAGACTATGATAGGCCTCACAGTGTTGGGAAAATCCGCTGTTTCTATGGGAACGTGGCCGTCCTGCTGAAGGCTTACGCCTACATCCTAAGCTTAGGCTTCGAAGGGCTCCGCGAGGTCGCCGAAGTTTCGGTTTTAAACGCCAATTACGTTTTGCACAAGCTTAAAGGTGTTGAAGGTTTAGCCCTTCCATACGGCGAAAACACGCCGAGAAAACATGAATGTGTTTTCAGCGCTAAACCTTTGAAGGTTAAAACGGAGGTTTCAGCCTTAGACGTTGCGAAACGCCTACTTGATTACGGTTTGCATGCGCCGACAATCTATTTCCCACTGATCGTCGAGGAGGCTTTAATGATTGAACCTACAGAAACCTTCGAAAAGGAGGAGCTTGACCGTTTCGTGGAGGCTGTTCGCGAAATATGCCGTGAAGCCCAAACAAGTCCAGAAAAGGTTTTGAAGGCCCCGTACAACACAGCGGTTTCCAGAATTGACGAGGTGAAGGCTTCCCACCCGCAGACTATGGCTTTGAGTTGGCGAATGTATCTGAAAAGGCGCGCCGAAGCGAAACCATAACCTTATTATAGGCGAGTTAATGCTAGAAAGGCTGAGAGTGTACGAGTTGAACGAGTTGGAAAGCAGGGTGTTTGAGGCTGTAGGCAAGGTTGTTGACCCTGAAACGGGGATGACCTTCGCTGAAATGAAGATGATTAAAAGCGTTAGGGAAGAAGAGCCCGGCGTTGTGAAAATCGAATTTGTTCCGTCAAGCCCCTTTTGTCCCATAGCCTTCAAACTCGCCATGGACATCAAGCGGGAGGCCTTGAAAGTTTCAGGCGTGAAGAAGGCGCTGGTTTACTGTCGTGGGCACATGATGGAGCAGCAGATTAACGAGGCAACGAATCGGGAGTAATCCCTCCTTGAGGGTTAAGGGCGAGCATGAAATATACTGTTGTGGCGCCAGAGTGCGCATTTCCGAGAAGGGCGTTGAAGTTTTAACCGAACCCTTAGTGGAGTACTGTCCGCTCCACGAAGCGTTGTATGGCATCGGGCGGATAGACGCCGAGGCAGTCCGCAAGAGTGTTGAAATGAAGATCACCGGCTTTGGCTTTTGCTGTGCAAACCGGCTTTTTGACGCTGAACCGGTTGTGGCGTACGGCGCCTCAGAGATGATGCGAGTTTGGCTTGAAAGGGGGCTCATTGACTGTGCGGTCGTCGTCTGTGAGGGCGCTGGAACGGTTTTGGCTTTCAAGGGTAGCCTTGTGCAAGCCGTTGGCGCCCGCCTAACGGGCATAATTAAGACTTCGCCTATACCGGAAATAATCATGCGAATTAAAAGTGAGGGTGGGATTGTTTTAGACGAGGAGAAGGCGACCATTGACCAAGTTGCCGGTGTGAAGAAGGCGTGGAGTTTAGGCTTTAAACGTGTTGCCGTGAGCGTTGCGGGCTTCCAGTCGAAAGCCATAAGCGAAATCAGAAGCCTAGAGGTGGGTGAAAAGGCTGACGTCCTAATTTTCTCAGTCTGCAACACGTGTGTTGGCGAAAGGGACGTGGAGCACATAGCCAAAGCCGACGTTGTCTGTGCAAGCGCTTCGAAAATCCTTCGAAACAGAATAGGCGAGAAAGCTCTGGTGCAGTTGGGCGTGGCAATCCCTGTTTTCGCCCTAACAGAAGAAGGCAAAAGGCTTGTTTTAGCCTACCTTGAAACGTTCAAAGATAAACTTGTCATCTTCAGAACTGCGGAACTTCCATACGGGGGTGAGGGCAGAAGTCCAAAACTCAAGACGAATAGAGGGTTTAACCAAAAGCCTTAAGTGGATAAGCGGCGTATTTTCTGGCAAACAGTATAGGTGTTGAACTAGATTTGGCGATTGAAAGTTTTTCTAGAAGCCGAAGACCGGTAGACATGAAAATAGGCGAGTTAACCCCCACGTCTAGGGCTGTGAACGTAAAAGCAATAGTTGTTTCCAAAAGCGAAGTCAGAAACGTGGCTTCCGGCAGAGACGGTATGCCCACACGGTCTGCGACGCATTAGTAGGCGACGAAACTGGATGTATATACCTGACGCTGTGGGACGACAACATAGCCAAAGTCAACGAAGGCGAAACCTTATGCATAGGAAACGGCTACGTGTCCCTGTTCAAAGGAAACATGCGTCTGAACGTTGGAAGATACGGCACGCTGGAAACAGCGAAAGAGCCTTTAACATGCGAGGTAAACACCCAAAATAACTTGTCCTCAAAAATTTACGAACAGAGACGCCCCTTCCGTGGCAAAGGCGGAAGAGAATTCGGTGGACGCGAGGGGAGGGGGTTTCCGTCAAAGAAGATACTAATGGTTCAACCGTTCCCTCGCCTCATTAAGATACTCGAAAAAATCAAGTTTTTTCTCCACATACGTTAAACCCAACTTGCGGTATAACGCCCTTATTATAGCTTTTCTATAACTTTGACCCTGAACTAAATATTTTCCTTAAACACTCAAAGAAGACCTCTATGTTGGATGGTATATCACAGCTGTTGATGGCGTAAAGTGTTTTAGGCGAAAATAAACGATTTCCCTGCCGCTTTCCCCGAGAATAAGCAAGCCCTCGTCAACAGCCTCCCTTAAAGTTTTTTCGAAGGCTGTTTTCTCCTCCCATGTTATCAACCTCAAAACTCTTTTGTGTGTAAGTAGAAAGCCAACGCAAAGAACAAGTAGCCTAAATGGTAGAGGAACTCTAGCGGATGCCCGCAGTAGTAATGTCATACGCTGTTATGTAGCTGAAAGAGACGTCGGCACAGACGTCTAAAACTATGGCTACATTGACGAAGAACAAGGTTTCCCAAGTTTCCCCTTCAAAAACATGATGAGTCCGAGATGCGCTACAGAAAACAGCAGAAGGCGGAAACGGGGTAGGCAAAGTCTAAGAAAAGAGTCAACAAATCCTCTTCAGCCCTTAAAACTGGGGCAAGCATTACGCTGCAACGATCACCGTTATAATAACGGTTACTGTTATGGACGCGCTAAAACCTTCTTTATCAAAACTCCGCCGAAAATCTTGACATGTAAGCATAAGCTGCAAGCATCGCTATACTGCTGAAAGCCAAAAACATCCACAACCGAGGGTAGGGGCTTCAATCTTAAAACTAGCGTGTAGCCAGCCCAACAGCTTCTCCCGGAAACCAGAGAAACAAAGCTGCCGTGAGGTAGGGCCAAACCCTTAAAAAAGGGCTTTTAGATTCACGCCAATACCTCTCCATCGATAAGCCAGACACGACGACCGTACCGGAGATTAGGGTGGGAAAGCGTTAGAGGAAAAGTACATGAAGTCTGGTAGTAGCCTGGAAAACGTAGATCAGTGTCAAGCCAACGATCAGCGTTAGGCTTGCCACATAGACTTTTGTCATACCCGCCTCCGCCCCGGAATTTGATAGTTTCCAAAAGTCTCTGCAAGTCGTCGAACACTCTGCTTCGCGTTTTAACCTTTGTAAAAGCACTTTTAATATGCGTTGTGAACTTTGGATATGAATTGTCAGATTTTTCGTTCCAACTTCGAGTCTAAGCAGAGCTTATAGTCAGTTCACCGCAACCCTTAAAGCTATAATACACGAGACAACAAATCTCCAACCCGAGGTTAAAATGGAGGAGTAAAAGTTATGTGCTTAACTGGGAAAGAGGAGAGGAAGCCGACAGTTGAAGAACTTCTCGCAAAAGCCAAAAAGCCATCCATGTTAGCCCCACCCATGCACAAGTTTTATGAAGGAAAAGTTCAAGTCATGCCGAAATGCGCTATAAGAAGCTACGAAGACTTCGCCATATGGTACACGCCTGGAGTCGCCGCGCCATGCCGGGAGATCCAGGCAAACCCAGAAAAAGTTTTCGAGTTAACAAATCGTTGGAACTATGTGGCTGTTGTGTCAGACGGCACCCGTGTTCTAGGCTTAGGGGACATAGGTCCCGAAGCCGCCATGCCCGTTATGGAGGGTAAAGCCCTCCTATTCAAGTATTTGGGTGGAGTTGACGCTTTCCCAATATGCCTGAAAACTAAAGACCCCGATGAAATCGTTAGGGCATGCGAGCTTTTAGAGCCTTCCTTCGGCGGCATAAACCTCGAAGACATCGAGAAACCGAAGTGCTTCTATGTTCTGGAGGAAGCCCGGAAAAGGCTTCAGATTCCAGTCTGGCACGACGACCAACAGGGAACAGCCACTGTCATATTGGCGGGCTTGATAAACGCCTTCAAAATAGTGGGTAAAAATCCAAAAGAAAGCCTAATAACCTTGGTGGGCGCCGGAGCCGCCAACATTAGAACAGCCTACGTCCTAATAAGGTGGGGTGTTAAGCCCGGAAACATCATAATGGTTGACACTAAAGGCATAATCCACGCTGGGAGGGAAGATCTCTCAAGGGAGGCAGACCCGTGGAAATATGAGCTGGCCCAGATGACAAACACTGAAGGCAGAACAGGCGACATTTCAAAAGCCTTTAAGGGCGTGGACGCTGTTGTAGCAGCTTCAAAGCCCGGACCCGGCACGATAAGGAAGGAGTGGGTTGCATCCATGGCGGACGACGCTATAGTCTTCGCTTGTGCAAACCCAATCCCAGAAATCTGGCCTTGGGAAGCCAAAGAGGCAGGAGCCCGCATAGTAGCCACCGGGAGAAGCGACTTCCCAAACCAGGTTAACAACAGCCTAGGCTTCCCGGCAATATTCCGCGGCGTGTTGGACGTGAGGGCGAAAACAGTCACAGATGATATGTGCATTGCAGCCGCTGAGGAGCTGGCAAAATTCGCCGAGGAAAGGGGTATACACGAGGACGACATTCTGCCTAGAATGGAGGAGTGGGAAGTTTTCCCGAGGGAAGCAGTGGCGTGCGCCCTCAAATCCATAGAACAAGGCGTTGCCAGAATAAAACTGAGCAGACAGGAACTCTACGAGAGGGCTGTCGCAATAATCAGAAACGCAAGGGAAAGCCTAGAAGCCCTCATGAAAGCTGGACTAATAAGACAGCCGCCGCCTGAGGAGGAGCTCCTCAAAAGCCATTAAACGTGAAAACGAACAGTCCAGGATCTTTTGCAAAAAATATTTAAGCAAACTCGGCGAAATCTAGGAGGCTAGGGAGAAAGCGAGATGCGGACAGACTATGCCCTATACACGGTTGCAATAATATTCTTCATAATAACCGGAATAGTATGCCTCTACCAAGTGGAATACAGAGAACTATGGATGGTTGCAACGGCAGTTTTGGGACTCTTCTTCGCAGGAGTCGGATATACTCAAAGACCAAAAACAACAAAAAGGGTGACAGTTGAAGCAACTCAACCCGCGACTCCAGCTACTGAAGTGGCAACAGCCACAACAACCACGGTTCAAGAGGAGAAGCCTTCCCGAGAAGGGGCTGAAGCAAAAACGTTGAAGCTTACGGATGTTAAGGGCATCGGCACAAAGCGGGCTGAGCAGCTTAAAGCCATAGGTATCACAGAGATTGAAGATTTAGCCAAAGCCTCCGCGGAAGACTTAGCCTCAAAATTGAAGGTTTCCCCAAAAACCACTGGGAAATGGATTGAAGAAGCCAAAAAGCTGCTTGAAAAGCATTAGGGGAGGAACTTTTGCTACAGTCTCAAAATCTTCACTATATTTCTCCTTTCCAACCTTTTCAAGGCATCTAAAAACTCGTTTCTCCTTTTCCCCGTCACGTTGAAACTTCTGAGCATCTCATTCAAAGAAACCTCAGACCTGCCAAACCCAACGGTTTTTCTGCGGAGGAGATGCTCAACGATTAAGCGTTCAAGTTTCCCACACCGCCAAGTGGTGTTCCTTAGAAGGACTATTATGGCTTGTCCAAACTTATGTCTTTCACCCTTTTTCAAGGAGACCACAATAACATTCTATGCCTTGAAGCCTTTTAGAGTTTACGTTCAGAAACCCCTCGAAGCGGCCTAGTCTTTTCGGAAGCTTGAAATATAATTAGAATTAAACCACAAGCCAGGTGATCGGAGTGGCTGAGGGAAGCATTGGAAGAATCTTCTTCCATAGAATAAGAGGAGGCGAAGACCTCACCGAAGCTATTAAAGAAAAGGTTGAGAAAAGCGGGGTTAAAGCCGGTTTACTGTTCGTTATAGGCAGCTTAGAAGAAGCAACGTTGGGGTACTATAGGGCTGGCGAATATAAGACTGTTCATGTCACAGGGCCTTTGGAGATAGTTTCATGCATGGGTAACATAGCCGTCGATGAGGAGGGCAAAACCGTTATCCATGTGCACTTAGTGGTTTCCAACGAGAAGGGCGAAGCCTTCGGTGGCCACTTGATGCCAGGCTCAACCGTGGGCGCCACGGCGGAACTAGCCGTGGTTGAGGCTTTGAATGTGAACTTGAAAAGGGTTTTCGACAGGGCAACAAAGCTTAAGCTTCTTAACCTATAGCAAGGCTTTCTCAAAAAGGATTCCATGGGCTTCTCCATAATAATATTCCAGAACTCCAATCTTCCTATAACCCAGTTTTCGATAAAGGTTTAAGGCAGCCACGTTGTTCTCCCTGACTTCAAGGCGGCAAATCTTCACCCCCCTATCCTTGAATATTTTCTCCATCTCCTGCAGAAGTTTAAACCCAACTCCCCTTCGACGGTGGCTTGGCGAAACGTCTATGGTTAAGATATGTCCAACAATGTTCCCATTCTCCACGGACACCGCGCCTATGATGAACCCTATTATGTTCCCGTCTTCCTTCGCAACAAGGCTTATGGAGTTGCTGTTTTGGAGAAGTTGGGCTATCTGCTGTTTTGTGAAAGCCTCCTTTTTGAAGCATTCCATCTCGATTTCATAAAGCCTCTCTAAATGCTTAATCGACGCGTCTTCTATGGTTAGTGGCATAATCCCCAACTTCTGTAAATTTCAAGGCTGGATTTAGCTTTATCCTCTCAAAAACTTAGCGAAGCCTTTACAGCTTTAACCTCAACCCACTGTTGAACAGCGAAGCCTACAAAAAACCGCAGCCAAACTGTTAAAAGCCTTGTCAAAATAGTCACGGTTGCACTTACATTGAAGGGGATTCCTAAAACCGCGTACAATGTTGTCATGGTTATTTCTGGCAACCCCACTTCGAAGGGGACGCCTATGGGAATGGATTTTATGGCGGTTGTTATGGCCTGGGTTACGAGGACTATGCTCCAAAGTTGAAAGTTTGCTGGAAACTTTATGGCTAAGAAAACCGTGTACGAGATGACAAGAGAAGAGAGCCATGAAAGGCTGGAGAGGATAATGGATACGGCTACAACCCTTGGAGAACGCCCAAACTCCTTCATGGAACTGTGAAACATATCGGCAGCCTTAACAACTTCCCCCCTAATCCTTTCCAGCCTCCATCTACCACCACTAACCCGCCTAACAATTCCAAAAACGCAGTCAATAACCTTCAAAGTCCACTCCTTTTTAACACACAGAAGCAACAGCAGAACTAGGAAAAGGGTTGTTGCCCCCGCTAAGAAGAGGCTTAAATTGAAAACCAAGCTGTTCAAGTTTGCCTCCGCTAATAGGAGGTCCACACCGGCTATAAGGGTTGCCAAACCGACACCCATGCTTATAAGCCTATGCGCCACGAGGGAAGCCACAACCTTGCCGCTTACGTTGTTACCCTGGTCCCTTATAATCAAGTAAACTCTTGAAATTTCCCCGCTTATGGATTCTGCTGGAACAATCAAGTCCATGAAAGTTCCATACCACATGTAAAGGTAAGCCTTCAAAACTGAAAGCTTCACAGATAGATAAACCAGAAGGGTTCGCCAAGCCATAGCGTAAAAGAAAGTGTCAACGAAAATCAGCATAGCCGCCGCGGAGTAGAGTAGGACGTCGGATGTTTGAACTGTCGCAACGATTTCCGGAACATCCACGTGAAAAAGGTATAGGTAGACGAGGAAGGCGGCTATACCTATCAAGGGCATGGCAACATTCTTCCAAGCGATCTGGGGCCTAACGGAAACCATGCTTCTACATCCACTTTGACCCAGAAATTTTTCAAGCGGGGTTATATGTTTTACCCGTCTCAGAGCTTTCAGAGTTTGTTTCCCGATTTGTTCGAAAAGGCTAAATGTGCCTTCAACATTCTTCATAAAGCTTAAGGCGATGGCCTTGCTAACAAGGGATGAAGCCCTAAACCTTGTCAGGGGGCATGTTTCCAAAAGAAACATCTTCTATCACATGCTTGCCGTAGAAGCCATAATGCGAGCCCTGGCGAGACATTTCGGGGAGGACGAGGAAAAATGGGGTCTGGTTGGATTGGTCCACGACATAGACTACGAGCAAACGGAGACTATGCCGGAAAAGCATGGTTTAGTCGCCGAGCAAATCCTTAGGGAAAAGTTGCCCGAGGAGCTTTTGAGGGCAGTAAAAGTCCACAACTCTAGGTACACTGGCGTTGAGCCGAAAAGCGTCATGGAGAAGGCCTTAATTGCCAGTGACGCCATATCCGGACTGCTTATTGCATGCGCCCTCGTCATGCCCTCTAAGAAGATGGCGGAAGTAAAACTGGAAACCGTAGCCAGAAAGTTCAAAGATAAGGACTTTGCAAGGGGAGCTGATAGAAAAAGAATCCTCCTATGCGAAGAAATCGGGCTTCCAAGGGAAAAATTTTTCGAAATCTCCCTAAATGCCTTAAAGGAGATAGCTTCAGAAATAGGCTTGTAGAACGTTAAAAATCCGGCTTGGCTCTCCCAAGCTTGCGGTTTAGACAAGCCTTTACAAAGCCATAGTATTCTGGGTCGGGTTTTCCAGGGCGACTTTTAAATTCGCCGTGGAACTGGGACGCGAAGAAGAAATAGTGGTTCGGTAGCTCCAAAATCTCCATCCTTCTGCCGTCGGGACTCATCCCGGAGAAAACAAGCCCCGAACTTTCAAGCTTTTCCACATAGCTCATGTTCACCTCGAACCTGTGGCGGTGGCGCTCCGAAATCTCCCCGCTTTTATATAGTTTATGCGCTAAAGTGCCGGGTTTCACGACTACATTATGGGCGCCAAGCCTCATGGTGGCTCCTTTAAGTTCCACATCCCTCTGTTCTGGCATTAAGTCGATAACTGGGTGCGGGGTGTTGGGGTCGATTTCGGTGCTGTTGGCCCCCTTTAAGCCGCAGACGTTGCGGGCGTACTCAACGACAGCCAATTGGAAGCCGAAGCATATTCCAAGGAATGGAACATTATTTTCTCTTGCAAACTTTATGGCGGCGATTTTCCCCTCAGCCCCCCTTGGACCGAAACCGTAGGGGACGAAGATTCCGTCAAACTCTCCCAGCATTTCAATTTTTTCAGGTTTTTTTTCAAAGGTTTCAGCCTCAATGTAGTGTATGTGAACCTTTGTTTTGCACGCTGCCCCAGCGTGGCGCAGCGCCTCGTTCATGCTAACGTAACTGTCCACCAAACCAGCATACTTGCCTACAAGCGCTATCTTAATTTCGTTTTCGGGGTGGAGTATGGAGTCAACAAACCTTTTCCATTCAGCGTAGTCTGGCTTGCGCTCTGGAAGTTTAAGCCTTCTGCAAATGAAGTCGCCCATTCCCTGCTCGTCGAGGATTAGCGGAACCTGATAAATGGTTTCAACATTGTAGGAGCAGAACACCGCCTCTTCCGGTATGGTTCCAAAAAGGGCTATTTTCCTCAAGGCTTCGGCGTCTATCATTCGGGAGCAGCGGGCGACGATGATGTCGGGCTGAATGCCGATGCGTCTAAGCTCGTTTACGCTGTGCTGCAGAGGCTTCGTTTTCATCTCCCTTGTAACGTCTAAAATGGGCACAAGGGCCACATGCACGTATAAAGTGTTTTCGTACCCCTCCTCCAAGCGCATTTGGCGTATTGCCTCAAGGAAGGGTAATCCCTCAATGTCGCCTACTGTTCCGCCAACCTCCGTTAAAACGACGTCGACGCCCGAATTCGCAGCCACATTTCTTATCCGGCTTTTAATCTCGTTTGTCACGTGGGGAACTATTTGGACACATCTTCCAAGGAAGTCTCCCCGACGCTCTTTCTCGATGACGGTTTTGTAGATGATTCCCGTGGTGATGTTGTTCTCCTTCTTCAAGTTTAAATCGAGGAAACGTTCATACCAGCCCAAGTCTAAATCCGTTTCGCCCCCATCCTCGGTCACGTAGACTTCTCCATGCATGTAGGGGTTCATGGTTCCAGCGTCAACGTTCACGTATGGGTCTATTTTTATGGCTGTAACCTTGAAACCCCTGGCCTGAAGCATTTTCCCGATGGAAGCGGTTACAATACCCTTACCCACGGAGCTTAAAACGCCGCCTGTTACGAAAACGTATTTTGTCAAACGCTATCCCCTTCTGTTAAATAACAGAACCTAGAGGATTTCAGCATTTAAGCTTATTCTACCACGTAAAGCTAAATTCGCGGAAAATCCAAAGCTTAAGGTGAAGGGTTTAGCGGATGTGCTTCGTGAGAAAGCCCAGTGTTGTTTACTGGCTTGGTGAAAACTTATACCTTAACATAACCAACCGATGCCCCAATAACTGCTATTTTTGCTTAAGAAACTTTCGGGACGGTGTTGGGGGCTTCAACCTAAAACTTGAAAAGGAACCCTCCGTCGCCGAGGTGGTTACAGAGCTTGGGAACGTTATAAACAGGAGAAACTGGAGGGAAATCGTTTTTTGTGGTTTCGGTGAGCCCATGGAAAGGTTAGACTGCGTTTTGGAAGTCGCCGGTTGGATTAAAAGACATTATGGGAAAATTGTGACTTTAAGGGTTGATACGAACGGGCAGGGTTTTCTGCTTAACAGAGGGCGGGACGTGGTTGGGGCGTTGAAGGTGGCCGGCGTGGACAGGGTTAGCGTAAGCCTAAACGCTCACGACGAGGAAACATATAACCAAGTTTGCAGACCAGTCTTTGTAAACGCATTCGAAAGTGTTTTAGATTTCATAAAAAAGGCTAGGGAACTTTTAGACGTTGAGGTGACGGCCGTCAGAATCCCGGAAGTTGACATTTCCAGAGTTGGGGAAATAGCCAAATGGTTAGGCGTCAAGTTTAGGGTTAGAGAGTACATACAGCCTTTTTGGTGAAAAATTACCCTTCAGCCTGATTTATGATAGAGTTAAGCTGCTCTTTTGTAAGGGGTAGGCTGTGAAGCGTTTTCCCACGAAGCTTAAATTCTTTTAGAAAAGTTTCCCGTACTGGTAAGGGCTTCTCAAATCTCCTAACATATTTGAATTCTAGGGCTTTCCTCCACCCATAGGTTTCGCATTCCCTCTGCTCTTCTTCTGATAGCTCTTCTTTCTCGTAGATGTTTTCTATTACGCCATAGCCTATGAAAGCGTCGCCGAACTCTGTTTTCCTTACAAAAAGTATTGTTTGTCCCTTCTGCCATTTCCTTCGAGCTCCAGTATAGTACATGGCTGAGTCGAAGACCCTTTCAACCCACTCTTTTTTGGCTATTCTTAAAATGTATCCTTCGGTCATAACAATTCCTTTCCGGCCGTATGGCCAATTTTATATGGCCATTTTAATTAATTTTATGGTTGTATGGCTATTTTAATTTCGTTTTTTGATGTTGAAAGGATTTCAAAAGCTTCATTTATTCTTATCAAAGGCATTTTTCGTGTTATGAGGGGTGCTACGTCAATGGTTTTTGAGGCTATTAGGTTTAGGGCTTTCCTAAAGTGTAGGGGTGTGGCATGAAAAGTGCTGAGCACCGTGGTTTCCCCATAATGGAGCTGTTCGGCGTTAACCCTTATCTCGGTTCCGGGTGGGCATCCTCCGAATTCTAGGACTGTTCCGCCTTTCCTAACAAGCCTTAGGGCTTGCTCCCATGTTTGCGGCTTTCCAACGGCCTCAATGACGACGTCAGCACCATAACCGCCGGTGGATTTACGAACTTTCTCCTCAACGTTTTCTTTCCCAGCGTTAATGGTTTCGTCTACCCCGAGTTTTTCTGCAAAATCTAATCTTTCCTCAACAAGGTCTATTATTATGACTTTCTCGGCGCCCATTTTCTTGACGGTTAAAAGATGCAACAGCCCAATTGGTCCAGCGCCTATAATCGCCACAGAATCGCCAAACTTTACCCTTGCCTCTTCAACCCCGTGGAGCACGCATGCCAGAGGCTCTGTGATGGCAGCCTCTTCATAAGATAGGTGCGGTGGAATTTCCTGCATGTTGACGCGGACTATGTGGGCTGGAACTTTTATGTATTCGGCATAGGCTCCCCAGAGCCAAATCATGTTTTCGCATAGGTTGTACTTGCCTTTCTGGCACATGAAACATCGCAGGCACGGCGCACTGTTGCCTGCTCGAACCCGCATGCCTTTTTTAGGCCACTCTAAGCCTTCGCCCACTTCAACCACGTCGCCCGCCCACTCGTGTCCGAAAACCGTTGGAAGCTTTATCACCCTTTCAATGTAGCCCCGCTGGAAGATTTTGAGGTCTGTCCCGCAGGTTGTGGCGGCTCTAACCCTAACGAGAACCTCGCCAGCTCCAACCTTGGGAGTTTCAACATCCTCCACCCGCAAGTCTTTTACGCCATAGAGCATTGCAGCCTTCATCAGTTTACATCCTACCCAGCACAATTACTTTTAGGCTTCTCTTATCTTCAAGGGCTGTATTAAAGGCTTTGGCCGTCTCCGTCAGCGGGTAGCGGTGGGTTATTAAGCCCCCAACCTTTAACCTTCCGCTTTCAATAAGCTTTAGGGCTTCTCTAGTTTCAATGTGGGATGTGGAGTAGGATGGGACAATGTGCAGTTCGTTGAAGAAAACATGTTTCAAGCTAAGCTCCAAAAGCTCTCCTGGAGGTGTTGGGGCGAAAACGCATAGTTTTCCACCTCTCCTGAGGACGCTAACCCCGGCCTTGTAAGCCTCTATGCTTGGCGCCGTTACAACAGCCAAGTCTACCCCCCTCCCGCTGGTTTCAGCCATAACCACGTTAGCCAAGCTTGTCTTCTGCGGGTTGACGGCGACGTCTGCGCCGAACTTTTGAGCATATTCGAGGCGTGGTTCAACCAAGTCGCTTACAATAACTTTGCTTGCGCCGAAGACCTTCGAAAGCGCCACGTGGATTATGCCCGTGGCGCCGGCGCCTATAACTGCCACTGTGTCGCCGCTTTGGATCCCGCATTTTTTAAGCGCTCTTATACAGCATCCCACGGGCTCTATGAAAGTTGCCTCCTCGAAGGAGAGGTTTCCCGGAATCTTAAGCGTGTCAAGCTTGAGGTTTGAGGCTGGAACTTTGAAGTATTCTGCAAATCCTCCCGGGACTATGTTTGTTCTGTGGAACTGTTCGCATAGGGTGAAGTCGCCCCGCTGGCAGTAGTGGCATTTGAGGCAAGCAACATGGTGGTGGACAAAAACCTTGTCTCCAATATCAAAGCCCTCCACGTCTTCGCCCTTCTCAACGATTACGCCGGAGGGCTCATGCCCCAGAACGAGAGGCGCCCGGCTCCTTAAATACCAGTCCATAAGGTCTGAGCCGCATATGCCACAAGCTCTCATTTCGACAAGAATCTCGCCGCGTCCAACTTCAGGAACGGGGACATCCTCAATTCTTATGTCTTTTTGGCTGTAATAGACTGCGGCTTTCATTCGTGAGTCGCCTCCCACGCCTTGTTTTCGAGTGTTTGCATATAGCTTTTATACAACTTTGTGCGAGAATTAGCCAAACTGTGGCTGGTGCCTATATGAAAATTGAGAAAGCTGAGCTTGTTGCTTACATCCTAATAGTTGCGGGTTTGCTTCTGTTGATCTTCACCTTCGTAATGGCTTTCCTCATGCTGACCTCTGTTGTAGCGGTTACAACAAATCTCGATCTTTCAAAGGCCCTTGGAGAAATCCTTGGACCAATAGCTGAAGCCATCATAAAAGTGATGTTTCTAGGGGTTATGGGTTGGACAGGTTCCGTTGCAACCATGAGGGGTATACAACTTTACAAAGAGTCTAGACCAACTGCGCAAACGCCAAAAACAGAGGAAAAAACAGCCAAAAAAGCCTGAAAGGCTTCACGGTGGACGAGGTTTGCGGCTAACCATTAGAGCCATAGGATTCACCGTGACGCTTTTATGGATAATAACCCTAACCCTACCAGTCTCAGTAGCCCTCTCCCTTCTAAAACTAGCTGAAGGTAAAAACCTAGGCATTCAGGAACCCATGTTTACGTTCACTAACGGAAACCTCTCGTTAACTATGCCTCTTTACATAAACAACACAGGCTTCTATGACATTTCAGAAGCAAACGTGCAAGTCAAAATATGTAAGGCGAACATTGTCCTTGCTGAAGTTTCGGAAACTCTGCCGGATATTCCGGCTGGTCAAATGGTTGAAGCCAACTGTAGTTTCACGGCAAGCCTTGAAGAGATTTTCCAAAAAGATAGAACGCTTTTAACCGAGGACGCGGATTTAAATGTGAACGCGTCCCTTCATTTTAGGGTTGCCCACCTCATGGCCTTCAACATAGCAAGCGTTTCCGCCACCCAGTGGGGTGCACCGTTCCACAACTTGACAGTCTACGGCGAAACCTACAATGAAACAAGCCACGTCCTCTCTTTTTACGTAAGCTTCAACAACCATGCCTCTTTCTTCGTGGATGGCCCCCTCGCGGTAAGCATAATTAACTTAGATAACGAAATTGTAGGAGCATCCTCGTTAAATCTAAACGTCCAGCCTGGAGAGGCTTTCTTGGAGCTTGTTGAGGTGGCTGTCAACCCGCAGAAAATGACGAGCAGCGTCTTCATTCGGCTCTCCTTCGCTAACCTGGAGATTTTAGGGAGGCTTGTTCAGCCATGAATGAGCTTCAGCATGGTTTCAACCGTCGAAGGTTCGCTTTAAGGGTTGCCAGAGCCTTTCTCATTACGGCTGGATACGCTGTTTTCTGGCTTATAGTTTGGTTTTTAACTTCCATGTTTCTAGCACGTTTCCCAAACTTTAACAGGCTTTTCTCGGTTTTAGCCGGAGGACTGCTTTTCTTCACGTTTGCCATGACGCTTACAGAGGGCACGATATACAAGCACATTTTAGCGATGGTCCGAGCCTTTTTCCTCATAGTATACCTTACCTACGCAACTAACGGCGGAACCTTAACCATAAACCTTGAAAATTTAACATTCACTGTCGAGTTTGTCCCCTTACTCGCCTTAATGGTTGTGATAAATCTTCTGGAAGTTGCAAGGGGGCTTCTTCAAGCAATAGATTTTGCAGCCAAAAGTCCAAAAGACGAAGTTACGCAAAACTTGGAAATTCAAGGTGCTGTTTGACTTTTTGAAGGAATTTCGCCGCAGGCGCTCCGTCTATTACCCTGTGGTCGTAGGAGAGGCTTAACATGACGATTGGTTTGGTCTCTATTCTCCCGTCTTGTGAAACCACAGGCTTCTTGACGATTTTTCCAACGCCTAGGATGGCTGCTTCCGGTGGGTTGATTATCGGCGTGAAGAATTCCACGTCATACACGCCAAGGTTTGAAACTGTGAAGGTTCCACCGCTCACCTCCTCCCTTTTCAGCTTCCCCTCTCTAGCCTTTTCCACCAAGTCTTTTAGGGCGACGTCTATCTCCTTCAGGGACTTTTTGTCGGCGTTGTGGATCACCGGAACCACTAGGCCGCGGTCCGTGGCAACGGCCACACCTATGTTTATGTCCTCGAAAACCTTGATTTTATCATCTTCAACTGTTGAGTTCACGATGGGGTTTTCAACTAGAGCCTTCGCCGCGGCCGCCACGATGATGGCTGTATAGGACACTTGAAGTTTTTCGTGGAGTTCAATAGCCTTTGAGAAGTCAACACTCGTGGCCACCGTGCTGTGGGGTGCTGTTCTGAAGCTCATGGAAACCCTCTCAGCCGTGGTCTTCCTGTAACCGCTTAAAGGTATAACCTCCCTAACTTTGGGCGTCACTACCCTAGACTCTTCAATGAACCGCCTGACATCCTCCTCGACGATGCGTCCTCCTGGACCTGTGCCCCTAATAAGGGACAAGTCTATTCCATACTCTCTGGCTAAACGTTTAGCCGCAGGAGATGCGAGGATCCGCTCTTTAACCCTTTCAACTTTTCCGGGCTTTGCCTCCAATTCTTCCGTTGGAATTTGCTCGTCTGGAGCGGTTATTATGGCTATGACCGCGTCTACGGGAGCCTCCTCCCCCTCTTTCACAAGTATTTTCCGGAGGATGCCTGAAGCCGGCGCCTCCAGATCATAGGTGGCTTTTTCCGAAATTATCTCAACTATGGGTTCGCCCTTTTCAACGGCTTCGCCTTCACGTTTATACCACTTTCCAACGCTTCCAGTTCTCATGGTTAAGCTTAGTTTCGGCATAATAACCTTTGTGACCATTCTAGACGATCTCCTTAACAGCCCTTATTATCGCCTTCTCGTCTGGAATCACATACTGCTCCAAGGGCGGGCTGAAGGGTATCGGTGTGTCCGGTTCAGCCACTCGCTTGATGGGAGCGTCCAAATAGTCTATGGCTTCCTCAGCCACCATGGCAGCTATTTCGGCTGTCACACCCGCCGTTTTACAGTCTTCGCTTACAACAACAAGCCTCCCAGTCTTTTTAACCGAGTTGATTATCGCCTTCTTATCCAGGGGCGTCAAAGTTCTAGGGTCAACAACTTCGACGCTTATGCCCTCTTTGGCGAGGATTTCAGCCGCCTTTAAAGCCTTATGAACCATGTAAAGCGTAGCCACAACCGTGACGTCGCTTCCCTCCCTCTTAACGTCAGCTGCTCCGAAGGGAATCGTGTACTCATCTTCTGGGACTTCACCTTCAACTGAGTAGAGCAGCTTATGCTCGCAGAAAACAACGGGATTATCTCCGCGGATAGCGGTTTTAAGCAAGCCCTTCGCGTCGTAGGGTGTTGAAGGAACAGCCACGTACAGGCCTGGAACATGCATGAACCAAGCCTCTAAACACTGCGAGTGGTGGGCTGCAATGTTTACGCCGCCGCCGAAAGGAGTCCTAATCACAAGGGGCACTTTCACCTGCCCGCCGAACATATACCTGAGCTTGGCAGCCTGGTTGGCTATCTGGTCCATGGCTAGAGCTGTTAAGTCTCCAAACATTATTTCAGCGACGGGTCTCATTCCAGTTATGGCAGCCCCCACCGCCACACCGATTATGGCGGACTCGGATATAGGTGTGTCCCTGACCCTTTCGTCTCCAAACTCCTCAGCTAAGCCCTCCGTCACTTTGAAGGCTCCGCCCCAGTTTCTGCCAATATCCTCGCCCAAAAGGAAAACTGTGGGATCCCTTCGCATCTCCTCCCTCAAAGCCTCGCGGAGGGCTTCCCGATAAGTTATCCTCCTCAAGCCTCTCAGCCTCATTCACGCGTAAACGTCTTCTAGGCCTTCTTCAGGCGTCGGGTACGGGCTTTCCATGGCGAATCGGACAGCCTCCTCAATTTCGGCAGCAATTTCCCTTTCGATTTGCTGGGCTTCAGCCTCCGTCAAGAAGCCCAAGCCCAAGAGTTTTTCCCTGAACCTCCTTATCGGGTCTTTGGCTAGCCAAGCTTCAACTTCTTCTTTCGGCCTGTACCTGGCAGGGTCCACGCGGGAATGACCTCTATGCCTGTAGGTTTTGCATTCTATGAGTGTCGGTCCTTCGCCCCTCCTAGCCCTCTCAGCCGCCTTGAGGGTGGCTTCGTAAACGGCTAAAATATCGTTTCCATCGACAACAACTCCTGGAATGCCGTAGGATATAGCCCTTTCGGCGACGTTTTCTATCCGCATAACCGTTGAAACCCGAGTTCCCATGGCGTACAAGTTGTTTTCGCACACAAATATGACTGGAAGATTCCATATAGCCGCAATGTTTATGCCTTCGTGAAAAGTTCCCTGATTTGCGGCGCCTTCGCCGAAAAAGCATGCCACCACCTGGTCTGTTTTCCGAAGCTTTATGGATAAGCCAGCTCCAGCAGCTATGGGTATGCCCGCTCCCACAACACCCGTTGCGCCGAGTATGCCTATGCTGAAGTCAGCAATGTGCATGGAGCCGCCCTTACCTTTACAGTAGCCCGTCCTTTTTCCCAAAATTTCAGCCATAACCCTTTTCACGTCTGCGCCTTTAGCTATGCAGTGGCCGTGGCCTCGGTGGGTGCTCGTTATGTAATCGTCCTTCCTTAGGGCGCTGCAAACACCGACGGCAACGGCCTCCTGTCCAGTATAAAGGTGTATTGTCCCCGGGACAAGGTTTTGGGCATAGAGCTCGAAAACTTTTTCCTCAAACAGGCGAATTTTAACCATAGTCCTATACATCTCGACAAGCTTTTCCCTTGGAAGGTCCAAGGTGGACGTTGATACCGCCTCCATACTGAGATTCAACTCTCTTTATGGGTTAGATGTTTTTATACTATTCCATCAAACATGTTAAGGGAGAAGACATGAAAAAGGGGCTTGCAGCCGTCACAGTGGCTTTCGCCGTGTTCTGCCTAGTTTTCCAGCCGATTTCTCTATGCTTCAACGTCAAAAGCGTCAACCGTTCTAATGATGTTTTTCTGAAATATGAGGTTGTAACAGTTTTTGTGGGTGAGCTTAAACATGTGGTTCAGATAACGAATCCTTGGCAAACCCCAATTAAAGGGGGATGCTTCTTGTTCCGCTTGTTAAAAACCAGACCGGGCGGCATTATGCGGTTCTCTGTAATGTTTCAGCCTCTGGAGGCACGTTTAGCGGGCCCACATTCCTAAATTATAGTTCTGGAAACGCCTACGTTTATTAGAGCGACGTAACAATAAACCCGGATAAGGCTTCATCATGGAGTTAACCTACCTCATCTTATCGTTCAGTGTCAAATACCATGTGGACTACAGCAGACTTAGGGAATACGACGATAGGTCTGAACTTTTTAGGCTGTACACCCAACCGGGAGAACTTGTAGAGTCAGGCAGTTCGGAAATTGTTGAAGCTGCACGTGAAGTGGTTGGCTCTGAAGCAAACCCCCACCAGAAGGCTCTTTTAACCTATAACTTTGTGGTTAACCACCTGCGGTACGAGGTTCAAAAGGATGAAATGGGTGCTCAGTGGGCTTTGAAAAACGGTGTTGGCGGCTGCTCCGAGTACTCCTACCTGTTCAACCAAGCCGCTGGCAAAAAGCCCAGCGACAAACAAACGGTCCAGTTGAAACCGATTTCTGTAAGCACATTTCCAGACGGCAGTTTCGCGGAGACTGTCCTAGACGCTGTTCAAAGGGTTAAACCCCATGGAGTTCGGGGTTTTCGTCGGGAAAATTTTAGGTGCCAAAATTTTGTTTCCATCGGATGTTGGGGCGGTTGAATTGAAGGTTTTGGATAGCAAAATATACGTTCAAAGGGCCTTGGATTCTTGGGAGAAAAACTCCTTGACAGCTTTAAAATATGCATCCACAGCCCTAAAAGAGGTGATAAAGCTTTAAAAGGCGTTTTGGGGTTGTCTTGAAAGCCTTCATATTGTATGTTGGCTTATGCCTAGTTCTCGCATTCCTAATCTTACCCTTGACTAGGCGAGGGGCGCAAATACCCAACAGCACAACCCATAATAATGTTTCAGACAGCTATCTTGAGTGAAGTGTGCGTTTAATGCCCTCATACTCCAGATTGCTCGGAATTGTTGGGAAACCCAACGTTGGAAAATCCACCTTCTTCAGTGCTGCAACCCTAGCTCCTGCTGAAATAGCCAACTATCCCTTCACGACCATAAAACCCAACAAGGGTGTTGGCTACGTTAGAACTCCATGTGTCTGCAAAGAGTTCGGAGTTAAAGACAACCCGGTTAACTCCATCTGCATGGACGGTGAGAGGCTTATCCCAGTGGAGATTATAGACTGTGCGGGGCTTGTTCCGGACGCCTGGCAGGGCAGGGGGTTAGGCAACCAGTTTCTAGACGAAATTAGGAAGGCTGATGTTCTAATCCACGTGGTGGACGCCTCTGGCGGCACGGATTTTGAGGGTAGGATATGTAAGCCCGGCGAACACGACCCCTTGGAGGATGTGAAGTTTCTAGAGCGGGAACTAACTATGTGGATGGCCAATATTTTGAAGAGGGATTGGCCTAAAATCGCGAGGACCGTGGAGTCTGAAGCCAAAGACCTCCTGGCGATTCTGGAAGAGCGGCTTAGCGGTTTAGCCATTAAAAGAGCTCACGTTTTCGAGGCCCTGAGGCGGACGGGGTTGAACGCTGAAAAACCCACTTTATGGAGCGGGGAGGACTTCATAAGGTTCATAGACACGTTGAGGCGGATTGCAAAGCCCATGCTTATAGCCGCAAACAAAATCGACGTGCCACCAGCCGAGGAAAACGTTGAAAGGCTCAAACAGTTAAACTACATTGTCGTACCATGTTGTGCCGAGGCTGAACTAGCCCTCAGAAAGGCTGCCGAGAAGAAACTGATAGATTATAGGCCGGGGGACTGCGACTTCAAAATAAACTATCCAGAAAAGCTAACCGAAAGCCAGCTTAAGGCGCTGGAGACAATTCGGGAAAAAATCCTGCGCAGGTATGGCTCAACGGGAGTGCAGGAAGCCATAAACATGGCCTACCTCAAGCTTTTAAACATGATAGTGGTTTATCCAGTCGAGGATCTGGAGCACTTATCTGACCACAGCGGGAGGGTTTTACCAGATGCCTACCTGGTGCCCTATGGCACCACAGCCAGGGAGCTAGCCTAC
>Ga0185307_1000369_pt1 | contig 29003 bp, 27 predicted proteins | sample LHCtaG_FD_128010 | JGI IMG/M metagenome (GOLD analysis project Ga0185307, IMG submission 128010) | Hot spring microbial communities from Little Hot Creek, USA to study Microbial Dark Matter (Phase II) - LHC4sed_matched (SPADES... | ecosystem: Environmental > Aquatic > Thermal springs > Hot... | reverse complement strand
AGATCGTCTCGAGGGTTATGAACGACGTCGACGTGATCTCCGAGCTCTTCACGCAGGGCATCGTGGAGTTCTTCACCGACGTCCTCATCATGGCCGGAGCCCTCGTCGTCATGTTCACGCTGAGCGTCGAGCTGTCCCTGGCCATACTGCCGCTCATCATCGCGGTGTTCGGCGTCAGCCTCTACTTCGCGAGGAGGGCTAGGACCGCCTTCACCAGGGCGAGGAGGATGATCGCCGAGGTCTCGGCGAGGGTCGAGCAGGACGCCTCGGGCGCAGCGGTCGTCAAGACGTTCATCCACCGCAGGGGCTCCAGGGAGTCCGAGTTCGAGCAGGTGAGCAGGGCCTACATGGAGTCGAACATAGAGGCGACCAGGGTGATCTCGGCGGTCAACCCCACTCTCTCCGCGATCAGGGTGGCGGGCTTCGCGGTGATAATATACTACGGGGGCATGCTGCTCGCCGCGGGCAAGCTAACCGCGGGCACCCTCGTTGCCTTCTTCGGCTACCTCAACATGTTCTTCAACCCTCTGCAGATGCTGGCCATGTTCATCAACTCCTTCCAGTCCGTCCTCGTGTCCGCTGAGCGGGTGACAAAGCTCCTGAGCATGGAGCAAGAGGCTGGCGGGAGCCTCAGGAAGCCCGTGGAGGGCCACGTCGAGGTCAGGGACGTGACCTTCTGGTACGAGGAGGGCGTGCCCGTGCTGAGGGGTGTCAGCATCGAGGCTCACCCGGGCGAGATGGTGGCGGTCGTGGGCCCGACGGGCAGCGGGAAGACTACCCTCGCCAAGCTCCTCCTGCGCTTCTACGAGCCAAAGTCGGGCGAAATCCTCCTGGATGGAGTACCCGTCGAGGAGTACGACCTCGAGTACCTGAGGAGCGTGGTCGCCTACGTGCCGCAGGAGCCCTCCGCGATCTCCGGCAAGGTCATCGACAACATAACAGCGAGCAGGAAGGCCCCCAGGGAGGAGGTGGAGGAGCTCCTGGACAGGCTCGGCGTCCGCAGCGTCCTCGAGAGCATCCCCGGCGGGCTGGACGGCGAGGTCGTGGAGGAGGGGAAGAACCTCTCCAAGGGGCAGCGTCAGCTCCTCTCCCTGCTGCGCGCCATAGTCTCGAAGCCGCGCGTCCTCGTGCTCGACGAGGCCACGAGCAACACAGACGTGGTCACCGAGCTGAGGATCTTCCAGGAGCTCCAGAAGATCGTCCGCGAGGAGAGAGCGACGCTGATCGTCATAGCCCACAGGCTCGCAGCGGTGAAAAACGCCGACCGCATCTACGTGATGAGCGATGGGCAGGTGGTCGAGGTGGGGAGGCACGAGGAGCTGCTGGCCAGGAGGGGGCTCTACTACAGGCTCTGGAACGCCCAGGCCTCCGACCTCGCCGAGGCCCTAGTCAAGGCTGTCCAGGCGGCAGTTTCGAGGAGCACGCGGCAACGAGGCCACAGCTGGCGTGAAAACGGCCCGCAGGCCTGAACGCGCAGGCTCGAGGAGCTCTGTGTCCTCAGCGGCTCTCTTGGGCGCATCAGACCCCCTCCCGCCCTAAGGGGGCAAGGGTTTCTAGTAGGGCGGGGAGGTTTGGGCTAATCCTCCCTGAGGAAGTTTAGCCCCGGGCTGGATCTCCGACCTACTACCCCTATTCCTCCCTTCGAGGAACTCGGGGTTATGGGTACTATCATAGCCCCGGAAGCTTAGGGGTTTAATCCAGCAAGCTTAACATGCGCACCATGTGCTGCTTAGGGAATAACCCCTAAGGCTCGCAGAACCAAAGAATGCTAGAGGGTGCTGGGATTGGGACTTCTAACACTACTTTACCACCCCCACCCTATAGCGAGGCTTTCAGCTGCAACACCGATAGCCGTGAAGATGCAAACCGCACACGTGATAGTAGTCTAGGGCGGCGCTGAGGCGTCTATGCGAGGAGGCTTTAGCCAGCATCAAAGTTCGACAGTTCCACTAAAACCTCTTCTCGGTAAACGCTAGCAACATATACCCCTAACTCTGAGGTTTTACTGATGCCGTGCAAGAGAAAGTCCAAGACCGAGAAGAAAGAAGAGGAGAAGAAGAGTAAGCAGCAGAAGTAAGGAAACTGCTGAAAGCAACTCGTCACGTTGTTTCTTTAACCTGTGCAAGTAACCACCGCGAGTGCTTCTCTCACTATTACTATAGAGAAGGAAAAAATTATATAGGGGTACTATCGCCTGCAGGTATTAAAGAAAGATTAACAGCAAAATCTTTATATGCAGCATTAAGTGGTATTCACGATGACAACCCCGCAGAAGAAGGGGCTACCAACAGCGGCTATTGTGGCCATAGCGGTTGTCGTAACCGCGATCGTCGTCGGCCTCGCTGTGTACTTCCTCCTTGGAGCTCCAGCCAGGCCTAAGGCTAACCTCCTGGAGATATACCACTGGTGGACGTCCGGTGGCGAGAAGGCAGCTATCGACGCGCTCGTCGGAGTGTTCCAGAGGAAGTACCCCGATGTCGGCGTGATCCAGAGCCCCGTAGCGGGCGGCGCGGGCTACGTGATGAAGGCTGTGATGAAAGCGATGGTCGCCGCCGGCGAGGCTCCTGACGCCTTCCAGATGCACCTCGGCTACGAGATGAAGCCCTACATCGACGCCGGCTACCTGGAGCCGATCGACGACCTGTGGAGGGCTGAGGGCTGGGAGCAGGCATTCCCGCCTGTGATCAGGGACATGGCGTACTGGGATGGCCACTACTACGCTGTCCCGGTGAACATCCACAGGGCTAACGTGCTCTGGTACAACAAGAAGGTCCTCGACCAGTACGGCATCGACCCCAACACGCTGAAGACCTGGGAGGGCTTCTTCGCGGCCTGCGAGAAGCTGAGGGCCGCGGGGATGCGGTACCCGATCGCGATGGGAGGTATCGGGAAGTGGGAGATTGCCCACGCGATCGAGCAGATCTTCCTCAGCCAGGGTGTGGACTTCTACCAGGACCTGATCAACGGTAAGCTCAGCGACCCGAACGACCCCAGGCTCGTGAAGTCCTTCGAGATAATGAAGAAGTACATGGAGTACGTGAACCCCGACTACGCCTCGCTGACCTGGGACCAGGCGGTGGCCAAGGTGATCAGGGGCGAGGCGGCCTTCACGATCATGGGCGACTGGGCTAACGGCGAGTTCTACGTGGCGGGTAAGACATTCGGCGTGGACTACGGCGCCATACCATCGCCCGGCACCGAGGGTATCTTCATGATCGTCTCGGACTCCTTCCAGCTGCCCAAGGGCGCCAAGCACCCCGAGAACGCGGTGAAGTGGCTCAAGGTTGTCGGCAGCTGCGAGGGCCAGAACGCCTTCAACCCGATCAAGGGCTCCATCCCGGCGCGCGTGGACTGCGACATCACGCCCTACGGGCCCTACCATAGGAAAACTATCGAGGACTTTAGAACCGCTAAGTACATGGCGCCGAGCATCGTGCACGGCAGCGGCGCGCCCGAGAAGTTCGCCAGCGCCTTCAACGACATCGCCTCGAAGTTCGCGACAGACAGGGACGTGGCCGCGGCCTGCAGGGCGATAATCGACGCGATCAACGCTGCTAAGGCTGACTACACTAAGACCTGGAAGCTGACAGGCTGAGCCACAGGCCCAGTTCATTTAAATAGGTCTTTTTCTCTCCCCCGCGAGGTGGTGGGAGTGACTTTCAGCGGTAGGCATGTGATAGCGCTGCTCTTCCTGGTGTTCGTCGCCACAGCCTTCTTCTTCATCTACGCGCTCATAGGGTGGAATGCGCTGCTCTCCTTCACCAAGAGCAGGGGGCTTGCGATCACGTATGAGCTCGCGGGGCTCGAGCAGTACAGGAAGGCTGCCGAAGACCCCGTCTTCTACGTGTCGATCAGGAACAACGCGCTCCTCATACTGCTCTTCATCCCGGGCTCGATGGCCGTGGGTCTCCTCCTCGCGATCCTCATGAACACCGTCTCGGAGAGACTCGAGAGCGCGTTCAGGATGGTGTTCCTGCTCCCCTTCTCCCTGTCCTTCGTCGTCACTGGCGCCATGTGGGCGTGGATGTACAACTACACCTTCGGGGTTGCGAACTCTCTGCTCTCCCTGCTCGCGGGCATACGGGTGAACTGGCTCGGCGATCCCGACCTGGCGCTCTACAGCATCATCCTGGCGCTGATCTGGCAGTTCTCGGGCTACACGGCCCTCGTCTTCCTCGCGGGGATAAAGTCGGTGCCCGTGGAGCAGCTGGAGGCGGCTAGGGTGGACGGGGCCACCACCCTGCAGGTGTACAGGTTCGTGATCCTGCCGCAGCTGAGGCCGTGGTTCCTCTCCTCCTTCGTCGTGCTCATGGTGTTCGCGCTGAAGGCCTTCGACTTCATCTACGTCCTGACGAACGGCGGGCCAGGGGTGTCCACGTACGTCCTCGCGCTGCTGATGTACAGGCGCGCCTTCTTCGAGACAGACTTCCCCTACGGCGCGGCGCTGGCGACAATCCTGCTCGCGATGGTGGTGTCCGTGGTCGCGCCCTACCTGGCGGCATCGCTCAGGAAGAGGTGAGGTGGCGTGAGGAGGTCCGAGGCTATCGCGGTGGTAATCCTCTGCGTGCTCTCCTTCCTCTGGCTGCTCCCCTTCTGGTCTGTGATCACGACCGCGCTGAAGGACGACCTGGAGGCCAGGCTCACCGTGCCCGTGGTGCCCCCCTCGAGACCCACCCTGGTGCCCTTCACCAGGGCTTTCGAGGCGCTCAAGCAGGGGCTCTTCAACAGCCTCGTGTTCACGCTCTTCGCCACGATCTTCTCCTCGCTGATCGGCAGCATCAACGGGTACTTCCTCTCGCAGATCAGGTTCAAGCACTCCGACATCGTCTTCCTCCTGCTCAGCTTCGGCATCTTCATCCCCTACCACGCTATAGCCATACCCCTGATCATGGTCACCAGCAGGCTCGGGGTCTACAACTCCCTGCTCGGCATGACCCTCGTCCACACAGCCTACGGCATACCCATCTGCACACTCTTCTTCAGAAGCTTCCTCGACGAGGTGCCCCAGAGCCTGGTCGACGCGGCCCGGGTCGACGGCGCGGACGAGACCACAATCTACGCGCGCGTCATCCTCCCCATATCCTGGCCGGCCTTCGTGGTCACAGCAGTCTTCCAGTTCACTAGCATCTGGAACGACTTCCTCTTCGGCCTCATACTCACCAAGGGCGCGAACCAGCCCGCCAGCGTGGTGCTCGCAAACCTCCTCGGCACCACAGCGGCCGAGTGGAACACCCAGATGGCCGGGACCTTCCTCTACGCCTTCCCAGTCATGCTCTTCTACTTCCTACTCGGCAAGTACCTCATAAGAGGCTACCTCGCAGGCGCGCTGAAAGCCTAAGCCCCACCCTGAAGAAAGGCAAGCCCTCCAGGGCCAGCTACCCGGGTAGTGCCCCGGGAGGCCGCCGAAGCCTGTAAGCACGCAATGCTCAGCAGCCATACGAGCCTCCACGCAAGTACGCGAGGACTACTCCTCGAGAACTCTTCCCGCGATGAGGTCGATGCCCAGCTCCTCGGCCCTCTTCGCGGCGTCCTTCGTCGCGTTCACCGCCACGATGATCCTCCTGCTGGGCTTCCTGCCGAGGATCCTCGTGAAGATCTCGCACTTCTCGTTGAACCAGTCGACGTCCTCGTGCTCCGCCAGCGACTTCACCTCGATGAAGTACACCTTGTCGTCGTGGACGTAGACGTCTATCTCGAGCCTCGCGCCCTTCGTGTAGTACCTTCCCTCCGAGTCCTCGTAGACCAGCTCCTCGACCTTGCCGGGCTCCACACCCCTCTCCTCGAGCAAGTCCCTGTAGACGTTCAGCACAGCCCTCTCAAGGTCGAGGCCCATCCGCCTCCCCAGCGAGCCCACCTGCACCTCAAGCCTGTCCATCCTCCTGCTCAGCTCGTGGAGGAGCGCGCTGTGCTCCATGAGCAAGCGCGTCTGCGCGTCAAGCCTCCTGGTGATCTCCTCGAGCATCCTTGAGTGCTCCTCCAGGAGCCTCGAGTGCTCCTTCAGAAGCCTGGAGTGCTCCTCCAACAGCCTGGAGTGCTCCTCTAGCACGTCGCCGTGCCTCTTGACCTCCCTCACCATCTCCTCCAGCACGCCCACAGCCCTGGACAGCGCGTCCCCCAGCTTCGCCACGTCCTCTCTCCTGCTCTCCTCCACAGCCTCCTTCACAGCCCTCCTGATCTCGCCGAGCAGCTTTCCGTACTCCTCCAGCATCAGCCTCGGAAGACAGCGCGCAGGACCCCCTTATAAACCCGCGCAGCGCTGCGAAAACCTTTTCCAGGGCGGGCGCGAAGGCATGGTGTATGATCAGAGGAGTTAGGGTAGAGGTCCCCGAGATACCCGTGGTCGAGCGCGTCGAGCTACCGGCCAGGAGTACCGCCGTGGTCGTCGTCGACATGCAGAACGACTTCGTGAAGCCCGGCGGCAAGCTCGTCGTCCCCACGGCGGCGGCGACCATCGAGCCCATCAGGAGGCTCCTCGAGAGGGCTAGGAGGGGCGGCGTCAGGGTCTTCTACACCCAGGACACCCACTACGAGGGAGACCCCGAGTTCCAGATCTGGGGCGAGCACGCCAGGCACGGGACCTGGGGCTGGGAGATCGTGGAGGAGCTCAAGCCCCAGCCCGGCGACATCGTGGTACAGAAGACCAGGTACGACGGCTTCTACGGCACACCTCTCGAGGACCTCCTCAGGGCCTACAACATCGAGAACCTCGTCGTAACAGGCACCGTGGCAAACATCTGCGTCCTCCACACAGCCGGCAGCGCGGCGCTCAGACGCTTCAAGGTGCACATCCCCCTCGACACGGTCAGCGCCCTCAACGACTTCGACTACTACGCAGCACTCAGGCAAGCATCCTTCCTCTACAAAGCCACCCTCGTCAAAACAGCCGACAACATAGAGTTTACGCGAGCCAGCCCCTCTCCCTAGCGCACGAGGGTCCTCAAAAGAGAAAATAAAAATATTTTTACTTTCCCCTTTTAATCTACTGAGCTTATGGAAGCACCAGTAGCTTGGGGTATTCCTTTCCGCCCGTGCTGTGCAACTTGACCTCTATGCTTACACCGCTCTTAAATGTCGTGGGACCACAAGTACCATCCCTGTTGACCGTGATTGTTATTGTTCCCTCGTCTCCGGGGTTCAGGGTTAGCGGCAGAGTAGTGCCTAGGGCTGCCCCCCCGCACCCGGTTGAGCCAGCCTGTACACCGTTAATTATGACCATGTCTATGCTCGTGGTCGTCGTACCCGTGTTGCGCACACTAAGAGTAACATCCCAGCCAGCCTGGGTTGGATTAGCGTACGCATAGGTAATTTCGAGCTTCTCTGCCGCGGTAAAGAGGCCGACTATACCCGTCATCCAGAACGCGACAGCGATCGCCACGGCGATAGTGACCGCGACTATGATCACCGTCGCTATTACGGGGCTTATGCCTCTTCTCTTGGTCATGCTTTTACCACTAAACGCTCATGAAAAGAAGTATATAAACTTTTTTAGTTTGGCTAGAGGCATAAAGGCGGCGTACCCGTCTCCCCGTGCAGCGTGTGTGTGCCGGGCTCGGTTTTCCCGCGCCTTCGACCCGATCGACCGGCTCCCAACTTCTTCGGCTGCTCTGCCTGAGGCTTCGGGAAACTGCTGGGGGCTGTGCGTGCGGACTTGCCTCTTGCCTGGCTTCCTGCGCTCTCCCTGGCGGTTTTGAGCTCTGCGCGCACCTAGCAGCACCGTACGCGGGGCTCGCTAGGGGGTGGCGGGTGCGGGGAGCTCCCGCGGGGTGGGCGTGCTAAAGTATAAGTTCTAGCTCCTCTGCTTCTCCCCCCGTGGCCAACCTGGATGGCTTTGCCTACGCGGTGTTCGGCTGGGCTGGGGAGGCACTGGCGAGGATGTTCCCCTGGCTGAGGGGCGACATCACGTCGGCCGACATGCGGGTGTACCCTGCTGCCTACGCGTCGCGCGTGGTGCTGGTCTCGGTGATTGCCTTCGCCGTTGGGCTCGCGGTGGCGGCGCCTGTCTCCCTCTTCCTGGTGGGCGCGGGCCTCCTGATGCCCCTGCAGGCTGCCGCACTGTCGGGTGTGCTGCCCGCGGGGGTGGCTGCCGCGGCTTTCGGGCTGGGGCTGGTCTACCCGAAGCTGAAGGTGAGCTCGCGGGCTATGAGCTTCGACCTGGAGACCGCGTACTTCTCTACGTACGTGACGGTGATGGCGACGGGCGGTATCTCGCCGTACACGAGCTTCGAGCGGCTGGCGAAGGCCCCGGAGACGCTCTTCAGGGAGGTGAGGAAGGAGGCGAGGCGCTTCTTCCTCCTCGTGAAGTCGATGGGCTGGGACCCGCTGTCAGCCATCGAGTTCATCGGGAAACGGGTGCCGCACGAGGGCTTCAGGCAGCTGCTCCTCGGCTACGCGGCGACGCTGAGGGTTGGGGGCGACGTGGTGCACTACCTCCAGAGGCAGACGGAGATCATGCTGAGGGAGCGCATCTCCCAGGTGAAGGTCGTGGGGGAGAGGATCGCGACACTGCTCGAGGCCTACATGGCGGTGGTGCTGCTGACGTCGATGACGATCTACGTGATGTACGTGGTCGGGATGGCTATGGCGCAGGCGGGCCTCGGCGTGGCAGGCGGGGAGCTGCAGTTCGTGCTCTTCTCCTACATCCTCATGCCCATGCTCTCGGGGCTCTTCATCTACCTGGCGGACATGATGCAGCCCAAGTACCCGGTGTACGACGCGATGCCTTACTACGTCTACCTGGGCGCGAGCCTCCCCATCACGCTCTTCCTCTTCCTCTCGATGGCCCTGCCCTTCATGGTGCCCCCGCCGCTCTCTGACACCCTGAGGGCAGTCTTCCACCCCTTCGCCTCGCTGACCAGCAGGCTGACGGCAGGGCTGGGCCTGGGGAAGGGGTACGAGGCCGGCGTCGGGATGGTGGTGGCGATGACCGTCGGCCTGATCCCGGCCACGGTCGCCGAGGCTTACTCGTCGGCGAAGTTCGGGGGGATCCAGTACGGCTTGACGAGGTTCCTGAGGGATCTGGTGGAGGTGAGGAAGACGGGGATGTCGCCGGAGAAGTGCATCATCAGCCTCAAGGACAGGGACTACGGGCGCTTCACCCCCTACCTGCGCGACATGGCGAGGCAGGTGGGCTGGGGGGTCTCGCTGGGCGAGATCTTCAGGAGGTTCTCGAGGGGGATGAAGAACTGGTTCGCCCTCATCTCGATGTACCTGCTGGTGGAGAGCATCGAGGTAGGCGGTGGGATGCCGGAGACCCTGGAGGCGCTGGCCAGCTACGCGGAGACACTGGAGCACGTGGAGAAGGAGAAGCGCTCGACCCTGAGGCCGCTGATCCTCATGCCCTACGTGGGCTCGATCATAATCACAGTGGTGGTGATCATCCTCGTCTCCTTCATGGGCTCAATGATGCGGTTCGCCGGGGCCCCGATCTCCGAGGCGCAGCTCATCAACATGTTCATGCCCCCTGTCATCCTGAACAGCTACCTGATGGGCCTCGCAGCCGGGAAGCTCAGCAGCGAGAGAGTCTCCGCGGGCTTCAAGCACGCCCTCCTCCTCACCCTCTCCAACCTCCTCGCGATGATGATGGGCCCAGCGATCGTCGCAGGCCTCATGCCCAGGCTCTAGCCAGAGCCCCGAAAATCACGCCTGGATCATTCGTCAAGGCTTGACTCTGGGAGCGTAATCCTCGAGAAACATCGGAGCATAGATGTACGCGTTCTTCCACATATCGCTCGACCCGAGGCTGAGGAAGCCTGGGCCGCTGCTCCCGTAGTCGAAGATCACTGCCCAGAAGCTCAGCACCGTTCCCTGGCTGATAGTTCTGCTAGAATCGTGGGTCCAGAAGACATACTCGATTGAGCCCTGCCTAGCGCCGCCTGGAGCAAACTTCGTTGTGCAGAATCTAGCGTAGGTACCTCCGATGCTTCTGAGCACGTTGACACCCGCTCGATTCAGCACAAGCGCTCTGCCGATCCCACTGCTACTGCTCCAGTGCGTGAGCATGATGCCGGGGTCTGGGTAGCACTCGACGCTGGGTGTTTCCCTCCACAAGAAGGGGGAGTTGTACGTCCAGTTCCTCCTGGTAACTCCACTTATCGCCTGCAGACCCGCAGTGAGGTAGAGGAACCAGTCCGCCACGCCCCTACCCATCTCGGTGGCCATCCAGTAACCGTAGCCGCTTCTCGAGTTCTTCCAGTAGATGTACGTGATAACTGGTATGTAGCGTGTTCCGTTGACAATCTGCACTATTGCCAGCGTGTCGTAGTAGTCGCTTCTGACATCGCCGCTCGCGTACACGTTCCCTACTTGCGTCGTGTCGAGGACGGCGAAGATCCTTATGGGAGCTTGTATCCACGAGTACCTCATGTAGTTGTAGTAGACTTGCCAGGTGCCGTACGGCCTGTACCTCCCCAGGGAGGAGCCATACGTGTCGAATGCGTGCAGGTTGTATGGTCCGAAAGCGTCGTCCGTGTAGGGGTCGCGTAGCACCAGGGCCGCAACACCCCTGTAGTCAACGTACCCTCTCGACTGGGGATGTTCTTGGTCTACGAACTCCACGTCGTAGAGTGGGTGCCAGACGTCCTTGCAGCTCGACCTGCACTCAGGGTCTCCGGTTTTTACGTACTTGATCTGGGTGGGGTAGGCCGCGGGCTGCGCGTCGAGGTCGTCGTGCCACCAGATCACCACGTATTGCTCCCGGATGCTGGTGGTCGGGAAGCTCACCTGGAAGACAAGCCTCGTGTTGTACTTCTCCCCCTTGACGAAGTCCATCTGGGGGTCTGACAGGCCTACCGGCCAGTCCACCTTCAGGCCGTGCCGGTCTACGACCGTCCAGTTCTCGTACTGAATCGGCCTCTCGGCTAGGCTCCTCAGGGTGCCGTCGCTGCTGACCATCACCATGATCTGCTTGACTGGGGCGAAGGGTATCGGGGGGAGCCACTTCTCCTCCGCCTCCTCCACGGGTAGCTTCATCCCGAGCCAGTAGAGGGAGAGGTTGGAGCTGAGCTCGAGGGTGTAGACCTCGTTGCTGATGTCGCCCGGCCTGGCCAGCGTACGCCTTGTACCCGCACTGTCGTAGTAGTAGAGCGTGTCGGGAGTGCTCCTGCGGATCTTGAAGACTATATAGTTGTACGTGCAGCCCTCCACGATTATCCCCCTCTCATCCGAGACCACCACCATAAGGGGTGCGTAGCTCCTCCCAGTGATAGGGTCCGTGATCACCGTCACACTTGGCTCGAACTTTATCGTGTAATTGCCCACCCCCATGTACGAGGCGTCCTTCACGCTGGCCAGCCTCCACCCCCCGATGTACCTGCCAGCGGAGTCGACCTCGGGCACGTAGATCCAGACCTTCCCCCTCGAAAGGAGCCTCTCGTAGGGGATCCCTTTGACCTCAGGTAGCGGGGCGCCCGTCTGGGCGACCTCGCCGTCGTACCTCACCGTGATCCTCACGTAGTCGCTGCCGCTCTCCCACACCGTGAGGGTTAGCCCGACGAAGACGTCACTCTCCCAGTTGTAGAAGCCCAGCGCTGTCAGGTTTAGCCTGAGCCTGGCGTAGGCGTAGCTGCCCGATGAGTTCATGTACCAGTAGCCCTTCATCAGGTCTTCCACGCTCCTAGGCCTCCCCAGCTCCCTGGAGACATCGAGCCTCCGCACCTCGTACGCCACCTGGAGCCCGTACTCCCCGTACGCCTTCGTCACGGCCTGCCGCCAGTACTCCAGGTAGTTCAGCGCGATGGTGCGGGCTACCGTGAAGTTGTGCCTATTGCCGTAGTCCAGCCCGAGGTCGCTGAACCTCCCCGTAAGGTCGATGAACTGGGTGTAGTTGAAGTACGCTCTCGTCGCCAGGGCGAGCATCGCCGCCAGAGCACGCTTGAAGTCCGCGGTCACGCTGGCCACAACCTCCCTGACCACGGGGCTCCTCGTCCTCAGGAAGACCACGTGCGCCTCGTAGACCGAGACGAGCAGAGCCATTATGAAGAGCCCGATAATCAGCACCGTCGCCACGAGTATCTGGCCCCTCCTCCCTCCAGGGCGGCGCGCTGCCCTGCCCACGCTCTCACCCCGAGTAGCCGATCACAAGCTCGATGAAGAGGACTGTGGCCCTCGCCGAGTCGGGGTCCCCAACGCATACGTACGTGTACTTGATGCTCTCCGCCTCGTAGAGGGGCTTGCTGAAGAAGTCGGGCGGGTTGGCGACGTGGCCGAGGGGCACCACAGACACAGTTCCACTGGCGTAGTCGAAGTCGAGCCTGCTGATCCTCATGTAGTACACCAGGCCCGGAGGGAGGCTACTCATAATGAAGAAGTTGAGCGTGTCATTCCAGCCCGAGGAGCCCGAGTACACCCCGGGAACCACCACCCTCTCGAAGACACCGGCTTCGGCCATGTTGTTCATCAGGTTGTAGGCCAGCCTACGGAGGTCGCTCGTCTCCCTGATGTACACGCTCTTGAGGGGCCTCGTGAAGGACATCACCATCACTATGACGGCTACCGCCATGAAGGTCGCCAGCAAGAGCTCTACCACTCTGGTCTGCCCGCCTCTGCGGCCCAAAGGCTGCCACCCGCTACGGGTACCCCTCGACCTTCCGCCACACCGTCAGCTCGATGATGTAGGGATACTCGTATATCTTGGCGAGCCGTCTGACGGTCACGGCGTTCGCCGGGACGCTCCCCCCGCTACTTATCTCGATGTCGGGTACGCGGCTCACCACTATGGCCACCGGGCTGCCTCTGTACTTCGCGAATATGAACACGTGAGAGGACAGTTGCTCCACGTAGTCCACATACCCTATCAAGTACCACTGCTTGGCGGAGGGTAGAACCCTCCCAGCGGTGTTGCACAGGGGGTCATCGTCCCTGAAGTTCCCCGTGCTGGCGTCCCGGCACCAAGTCACCTTGGTCACGTTCAGCAGGCTCTGATACTCGGGGAGCACTTGGAGCAGCGCGTCCTTCGTCTGCACGGCTCCTGCGTTCCTGTTCCCTCTTCCCCTCACCACCACGAGCTCTATGTCCTTGTGCAGGAACACGTAGTTCCCTATGATGTAGCCTTCCGCCGGGACGCCCCCCTGGGCCGAGACCGCGTGGCCAGCCACGCTGGTGAACCCCTGCCACTCGGCGTACACGATTAGGAAGGGGTAGTACCACTTAGTCTGCCGCTCAGCACCACCCTCCGGGGAGAAGAAGGAGTCCAGCTGGCTGTAAAAGTTCAGTCTGCAGTTCCCCAGGGCGTCTGTGAGCGCGGACACCACGAGCACGGCGGACTTGTTCAGTAATCCTTCGAGGCTGTTATTCGGGTTGGGGTCGACCTTCACTATCACGTAGATCCCTGTGACACGGGCGTTGGGCAGGCCGACCCCGTAGTGGTTGTAGACCCTGATGTCGAACTCCGCCGGGTAGCAGATGCCGGCTTTCACCGGGTAGCACACCCCCGTCGGGGAGATCTCCACCTTTATCATGGGCTTCATGACGAAGCGGAAGCCGTAGTCGGTTAGGTGCAGTAGCTCCGCGAACCTGGTGCTGTTCAGGAGGAGGGGGTTCGGCAGCGTGCTGAGGTTAGCCAGGCGCATCACCTTGTCGGGGTCTACGACGTAGGGCGACCGGGTGCCGTACAGCGCCAAGCCCAGATCTTGGAGGTTGTCTGCGTTAACCATGATGTTCGTGCCCCAGTCTGGGGGGTAGCCCGGGGTGAGCAGGATCTTGTCCATGACTCTCTCGGCAACTGTGTACAGCTGCTCCTCGCGCACGGGCTCGAGGGCTCCCGTTGATGTGCTGATCAGCTGGTTCGCGGCTATTATCAGCACGGCTATCAGCACGCCTATAGCCAAATACTCGAGCGTGGCCTCCATAACCTCTCCTCTGTAACCAGAATCCCCAGCCTCGGATATATGGCTTTAGCCGCCGACCCTCACAGCAGCGAGGCCCACGCAGATCTTCTCGTCGAGGGGGCTGCAGGTGCCTCGGGATGCCTCCCCGCTGCAGCTGCAGGACCTGCATGTGACGACTACGGGCTTGTAGCCCGGCGGGAGCGGTAGCATTATCCTATCGCTCACTTGCGCCTGCAGGCCCGGCACTGTGAGCGTGCCGGTTACCGCGTGGACGGGGTTCTCCCCGAAGTTGGGGGTTACCACGACTCTGACCTGCCTGTATATCTGTAGGCTCGCGTTGACCAGGAGCTTGTTCTCCCCCACGTCCTGGAGCGTGATGAGGTAAGGCTGGCCGTTCAGCGTGTCGGGGACGGTGAGGTACATGTACGTGTAGTTGCCTCCCCCCAGTGTTTGCACGGAAACCACTTCCACGATCTCCCTTGCGACACTCTCCGCGACCTCGTTCAGCATCAGGTTCACCGAGCTGATGTACGCCACGAAGTAGGAGAAAGAGAAGGCGGAGAGGATCAGCACAGCCACTCCTAGCAGAGCCGTGGTGCCTATCAGGTGCGATATCACAGGGCTCGGCATACACGCCTATGCAAAGATGCCCGCTGGGAAGCTTATAAGGCTTGCAGAGCCAGCCACAGGCGTGGTGGGCTCAGAGCCCCGGGAGCCACTCCCAAGGATCGTGGCAACCCCGAGCCATGCAGTAGCAGGCACAAAGCAAAGCTTGATGCGCAAAGCTAGGAGTGTGGTACGGCTGGGTATGCTCTCATACCGTGCTGACCTGGACCTGCGTAATTTTCACAATAACCACTGAGCCGTCCGCGCCCAGCCTGCCCGGTAATTGGACGTTGTACTGCCTGGAGCCTAGCTCGACAGTCAGTGTTACCGGGCTGGAGGTCCTCCTTTCTACAACGATCTCTTGCACGTTCCTGAAGACCACGGGGATCGTGCCGGAGCCGCCGGTGTAGCCGAATGTCATCTTGAGCACGTGAACCGTGTAGAAGTCGTAGTTCCTCTTGAAACCCTCCTCCATAACCGATATATTGCCGTTGTACACCACCCTTACCCTGTAGGTCTCCAGGAAGGAGCATGCAGCCCCGGTGAAGTTCTCGTAAACCACCACTATGCTCTCTCCCGGTCCTACGACCAGCTTCCCCAAGGCGTGCTCCAGAGCTCCGAGGGTAGAGTTCTCAGGGTAGAGCAGGCGGGGCGCCGTTGCGACTAAGTTCCCACCGCAGACGACTATTCTGCCGGGGTTATGCGTAGCCTCGGCGACCTCGATGCCATTCACCTTGACTCTGAGGGTCTCCACCCGGTACTCGAAGTTGATGCGCGTGCTTGCCAGGCTGAACCTGATGTACCTCGCCCCTCCTGTGCCAAAGGCTACCTGCTCCAGAGCTGTTGCTGCGTATGTTAGGAGCCCCTTGGCGTTCTCGTACTCCATCATCTGCCTGTTCATGCCGATTAGGGAGGTGGAGTAGTAGATCGCGACCGCCACGACTGTGAGCATTATGCTGGTCATTATGACGGCTGCCACGACCGGCGAGATGCCTCTCTTGCGGCGGGCGCCCCTCCCGGGATCTCCCCCCGAGGGCTGCGAGGAGCCTCTCCCGGGCATCACGTCCTGCGCCTCCTGAGAAGTATGATCACCGCTGCTACTGCTGGGATGGCGATGATAGCTGCTAGTAGGAGAGGTTGGACGAGGAGCTGTCCCAGGCCCGCTGGGCCGGCTGGCGCTGCCTGGTAGGATACGGGGGGCGCGGTCGCGGAGCCTGCTTTCGAGTTGTAGGTCACTACTACGGTATAGGCGCCCGGTCCGAGGTTCAGCGGGTGGCTGCCCGAGACCTCAACTGTGGTGGCCCCCTCGACCTCGGTGATCCTCCTTGGAAGGGCGTCGGCGGGGTACACGCTGGACGCCACGACGTTCCCCGCGCTGTCGACCACCTTCACTTCTATCGTCGAGCCGGGGTACAGGGGTGCTGCCTGGAACTGCAGCGTCGAGCCTGTCACCCACGCGCTCACTCTTGGCTTCGCGGAGATAGTCTTGATCTTAGCCGAGGCCATGGCAGGTGTGTACTTCGACGACTCTACCCGCACGGTGAGCTCCCCCTCGCCCTCGGGCAGAGCTACGTAGATCGTGGGGGAGAACACCCCGGAGTACACCAGCTGCCTGTTCCAGTACGCCGCGACGGTGATGCTCTCGCCGCCCTCCTGCGGCGGCGTCAGCGTGATGGAGACAGGGGTGGGGGCGTCGGCTACTGCCAGCGCCGGGGCTGAGATCTGGGCCTTCCTGAGCGGCCTCACCTCTATGGTCACCGGGTAGCTGTAGGTGTAGACGTAGCCCCACGGAGTCACCGCCGTCACCTTGACCTCTGCGTTGTACCTGGTCTTTGCGAAGGGGCCTAGCCCGGTGATGTTTGCGAGCGTGCTCACGGTCTTCGCCTCGCCAGCGTTCACCCTGCCTGTAGTGAGCAGGTAGCACTGGACAGGCACGCCGGAGACCTCCACTCTGGCGTTCTCGATGAAGCCCTCGCCCTCCACCCATAAACTGACGCTGAAGATCACGAGGTACGGCTCATAGACCTCGGTAAGGCTGGGCTGCACATACACGTAGGTCCTGGGGGCGACGACCCTGACTGGTATGCTCGCGAAGACAGAGTAGTACCCCGAGTCCACCTGGAGCTGACCATCCTTGATCACCTCGGAGTAGTAGGATATGTCGATGCGCATGTTCGAGTCCTTCACATCGCCTGGAGCCATCTGCTGTGCGAAGAAGCGCGGGGTGATCTTCACCTCGAGTGTCTGCGCTTCGCCTATTTTTAACAGCACCGGCGTGTCGGGGACGTACTCCAGCAGGCTGTTGTCCAGAAGGATACGAATACCCTTCAGGTAGAAGACCTTGAGGCCGCCCTCCACCTCCGTTATCCTCACCGTGACGGGTATTGAGTACTCCTTCGTCGCGACGAGCTCCTGAGGCACCACTACGCTGACCTTGAGCCAGACTAGGTTTATCTTCACCAGCGCTTCCTTGCGCGCCGCCTGGCCGTACACCACTGGGGCGACGATAGACAGCCCGAGGATAAAGGCCGCTAGCACGACTGCACGCAGCATTCCAACTAGTCTAGTCTGGTTCATACTAGCCACAAGCGGGAACAAACTCGGGGGTATACATTACTTTAACCTTTTGGCCTTTCCTGCTCCGCCACACAGTAGGGCCTTTACAGCTGAAAACCTTATCACCATAAGTGGAGGTGCCTAGAGACGTGAGGGGGGCCGCGGTGAGAAGCCCTTCGCAGCATTCGATACGTGCTCAACACCACCACCCTCCTGGAGCACTGCTACCTTTAGAAACCTGGTTGAACTGGCAAGTTTAGCGCGCGGCTCGACGTCGAGCGAAGCTTTTGAGGACGCCGCGCTGGCAAACTTTATATAGCATTTATGGTGAATATAGCCAGTATGCCGACTACGATTTCCGTGACGGAGGATGTGAAGGAGGCCTTGCTAAGGGTGGCTTCAGAGCTGCAGATAAAGCTGGGAAGGAGGGTTGACTTGAACGAGGCTATCAGGTACCTCTTGTCAAGGAACAAGAGGCCTGACCTCCTAGAGGAAGCGTGTAAGCCAGCGCCGGGGTTCGAGGAAGCCTACCGGGAGCTCGTGGAGGGGAGGAGGGAGGATGAGGAGAGAGCTCGCCGGAAGTATGGCTTTTGACACGAGCACTTTCCTCGAGCTTGTTTTCTCAACACCGCTTGGCTTGAAACTCAAGGAAGCACTGCTGGCTGAAAGGGTCATGGGGCACACGTCGGAGTACAACATCTTCGAGCTGGAGTACGTGCTCTGCAGGAGGCTCGGTTGGAACGAGGCGGCGCGACGGGTTAGGGCGTTGACAGCATCGGGGTACATTACTGTTCACGCTACGTCGAGGCTGGTGAGCACCGCTGCTTTCCTCAAGTGCAAGCATGGTATCGCCGCGGGCGACTGCTTCACCCTAGCTGTAGCCAAGAGGATAGAGGGCCCCGCGCTCTTCGCGAGGAAGGAGAAGGAGCTGTTAGCAGAGCTTAAAAAGCGCAGCTTCGACGTTAAGGTACTCTTCCTCGAGGACCTCGCCTAGCCGGAGCGCACAGGCGCAAGGGCCACGGGGCCGGAATGGATTCTTTTGATACTCTTGCTAGTGCGCGCGGGCGGAGAGATTGATTAATAGAGGAGGAGCCTTCCCTCCCTAAGCCTACCGGTCGCTGGGTCCACCTCGAGCTCGAGAACCTCCAGTGTCGTTACGCCGATGAGGACCTTATCGATGATGTCCGAGATAATCACGGGAACGACCTCAGACCTACCCTCGATCTCGATGAACGCCCTGGACCTATCAACCTCAATAACGCCTGCGCCGGTCTCGACCCTAGACTTGCCTGTTGCCCTGAGTCCCAACTCGTTGGCTATGCTTCTCGGTATCACCGTTAATGTTGCCCCGGTATCCACGAGGGCCCTCGTCTCGATGATCCTTGATCCATCCTCACTGCCTATCCTCGCCTCTACCCAAACGTGGCCCATACCACAACTCCTATGCAAAGGCTTCTTTATTAAAGTACTTGAGAAGCCCCCCTCTTCAGGGCGGGGAGGGGGTCAGCCCCTAATGAGGCTGCTCCCCGCTTGAGAGGGACGAGACGAGGTGCTTTAGAGCCCTCTCGACCACCGCTGGGGGTGGCTCCTCTACCCCTCTGCGCCTCAGGAGCTCTAGGGCTTCCCGGAGCAGCTCCTTCGCCGCCGGGGTGAGCTCGACGAAGTCCGCTCTGAGAGCCTCCTGGCTAGCCGCCTCCTCGAGGATGTCCACAACCCCCTCGAGCTTCTCGTGGGAGAAGCCGACCTCGTCGTAGACCTCGACACCCTCCTCCTCGAGGAGCCTCCGGACCTCAGGGGGCGTGGGGGCCCTCGTGACGAGGACCATCCTCCTGGGCTCGTAGAAGCGCTTGTAGAGGATCACGATCTGGGGGTCTTTGAGCCTCAGCCCGCGCCTCTCCCGCAGCCTGGCCTTAACCTCGCTGGGCTGGACGTTCAGCACCTCCGCGAGGCCGGTGTAGAGGCCGGTGATCCACCTGTCCCTCCACTCCTCCGCCGTAAGGGGGCCTACCACAGGCCCCTTCAGCTCCCTACCCCTCCTGTACCAGTCGTCCAGCTCCTTGCACTCCACCACGACGTCCGGCCTCAGCACGGGTGGGTCGCCGCCGGGGACGACGATGCTCGCCACCCTTCCGCCGTAGGCGAGCATGTCGGGCCTCAGGGCCACGTAGAGCTTCCACGCCCTGGCCAGGTCCCCGGTGTCCTCCCAGCCCACGGGCCTGGGAGCCTCGACGAAGAGGCTGAGCGCGCGGTAGCCGTCTGAGAGCACCGCGTTGGGCGGTATCTCCCCTGTCCTCTGCCTACCGGAGCGCTCGAGGTGGAGGTACATGTCGTCCGGGTAGATGAGCCTGAATCCCCTCTCGGCCAGGTGTGCGACCAGGGTGATGAACACCCACGACTGGTAGAGCGACCTGTTGTTCGTCAGCAGCGAGGTTCTCACGGCCGCGCCAGCTCTCTCCAGGAACTCATCGGGCGTCAGCCTGCCGCGGGCGAGGTCGTGCGCGTAGATGAAGAGCTTCTTGCGCAGGTGGTCCTCGCAGCCCCCGAGGAAGGACTTGAGCTCCTTGGGGTAGACCACCCCCTTGACGCCGAGGACCCTCCCCAGCCTCTCCTCTGCTGAGAGCAGGTGCGAGACCCACTCCGCCGCGCGGGGGAGCTCGCTGCCCACGACCTCCCTCACGAACCTCGCCTTGAGCTCCTCGAGCAGCTGCTCAGCCCCCCTCCCCCTCCTGCCCGCTATCTCGCGGTAGACCTCAAGCCAGCTGCCTGTGGTGCTGAGGCTCACGCGCCACCACCCCCGCTGAAGCTCCTCAGCACGTAGCCGACAACCTCCTCGGCGACGCCCATCCTCTCAGCCCACCTGCAGTAGGCCTCGAGGTCTCCGACCCTCCAGAGGTAGTCCAGGGAGACGTGAAGGTCGACGAGCAGCCTGCCCGGCCTGCCCGCCACCAGCTCCGCCACCCTCCTCGCGGCCTGGAGCGCCGCCCAGCTACCCCTCCAGGCCCCCCAGTCGTGCCGCGCGACGGGGTCCTCGGGCCTCAGCTTACCCTCGAAGAGCAGGAGGTAGAGCAGCCTGTCGCCCACCCGCAGCTTGTCCCTCACGAGCCTCAAGGCCTCCTCCGGCGCATCGACGAGTAGGTCCACGAAGACCTCGATGGGCATGCCTGGACCGCGCTCTACTCCCAGCTCGCGGAGCAGCCTGCGGGCGTGGAGCCTGTGGAGCCTCCACGACGGCATCGAGGATATTTGCAAACGACATGTATTTATCCACCTAGCTAGGCGCGCCCGGGAAGAAGGGCTGCCGGCAGTGACCGCAGGGGCTTCAGCCCTGAGGGGAGAGCGTGGCTCGCGCGGGCGCGGGGGATCCCCGAGAGAGCCGTCGAGCCCCTGGTTCCGCGTTTCGCTGCATCGGTGGAGCTGCACGAGTCTAGAGGGTTGGACTACCTCGACGCACTGGTAGCTGCTCAATGCCTGGTGGGGGGCGCGAAGCCTGCTACAACGGACGCAGCGATCTTGAAGGTTCTCGAGAGAGTCGAAGGAACATTCGAGCGCGATTGCCCGGGTGAAAACACGCTTCTGCCGCGGTGCACCTATCTCGCGCCAGGAAGAGCGCTTCTGTTGGGAAATGGAAAAATAGCCGGGTTCCGCGCGGTAGGATAGGGCTTCGCGATGTCGGAGGCTGTTGTCGCGCGCGGCTTGGTGAAGAGATTTGTCACGCGGGAGGGAGGGCTCCTGTGGAGGGGCAGGAAGAGGGTCGTGGAGGCTCTGCGAGGGGTTTCCTTCGAGGTGAGAAGGGGGGAGATCTTCGGGCTTCTCGGCCCCAACGGCGCGGGCAAGACAACTACGATAAAGATTCTGAGCACGCTCCTGCTGCCCGACGCAGGGGAGGCCTGGGTTAACGGGTACGATGTCGTGAGGGAGCCCCGCAAGGTCCGGGAGAGCATAGGTGTCAGCCTGTACAGCGACCGCGGCTTCTACTGGAAGCTCACCGGGCGCGAGAACCTGGTGTACTTCGCACGGCTCTACCACCTGGACCCTGCCTACGCCAGGGAGAGGATACGCTACCTCCTCGAGCTGCTGGACCTCGAGGCAGACGCCGACAGGCTGGTCGAGGAGTACAGCACAGGGATGAAGTCGAAGCTAAACATCGCCAGAGCGCTCCTCCACGACCCCCCGGTGCTGTTCCTCGACGAGCCGACAATAGGGCTTGACCCGGGGGCCGCTAGGAAGGTTAGGGAGGTTGTGCTCCACCTGAAGAAGGAGGGGAAGACCATCCTCCTCACCACCCACAACATGTTCGAGGCGGACATGCTGTGCGACCGGGTTGCGATCATCAGCAGGGGGAGCGTGATTGCCGTGGGGACCCCTGGCGAGCTGAAGGCCAAGGTCTCCGGGCGCAGGGTTGTCGAGGTGGAGTTGCTCGCGCCGGATCAGGGGCTCGCTGAGAGGGTGAAGGGGGTTGACGGCGTCGTCGGGGTGGCGCTGAGCGTCAAGGACCCGGCCTCCGGGCTCTCGGAGCTTCGCGTCGTCTACGACGGCGACGATTCCCTCCCGAGAATCCTCTCGCTGGTGGCGTCCTCAAGCGCTAAGCTACTCAGTGTGAGGAGCGTGGAGCCCACGCTCGAGGATGTGTTCATCGCGCTCACGGGTGAGAGGCTTGGGCAGGCAGGCTAGGCTGGGCGCGCTCTGCGTCCTGAGGGGTGTTATCAGCAAGGAGCTGAAGCTGACCTTCAGGTACATCGGCAGCCTGGTGACTATAGCCGCGATGCCCTTCATGGTGAGCGGGCTGTTCCTCGGCATAGGCCACGCAGTAGCAGGGCCCGCGGCCTTCGCCAACTTCGAGGCGAACACGGGGGCCAGCAACCCCCTGCTCTACATGACCCTTGGAGGCGTCCTCATGATCGCCAGCATGATAATGGTGGAGAACACCAGCACCATAATCAGGGAGGAGCAGCTGATGGGGACCTTCGAGCTCCACTACCTCACACCCAACAGCACGATGGCGCTGTGGCTCCTGCACGCGCTGGCGCTCTCGATGCTCATGATCCTCCTGTTCACCGTAGACATCGTCGCGGTGATCGCCTGGCAGGGCGGGCTCCTCACGCCCTACGAGTGGGGGGTGGCGGCCGCGGTGATCCTCCTGGCGATGCTGCCCCTGGCCGGTATAGGCCTCGTGATCGCCGCCCTGACGGTTCGGCTGAAGGAGGTCTGGGCGGCCGCTAACCTGGTCAACTCGTTCATCGCGGCACTCTCCGGGTTCTACTACCCGCTCGAGATCTTCCCCCGCGTTGTCCAGCTTACCGCCGAGGCCCTGCCCACTACGCACGCCGCTGCCATCCTGAAGTCGGTGGTAGCCAGGGTCCCCGTGGAGCTGCCGCTCTGGCAGAGGTTGACCATCATGGCCTGCCTAGCGCTCGCCTACCTCGCCGCGGGCAAGCTTTTCTACTCAAGGTGGGAGGATGCGGCCAGGAGGAGGGGGGAGCTTTCGAAGTACTAGGTTCGCCCGCGGTGCCCGGGCCCTACTGCTGGAGGTCAAGGCCGCCGCGGAGGCCGGCTTGAAGAACTACTTCAGGTACTCGGCCTGGCTTGTCACGGATATCGTCACGACTCCAGCCTGGCTCGTGCTGCTCGTCACGCCCATCCTCCTCTTCCTGCCCAGGGAGCGGTGGAGCGACCCGCTAACCCTCAACTTCATATTCTGGGGCTTCATCCTGTGGGACGTAGTCTCTGCGGGCCTCTGGTCCTTCGGCATGGCCATCAGGCGGGAGCAGCAGGCGGGGACACTCGAGTTCCTGATGCTGACAAACGCGAGCAGGGCCGTGCTCTTCTCCAGGAACCTGTACCCCAGGTCGCTCGGCCTGGCGCTGAGCCTAGTCTACGTCTACGCGTTCTTCAGGGCGATCTTCGGCGTAGAGGTGCTGCTGCTGAACCCCCTGGGCGTGGCAGCCGTCCTCCTGGCTGGGATGGCTGCTTCGCTCGGCTTCGGCCTGGTCTACGGGGCGCTGGTGTTCAACTTCAAGAACGTGGGGCCTCTGAACAACATCCTCCAGTTCGTGCTGCTGGGGCTCAGCGGGGTGTTCCTCCCACTCACCCTGTATCCCGAGCCCCTGCGCACAGCGGCTCTCGCATCCCCTTTCACGTACGTGGCAGACCTCCTCAGGTTCTACGCGATGGGCGCTCAGACCGTGCTCGACCCAGCTGCCGAGTGGCTCGCGCTGGCGCTCTACACGGCCGCTCTGCTCCTAGCGGGTACAGCCTCCCTGTCTCTCGTGGAGCGCAGGCTGAAGAAAACAGGGGGTCTTGGGGCTTACTGAGCCCGGGTACGAGGGGCGCTCGGCCGTCCGGCCAGGTGCCGACCAGGAGCCTCGCGAAGCTTGGCTACAGCGGGCGCGCCCCCGGCTTTAGGTGCGCGATAGCTTTTTGCGGGGGGTGCGAGGGGGTGCGTGGGTACTAGTGGAGAGGTTCCCCTACAAGCCGCGGAGGCACCAGCTGGAGGTTTCGAGGGAGATCACGCGGGAGCTTAAGCGCAGGCACGTGGTCCTGGAGGCTCCCACGGGATTCGGCAAGACACCGGTGGTGATACACGCCCTGATCCCCTTCATCGAGAGGGGTCGCAGGGTCGTGTGGGCCGTGAGGACGGGGAGTGAGACCGACAGGCCCATCGAAGAGATCAGGGTGTTCAGGGAGAGGGTTGGCTTGAGGGTTTTCGCAATGAGCTTCAGGGGTAAGCGGGACATGTGCCTGCTCGCCAGGAGGTTCGGGGAGCAGCTGGACTACTCCGAGGTCTCCTACATCTGCAGCAGGGAGAGGTCCAGGTGCCCGTACTACAGGAGGCTGGAGGAGGGCGTGGACCTGCAGCGCTTCACGAGCCGGGGAGCGCTGACCTACCTGGACATCCTGGGGGAGGCCGAGCGCCTGGGCGTCTGCCCCTACTTCCTGCAGAGGAAGCTGCTGAGACTGGCGGACGTGGTCTCGCTCAGCTACAACTACGTGGTGAGCGAGGAGCTGAGCTGGAGCATAAAGACCCTCTTCCCCTTCCGCGAGGCTGTGCTGGTGGTGGACGAGGCGCACAACCTCCAGAACCTGAACCTCGGGGGCGACGAGATCACCGAGGGCACGCTGGAGAGAGCCCTCTCAGAGGCGAGGCTCGTCGGGGACGGCGAGGTCGCGGGGTTTGTGGAGCACACCCGCGAGCGCGTTGTGGAGCTGTTCGGGGGGCTGGGCGAGGAGGAGGCGAGGGCCTTCGACCCGGAGGAGCTGCTGCCGGCCGGGTACCAGGAGCTCGTCGAGAGGGCTTTGAGGGCAGGCGAGGCTGTGAGGGAGCTCATGTACAAGCAGGGGAAGAGGCCCAGGTCCAGCCTCCACCACCTCGCCTCCTTCCTGGAGAGAGCGCTCGCCGCCAAGGGGGTCAGGGGTGTGGCGCTTGTTGCAGAGAAGCTCGACGGGAGAATCCACCTGGAGATCCTGGACATGAGATCCGCGGAGGTCCTGAGGGGCATCTGGAGGTCCTTCTGGAGGGTCATCCTCATGTCGGGCACGCTCACGCCCATCGAGGCCTTCGCCGAGACTGTGGGGCTCGAGGACTACTACTCCATCAGCGTGCCGAGCCCCTACGACGAGGCGAACGCATCCGTGTACCTAGTCAGCGACCTCACGACTAGGGGCGAGGAGCTCAGCGAGGAGATGGCGAGGAGGTACGTGGAGGCAGCGGCCCTGCTGCTGGGCAGGGTGAGGAGGAACACGGCGATCTTCACGGCCAGCTACAGGGTCCAGGCGAGGCTGCTTGAGGCGGGCCTGGGGGAGGCCGCGGAGAGACTGGGGTACGAGGTCCTGGTGGAGCGGCGCGAGATGAGCGGCGCTGAGGCAGAGGCTGTGCTGAGGAGGTTCAAGTCGTTAAGCAAGGAGGGCAGGGGCCTCCTCGTGGCGCCCATGGGCGGGCGCTTCGCGGAGGGGGCCGACTACCCCGGCGAGGAGCTCATGTGCGTGTTCCTCGTGGGCATACCCTTCGAGAAGCCCACCGTGAAGACGCAGCTCTACATCGAGTACTACCAGGAGCTCTACGGTGAGGAGAGGGGGAGGATGTACGCCTACGTGATACCCGCGCTGAGGAGAGCGGCCCAGGCGCTCGGCAGGGCGCTGCGCAGCCCCTACGACCAGGCGGTCATAGTGCTGGGGGACAGCAGGTACAAGCACTACATGTCCCTGCTCCCCGACTACGCCCGCGAGCTCGCGGTAGAGGTGAGCCGGCGCGAGCTGTCCAAGGTGAGGCTGCCATGGGAGGAAGTGAAGCTCCCGAAGGAGCTGGCGCCGGCGGGCCAGCCTTGAGAAAGTTTATCTCGCCTCCGAGGCGCTCACCCAGCTGGGCAGTGATGACAAGCGTCTAGGCCGATCGGTGAGGCCCCGGCGGGCTTCCTGAGCCGCAAGAAGTATTTCTATGGGTGCTCCCAGGAGTAAGAGCGATGTGGACCACGCTGGTGGGGAGCTTCCCCCTCAGCCCGGGGCGGGAGAGCATAGAGCGCGCCCTTGAGGACCAGGCCGAGCTGGGGATCACGCACCCCGTGCTGCCGCAGCTGAGAGACTTCGTGCTGATGTACATCGAGCCGCTCCTGAGGAAGGGCGTCGTCGCGGTGGAGGGGCCTGGCTACGTGCTCCGCGGAGACCCTGCCTCGGTGGAGCCAGAGCCCCCCGAGGACCTGGTCGAGGCTGCGGATATGGCAGCCGACATGGGGCTCAGGTACCGCGTGCCCTTCACGGGGCCCTTCACCATAGCCTCCAAGCTGGCGCTGCCAAGAGGTAGGCCCGGCGACCTGATGAGCTCGGCCCTCTCATCCCCCGAGCACATGGAGGCCGTGGCCGAGTACGTGCGGGAGATGGCGAGGGAGGTTTACTCCAGCGTGAAGGGGGTTGTCTACTGCGTCGACGAGCCCATACTCTCGGTGGTGGCCGGTTCCAGGCGAATGCTCTTCGGCCTCACAGCCGACGGCGTGAGGGAGGTCCTCGACGGCGTCCTGGGCCAGTTCAAGGCGCCCTACAGGGGCGTGCACGTCTGCGCGAGGCTACCCCCACTCCTCAAGGAGGTCCTGCTGAACCTGAGGCACGCCAACTTCCTGGACCACGAGCACAGCGACGTGCCGGAGAACAGGGCCTACTACACAAGGGAGGAGCTCTCCAAGGCTGAGAAGTACCTCGCGTACGGGGTAATCTCGTCCAAGAGCCCCAAGGTGGAGAGCGAGGAGGAGGTGGCGAGCCTAGCGCGGGACGCCTACGAGCGGTATGGCGAGCGGCTGCTCTTCCTCAAGCCCGACTGCGGGTTCGGGGGGCTCAGAGGGTACCTCTCCGGTAGGGAGTACGAGGAGATCGTGCTGAGGAAGCTGGCGGTGCTCGTCAAGGTTGCGGGCGAGCTGCCCTCCGAGACCTAGCAGAGGGGCTGTGGGGGTCCGGGACGGCGCGCGCCTCAGCGGCTACCGGGGGGAGCTCTCATGGAGCTGCTCAGGCTGCCCGAGCCAGTAGTAGGCGAGGTTGTGGCCAGGCGCAACCGCTTCGTGGTGGAGGTGGTGGTTGAGGGTAGGTTAGAGAGAGCTTACGTGAACAACACGGGGAGGCTCTCCGAGTACATGGTCGCGGGGAGGAGGTGCTACTGTTTGCGTAAGGCGGGCGGTGCGACAAGCCTCAGGCTCATAGCCTTCGAGGATGCCGGCGGCGCCGCGCTTGTCGACACCGCCATCCAGATGAGAGCGTTCGAGGAAGCGCTCGAGAGGGGGCTGCTGCCCTGGGCTCCCTGCAGGATCGCCTCCAGGAGCCCCAGGCTGTACAGCTCCGTCCTCGACTACCTGCTCGACTGCGAGAGGGAGCCGGTCTACGCGGAGCTGAAGAGCGCTGTGCTGAGAGACGGTGAGTACGCATCGTACCCGGACTGCCCAACTCTCCGGGGTAGGCGGCACATCTCAGACCTGATAGCGCACGCCCAGGCCGGCGGCAAGGGGCTGATAGTCTTCATCGCAGCACTACCCGGGGTCTCGGCCTTCAGGCCCTACGAGAGGGGAGACCCGGAGGTGGCGAGGCTGCTGGAGTTGGCGAGGCGCTCCGGGGTCCTGATCAAGGCGCTATCCATGCACTACCGCCCGAGCACCTCTCAGGTGCTCCTGGACAACCCCGATCTGCCCGTCCAGGTTTGAGCAGCTACCCCGAAGCAAGGAGGTTACGCCAGCCAGAAAGTTAGCGGATTTGCCCGCGGCTGCTTTCGGCAGTGGAGGGCTTCGCGGAAAGGCCTCGAGCATACGCGAAAGTCGCGCGGATGCATGCCCCGATGGCGAGCGGCTTCTAAGGGCAAAAGCGGCGAGAGCTCGCGGGAGGGGCTGTGAGGGAAGAACCTCGTTCCCGGAGCGCTGCCCCGCGCCCTCTAGGCTACGCGAACTTGTGCCCGCAGTAGGGGCAGAAGAGCGCGTCTTGGGGCACGTCCCTTCCGCAGCTGGGGCACTTCTTGGTCTGAGGCTGGAACCTGTAACCGCAGTAGGGGCAGAAGAGCGCGTCAGCCGGAACCTGCCTGCCGCACTGGGGGCAGGTCTTCGTCGGCGGCGCTGGGGCGGGCGCAGCGGCGGGAGTTGGCTGGGGTGGGGGCTGGAAGAGCGGGGGTATCATGACCACGCCTGCGCCCACGGCTGCGCCCGGGGACTTGCCCAGCTCCCTCGCGACTGCCTTAGCGGTGTCCATCTGCAGGACGTAGGTTGCCGCGCCCGTCTGCCTCAGCCAGAAGATCCTCTCCCTGTACTCGGGCGTGGTGTCCAGGGCTTCGAACTTCAGGTCTACGAGCTCCAAGCCTATCCTCTGCAGCTCGTCCTGCAGGAACGCCTTGGCCTTGAACGAGACATCATCCACCTTGGTGAACACGGTGACGAGGTCGTAGGAGGCCAGGAAGTCGATCATTTTCTCGTTTATGAAGCCCCTGATGAACTCGTTCACCTCGCTCGTGGTGAACCTGGCCTTGCCTCCGACAACCTCCATCACGAAGACCTTCGGGTCGGCTACGCGGAACCAGTACGCACCCCTGAACATCAGCGGTGCGGGGTCCGTGGTCTGCGTGCGCCCCCCGAAAAGCCCCTTGAACTGCTTGGTGGAGACGAATATCACCGTGGCCTTGAAGGGCGTCTGGGGGAAGCCCGCGAGCCTCGAGAGAACCTGTGTCAGCAGGGGTAGGTTCGCCGTAGTCAGCGTGTGCCTGCCGGGCCCCAGCACGTCGTAGACCTTTCCGTCCCTGAAGAATACCGCGACCTCGTACTCACGGACTATCAGCTGCGCACCCCAGGTGATATTCTCGTCTGGGTAGCGCCAGACGATGTCCTCGGGCCCCGGGTTGACCCACTCGATTATCTGGGGCATAGACCACCACCTATGCGAGCACGCCCTTGATTACTTCCTCCCTCTTCGCCAGTAGATCCTCGAAGGCCAGCAGCTCGCTTCTCAGGGCGGACAAGGCCTCCGCCAGCTTGCTGGGCTCCGACTTGGCCACAGCGTCCACGGCTTTGACAATCCTGTTCACGGCCTCCACAAGCCCCCAGTCGAACTCGAGCATCCTGTCCAGCTCAGCCTCCCGGATCTTCACAGCGTCGAAGAAGCCGCTGTAGCCGTAGCCGGCCGTTCGGAGCTTCGCGACAACTCTGTCGAAGACCGCCTGAACCTGGTTGTAGAGCTGCGCCAGGCCGGAGTCGCCTGTAGCAGCTATGGCGGGCATCACGCTTTTGAGGTTCCTCTGCGCGGGCCTCAGCTTGTCGAGCAGGTGCTGCCTCACCAGGCGGTCTGCCTCCCTCCTCAGCTCCTTCTCCTTGTAGCCCCTGTAGCCGGGTATCGCCAGCTCGAGCTTCTCGAGAAGCTCGGTGTGCCTCTTAACCTCCTCGTAGACGTGGCTCATAACACTGCTCCGCGGATCCCGCTACTTATACTTACCTAGTGCCCTGTCAGCCCGCGGAGCAGCCCGGCCGCCGGGCCGCGCTAGGCGGCGTAGAACTCCCGCTTCGTGATAGTCCT
>Ga0185307_1000368_pt1 | contig 29034 bp, 26 predicted proteins | sample LHCtaG_FD_128010 | JGI IMG/M metagenome (GOLD analysis project Ga0185307, IMG submission 128010) | Hot spring microbial communities from Little Hot Creek, USA to study Microbial Dark Matter (Phase II) - LHC4sed_matched (SPADES... | ecosystem: Environmental > Aquatic > Thermal springs > Hot... | reverse complement strand
CGGTTGGACGTCGCCCAGCTCGAGCGTGAGTACAAGCAGAGGGAGCGGGCAGTCGAAGCTAGAGTTAAGCTCCCCTTCGTGCTTAGGCTGGATGGCGTCGGCTTCGGGCGGGTCTTGAAGGGGTACGCGGAGCCGAGGGACGAGAGAGTGCACAGGGCTCTGCTTCAAGGCGCTTCGGAGCTTGTCAAGCGTTTATCGGCGAGCGGCGCGTACGTTGTAAGCGACGAAGTAAGCGTGCTCGTGCTAGGGCCCTCCCTCCCGTACGCTGGGAGGGTAGAGAAGCTGGTGAGCGTGTCCGCTTCCCTTCTCTCAGCAATCGTTTCCACTTCCCTATCGCGCGCTCTGATCTTCGACTCACGCGTCGTCCCGCTCGAAGACGCCGAGGACGCGAAAAGGTACATCGCGTACAGGGCAAGAGTAGGGTTAAACAATTACGTAGGCTCGCTGCTGCACAGGCTTGGCGCTAAGCTAGAGCGCGTGCACTTAAAAGAGCAAATTGAAGAGCTGGAGAAGCTGGGAGTGCGCTTATCCGAAAAACCGGCGTGGGAGTGGAGCGGCTCCTCCCTGTACTGGAGGCTTGGGGAGAAGAGAGAACTAGCCGTTGAGGAGGGCCCGTGGAAGCTGTTCGAGGCTATTGAAGTTTACGCGAAAACACCTGAGCTCGCTGAAGCCGTCCGGCGTGGAGTTCGCTAGATTCCTGGGAAAATAAATTAAAGGGCGCATTCTGGGGCCACGCGGTGGTACGTATTGCTCAAGCCCGAGTAATTAAACCTCGGGCCGATAGCGAGAAAGTCGCTTTCCTGAAGCAGATAGAGGAGAAGTGGCAGCGCCGATGGGCTGAAGCGAGGATCTTCCAACCCGAGCCTGTTGAGGGGAAGCCGAAGTTCTTCATCACGTTTCCCTACCCATACGTGAACGCATACCCTCACCTGGGCAGCGCGTTCACGGTTTTGAGAAACGACATAATGGCACGCTACAAGCGGATGAAAGGCTTCAACGTGCTGTTCCCCCAGGGTTGGCACGCGACAGGTAGCCCCATCGTCGCCGCGGCTTTGCGCGTTAGGGAAGGCGACCCCAAGCAGATCGGGATACTGAAGTCGATGGGGATTCCCGAGAGCGAGGTACCGAAGTTCGCAGAGCCGGAGCACTGGGTCCGATTTTTCTGCAAGGAGTGGAAGAGGGACTTCCAGCGCTTTGGCCTTTCGATCGACTGGAGAAGGGAGTTTCACACGACCTACCTCAACCCGCCTTACAGCAGGTTCATCCAATGGCAGTACAACAGGTTGCGTAGCAAAGGGCTCGTGGTCAAGGGCACGCACCCTGTCGTCTGGTGCCCTAAAGAGAGCAAGGTTGTGGGCGACCACGACCGACCTGACGAGTACGCAGGCATAGGGCCGGAGGAGGTTGCGATCATAAAGTTCCGCGGCGAGGACGGGCTCGTGTACCCTTGTCTCACCTACAGGCCCGAAACAATCTACGGGGCTGTCAACATTTGGGTGAACCCGGGCTACGAGTACTTACTCGCGGAGGTGGACGGGGAGCTGTGGGTGTTGGGTGAGTACGGGGTGAGAGAGCTGGCCGATCAGAAGCACGCGGTGAAGGTTGTCGGAAGGGTGCGCGGCAAGGACCTAGTGGGCAAGTGGGTCTCGAACCCGGTGACTGGCTGGCGCATACCCGTGCTGCCCGCGCTGTTCGTCGAGCCCGACCAAGGCACAGGCGTCGTTATGTCTGTGCCCGCCCACGCGCCCTACGACTACGCCGCGCTCATCGACCTCAAGAAAGGGCTCGCGACTGAGTATGGGCTCAGCAGCGAGGTCTTGGAAGCAGTCAAGCCTGTCCCCATCATCAAGCTGGAAGGCTACGGCGAGATGCCAGCCGCGACCGTTGTGAAGAAGCTAGGCGTCGAGAGCCAGCTCGACCGCGAGAGGCTGGATGAAGCAACCCGCGAGATATACTCCAAGGAGTTCTACAACGGCTTGCTGTCTGAGGTCTTCGGCAAGCACGCGGGGAAAACTGTGGCAGAAGCTAAGGAGGAGGTGCTGGCCGAGCTGGTCGAGAGAGAGGTCGCGATGAGACACTACACGCTGCCTAAGCCTGTCTACTGCAGGTGCGGCGCTAGGACACACGTCAAGATCGTTGAGGACCAGTGGTTCCTTAAGTACAGCGACCCGGAGTGGAAGCGGCTAGCCCACGAGTGCATCGAAAAGATGAGGTTCCTCCCCGAGGGCATCCGAGAGTACTTCCACAAGCAGGTGGACTGGTACGGGGATTGGGCTTGCACTCATAAAGGGGAGCTCGGCACTCCGCTACCCTGGGATCCCGACTGGGTCCTCGAGTCGCTGAGCGACTCGACGATATACATGGCCTACTACATCCTAGCCAAGTACCTGCAGCACCCTGAGGAGTACGGTATAAGCTGGGAGAAGCTAGACGACTCATTCTTCGACTACGTCCTCTTAGGTGAGGGTGATCCCCGAGCCGTGGCCGAAAAGCTGGGGGTCAGCGAAGAACTCGTGGAGCGTATCCGAAGAGAGTTCCTCTACTGGTACCCGGTTGACATGCGAATGTCTGGGAAGGACTTGATGCCGAACCACCTGGTTTTCTTCATCTTCCACCATGTCGCCGTGTTTCCTAGCATTCACTGGCCGCGCGGGATCGGCGTGAACGGTTGGGTGAACGTAGCTGGAGAGAAGATGTCGAAGTCCAAGGGTAACTTCATCCTGCTGCGGGAGGCCCTCGAGTGGTGGGGAGCGGATGCAACAAGGTTTGCCGAAGCATACGCCGGCAACTCGGGCCTCGACGATGCGAACTTCGAGCCTGAGGTCGCTGACAGAGCCGTCGACATGCTTCTAGAGTGGTATGAGTTCGCCGTAAGCAACTACGGCAGGGGGAGGGACGAGAGATTGCCCATCGACAACTGGTTCGAGAGCGTTCTCCACAGGACGCTGAAAGAGGTGGGAGAGTGCATGGAGCGGGCCGACTTCAAGGACGCGCTCGTCAAGGGCTTCTTCAACCTGCAGAACGCGTTCCGCTGGTACTTGCGCCGGTGCGGTGAGCCGAACAGGGAGCTGCTGAAGGAGTTCATCGAGGTGCAGACGCTTATACTAACTCCCTTCACCCCGCACATCTGCGAGGAGATCTGGGAGAAGCTGGGTAGGGGTGGGTTCGCGAGCCTCGCCTCTTGGCCTGAGCCGAAGCTAGAGCGCGTCAACTATGAAGCCGAGACGGCGGAGGAAATCGTGAGAAACGTACTCGAAGACGTGAGAGAGGTGCTAGCTTTGGTTAAAGGCATCCCTAGGGAGGCGCTGCTGATCGTGGCGGCTGAGTGGAAGTACGAGTTCGCTAAGCGCGTATCCGAGCTCACCAGCAAAGGCGTTCCGCTGAGGGATGCCCTCCGATCCGTCTTGAGCTCTCTGGAACCGGAGCTGCGCAAGCAAGCCGGGCGCCTAGTGGAAGCCTACGCGAAGAACCCCAACTTGCTTCAACTCCTAATCCCGCGGGAGGTTGAATACAAAGCGCTCAGCTCAGCCGTCAGCTTCTACGAGCGTGAGCTCGGCGTGAAGGTCAAAGTGCTCCTCGAGGAGGAATCGGGGGGAGGAGGGAAAGTCCCACTACCGGCGAGACCAGCGATACTAGTGCACACTTAAGCGCCCCGTTGAACACCGCGCGAGCCCCCTAGGGCGCCCTTCCTTTCGCAAACTTTGTGTTCTGGACGCTGGTTTTTTCCCTTGGCTTGGGTAAACCCTCTAAAGGTGGGAACTTGGGGGTTACTCGCAAGCTGCGAGCTTACTTGAAGCTGTTCAGGGTAGAACAGTGGTACAAGAATCTCATGGTTGGCGTGCCAGCTGTGTTCGCCTTAAGACTTGTGGATGCTGGTGTCTACCCGAAGCTTGCGTTCGGTTTCGCGGCGCTCTCAATAGCTTCGAGTTCCATCTATGCATTCAACGATATCATGGATCTCCAATCGGACAAAGCCCATCCCACGAAGCGCTTTAGGCCCTTACCCTCAGGGGAAATCAGCGTTGGTGAGGCATGGGTTCTCGCTTTATCGCTTGCAGCCGTTTCGCTCGCGCTCTCATTCACGCTTGCTGCGAGTTTCGCATTGTACGTGCTCGCTTTCCTCTGCCTCTCCTACCTGTACAGTTTATACTTGAAGCGAATAGCGGTTGTCGATGTGACGACCATAGCCCTAAACTACTTAATCCGAGTGGTCTCGGGAGCCTCGCTGATAGGGGTCGAAGCCTCGCCCTGGCTCGTCTCTGGCTTCTTCTTCTTAGCGCTGTTTCTCGCCTTGAGTAAGCGGAAGGCGGAGCTCGCCTTCGCCGGATCTGCAGCGAGAACAGTCCTCAAAGCCTACAGCGATCGGTGGCTCGACCAGGCGCTAAGTATGGCAGCCGCGATGACGATCGTAACTTACGCGATCTACTGCGCCGAGGTCCCGTTGGGGCGGAAACTCGTACCCACGATACCCGTGATGGCATTCTTCCTTTTCCGCTACTCTTTCGCGCTGGAGAGGGGGGTTGGGGAGCATCCACACGAGATAATAACCAGGGACAAGCCCACCCTACTCGCAGCTTTCGCCTTAGTAGCATCAGTGCTCGCGCTAGCGTACCTGCCACTGGGTTCATAGACTAGCGTTAAGGGGGTTTGGTTGTGGAGCGAGCACTTGCGGAGCTTCCCTTTCTTCCAAGCCCCGAGTCGGTGATAGTGAAGGCACTGGAGATGGCGCAACTTAAACCCGGCGAGAAGCTCGTTGACTTAGGCTGCGGCGACGGCAGGGTGCTAGTGGTCGCAGCTAAGCGGTACGGCGCTTACGCGGTGGGGGTCGAGCTCAACCCCGTACTCGTGAGGCTCGCTGCGAGGGAGTGCCGGTTTGCCGGCGTCTGGGACAGCGTGGACATCGTGCACGGCGACCTCTTCGGATTCAACATCTCCTCTTTCGACGTCGTTTACTCCTTTCCGTCGCCTTCTGTGGCGAGAAAGCTCGCTTTCAAGCTGATAGCTGAGTGCCGTGAGGGCTGCAGGGTGGTAGTCCACGACCATCCCCTCCCTCTAGCCGAGCCCGTAGCGTCAGCCACTATACCTTCAGGCAGTGTTCATGTCCACGCAGTTTACCTCTACGTGGCGGGCGTGTCGTGGCCTGCGCGGGAGACGGAAGACTCTTGAAGCGCTCCCCTCGTTTGTGTCTGCGTGAAAATTAAATAAGCATTCGGGGAAGGGGGGTGTGGGTCGAGCCGCCTACGACGAGAAAACCTACCTCGACTCGAAAGGTAGGAAGTACTTCTACAGGTTTTGGAAAGCCAAAAGGGCTAGGGCGGCTCTCGTGATCTTCCACGCTCTCGGCCTCCACTCTGGTAGGTACGCGTGGTTTTGCGAGGAATTGGCTTCTAGGGGTGTTTCCTGTTTCGCACCCGACCTTTACGGACACGGTCTCTCTGATGGGGCGAGAGGAGGGGGTTCGCTCGGTGAGTTGCTCGCTTCGGCTAGAACGTTCGTGCAGCTGGTCCGCTCTAAGTGCGACTCGTGCGATCTGTACCTTGCGGGTCACGGTGCAGGTGCTCTTGTAGCACTTGCTGTTTCCGCGCCACCATTCCGCAGGGTTCTCGCGCTCTCTCCGGTAGCGGAGGTTGCACCCTACTGGCGGTCACTACCTCGATTGAAACTGCTTGCAGCTCTCAGGATGCGGGTCAGCTTGGACCCGCACCCCCTTTACGACGCCAAGCACCGCGACGAGCTACTCGAAGTTGAGGAGGACAACCTCGTCGTGCGCAAGATCCCCGCGAAACTCGTCGCGGAAACTTTACGCACCTTGCGCGCGAGCAGGCACTTCGATGCCAACCTCGTGATACTGGCGGAAAGCAGGTCGCGCAACACCGAGTGCTACTCGGCTTTTAAGCGATCCTCAGGCATCGTAGAAGCCGAGATTTTCTACAACCCCGATCTGCAAGATTTCCCTATCGAAAACCTTGTGGAAAAGCTTATAGTGAGAAGCTAGGGGGCCAGCGAACCGTAAGGGGGGAAGTCGGAGGGGGTTCCCGCGGTCCGCTGGCCCTGGTTACCCAAGGAAGCGGGGCGTTTATGAACTTTTCTCGCTGAGGGCTCGAAGGGCTTATTATACCTGTCCACTTCGAGCGTGGCGATGGAGGAAGTTTACAACGAGTTGAGGTGGAACCCGCTCCTCGGCTCATGGGTTGTTGTTTCCAGCAAACGGAAGGGGAGACCTTGGAGGCGAGGGGAATGCCCCTTCTGCCCGGGCGCCCCCGAAACAGGTTACGGGTGGCGGGTGCTCGTGCTCGATAACCGCTATCCCGCGTTACGCCCCGACGCGATACCTTCGAGACGCAGGCGAGACATCTACGCGGTGGAGCCAGGCTACGGCTACTGCAAGGTCGTTGTGGAAACACCCCAGCATGAGGGGGACCTCAGCGACATCAGCCTTGACGACCTAACGCTCTACGTGCACGAGCTCGCCCGGGTCACGCGTGAGCTGTGCGCTGACCCAAAGATCCAGTACGTTATGCCGTTCAGGAATAAAGGTGAAGCGATTGGAGTCTCTCTTACGCACCCGCACAGCCAAGTGTACGCGCTGCCCTTCGTACCCCCCAGGGTAAGGGTTGAGATGAAGAACATGGAGAGGTTCTGGGTGGAAAGTGGTGAGTGTCTGCTCTGCATGATCCTCAAGCTCGAGATGGAGGAGAAGGTCAGGTTGATCTACCGCAACAGCAGCTTCACAGCCTTCCTACCATTCTTCGCGATGTGGCCTTACGAGGTGCACGTGTACGCGAACAGGCACGTGGGCTCGCTTTGCGAGCTCACCAATGAAGAAGCGATGGACCTGGCAGACGCGCTGAAAATCGTAACGGCGGCGTACAATAGCCTCTTCGAGTTCAGCCTTCCCTACATGATGATTTTCCACCAGAAGCCGTGCAAAGGACACGCAGAATACTTCCACTTCCACATCGAGTTCTACCCCGTGCATAGGGAGCGGGATAAGCTGAAGTACGCTGCAGGCATCGAGTGGGGCGCTTGGACCTTTACGTACGATGCGATGCCTGAAGAGAAGGCTGCCGAACTCAAGACCGCTTTAGCCAAGGCGCTGGAAAAGCTCGCTAAGAGCGGTTACAAGCCGAGGGGCGAAGCGTACACTGCCTAGCGCTCAGAACCGAAAGAGAAAAGAGCTAACAGTGGCTCTCGGGGATCGCTCCGCCAGAATTCACGCAAAGAGTTAGCGTTCTTGTCCGGATCTAAACCAGCAACTCCCTTGGTAAGCATGAAAACTTTCGGGGTCCTCTACTCGCGGCGTGCTGACCGCTCGCTTTCAGCCACCGCATAACAGTACTAAACAAATCTAATCTTATTCCAAACGGAAGTTGACAAGCTGCGATGTGCGAAAACCGACCCGACGTTTGCCTGCGAAAGCGTCAACGCAGTGAAGGCTGGAGGTATCGTGAAGCAAAGTTGATTTATACCAGTTTTCTCGGCGCTGGCTTGTGGAAGCGAGGGGGGTCAGGGTCGAGCAATTGAAGACTTGCATAGACGAGGCTTTGGCGCTTATCGAAGCGAGTAGGGAGCCTACGCTTCTAGAAGCTTTGAGGAAGCTCTCAGGCGGCGTTCCTAACCCCTTGAGAACCTACGTGTTGGGAGAAGAGCTGGTTATAGCTGTCGGCAGCTACTCGCTCCTTAGTGTTAGCGTGGGGGAGGGTAAAGTGCGGGCTTGGGAGGATTGGAGAGATCGGTTCGCAGCCGCCGCTAAGGATACGGCTCGCAGTGTGGCGAAGAAGCTGATGACCGTCATCCTAGACAAAGGTGAGGATCTTCCGGTTTCTGTTAGAGAAGAGATGGGGAGGCTGGCGGCTGCTTTGGAGAAGGCCGACATGGAGGAGCTGCAGAAGCTGCTTAAGCAGTTGAGGGATTCGCTTCAAGTGATAGCAGGTGGCTGAGCTGAAACCCTACAGGAAGCTCCTTGACGTCAACGTAGCTTGCAGACCGTTCAGGGAAGCGAGAAAGATCCTAGTGTACGGCACGTGCGTGAGGGACGAGTACCCGTCCATCTTCGAGGAGTACGCGCGCGGGCGAGTCCCACTGGCGGTTTGCATGGAGGAGGAGCATTTCAACATGGTAGCTCTCAAGCTCGCCTCTATCGCCGCCCGCGTCAAGCTGGAAGAGCTTGTCGTCCTCACGGTCGACGGAAGCCCCCACTGCCTGCAGCTTCACATGGCCGTGGAGGAGGTCGATAGGATCGTCGGTGGTCTACCGAGGAGGCACGTGGTGGTAGAGGAAGGGAGGGCTATCGAGATCGAACCAGAGATCGTGAAGGTCGCGAGGTACTTGAGCAAGGTTCAGAGACTCGTGAGGAAAGAGGGCTAGCCCCAGCTCCGCTCTTCAATCGGGCACCCAAGCCGTGTACACGCGACCCCAGTTGGTCCCCCTATCGAAAGCGACAACGCTGTACTGCAGCGGATCCTTAGCGGCGCCAATCACGCACACCGTTACCGTGGCTCCCACGTACCTGATGGCGAAGCCCAAGCTCAAACCGATCGCGACCCTGCCGTCGGGGTACGAGGCGCTGAAGCCCAGCGTTACGCTCACACCCCCTATTTCCCAGGCACCACCCAAGTCGAATTGCACGCAGGCACCGGGGTCGCCGATAGGTATGACAGCTCCGCCTACAGGCGGAGGCGAGTACGGCCCGACCCCCACGTAGTAAACGCCGCCTAAGCACGCTGAAGGGAACACAGCCTCTATCACTTGCGTGAGAACCCCGTTGTCGTACCTTTCCCACCTCTCGTACCTCCACTTGACCTTCGTGCCGAGCTCGACCCAGACTCCCCCGCTCGGCGCGGGCACTGAACTGTCGAAAGACATGGTCCTCGGAGAGTTAACACCGGAAAAGCCCGAGCTCCACTGAGCCTGTGCGAGGCTGCCGTAGCTCGGGGCCGACCTGCTTTTCGACTCGAACCAGAGCGTCATGCCAGCTGGTACGGTTACCGCGATCTTCACTCCGGCATCGGGGTACAGGGTCGAGAAGGCTGAAACCTCCTCGAACTCTTGATACTCGACCAGCCAGTACCACGTACTGCTTTGCGCAAAGGCTCTCGCGGCGCTCGCAAGCCTCGACGTTAACTTGACCTTTACCTTTAAACTAACGGCGACGTCCGACAGCTCCACGCCAGCTACAGTCGCACCGAAACTTCCGTCCTCTCCCACGACCATCAGGAGGAGGTTCTCCACGTTGTGCAAGTCGACCCACCTCACGCGATTATAAGCGTCCACCTGCACTACTCTACCCAGGTGGACTCTGGGTAGCGAGAGCAGCGCGCTGCTACCGCCCGCCCTGTGCACGAGCGAGGACGTGAAGTTGTTGAGGGGGCTGGCCAGCCATACAACAGCCAGCTCCCTTACCGGCACTTGAGTCCCTTTCTCGTCTACAGCGACCGCCTCGACGCGAACCGCGCTCACCGGTAGCTTCGCGTACAGGGTGGTTGCGTGGTAAGCTAACCAAGAGGAGGCTGACTGGATCTCGGGAAGCATAGGTGAGATGACCAGCGCAGCTAGCGCAATGATCGCTAAGACGTTATAAGCTACAGCCCTTAACCTTAGCGGGGTGGGATTTCCACGATTCGAGTTACACGCAGCCATAACGATCAAGAATGTTCAAAGTGTTAATTCCTACTTATTTTTTCGGCCAGTGAGGTGTAGCGCGCCAATGCTAACTTTGCGCCGACGCATTCAGGTTCTTGATCCCAACCTCGATTTCCACGAGGAACTTCCTCGCTCGCTCGCTTTTCGGGTTGTTAAGCAGCTCATCCGGCTCGCCCTCCTCGACGACAACCCCACCGTCCATTAGTACGATCCTGTCCGCTGCCGCCTTGGCGAAGTCGAGCTCGTGAGTCACTATCAGCATCGATCTACCCTGCTTCGCGACCTCGATGAGGGTCTCTAAAACCTCGAGCCTGAGCTCGGGGTCGAGCGCGGATGTGGGTTCATCAAGAAGGAGAAGAACAGGATCCATGAGCAGCGCTCTGGCGATCGCGACCCTCTGCTGCTGTCCCCCGCTAAGCTGGAGCGGGTACCTGTACGCGAACTCCTCGAGGCCGAAATCCCTGAGGATCTCCATCGCCCTCCTCTCAGCCTCTTTTTTGGGCACCTTTTTCACGGCCTCGAGTGGTAGGGTTAGGTTCCTGAGCACCGTCATGTGGGGGAAGAGGTTGTACTGCTGGAACACGAAGCCCGTCTTCGCCCGTATTTTCCTGATGTCCGCGCGGTCGCTTGTCACTTCTTCGCCGTCCAGCACGATCCTGCCCGCGGTTGGCTTGACGAGATGGACAACACACTTGAGCAGCGTGCTTTTTCCCGAGCCACTAGGCCCCATCACAATGACTTTCTCGCCTCTCGCCACGCTCAAATTTACTCCGCGTAAGACTTCATGTTTCCCGTAACTTGCCTTAAGCCCCTCTACGAGCAGCACGGGATCTCTCATACCGACACCCTCTCGTAGCCTGGTATCCTGAATTTGGCTTCCAAGTACTTAGCAGCTTGAGACGCTAGACCGCAAACGGCAAAGTAGATGAGGGCAACCGCCGCATACACCTCTAAAGCCCTGAACGTGTACGCGACGAGGTACTCGCCCCTCCTCGTCAGCTCGACCACGCCGAGCACCGAGGCGAGAGAGCTCTCTTTAATCAACGTGACAACTTCATTGACTAGCGCCGGCACAGCAACCCTGAGCGCTTGAGGCAGGACGACGTACCGGTAGGTTTGAACTGTACTGAAGCCGAGAGACTCGGCTGCGAGAAACTGGAGTTCCGGTATGCTCTTAACCGCGCTCCTCAAGATCTCACTCTGGTAGGCGGCACTGTTCAAGCCTATAGCTAGTACGCACGCTGTGTATGCGTCGAGCTTGATCCCGAGGGAGGGGAGGCCGAAGTAGATCAGGAGCAGCTGGACCAGAAGAGGGGTTCCCCTGAACAGCTCGACGTAGCTTCTAGCGAAGGCGGACAGCAAAGGCGGCGCGAACACCCTCAGCGGTAGTAGCACCACGGCTAGAGCCATGCCGAGCGCGAAGGACGCGACGCTTATCTGGAGCGTGGTCCAGAGCCCTCCTATAAGATCCGGAATCACGCCTAGAATGAAAGAAAGAGATTCGCTCACTTTCTATCACCCCTTCAGCCGCCGCTTTCCATCCACTTCGCTATTTCCGTGTCGAAGATCCTCTGCATTTCGCCGCTCTCAAGCAGCTGCTCGATCACCTTGTTCACTACGTACTTCAGGTCGTAAGCGCCCTGCGGTAGCGCAACGGCAGCGCCGATCCTACTGCCTCCAGCGTAAAAGGCGATAGCGAGGTCGGGTACTTTGCCGATCAGCACGTTAGCTATTGTATCGCCGAGCACCATCGCGTCGATATCGCCCCTTTGCATCGCCATAACCATCTCGGGGTAAACCCTATCGTAGGAGATCACTTGCGCATTGTTACCGAGAGCTGACTTAGCCCAATCCTCTTGGATCGTGCCAAGCTGAACACCGATCTTCTTCCCGTACAAGTCGGTGACTCCTTTAAAATCGTTCAACTTGCTTTTAGGCACTAGCACAGCGTTGCCTTTGCTGAAGTAGTAGGGGATGGAGAAATCTACTTGCTTGCCTCTCTCAGCGGTGGGGGTCATGTCGGCTAGGACGATGTCCACCTGCCCGTTCTTCACGGCCTCAATGAGCGCTGCGAACTTCATGTCCTTAACTTCGAGCTTAACCCCGAGCTCCTGAGCGATTCTCTTCGCTATCTCAATGTCTATTCCAACGACGTTGCCGCTTTTGTCCACGTACTCAAACGGAGGCCAGTCGGCGGACGTGCCGACTACAAGCACGCCTTTAGACTTAATTTTTTCAACATAGTTGGGGTTAAGCTTCGCTTGGAGATCGGCTACCTGCTTATTGAGGGAAGTTTGTATCGGTAGGGAAACCGCGTAACCGGCAGCTAAACCTACAACTAATGCAACTACAACCCATACGAGGTTTTTCGCAGCCATCACTTGGGTGCGCGTGATAAGCTAAAAATCCTTGACGGTATATTCAGTGGAAACTTCAAGGATTTTTGTTACGAATAGAACAATGTATGATCATGTAGAACTGAAATAAAGCATTAATAACTTCTATTCCGCCCATGGTGCGAGGTATATGCAGGAAAGCAGGGGTGTAAGCCGTGCTGTTCACGACCTGCTACTCTCGAAACCGGTGCTTCTCACAGCTCTCAGCATGGGTGTTGTGAACTACTCGGCGCTCGCCCGCGCGCTTAAGGGAGAGGTGGAAAGAAGGCTCGGGAGGGAGGTCAGCGAGGCAGCGGTAAAGGTTGCGCTCATAAGGTTGAGGGAGCAGCTTTCAACTTCGCTCGCTGGGGAAAGCGTATTGAAAGTAGTAGCCGAGAGCGCGACAACGCTCGTCGATGACGTAGGCTTGGTCACAGTAAGGGCTAGCGACCCTTTCGCTCTAGTATCCCTCCTCTCCGGGGTTAGAGCAAGGCTCCTCCAGATCACGCAAGGAGTTAACACCTTGACTATAGTGACCGACTCCGAGGTGCTGGAAGGGCTCCTCAGGAAGGTGAACCCGCGAACCGTGGAAGCCGTGTACAAGGAACAGGCAGCAGTGATCCTCGTGAGCCCCCGCGAGATAATAACGACGCCCGGCGTGATGGCGTACCTCACCACGCTCCTAGCGCTCAATGGGATCAACATAACCCAGGTTATCTCCACGCATACAGACACGCTCTTCATACTCGGGAGGAACGAGGCAATCGAAGCCTACTCTCTGCTCAGGAGCGTTATCGACGATGCACGCCGCGCTATTCACATAAACGGAAAGTCCTCCAGTGCGACATCGTAAGGTACCTTAAACGTACTTGCAGCAATCGAAACCCTTGAGATAAAAAAGAAACTCTCTTGAAATGCTAGTACGGTAACCTATAGTGCTTTATCACGATGTCTGCTAGCCCGAGCTTCTCAAGAATCCTTAGAGGGGCTTGGATACTCACTTGAACAATACCGGGTAACCTACCGATTTCAACCGCACCAGTGATCGTGACACGGTTCTTAACCTCCTCCACGCTCATCCCGAGAAGCTTCGACGCCCTAGCGAACCCCCGCTCAGCGGCCTCGTTTATTGTGGGGCCCGAACCTATAACCTGCAGGGGGGCTGACTCTTCCAGCTCTAAGCCCAGCTCCCTAGCGTACTGCTTGAGCTCCTCCCACTCTTCCTCCCTCCAGGGCTTAGCGAGAGGCGGTAGATCCTCCTCCGGTGGCAACAGTATGGGACACTCAAGATTGAGCCCTTTGACAACTTCGACTTGAACCACAGCTTCAGCCGCCACATCCGTCGTGTGGCCTGCTACCTCACCGTCGCCCTGCATCGCGTGGGCGTCACCCGCGTATATGCCGGCACCCTTCACCTTTACGGGCACTATGAGCACCGATCCCGGTCTCACCGAGTCGACATCTAAGTGCCCGTCGGTCAAGTCTCTCTCGTACTGTTCCTTCGTTATGGAGTAGGGGTGCGGCGCATCGATTAAGAAGTACCCGAAATCGCCCGCGTTGTGCGAGTCTGGGATGTTGACAGCTGGGGTAGAGCCCAGCTGGCCGAGAAACGGCCTCACCCTAGCCGCGACGCCAGGCATATCACCTTTGCCGAACACGAGGACGGGTACTTGCCTCGACTTCGGGGGTAGCTGGGCGTACTCCGCGGCCCTCTCAGCCACCTGCGCTGCCTTCGCGGCGTCGACGGTCACTCCGAAGCCCCTCGCCTGGTCCAGCAGCATCGTGTAGCCATGCACCATCCTGAAGGGCGAGGCTGGAGCGCCGCACCTCTTGCAGTGGACAGCCTCCTGACCGATCCCTACCACTTCGAACTCCGGCCAAGGCTCTCTGCAAACGGGGCACCTCTTCGCCACGTAGGGGTCACCAACGAAAGCCCCCTCGACCGGCTTATCCACTCCCGATGAAGAGGCTTTAGAAAGGACCTTGAGGCTCTCGAAGCGTACGACCACCGCGTCCCCAACTCGTGCCCCTTCCACGGCTACTGGGACGTTGACCTCGTGGCCGCCTCTCAGCGTCGGTGTAATCATTGGACCCCAACAACCCGGTGTCGTGAGGAACTTGATCCTCCCGCCGTCAGCCACAGGGCCCAGCATTCTCGTATGCGGCCCGATAACTCCGTTGGTGAAAACGTCGTTGAGAATCTCAGACTCGGCCATTATCGGCCACCACGCTCGTATGGTTTGAGCGAGTAAAAAAGGTTGCTACTTCGCTGGCTTCAGAGCTACGCTCCCTGCGCCCAACTCCTGAAAAGGGGAGCTAGCAGCCGGTAAGCTTCGCTGAACCTCCTGTAAACCTCGTCGTAGACGAGCGCTGCAGCCGGATCCGGCTGGATGACATCTGTCACATCGGCTCTCCACCCGAGCTCGCTGACGTCGCGCACAGCGCCGAGCGCTTTGAAAGCAAGAGCGGCTGCCCCAGCGTTTGACGCGTACTCCCCGCCCTTCACTCTGGCGACCGGTGTGCGGGTCGCGCTAGCGATGATCTCCGCCCAGAGTCTCGACCTTAACCCGCCCCCACCGCCGAGGAGCTTAGCGGGTCTATAGCCGAGGTCCTCTAGAGCCTCCGTGATAGCTCTCACGACCATCGCGACCCCCTCCATGAACGCCCTTACGACGTGGGGTTTGCGGTGGTCGTAGCGCAAGCCCAGCAGCACCCCCCTCGCGTAGGGGTCGCGGAAGGGGAAGCGTTCACCAGCCATGAACGGGATGAAAACGAGACCCGAAGACCCGGGAGAGGCACGTTCGGCTTCCCCACACAGGAGATCGTAAGGGTCTACACCCAGCGCTTCAGTTGCCGCAACCTCTAACCCGCCTAGCGCGTCTCTGAACCACCTCAGCACCGAGCCTCCGTTGTTCGTGCTACCTCCGAACGCCCAGCGGCCGTCAGCCGCGTAGTAGCAGAAAGTTCTCATCCCACTCTCGTCCAGCACTGGAGCTCTACCAAGCAGTCTCACCACCGCGGTGGTCCCCAGGTTCAGCACCGCCTCTTCCGGCCCTTCCGCGCCTAGTCCTAGGTTCTGCGCCGCTCCATCAAACGTTCCGAGCACGAGCAGAGTTCCCGGCTTCACCGAGAACAGCTCAGCGCCCGCTCCCTGGAGCTCGCACAACGCCTTAGAACCCTCGACAGGTTCGGCAAGCTGGTTCTCGCTTAAACCCCCTACCTCGAGGGCTAGGTCGTCCCACCTGAGAGAGTTTATGTTGAACAGTTGCGAGCCAGAAGCGTTCCCGTAGTCCACGTAAGGCTCCCCTACCGCCCTCGCGACCACGAAATCCTTCACGAGAAGGAAGCGAGCGCTTTCCGCTGAGGAACCCAGGCGCTCGCTCTTCAGCCAGAGGATCTTGGGCAGCGCGTACACGAAGAGCGGAGGGCAACCCGTCCTTCTGTACAGCTCTACAGCGTCGCACCTCTTCTCCACCTCGGCGACGTAGCGGGCCGCGCGCCAGTCCATGTGAGTCAGCGCGTTCGTCAGCGGCTCGCCCCTGGAGTTGACAACTATCAAGCCGTGCTGGTAGCAGGAGAGAGCCACGGCATCTACCTCTAAACCCCTCGCCGCGAGCTTCGAGGTTTCCTCTACTGCCGCTAGGATTTCGCGTGGCGAGTGCTCCGCGGCGCCTGGCTCGGGTGAAAGCAAGGTGAGCTCGCGCGAAGCGGCACGCAGAACTTTACCGCTCTCGTCGACAACTGCCGCTTTCACGTTCGTAGTCCCGATGTCGACGGCGAGCACCTTCAAGCTCGGCACCTAGAGGCGCTGCGCCCTCAACCCTCTCTCGTAAACCTTCGGGTTAGCCAGGCGGAGAGGTTTCTCACCGCGGAAGAACCTGATGAGGTCTTCAGCGTTTGCCAAGTCCATCCTGCGCAGCGCCTCCCTCGTGAAAGCGGCCACATGGGGCGTCAACACGGTATTGGGTAGGGAGAGTAGCGGGCTATCCTCCGGAGGCTCCCTCTCGAACACATCGAGCCCCGCGTACGCGATCCTCCCCTCCCTCAGCGCTTCGCACAGCGCCGTTTCGTCGACAACAGCTCCCCTCGCTGTGTTCACGATCACAGCCCCGCGTTTCACCAGCTTCAACCGCTCCGCATCCAACATGCGCCTCGTCTCCGGGGTTAGCGGCACGTGGATCGTGATGAAATCGCTCTCGCGCAGCAGCTCCTCGAGCCCTACCCTTTCGGCCCTCACCTCCCTGAACGCTTCGTCGGGCGCGTACGGGTCGAAAGCGACAACCTTCATCCCGAAGCCGTTGCGCGCGATCCTAGCGACCTCTCGGCCGATCGCTCCCAGCCCGATGACGCCCAAGGTCTTGCCCTTAAGCTCGAGCCCCACCAGCTCGACGCGAGCCCTCCAGCGACCCTCCCTCACAGCTCTGTCCGCTTCTACTAGCCTGCGAGCGCAAGCCAGCATGAGCGCGACCGCGTGCTCGGCAACGGACGCCTCCTCGCCCGTGTGCCTGCAGTACGTGACTGGTATGCCGAGCTCGGTTGCAGCTTCCAAGTCGACGTTATCGAGGCCGAGGCCGTGCCTAGCTATTATCTTCAGGTTCCCGCACTCCTCCATTACCCTACGCGTCACGGGGCCCCCGCCGCCCAGGACGAGCGCGTCCGCGTCGCCAACCATCCTGATCACTGCCTCCTCCCTTTCGCCCGCCTTCAGCTCCACGCGCTCGATGCGCTCGAAAACCTGAGAAAGGAGGTTTAAAGCCTCGGGCGCGTGCACCCCGTACGAGGCTGACGCGACCACGAGCTTGGGCATACCCTTCCTGCACCGGTAGCGGGTCGCTGTAATAAGCTTGCCGGGGAAAGGCATTTTACGCGCGCTCTCTAGGGGCCTGCCGTGTTCGGTAGGCTTCCGAACCTCCTCAAGCAGGGTAAGGTGGCGCTGGGGGCTTGGGTCACGATCGGCAACCCGGAGATCGCCGAAATGCTATCGCTGATCGGCTTCGACTGGCTGCTTTTCGACGCAGAACACGCGCCGCTTGACTACCAGCTCTTGGAGCACATGCTTATAGCTGTGCGCGGCGACGCTACGCCACTCGTCCGCGTCCCCTTTAACGACCCCGTATACGTGAAGAGAGTGCTCGATCTCGGTCCCGCTGGCATACTCTTCCCCCTCGTTAGCACTGCTGACGACGCGCGGAAAGCGGTCGCGTCCACCAGGTACCCGCCAAAGGGCTTAAGGGGCGTGGGCCCGCGACGCGCGGCTTCCTACGGCCTGAAAACCGAGGAATACTTCGAGCGGGCGGACGAGGTCCTCGTAGTCGTGCAAGTGGAGACGAGAGAGGCTGTTGAGAACATCCACGATATCTTGGCTGTGGAGGGGGTGAACGCCTTCTTCATCGGGCCTAACGACCTCTCTTTCTCATACGGCTGCAGGTCGTGGAGGGAGGGGCCCGTTCTGAAAGCTCTCGAGAAGGTTGCTGAGGCTTCAAGGAGCAGTGGCGTCCCGGGGGGTATGTACTGCTCCGACACCGACTCGCTAAGGAAAGCTCTGGAGCTCGGTTTCAAGCTCATCGCCCTCGGCAGCGACTACCGCTTCCTAATCTCAGGGGCCCGCTCCAAGCTGGAAGAAGCGCGTAAGTTGCTACCCACAGGCGCCTAGCCACCGCGTGAATGCGAGAGAAAGCCGCGCTCGGACTTTTAGCACGTTAACTGATAGCCAAGTTGTACACCCTTGGCCAGAATCAGAGCCGCAGCTGGGCGCACAGTCGCGCTCCTCACGTTTTTGCTTCTCATTTTCGCATCGGGTGAGGCATAAACCGCAACCAACACTTTCCTTCACACTTCTAAGAGTTTCTCAACGTCCTCGATGTACCTTTTGACTTTCTCGAGCTCCTCCGCGATCTCCTCATCTCTTAGCGGGCCTTCGTGGTAGCCGAGAATGTGAAGGTAATACCCTCTTGCACCGAACCTGTCCCTGAGACCGAGCTCAGCGGCCTCTGGAACTTTTTTCTCGAGCTCTCTAAGCAGCGTTCTTCTTTCGGCGTAGCTCTCCGGCTTCTTCAAGCCGTGCTTTGCTAGGAGGACATCGGTTGCTAAGAGCGCTGCCAGCCATCCTTTCTCGCACGCATCTCTGAGCCTCAGAGTCTCCCTGTCCATGCGGTACTCCTCAAGCTCCTTGAGAGCGAGCTCTAAAGCCCTCTTAGCCTCCTCCAGCTGGCTTCTGCGCGCAGCCTGCGGAGCCTCTTCAGCCACAAGTTCCCGAGCCGCGGGGATTTATAGCTGTTTGCGCGTAACGCATCTCGTTTTCACCGAACATAGTAAAGCCGGATGGGGCGTATGAGCCGCGAGCGGCACGTGTTTAGGCCTCGTAGGGCAGTGCGGGAGATCACAGACGCTCAGCGGGCACTCGCCAGCATCCTACGAAGTTCTGAAGCGTGAGGGGCTCAAGAATCCAGCGAAGTTAACTTGGCTACGCCGCGCAACCGCCTGCGCGCACCTACCTAAAATAAAAGGGAAAAAGGTGATTTTTAAACGCTTCAGGAAAGGGCTTCGATTATCAACCTGCAGAACTCAGGAAGGTCGTCGGGAACCCTCCCGGTCACTATGTTGCCGTCCCGCACAGCTGGTTCATCCACGAAGATAGCACCGGCGTTGATTAGGTCGTCTCTAACCGCTTCATAGGCTGTAACCCTCCTCCCCTTCACAAGCCCGGCTGAGATGAGCACTTGAGGACCGTGACATATCGCCGCGATGACTTTGCCAGCCTCGTGCGCTCTCTTCACGAACTCCAAAACTTCCCTCTTCACTCTGAGGTGATCGGGAGAGAAGCCTCCCGGCAAAACGATCGCATCGAACTCCTCCGCTTTCACCTCCTCCAGCTTTTTGATAACGTAGCGAACCCCCTCCCCAAACACTTCGAGAGGGATCGGAGTCCCATACCTCCCCGTGACTGGTTTCGACGGTAGAGCAGGGCGAGGGTGTAGGCCGGCTGGAACGGGGATGATCGTCACCTCAGCCCCCTCCTCGCTAAGCCGCAGGAAAGGGTAGAGGAGCTCAATATCCTCGAACTCGTGAGCCGCGATAATCGCTACCTTCTTCCCTTTCAACTTGGTTCCAGGCCCCGTTCTCACGGGTGAAATGCGCGCCTAAGGTAAAAATCGTTGTCGATCCGCTTGCAGCGAAAGGGTTTTTAGCGGAGCTGCAACGCCCTTTCGTGGCCGAGTACAAGATCACAGATGGGGCTCTAGACTTCCTCAAGAGGGTTTGCGAAGCCGTCGGCCCTTCGGGTTTCGAGGACGACGTTCTGCGCATGTTCCACGAGTACGCTAGCAGCTTCGCCGACGAGGTTGTGCGCGACAACCTCGGCTCCCTCGTGTTCGCGAAACGCGGGAGCAGCGAGAGACCGCGCGTCCTAGTGGCCGGCCACGTGGACGAAGTGGGTTTCGTCGTAACGAGCATAACGAAGGAGGGCTACCTCACCTTCACGCCGGTTGGCGGTTGGTTCGACCAAGTGCTTCTCTCGCAGCGCGTCATCGTGAAGACGAAAAAGGGACCCGTAGTGGGCGTCATCGCTTCAAAGCCGCCGCACCTGCTGACACCCGAAGAGCGGCAGAAGGTGGTCACGGTGGATAGGATGTTTATAGACGTGGGCGCTACCAGTGAGGAAGAGGTTAAGGCGCTGGGCGTGAGGGTCGGCGATCCCATTGCCCCACTCTCCCCCTTTACAGTCTCTGCCACCGGGAAGACAGTAATGGGTAAAGCCTTCGACGACAGGTTGGGCGCCTTCATAGCTGTCGAAGCCCTCCGGTTCCTCAAGGAGAACGGGGTCGAACACCCGAACACCCTTTACGCGGCCGCGACCGTGCAAGAGGAGGTGGGACTCAGGGGAGCGCAGACCGTGGGCTGGGCTGTGGACCACGACGTGGCCATCGTAACCGAGGTTGACATAGCGGGCGATGTACCGGGCATCGACCCGAGGGACGCGCAAGCTAAGCTTGGGAAAGGCCCCACGATCGTCACCTTCGACGCTTCGATGATCCCCAACCAGAAGCTGAAGGAGTTCGTCATCCAGGTAGCTGAGGAGGCGAAGATCCCCTACCAGCTGAGCGTAGTCGCGAAAGGAGGGACCGACGCGGGCCGCCTACACCTCTACAAGACGGGTAGACCGAGCATCGTGATCGGCGTTCCAACACGCCACATACACAGCCACGTGTCGATCGTCCACCTCGACGACCTGGCGAACGCCGTCAAGCTTGTCGTAGAGCTCGTGAAGAGGCTTGACGAGAACACGGTCAAAAGCTTCTCCTCGATTTAAGCTCAGCCAGCCGCTTCTCGAGCACCTCCTCTATCTTCTTTTGAACCTCCTCCACCTCGTCGTCGGTCTTCACCACGTAGACACTCTCGAACTCCCTTGCGATCCTCGCGTAAGCGGCGCGAACCCGCTCCAGCTTCTCCAACTCCTCAAACAGCTCGACCGCGAACCTATCCTCACGTATCCTCCTGATCGCGATCTCCGGCTCGATGTCAAGAACGAATGTGACATCGGGCAGCGGGAAGCGCGAGTTCACGAGCCTCAACCATTCGTAGTCGAGGTCGAGGGAACCGTAAGCGAGGCTCGAGAAGAGGTAGCGGTCCGTTACCACCGCCCTACCCGACCTCAGCGCCGGTAGGATCAAGGCGTTCACGTGGTGGCTGCGATCGGCCGCGAAAAGCAGCTGCAGCGTCATCGGGTCAGCCCTCCACTCGCCCCGGAGACACGCCCTAATGAGGCCGCCGACAAGGCCGTCAGTCGGCTCCTTCGTTAACACGACTTTCATCCCCCGCGACTCGAGAAACTTCTCAGTCAAACGCGCGTGTGTCGTTAGACCAGCACCGTCGATACCCTCGAAAGCTACAAAAATCACGAACCCTTGCTGCTGGCTCGGTATTAAAACCGAACGTTGAACGTGAACGGTCGCACTAACTCCTATCGCGTGGCAAAGCGTGCCGGGTCGCGGGCGTTTAGGTGCGGTTTCAAAAAAATTGCTGCTCGCGTCGCAAGCTCTTATGGTATAGCGCCTTAAAACTCGAAACGGATGCCCGTGGTTCGCCCTAGCGTGGACGTGCGGAACACGCTCTCTGCTGAGCGTGACGGGCGTATGTTCATCTAGCAAGAGGCGGAGCTATTCGAGGATATGGATGGCTGAACAACTACTACTTCACGGCGAGCGCCGGAGCAAATTCCACGTAGACAAGGAGGAGGGTGTACAGTGAGGACATGGCCCTTGAGGAGCTCGAAAAGTTTACTCTCGGATGCTCGCTCATGTTTGAAGCGCGTGATGCGGGCAAGCCGGTCGAATTCTCGCCGCCTCCCTGTATCTATAAGATCTTCGACGAGTTCTCGCTGCCATATCACGATTACAGCGACTTCTCTAGAGGCTACTGGTGGATCGAGCGCGGCGGGACGATGGATGTGGTAAGAGACGCGTCACGTATCCTCTACGCGTCTCTTACCACATGTGTCCTGCATCTACATGGTGCCATGATGCCAATTCTCGCTAAGCATAGTATCTAACTGGGCGAAAAAGGGAAAGTTCTTAAAAATGATGTTAGTAAAAAATAAAAATTATTTACGTCTTCTTGTAAGGATTAGCGCTATTAATGCTATAAGTACAATAGTTTCTATTGCCACTACCGCAACTAACGTGTTAACGGTACCGCGTAAGCCCTCTACGTCAGCTGACAGTTTGCGTACTTCCTCTGCGCTGGGCAGAACGCCCAACCTATTGCGCAGGTCTGTTACATCGCTGGACACACGCGTGACTGTAGTCTCAAGCCCAGAAACTCTACCCTCCAGACTGCCGATTTTGTCTATCAGAGTTCTGATTAAAACTTCCTCCTCAGCAGCTCTTAATGTAGATTCGAGGTCTTCGAAGAACTTAGTTGTTGGGAACTGGAGAGCAATTATCCAAGTCGGAACGCGTGGAGTCTCACCTTTCTTAGCGAGACAGAAGAGCCAAGGTAGGTTATCTGGCCAGTTCCAAATGTAGGGTGAAACCCATACTTCCGGCCTCTCCTCCGCCGGCCATCCAACCCAGTACTCCTCTGAGTACTCGTACCAAGCCGCACCGTAGAAAAGCGGTATGCCTGGAAGGTCTCTCAGCGCGATCTCCTGGAGCTTGCTGTAAATCTCCATTAATTTGGCTGGATCCGTCTCCCCTGGAGCCGCGTCGATTAACGGTATGGCCTCAGTTTTCGTGTACCCGGCCCAATTGCCCGCTGGTGGAGAGAGTCTCGGATCAAGTACCCACCTGAATGTGTTCCATGGATGTGCGTAGCCGGGTCCCGCGTCCCAACCGATGATGAAGTCGAAATCCAGGCGTGTTAAGCGATCCCACCAAACGGAGAAGTCTGGGAACTCTGTTCGCACGTCAATTCCTATCTGCCTCAGGCTGCTAGCTATCATATCGCACATCATCATCCAGTCGGTCCATCCGTACGGAACCTGTATAGTGAAAGGCCCTAGCTTCGTTCCGTCCGGTAGCTCACGCACCCCGTCGCCGTCCTTGTCGACTATATTTGCTTCATCGAGTATTTTCTTAGCTTTCTCTAGGTTATACTCGTACCGATACTTGTTAACCACAGTTTCGTTTATCCATTTAGCGTAGGCCGGATACTCGTGAATAATAAAGCTTGGAGAAGCTACAATGCTGTAGTTGAAGTACGCTTTGCTCACCAGATCTTGGTAGGGTATTGCGTGCGCGATTGCTCTGCGCACAATCGTGTTGTTAAGCGGATGCTTCCACCTAATGTATAGTAGCACGAGACCGCTGTGCAGGTAGTATGGTGGGTTGGCTAGGTAAGTCCTTCTAGCGAGCCTCTTGACCGTCCACATCTCCCAGATTTTCGCGAAAAAGTGCCCGGCACCGTCATACTCTCCAGCTTCGAACGCCAAAGCTGCTGCTACGTTGTCTTTAAATGTCCTGTGAGCTATGTATTTTGGAGCTGGAAGACCGAAAATATCTTTACCCCACCAGTCATCGACTCTCTCGTAGTACCAGATATCCTCGCTCCAACTGTAAAGTCTATAAGGTCCGCCCCCGACTATTCCGGCTGGGTTAGTGTCTAAAAACTCTGATGCAAGCTTAACTCCGTACTGCTGCTTCAGCTTTTCCCATCTATGCCTTGGCAGTATTAAAACGCCATGTAGAGCATCGAAAAGCGCGAAGTAGTTAAGTGCTTCCTTCTTTAACACTATACGTACTGTGCTCCTATCAACTGCTTCGACGCTAGCGATGTAGTCCCAGTACGGCGTTACCCAGGGTATTGTGTACTCTTTACCCAAATCAAACGTGAACTTTACATCGTCTGCGGTTATGGGAGTGCCATCCCACCATCGGGCTTCAGGTCTAAGAACTACATCTATCGTGTACTCGTTAACCCACCTATACCCTTTAGCAAGGTACGGTATCCATGTATCTTTATAGGTGCTGTAGAAGAACAGTGTCGGATACATCAGCGTATAACCCCATGCAGGGCTGGGGAGTAGGGGGTTCCAGCCTTGGGGAGGTCCCCAAGCGTCAGACACTATCAACGTGTCTGCGCGGGGTGGCTGCCCGAAAACCAGGGTAGACGGCAGTAGGACAGCAACGCTAAGGATAATTGCTAGGATCCTTTTTAGCGCTCTCGTCGTCACAGTTAAAAATGCGCATGATGTCATATAAAAAGATTTCCCCTCGGTGACCCGCGCATTCAGTTGACAGATATCATTTATATAAATACTTTACACTTTAGCGCTCAAAGGTAAGCGTTCTCTGAGACTTTTCCCTTTTGGTAAAATTAATATATAATGAGCTTTAAGCTTTATAAAGATGACAGTATACTAAATGATTCGATGAAACCACTAGTGATTGAGGTTCTTCGCTTTTACACCTCTGGGTTGCGTAGGGGCAGCGCGGGTGGAATCTGCAGCCAGGGGGCGGGTTTAAGAGGTTCGGCGGTTCTCCCGGTAAGAAGGCAAGCCCTCTTTTCTTAATTTCAGGTTCGGGCGTGGTAACCGACCTGATCAATGCCGAAGTATATGGATGAAGCGGACTGTACACTATTTCCTCTGTGGGACCCAACTCTACTATTTTACCCGCGTACATCACAGCTACCATGTCAGCTATCTGTCTGAGAACGGCGATATCATGCGACACGAAAATCACGCTACTTACACTTCCCTTTCTCATCAGGTCCACTAACATTTTGAGAACTTGTTTTTGCGTGGACACATCTAGTGCCGAAGTTATCTCGTCAGCAATCAATAAGCGAGGGTTGAGAAGCGTGGCTATAGCTATGGCAGTTCTCTGCCTCATCCCTCCGCTCAATTCGTGAGGGTAGAGGTCTAACGCACTGACGGGTAAGCCGAGTTCCTCAAATCTTTTTTCGGCCATTGAAACTATTTCGCTTTCATTAAGTTCTTCATGCTGTCTTACAACCTCTATTATGAAATCTTTAATTTTCATAGTGGGCATGAGCGCGTTGAGAGCAGACTGTGGAATAAGAGATATTAGCTTGCCCCACACGTTTTTCTTCAAAAAATTTTTATTCATCTTCGATAACACTATCCCATTGATTTCTACAACTCCCTCTATGAAGCGGAGCGGTGGCTTAATATTCATCATTAATGCGTTAGCAAGCGTTGACTTCCCGCAGCCCGACTCGCCAGCCACGCCTAGTATGATGCCCTCCTCGAGGTCTATCGACACGCCGTCGACAGCCTTTACGAACCCCTCTCTAACCTCGTAGTAAGCTTTCAATCCTCGAGCTCTGAGAAGGATCATCCTATCGCCCCCCCCTCAGTCGGGGATTAAAATATTCGTCTAACGCAGTAGATAATGTCAACAGTGAGGCTGTTAGGGCTACGAGCATAGCTCCTGGCGGAACGAACCACCACCACAGCCCTCTACGTACTGATTCAAGCAACTGCGCCCAATACAACATTATACCCAATGAAGTTCCTCTGGTTAACCCGACACCGATCATACTTAAGCCGGCCTCCGAGATCATCGCTCCGGATAGAAGGAGTACAAATGCCATAAACAAGTATGCCGCCATATTTGGTAGTAAATCCTCGATCACTACTCGAAGATCGCTCAAACCAGCCATTCTAGAGAAATAAATAAACTCTCTGCCTTTCAAACTTAGAATTTGCGCTCTTAAAGCTCTAGCTACCCAAGGCCACGAAGTAACGCCTATGATTACCGAAACCAATATGGGGTCTCTATACTTGAAGTAAGCAGCTATCAGCATCATTAGAAGTATTGAAGGCATCGCTAGTACGATGTTCGTAACCGCCATAAGCACCTCGTCCACCAATCCCCCCTTTATGCCTGCTATGGAACCCACGATTACCCCTATCGCTAGACTGATGAGCGCAGCTACAGCTCCGATGTACACGGAAAATCTTGTTCCATATAGAAGTTGGGCTAAAACATCCCTCCCATAGCTATCTGTACCGAGAGGGTTTTCAGAGTTGGGCGGTCGCTCTGGACTATATTTCATCTCGAAGGGGTCTCTCGGGTAAAAGAAAGGCCCTAGGATACCGATTATGAGGATGCCGATAATCACTGCTACGCTGATAGTGAACTTTTTTATTTTGAATATTTCCGCTACTATGGAAGGTAAATTAACCATGTTTCACTCACCTACGTAACCCGTTCTTATTCGAGGGTCGAGGAAAGCATACAATATGTCAACTATGAAGTTCGCAAGAATAAGAGTAGAAAAGAGTATTATGAAAGTACCTTGTATGAGAGGATAATCTAACCTAGTGAGTGCTTGGAATATGAGGAAACCCGTTCCTGGATAGCTGAAGACAAGCTCTGTTATCAACGAGCCTCCTAAAATACTACCTAAATTCAGTGCAAGGCCTGTGATCTGAGGGAGAATGGAGTTTCTAAATGCGTACCTTAATAACTTATCCTCGCTCAGTCCAAGTGCGTCAGCAAAATCTATGTAATCAGTTCTGAGTTCATAAATTACTAAAACACGCATGCCTATCGCCCATCCACCAATCGCTGCCAATACAATCGATAAGAACGGGAGAACGTAGTGATGTAGGTAGCCGAGTATGAACGCAGGTGAGAGAGAAGGGGTCATGCCATGGGGATAGGCGCCTCCAAGTGGAAACCACCTGAGAGTCACCCCAAAAATGAAAAGCAAGAGCATAGCTAGCCAGTAGTAAGGGGTCTGCGAGAGAACTATGCTTATGGGAAGGACAAGGTTATCCAACTTCCCTCCCCGCTTATAGCCAGCAACAGCTCCTAGAAGATTACCCAATATCCATGAAGTGATCGTTGCTGGAATCAGGAGACCTAGTGTCCATGGCAAGTACGTGAATACAAGTTCAGTGACTTTCCTGGGGAAAAGCGAGTAGGAAGTCCCCAAATCACCTTTAAAAATCCTTGTTAGGAAATCAAGATACTGTTCATGCCATGGCTTATGAAGCCCAAATTCTTCCATTAATCTTTTTTGAACAGCAGTAACTAGTTCAGGTGTTACTTGCATAGTTTGGAAAATCTGTGCGAGCATTGTTGCTAGAGGGTTTCCTGGAACGGCTCTAGGTAAAGCAAAAATAATCGTTACGTATACAAAGAACGTCGCTAGTAGGAAAAACGTCTTACGAAGTAAGAACTTCGCTATGGGTCTTTTCAATATAATTAATATTTTTTCTCTCTTCATCGGCATCAGACCGCGTGTTTTCAAGCAATTGCATATTTAAATTTTATCTTCTAAACCCAAGCCCATTTGCGGTAGATAAGAGGTACATCTTCTACTAGCCTTTTTGTGTAAGGATGCTCCGGCCTCTCGAGAAGTTCCTCTGGGGTCTTTTCCTCCACAATTCTTCCTTTATACATAACAAGTATTCTGTCGCTCACATAGTACGCCAATCCTAAGTCATGGGTTATGAAAATCACCGAAGAGCCGTACTCGTCTCTCAATTTTAGGAAGAGGTTTAAAATACCAGCTCTAGTGGAAGCATCTATCATCGAAGTTGGCTCATCGGCAATAATGAGCTTTGGTCGAAGAATGAAACATCTAGCTATCATTATGCGCTGGCGCATCCCACCGCTAAGCTCGTGCGGATACTTTCCCAAAACAGCTTCAGGTCTTAAACCAACTTCTTTTAACGCATTTCTAACTATTTCATCTTTATCACCAATTTTTTCTATATCTTTCTTATCAAATAGATTGAATGTCTGGTAAAGAATTCTATCTATTTTTCTAACAGGATTAAACGATGAATAAGGATCCTGAAATACACCGTGCACATTTCTCCAATACCATTTAAGCTCTTCGCTGTTTTTTAGCGTCCATACATTTTTACCTTCAAATACTACACTACCGCTCGTCGGCGGTAAAAGCCGTAGTATTATTTTTGCCACAGTAGTTTTTCCAGAGCCGCTTTCACCAACTAAAGAAATTATTTCGCTCCGATTGACAGTAAAACTAACATTATCGACAGCAATAATGCTTTTTTTACTGAAGAAGCCTATATTGTATATTTTTGTTAAGCTCTCTACAGAGAGCATTGAAGCTTTGTTCCTAGAAGTTTAATAAACTTTACGCTTATAGTTAAATTAACAATAATCGCCTGATATCAGGAAGAGCGATGAAGTCTCATGGCTTCGCGCTTAACCAAAAAGTATACCGATGCAATCGTTATCAATAGTATGGTAAGTAGGTAGAAAAACTCAAAAGTTAGAATTTTGTTTCTTGAAGCAAAATAGGCGAGTGATAGAACTTCCAATATTAAGCCCCACACAAGTATGGTGAGAACGGCTCTATGTAAGCCAGCAGCGCTACTCACAGATTTTTCTTGTTTATCTCACTAAAAAATCTAGTCTCGCGCTACAACTTAAAAAGCATCTTCTGAAGTTCGCGCGCCACCGCGTACCCCGTCTCGGCGCTGGCGGAGTGGGCTCTCGAAGGCAAAGGGTTCCTTAGCAGGGAACGGCGAACGGGAGATTACTACATTTACAACAGCATGCCTCACAGGTCCTCTGAGGGGGTCCCGGCCGGTGTGTGCGTCAGTGATTCCTTGAGCTCCTCGACCGCTTTGTCCAGAGTCTCCAGCGCTTCAGGTGACAACGAGGATGCGACCTCTCTCAGCGCTAAGAGGATCTCGAGGGCCTCCTCCGGCCTCACTTTGCCTATCGCCGACCCCGCGTGCACCACCACGTAGTCGCCGGGTGACGCGCTTACTAGGAGGAGCACCTTCCTCCGCACCCCACCCCCGAAGTCCACCACTGCTTCTAACCCCTCTATTTCCAAAACTTTAGCTGGAACGCCCCAGCACACGGGTGGCCGTCCCCTTCACCTATTTAAGCCCAGTGCCCATTTAAGCGGAGTTACTTAAGCCCTAGCTCTTCCGCGACCGCGTCCGCCAGCTTTCCCCCGCCGAAGCGGGCCCATATAGCGCAGGTACCTTCGCTCGAGACCATGCAGGGGCCGTTGGGCCTTGAGGGTGTGCAGGCTTTCATGAAGAGGGGACAGTCAGTAGGTTTCGCGAGACCCAGTATCACGTCGGCGCAGCGGCAGCCGGCCGGCATGTCGCTCTCGGGACCCGGCGCGGGAAGCCCGTACTTCTCCAGCGCATCGTAGTCCCTGTATGGTCCCTTCAGCTCGAGCCCGCTCTCCGGTATCACGCCGAGACCTCTCCACGCGGCATCCGTCACCTCGAATACTTCGGCGATCAGCTTCTTCGCTGCTACGTTGCCTTCCCAGGTCACAAGCCTCTTATACTCGATCTCCACGCCGATTCTCTCCTCGAGCATCATCTTCAGTAGGGTGACGATGGCCGCAAGTAGGTCCACAGGCTCGAACCCCGAGACAACAGCTGGTAGGCCAAGCTCCCTCGCCAGCCTATCCCATGGCTCTGCTCCCGTGACTGTGGAGACGTGACCAGGCGCTATAATCCCCTTCACAGGTTCGAGACCCCGCTCGAGCGCGGCCGCTATCGCGCGCTTGGCCGCCGGCGGCGTCAACCTCAAGGCGGTGA
>Ga0185307_1000367_pt1 | contig 29041 bp, 28 predicted proteins | sample LHCtaG_FD_128010 | JGI IMG/M metagenome (GOLD analysis project Ga0185307, IMG submission 128010) | Hot spring microbial communities from Little Hot Creek, USA to study Microbial Dark Matter (Phase II) - LHC4sed_matched (SPADES... | ecosystem: Environmental > Aquatic > Thermal springs > Hot... | reverse complement strand
CGAGAAAGGTCAGTCCCCAGAAGAGTTTCCCGAAGAGTCCTCAAGGAAGTTTAGCTTTTAAAATCTTTTCCATTTCTTTATCATCCCTTTTAGTCGGGCTCCAAACTTTAAATGGAAAAGCAGATATTTTGCCTGCTGAACTGGTGTCAAAAGGGAGAAGATTTCTTCTTCCAACTTTTCACATTCTTTTTGATGTTTTTTGTCGTTCTCTTTTATCAATGCCACCTGGTTTTTTATCTCCTCATCCTTTGCCTTTTTTGCCAAAAGTTCGGAAAGTTTTTCTATCTCCTTTTCCTTTTCTTCTTTTCTTTTCTCTTTCAGCTCCCTTAACTTTTTCAATTTGGGAAAGATTTTGGCAGCCTGCTCTTCAGTAAGATTTAACTCTTCGGTAAGTCGCCACATTTTAAGATTTTCAATTGCTTCAATCGGCTTCCGACAACAAGGAGAAGAAAAAGGTTGGGTAAAAAGGATAAAGGGAAAAGAAAGGAATAAAAAAATAAGGAAAGGTTTTTTGGTCTTCATCTTTCACCTCCCTTTTTTAAGTTTTTTACTAAATATTCTATCTCTTCTTTTTCTAAAGAAAATATTAACTCATAATAATCTTCATCTTCATAAAGATTTTCTTCTAAAGCAACTAATTCTTCGGTTTTTATTTCTTTTATTAATGATTTTAAAATTGTTTCCGCTTCTTTTTCGGAAAGATTATAAATAATTGTTTCGTAATCATCGGTAAAGAAAAGTTCTTCTTCTTTTTTTATATTTATAAAATTGAGCAAAAAAATTAAAAGCCCAATTAAAAAAGAGGCGGAAGTTAAAGCGTAAATAAGGCTTTTTTTCTTTTTTTCTTTTTTAATTCTTTTAAGGAGAGTTTCATAAAATAAAGAATAGGGTGGGCTTTCTTCCAAAATTTTCAACTCGGCTTTTAATAACTGAAATTCCCTTGAATATTTTTGACATAAGGGACAGGTTAATAAATGGTTTTCTAACTCTTTTTTTTCTTCCGCCGTTAATAAATTGCTTAAATAGTTAAAAACCTTTTCCCGTTCACAATTCATATTTTTTCTTCCAAAAATTTTTTCAATTTTTTATGGGCATTAAATAATACCGCTTTTATTGTCCCTTCTTTAAGATTCAAAACTTCACTAACCTCCCTTATCTTTAAACCCTCTTGGTGATAAAGTAAAAAGACACTTTTTTCCAAAGGTGATAATTTCTCTAAATATTTGGCTATTAATTCTTTCAATCTATTATTCTCATATTCTTTTTCAATATCAATGGGTGCGGGAATTTTTTCCCATTCAAGCTCTTCTACTTTTTCATTTTTTTCTTTTCTTAAAAGGGAAAGACAATGATTAATGGCAATCCGGTAAATCCAAGTAAAAAGGGAAGAACGACCTTCAAATTTATTAAGGTTTTTATAGACCTTTAAAAAGATTTCTTGGGTAGCATCAAAGGCCTTATCTTTATCTTTTAAGATTTTTTTTGAGAGGTTATAGATTCTTTCGTAATACATTTTTACAATCTTATTAAACTCTTCTTCATTTTTCATTATATTAGACGAAAATTTTCTTGATTCAGTTTATTTAAATTTCTTTTATAAAAGAAGGATAAGATAATTGCCCTTATTGTCCAATCTAAAACCGTGCCGTACCAGACACCGAGAATTCCTAATTTGAGACTAATTGCTAAGAGATAGATTAAACCCACTCGGATAAAAAAGGTGGAAAAAAGGGCAGTAAGCATTGGGCTTAAGGTATCGCCCATTCCCCTTAAAGTGCCAGCTAAAACAAAGTAAAGGGCTAATTGGGGTTGTTCAAAAGTGGCAATCCTTACTAAGGAGTTGGCATAATTTTTCACTTCCCTTTCGGGATTAAAAAGGGAGACATAAAAATGGGGAAAGAAAAAGAAAGAGAGGGCAATAAAACTCATAATAAGAAAGCAATAAAAAGCGGTTTTTCTAAAGGCTAAATTGAGTAATTCTTTTCTTTGGGCACCAAAGGTTTGACCGGCTAAAGTAGTAGCGACAATTCCAAAGGCACTGCCCGGCATAAAAGAAAGCGATTCTATTCTTACGGCAATCTGATGGGCAGCCAAGGAGATGGTTCCTAAACTACTAACAATCCTTATAAAGGTTAAAAAGCCTAAATTTAATAGAAATTGCTCACTGGCGGCGGGAAAACTTATTCTCATAAATTCTTTTAAATAAGAAAGATTAATTAATTTTTTTACTTTTTCTTTTATTTTATTTTTAATAATAAAAAGGGATAATAAAGAAGAAGTGAAAGCACCGATACCAGTTCCTAAACCAGCACCTTTTATTCCTAAGGGAGGGAAAAAGAGGTGACCAAAAATTAATAAATAGTTCAAAAGAACGGTTAAAGTTTGGAAGATTAAAGAGATTAACATCGGTGTCTTCGTATCACCATAACCCCTTAAAATTCCGTTATTAATCAAAAAGACCAGGCGGAATAAAATGAAAAGAATAATAAAAGTTAAATATTCTTCACCCTTTATGGCTACCTCCTTTTCAGCACCCATTAAAACCATTAAATTTCTTTTTAAAGGAAAAAGGATAAGGGTTATTAAAAGACCAAAGAGAAAGGCAAAGAGAATAACCAAATTGACCAGTTGCTTTGCCTTTTTAAAATCTTTTCCACCCACTGCCTGGGCAATTAGGGAGGTGGCACCGATTTGGAAACCTAAAAAGATATTGATAATCGCCATAATTATCGTATTGGCTAAACCAGCAGCGGCTAATTCTTTTGTGCCTAAATGGGAAAGCATCACCATATTTAAAAAGAGGACAATCGTTTGAAAGATATTTTCTAAGATAACCGGATAGACCAAATTAAGAATCGTCTTTTTTGAATTAAGGGCTAAATTTTCAACCAAGTCCATCATTTTAAATAAGGGGCAAGTTCTTTATAAACTTGGAGCAAGGGGATTTTTCTTCTTTCGGCAATCTTTTTTATATCTTCGTATTCAAAATTTTTTATCTTTTTATTATTTAATTCTCCAATTTTTACTCTTACTTTGCCGTATTGGGTATTAACTACTTTTATCTCCCTTTTTAAAGTTTTCCGAAAAACCGGATAATAGCGAATACCTAAGGTTTCGGTTTCCGAAAAGATAGTTTTTAATATTTCATCTTTATCCTTCTCTTGACAGAGACAAGTAAGTAAATAAGCCGGACGAAGTTTTTTCATCAAGACCGGGGTGATAAAGACCTCTAAGGCACCTTTTTGGAATAAACGGTTAAATAAATTCTCAAAGATTAGCGGTGGTAGGTGGTCTAAATTGGTTTCAATTAAAATAATATTCTCTTCTTTTTTAATTAGTTCACCATAAATTACCCTTAAGATATTGGGAATTTCTAAATCCCAATGGCCGGCACCATAACCAATTTTTTCAATTTTCATTAACGGTAAAGGGATAAATTTATTAGTAAGATTTTTGATGATGGCAGCACCGGTTGGGGTTGTCAATTCAAAGTCATAATCTAACTGATAAACGGGAAGATTTTTCAAAATCTCTAAGGTGGCAAAGGCTTTTTTCTTTCCCAAAACTATCGGGCTGGAATAGATCTCTTGGGGAGCAATCTTATCAATTAAAAGGGCGGTACCAATAATATCTAATAAAGTATCGTAATCACCAATTTGGTGAAAATGGACAAACTTTTTCTTCTCTTTATGAACCTTACTTTCGGCAGTGATTAAACTATTTAATATTTTTAGGGAAAGTTCTTTAACCTCTTTTTTTAAAGGTAAACCTTTGATGAGAGCGATAAAGTCCTTTGGTTGATAAGGTGGTGCTCGCTTATCAATAACGGCTAATTGGAGAGCAGAAATATCTTTTTTTTTCACTTCTTTTAATGAAAATCTTATTGGCAATTTTAAAAGGGAGAATTCCTTTAAAAAATCCTTGAGCTCTTTTTTTGATAAAAGGTTTAAAAGGGCCGAAAGCACCATATCGCCGCTTATTCCCGAGAGAATATCAAAATATAAGATTTTCATAAATTGTTAATTAAATGGGCTAAATAACCGGCACCAAAGCCATTATTAATATTAACGACGCAGACACCAGGAGCACAACTGTTTAACATTGTCAATAAAGGGGCCAAACCAGAAAAATGGGCACCATAACCAACCGCCGTGGGAACGGCAATTACTGGCTTTGAAACCAAACCGCCGACAATACTGGCTAAAGCCCCTTCCATGCCGGCAACGACAATAATTACTCGGGCTTTCTGGAGAGCAGGATAATAGTGAAAAAGGCGATGGATACCAGCAACGCCGACATCATAAAGCCTTTTTGTCCGATTACCTAAAAGCTCACAAATAACCGCAGCCTCTTCGGCAATCGGAATATCAGCAGTACCAGCAGTAATAACTAAGATATTGCCCTTCTTTCTTTTTTTCTTTTCAAATAATAAGGCAAAGATTCTTGCCTTTTCATAATATTCCGCTTCTTTAAACTCTTTTTTTAAAAACTCTGCCTTTTCTTTATCTAATCGGGTAATAATACAATTTTCTTTGATTTTTTGGTATTCTTTAATTATTTTTCTCAAATCGGCTAAAGTTTTATTTTCACCGAAAACAATTTCGCTAACCTCTTTCCTTAAAACCCGATGGGTATCAATCTTATAATTTCTTTTATTAATAAAAGGCAGGGCTTTTAATAATTCCTTCGCCTTTTTAACCGAAATTTTTCTTTGATAAACATCTTTTAAGATTTTTTCGTAATCCATTGAAGTCCCATCGGTTGATAACCAAATAGATCTAAATAGATCTCTTTAAAACCAATCTTTTTCAAATTCTTAACGATAGCTTCTCTTTTTTTAAATAAAAGAAGATAATCACTTTTTTCTTTTAATTCAATCTTGGCAAGCTTATCATCAATAAGCCTTAAACGAAAATCTTTCAAACCTTGCTTTTTCAAAATTTCTTCCCCTTTCTCAACCTTACTTAATTTTAGCTCATCAAGCTTTTGAAAATAGGGAATGCGGGAAGAGAGACAAGGAGAACTTGGTTGGTTATAATTAGGGAGTTTTAAGGCTTTCGCCTTTTTTCTTATCATTAATTTATTTATCTTTAACTTTACATAAGGTGAAAGGATTTTAAGTTCCTTTAAGGCTTTTATTCCCGGGCGAAAATCACTTAAATCGCTTAGGTTTGTCCCTTCTAAGATTTTATCAACTTTAAAGAAATCTTTTAATAGAAGAAGTTTCTCATAGGCAGATTTTTTACAATAGTAACATCTTTCTGGTGGATTGTTTTTAAAACCCTCTTCTTTTAATTCTTCGGTAAAGATAAAAATTCCTTCTTTTTTAAATCTTTTTAAAAATTCGGTTGCCCTTTTAAGATGGTCAAGGGGATAAGTTGGGGAAATAAAAATAACAGGAAAAACATTCTCTTTTTTTAAGGTTTTTAGGGCATAATAAAGTAAAAGGGAAGAATCAACACCACCGGAAAAGGCGACCATCACTTTTTTATATTTTTTTAATAAATTTTTAAGTTCTAAAAATTTTTCAGCCAATATTTTTAAGTTTAAAAATAAGTAGTTTTAAAGCCCGATTTAAAAGTTTTTGCTCAATAAAACCCATATGGGAAAACCGAATAATTTTACCCCGTAAATCCCTTTGACCATTGCCAAAGAGAATTCCTTTTTCCTTTAATTCGGCAATTATCTTGGTACTGTCAATTCCTTCCTTCATTTTGATAATCGTTAAAGCATTAGAGGGTGATTGGGCAAAAAGTTCAATATTATTTTTTAACAATTGTTTTCTTACAAAATTGGCGTATTGGCTATGGCGCTGCCAATATTTTTTTATACCTAAGTTATTTATCTTTTGAAGACAAGCAGAAAAGAGATAAAGAGTATTAATAGCCGGAGTGAAAGGAGTCTCTTTTTTATTTAAAAATTTATCGTAATTAAGAAGGTCAAAATAATAGCGGGGAGTTTGGGAATTTTTTATTATCTCCCAGACTCTTTCATTAAGAGCGATAAAGGAAATGCCGGGTATACCGCCTAAGGCTTTTTGACTGGCACCGCAAACCATATCACAGTAAAAATCTTCAAAATAAAACTCATCAGCACCAATACCACAAATACCGTCAACTATCAGATAACGATTATTTTCCCGAGCAATCCGCCCAAAATTTTTTATATCCTGTTTTACCCCAGTAGAAGTATCCGTTAAGGTAGTAAAGATGTATTTAATCGTATCATCAAGTTTTATTTTCCTTTCAACCTCATTGGGGTCAACCGGTTTACCAAATTCACTTCTTATCATCTCTACCTGATAACCAAAGGAACGCAAAATCTCCCGCCATCTCTCACCAAAATAACCGCAAGAAACAACCAAAGCCTTGCCAATTTTTGGGGAAAGATTACTCACGCAGGCTTCCATCGCGCCGGTTCCCGAAGAAGTAAGAATAAAAATTTTATCTTTTTTAGTAAATAAGATTTTTTGTAATTCTTTAATCGTGGAAAAGAAAAGCTTGTGGAAGCTTTCTTCTCGATGATAAACCAAATCGCCGCTCGCCTTTTTTAATAGCTTTTTCGGCACATAAACCGGACCCGGAGTAAAAAGTAGGTATTTTTTCATTCTTTACCTCCTTTAAAAAGCTGCCTTGATTTTTTTAAAGCACAATATTCACCGCACATAGTGCAAAAATCTTTTTTTATTCCGTATCTTTCATATATGGCTCTTGCTTGCTTTTGGTCAAAGCTCAAATTAATCATCTTTTCAAAATCTAATCGCGCACGGGCAAGAGAAAGTTCTTTATCCCGGGCAATTGCCTTTTTTATTCCTTTGGCAATATCAGCAATGTGGGCCGCCAATTTGGTAATAATCACTCCTTGACGAACATCTTCAATTGTTGGCAGCCCAAGATGCTCGGAAGGAGTAACATAGCAAAGAAAATCGGCACCATAATAAGCAGCTAAGGCACCACCAATACCGGCAACAAAATGGTCATAAGGAAGACCACTATCGGAAACTAAAGGACCAAGAACATAAAAAGGCGCATTGTTACAAATAATCTTTTCCAAAAGGACATTAAAATAAATATGATTTAAAGGGATATGACCCGGACCTTCAATCATTACTTTTACTTTCTTTTCCCTTGCCCTTTCTTGTAATTCACCCAAAACTAATAATTCAAAAATCTGTGGTTCATCAGTAGCATCCAAAATTGAACCCGGACGTAAACCGTCGCCTAAGGATAAACAGACATCATATTCTTTGGCCATTGCTAAAATTTCATCAAAATGTTCGTATAAAGGATTCTCTTTTTTATTATACTTCATCCATTCAATCACTAAGGAACCACCCCGCGAGACAACTCCGCAGATTCTTTTTCTTTTATATAAAACCTCTAAAATCTTTTTATTGATTCCGCAATGAATAGTAGCAAAATCAACTCCGTCCTGAAAATGTTTTTCAATGACTTTTAAAAAATCAGCGGGCTTTAATTCAACAAAAGATTTACCATTCTTTTTGGCTTCGTAAGGCAGCTGATAAATGGGAACTGTTCCCAAAGGAATTTTGGCTTCCCTTAAAAGGGTTCTTCTTATTTCGTCCAAATCACCACCGGTAGATAAATCCATTACGGTATCAGCACCGGCTTCTTCCGCAACTTTTAATTTTTCTAATTCTATTTTTAGGTCACAGATTTCCGGCGAAGTTCCAATATTGGCATTAACCTTAGTAGTTAAACCTTTGCCTACTGCGCAACCAATAATATCCCTTTTCCTATTTTTTAAAATTACTATCTCCCCTTTTGCTATCCCTTTTTCTAATTCCTTTACACTTATACCTTCTTTCTTGGCAATAATTTTTAAATTATCTTTCATAACGCTCCCTTTCAAATTCTAAACAGCATAAAAGGCGACCGCAAAAACCAGTAATCTTTTCCTTTTTTTCTTCTAATCCTTGGAGCCTAACGGTGCGCAATTTTACATGCGGAGGCTCTTTAAGAAAAGTAGCACAGCAAAATTTTCGGCCGCAAGGACCATAGCCACCAATCTTACTCATTGCCGCTCGCGGTGGTAAGAGGATAATAAAGGTTTTTTTATTTAAAATTTTTCCCAATTCTTTTTGAGCACTAAGTAAATCAACTTTTTTATTACTAATCGCATAAAAAACCAATCTTTTTTCATCAAAAGAATAATGGCAGGCAAGGGGAAAGATATTTATTCCTTTATCAAAGACAAAATTGACAAATTTTTGATAATAAAAGTTTTCTTTCTCTTTTAATTCATAATATTTTAAGATATCATTCTTATCGGCTTTTTTAAAAATTACGCCAATTACTTCTTCTTCGTCTTCTAAAAAGTTTTTTACCCTTCCAAAATCTTCACCAAATTTTAATTTTACCAAAACAAAGTCATTCTCTTTTATCGCCATCTCCTCCACCGGCTGGCAGGGAATTTCATAAAATTTATGAACTTCCACCAAAACTTTACTCATCTCTTATCCCCAATTTTTCCCTCAGTTCGTAATTTAAATATTTTTCATAATTGGGATAATTCTTTTCTTTTGGGTCATTGGTGTAAAGCAAAACATAACTCCCGTCACCGTGGATATCCATAAAAAGATAGTAATAATTTGTCTGAGAATAATACCAATATTCATAGGGTTTAACATCTTCGCCTAAAACCTCAATCTCTTTTTTTTCCGGTTCCCCATATTTTAAATAAATTCTTCCCCGGTCAGTTTCCCTGCCCATCTTTCTCAAATGAGAATAATTTTTTTCAACATATTCCAACCTTTTTTTTAAGGTATCTAAATTATAAACCCGAAAATAGGTATCCAAATATTTCTTTTTACCAATAATATTCATTTTTCTTACCTTCTCTTTTTCTTTTTTATCTTTTTCCACCAGATAGAAAAGGGATTCCTTAAAAAAGAGAAGGGAATCGGCCAAAGAGAAGGAGGTCAATCTTTTACTTATTAGATAAAAATCTTTTTTTTCTTCCCAGATTTTTTGGTTATTTTCCAGAAGAAAAAGGGAAAGAGTTTTTTTACCAACTTTTAATCCTTTTAAAGGTAGCCGATAGGCTTTGGCAATATTTTCATTATTTTTTGAAATCTTTATTAAAGAAAAATCTTTTTCCAATTCTCCCTTTTCGTCAAATACCTGATAACCCAAAAAAAGCGTATCTTCCTTAAGATTATATAATTCAAAATATAAATAACCAAAAGAATCTTTATCTAAATCATAAATCCTTTGGGGATTGGGAGTATAATAATAACCGTTGCGATAAAAATGGCCACTCTTTTCATCATAACCGCAGGCAGATAAAAAAAGAAAGGAACTCATACTAATATTTTTTTCAAAATCGGGAATGATTAGTGAATCTTCATAGCGATTTTTCAAAATTTCAATCTGGTAAGAATACCTTCCCTTGGGTAAATAAAGTCCAAAACCATCAATTAGCCATTTTTCTAAATTTTGGAATGAAGAGTAATGGGGCAAAAAAACCTTTTTTTTCAATTTTTCTTTTTTATTTATCTTTCCCCTTAAAAGGAAATCGATCTCGTAAGAAAAAAAGGCGGTATCATTAATAATTTTTTCTTTCTTTAAAGAATTAAGGGGTAAGGAATAGTAAAATTCCACAAAGGAAAAAGAATCCTGGGCCCAAAAAATAGCATAATCTAAGGCAAAAATCTGAAAAAGTAATAAAAAAGAATAAATCATTTCTCACTCACCAAAATATATTCACCAAAACCTTTAAAATCGACAAAAGTAAATACTTTATTATATTGATAATAATACCATTTGATATAAGGCTTGCGATCAATCTCATAAGGAAAGTTTTCAATATAATCAGGCTCACCATACTGAAAATAAATTTTTGCCCGGTCAGAAAAAACACCCTTATCGCCCCGGGAAAAATTCTTTTCACAATAGTCAACCTTTCTAAAATATTCTTCTTCCGAGATATCCTTCTTTTCCCAAAATTCCTGCCATTTAGTTAGCCGTTCTTCTCTTTTGGCTTTTTTTAATTCTTCCATTTCCTTGGGAGTGGCTACATAGATTAAATAGGTAATTTTTTTAAAATATTCTTTATCGGAAAGATAAAAGGGAATTGTAAAATAAAAAGAAAAGGGTTTTTTAAATTTTTCCTTTAAAAATTCAATCCGATAATTACCACTTTGGGAAAAGAGGTTAATATCGGTAAGATAGATTTTTAAATAATTGGTTACCGAATCTTTTTTAATTATCCGTTCTTCCGGATTAATAATTTGATAAAAAATTGGCTCTTTAAGTTGATAAGGAAAAATTTGAAATATTAAAGAATCGCCAATGGTAAGATTGGCCTCTTCCCGATGGTTAACTTTGATAAAAATATTTGGCTTTTTTAAATCAATAGTAAATTTTTTCTCAAATTCCCTTTCGGCATTTAAATCCTTAATAAAGATTTTAAAATCATTTTTTAAACTTTTGTTAAAAAGGGCAATGTTAAAGAAACCCGTTTTATTCTTATTACTTTGGGTTTCTTCGTAATCACTCACCATGGTGGTATCAAGTTTTTCAAAAAGTTTACCATTTATATATAATTGAAACAAAAGATAATTTTTATATCCTTCTTGGTCATAAATAAAGATTAAATCGTAATAAGGAATTTTATATTCTACGTTTAAATAAAGGGTTTCTTGGTGATAAAAATAATGGTAATCAATATGGGGTAAAAAATCTATTTGATTAAGAAAGAAATAGATAAAGGAAAACAGCATTAAAAATTATAAAATAAATTTTTCTAAAAGTCAAAATAAAAGATTTTAGTGCGACCAATTTTAAAGTCGCAATTAGTTTTTAAATTTGCCAAAATTGGAAAAAGATAAGTTGTTGAAATTAGATAACTTTTAAAATAATCAAAAATCAAAAATCTGGCAAGGTTTTTGCTTTCTATTTTTTGGCATAATAGGGGGAAGTATTGAATTTAGAGCTTTTTAGGGAAATTTTTGACAATTTTGTTGAGCCCGTTTATTTGGTTGACCCGGAAAATTATACTATTCTTTATGTGAATAAGGTTTTAAAAGAAAAATTTGGTGAATGTGTTGGTCAAAAATGTTATTATGTTTTCCAAAATCTTTCTTCTCCTTGTAATTTCTGTTCTAATAAATACCTTTATCGAAATCCAGAAAAACCTTATATTTGGCTTCACAAAAATTTGAAAAATAATCGGTGGTATAAATGTATTGACCAGTTTATTAAATATAACGGAAAATTTTTACGTTTAGAAATAGCAATTGATGTTACCAAAGAGATAATAAAAAGTAACTTGTTAAAAGAAAAAGTAAAAGAATATGCCGATCTTTTTGAAAATGTTCCGGTACCTTTATACCGAACTACTCTGGAGGGAAAATTTATAAAAGTGAACAAAGCAATGAGGGAACTCTTTGGTTATTCCCGAAAAGATTTTCAAAAAATTAAGGCTGAGGACCTTTATTACCAACCCCAAGACCGGAAAAAATTTATCAAAAGGATAGAAAAATTTGGCTATGTGGAAGATTACGAGGTAAGATTGAAAACTAAGGATGGTCGGGTTTTAAATTGCCAATTATCAACGAGAGCAATTAAAAATGCTGATAACCAAATTGTTGCTTTTGAAGGAATGATAAAGGATATTACCTTAGAAAAAAGTTTTAGAAAACTTCTTAAAGATAAAGTCAAAAAAGAAAAAGAAGATAATAACCCTTTGATTACCCAACTTTCTTTAATCCATGATTTCTATAACCTTTTACAAGTAATTTTAAATAATCTTTTATTAATAAAAAACTATTGCCAAAAAAAAGAACTTTTAAAGATAGAAGCCACTATTGAGCAATTGAAAGCAATCATTTTAAAAAGCCAAAAGTTGACCACTGCTTTAACCAAAATAGATATTGAAAAATTGAGAAAAAAAGATTTAGTGGATATCAAAAAAGTGGTGGAAAGGGCCTTAGACCTTTTTGAGAAGAAAGAAGAAATTATCTTTTTTGTCAACCTTCCGGATGATATAAAAGTTATTGGTTGGGAAAACCAGTTATTAACCCTTTTTCTTAACCTAATTAAAAATGCCTGGGAAGCCAAAAAGGGAGAGAAAGCGAAAATTGAAATCGTGGGTGAGATTGTGAAAAAAGAGGAAAAAGATTATTTAAAGATTTCTTTTAAAGATTATGGTAAAGGAATAAAAGAAGAAGAGCGGAAGAAAGTTTTTCAACTTTATTCCTCAAAAAAACATTTAGGAATCGGCTTGCTTATCGTCTCGGAGATTATTAAGAATCACCAAGGAATGATTGAGATAGAAAGTGAAGAGAATAATTTTACTATTTTCCATATTTATTTACCAATCGCTAAGAGAAAAGATAAAAAAAGAATCCTTTTGATTGGTGAAAACAGCAATCTCTTAGCAATAATAAAAAATATTCTTCACCTCCATAACTACGAATTTCATTACCAAAGAGAGATAGAAAAAGGAATAAAAAGTTATCAGGAAGCGAAAGAAAGAAATGAACCCTTTTTGGCAATTTTTTATGATACCCTTTATCCCCAACTACCTCAAGAGATAAAAGATTTTAAAAAATTTCTTGATTCTGACCCAAAAACAAAGATAATTTACTCGGCCTTTATTAAAGAAGAAGATTTTAAAAATTTTGAGATTTTTAATAATAATTTTATCTTTTTAAAAAAGCCTTACACTACGGAAGAGTTCTTAAAAGTTCTTAATTCTCTTGTAAAAAACGATAAATAAATTGGGCTATTCGCTTTCGGCCGTTAATCGCTTTAAATTTTGCTAAATTCTTTTTCAATTGAAAACCCAAATCAGTTAGAAGAATCTGATCCAAATAAAATATCAACTCTTTGATATTGGGTGTATAAAAACCTATTTTTTCCTTAGTTATGAATTGGATATTGCCCAATTCTTGGCCGTAAAGATAATGATACACCAAAATGGGAACTTGGGAACAAATGGCTTCGCTCAAAGAAAGGGAACCGGCCTTTAAAATCGCCACATCACTTAAAGCAAAAAGTTCCGCCATCTTTTCGTAATAAGAAAAAATTCTAATCTTTTTACCTTCGGAAAAATTGTTTTTTAACTTATTATAAAGTTCTAAATTTCTACCGGTAACACAGATTAAAAAATAATCCCTTTCTTTATATAACTTTTTAACAATAGTTTCGATCTTCCCCCAGCCTTCACTGCCACCAAGAATTAAGACCACCTTTTTATTTTTTTCAATCCCGTATATTTCTTTTAATTCTTCTTTATTATAAGAAAAATCAAACTCCTCTCTTAAAGGAATACCAAAATAAGGGGGAAGATTTTTTAATTTTTTAAAATTTTTAAGATAAGGCTTACCAAAGGGATAGATTATCAAATCAGCTTTTTTTTGAAACCAACCGGTATGGTATTTTTGAAGTTCAATACCCACAATAATAAATTTTATCTCTTTGTAAAACCTTTGGGCACATTCAAAAGGAAAATGGTTTAAAAGGGGATGAAGAGAAATTATCGCCTTAACATCTTTATATTTTTCGAAAAAATCTGCTAAATAGTGAGGAGTGAAAAACTCAACAATTTTATTAAGATAATGATACCAGATTTTCCAATTGGTGAAATACCACAAAAATCCCCAAAATAAAGGAAAATTTTGGGTTATCAGGGAATAGTTTTTCGGAAAATTATAAAAAGGTTTCTTGGTGGCTTCTAAAAAGAAATCGGGAAGAGAGCATTCAATACCATATTTTTTAAATTCTTCGGCTAAGGCATAGGCAACAGTCATATGCCCACCACCTGTTTGAGAGGTGAAGAAGAGAATTTTCATAATTTTATAATATTATAAGTAAAAGATTTTAATTTCAATAAATTGAAAAAATTTTTTATTTTTTTATAATAGTTTATGAATTATTTATTGATTTTTCTTTTGTTAACAACTATTAAAAACGAAAAGGAAGTTTATAAAAAGATAAAAAACTTTTATCTTAACCTCAAAACTATTACCGGCACCTTTATCCAAAGAGAATGTGACCAAGAAAGCGGTCTCTGCTTAGAATTTCGGGGAAAATTTTATATCAAAAAACCGAATTATTTAAGATTATTAATTGAAGAACCAGAAAAAGGATTAATAGTAGCTGATGGTGAAAGTCTTTATTTTTATTATCGCCAAGATAGTCTGATTCAAAAATATTCAATCAACGAATTTAATCCTTTTCTTATTTTTTTCCAGATAATGAAAGATACTATTTTCCCCCACATTGAAGAAAAAGGGAAAAAATACTACCTTTTAACTTTTTCTTTACCCTATTACCGATTAAATTTACAATTAAGAAAAAAAGATTTTTTAATTGAAAAGATAAAGTATGAATGGGAAAAAAGAGATTTAGAGATTCTTCTTTATTCCCAAAAAATAAACCAAAATTTAAGCGACACTCTTTTTAAAATAAAAAAATAATATGCTTATCAAATCAAGCGATTACTGTTTTGCTTGCGGTAAAAAAAATCCCATCGGTTTCCAATTATCTATTTGGGAAACTGGAAATGGGGTAAAAACGGAATTTATTGTTAAAAAAGAGTTTGAAGGTTATAAAGATATTGTCCACGGTGGTATTGTCGCCACCCTCCTTGACGAAATGATTGCCTGGGCCTGTCGGAAAAAGGGCTACCAAGCAGTAACGGCGGAGTTAACTGTTCGGTATAAAAAACCGATGGTAATCAATCAAAAATATTTTGCCTTTGGCGAGATAAAAAAAATTCATCACCGGTTGATTATCGGCGAAAGTAAAATTGTTGACGAAAGCGATAACTTAATTGCCTTTGCCCAGGCAAAGATGTACATAACTGATAAGTGAAAAAAGTCTCCCTCATCTTCCTCGGTTGCCCAAAAAACCAAGTTGATTGTGAAAAAATTCTTTATTCTTTACTAAAAAATAATTACCAAATAACTAATAATTTAGAGGAAAGTGAAATTGCCATTTTGACAACCTGCGCCTTCATTAAAAAGGGAATAAAAGAATGCGAAAATTGGCTTAAAAGATTAATCAGATTAAAAGAAAAGGATAAGTTAGAAAAAATTATTCTTTTCGGATGTCTAATAGAAAGAGAAGGGGAAAGATTATTAGAAAAATATCCCGAAGTTGATTATTTTGTTGGTCTCAGTGGTTTGGCTAAGATTCCCCAGATTATAAAAGAAAATAAAAGATTTTATTGGCAAGAGAAAAAAACGGTTTTAATAAAAACTTTACCCCGGATTATTACCCAACCTTTCGCCTATTTAAAGATTGCTGATGGCTGCCAAAATTTCTGCTCTTATTGTCTTATTCCTAAAATCCGCGGCAATTACCAATCAAGAAAGATAGAAGAAATTGTTAAAGAGGCTACTGAATTAGTAAGTTTAGGAATAAAAGAAATAATCTTAGTTGCTCAAGATACTACTCTTTACGGAATTGATATTTATCAAAAACCTTCCCTTAGTCAGTTGTTAAAAGAATTAGTAAAAATTGATAATCTAAAGTGGTTAAGAATCCTTTATACCCATCCTGCCCATTATGACGATGAACTTTTGGCGATTATTAAAAATGAAGAAAAGATTGTGAAATATCTGGATATTCCTATTCAACATGTGTCTAATAAAATTTTAAAATTGATGAATCGACCTTATACCCAAAAAGATTTAATAAAACTTTTAAAAAAGTTACGCAAGATTCCCCAACTGGTATTAAGAACCACGGTAATGGTTGGTTTTCCTTTTGAGGAAGAAAGGGATTTTTCAGAATTACTTTCTTTTATAAAAGATTGGCAATTTGAGTATCTGGGCTGTTTTATTTATAGTCGCGAAGAAGACACCCCGGCGAATGAATTAGCTGGTCAAATTAAAGAAGAGATAAAAAGAGCGCGCTATCACCGATTAATGAGAATTCAACAAAAAATTACTTTTAGCTTTCTTGATTCTTTAAAAAATAAAAAAACAGCCATCCTGGTTGAAAAGAAAAATTCTGGTCGAGCATATTTCCAAACACCAGAGATAGACGGGAATATCCTTTTTAAAAAAGCGACAGTTAATATTGGTGATTTTTCACTTTGCCAAATTCGCGAAAGAAGAGGCTATAATTTATTGGCTAAAATTATAGATAAGAAAATAGTTGATTAAGAAACCGCCAATAATGCTCTTTTCTTACCGGATAATTGATGATTATTGAGAAACAATATTTTTTATCATTTTTAAAATAGTAACCAGAAAAAGCCCGGACATTTTTCAGATAACCGGTTTTGGCATAAATCTTCTTTTTATAATTTATCAATCTCTTTTTTAATGTTCCCCTTTTTCCGGCTACGGCCAAACTTCTTAAAAATTCCTTTTGGTAAGGAGAGTTATAAAGATAGATTAAAAGTTTAGTAATTGCTAAAGTTGTCAATTTATTTTTTTTAGAAAGACCGGCGCCGTCAAAAATTCTTATTCCTTTTGTTGGGATTCCTTTATCTTTAAGAAAAGCTAAAAGAACTTCACTACTGCTTTTTTTCTGGGATTGACCAATAAAACAAAAAAGATTGTTAGCTAATTTATTATTACTTTTGGAATTCATCTCAGTTAAAACTTTATTTTTAGGATAGCCTTTTAAAAAACTTTTCGACCAGTTTTCAATTAAATAGGCACTAATAATTAGTTTCATATTAGAAGCCGGAATTAATGGTTTATTTTCGTTATGAGCAAATATCGTCTTCCCTTCGTCAAAAGAATAGATAACAATACTTATTTTATTTAAAGGAATTGGAAAATTTTTAACCAAATCATTAATAGTTAAATTAATAAGAAAAAAAAGAAGAATCATTTTAAAATAAGATAGGCAATAGCAAAGTAGATAGCAAGACCACTGAAATCCAAAATAGTTGTTAAAACTGGACTACTGATAATCGCCGGGTCAAGTTTTAATTTTGTTAAGATAATGGGTAAAATTGTACCGATTAAATTTGCCCAAAGGCATATTGCCCAAACAGCTAAACCAACAACGACACTAATTTTTATATTTCTTTGCCAAATAAGACTATAACTAAATAATAAAAAAAAGAGACCCAAGCCCAATAAAAAACCAACCAAAAGTTCTTTTCTTACAATCTGCCACCATTTTTTAAAATCTAACTCTCCTAAGGCAATTGCCCGAATAATCAAAGTTGCTGACTGGGAACTGGTATTACCACCAGTATCAATTAAAACCGGAATAAAAAAACTTAAAGCAATAATCTTACTTAATAAACTTTCAAAAGAAGCAATCACTGTGCTTGACAAAAAGCCAGCTAAAGCCAACAAAGAAAGCCAAACAATCCTTTTTTTAAAAAGCGAAAAAACCGAAGTAGCAGTATAACTGAATTTTAGCGGGATAACTCCCGCCCTTTTATGTAAATCTTCGGTTGCCTCTTCTTCGTAAACATCCAAAATATCATCAACGGTAACAATTCCTAAAAGAATTCCCCTTTTATCAATAACCGGTAAGGCAATTAAATCGTAGCGCCGCATCATCTTCGCCGCTTCTTCTTGGTCTTGATAAACTTCAATGGCCACAAAATCTTTTTCCATAATTTCGGATATTCTTTGCCATGGTTCCGCCAAGACTAACTTCCTTAAATGAACTTCGCCAATCAATCTTTCTTCTTCATCAACGACATATAAAATATTAATCGTTTCGGCATCCCGACCAAATTTTCTGATATGTTCTAAACTCTGTTTCACCGTCCAATGTTCTTTCACCTTTACATAATCCGGAGTCATTAAACGACCAACCGAATCTTTTGGATAACCCAACAATCCCAAGGCTTCTTTTCTTTCTTCCGGCGGCAAAAGGTTTATCAATTGGGAAACTACTTCTCCCGGTAATTCTTCAAACAATTCTGTTCGGTCGTCAGGTGGGACTTCTAAAAGAATCTCTTTCATTTTTTCACCCGAAAGGTTTTTCACCAAATGGGTTTGAACTTCCCTTTCTAATTCAACAAAAACTTCCGCCGCTAATTCGGTAGGTAAAAGTCTAAATAAAATTAATTGTTCTTCATCATTTAAACTTTCTAAAAGGTCAGCAATATCCGGTGGTGGCCACTGGGAAATCAGTTCCTTCAACACCCGCCAATCTTTATTTCTAATTGCTTCCTCAATCTCAGGCTTTAAAAGTTCCTTTAACATAGTATAAAGGATAAATATAAACAAAAAAATAAATATGTCAATTTATAAAATAAATTTAATTTAAAATAATTGCGAGCGGTTGAAAAAAAAGATTTTTAAGATAAACCGATATCCGCCGGTGCTCGACCAATTTCTTGTAAAAGGGTAATTATTTCTTTTATTTTTTTAATAATATCTTCGCCAACTCCATCCCGATTGGGATAGATTTCGTATAAGGTGGCGTATTCTTTTGGTGTTAAATTTATCATTAAAGAATTGGCACCGGCCAAAAGACCTTTTTTTAGGCCATCTTTTTTATTAAGGGTTTGAAAGGCAGTGGTAACTAAAATTTTACTTGTGGGATAAAGGATTCGGGCTTTCGCAATGGTATCTAAAACCAACTCTTCCGAGGGAGGCCGGCAATCTTTTAAAGGAGTATCGGGATGAGGAATAAAGGGACCAAAAGAAAACATCTCGGCTTCCAATTCGTAAGTTAAACGCAAATTCTCCAAAATATCTCTCTCTTCTTCTCCCGGTAAACCGATTAAAAACCCGGTCATTATCAAATAGCCCATTTTTTTAACTTCTTTAATTAAATTAATTCTTTCCTCTAATTTATGTCCTGGTCTCATCTCTTCGTAAATTTTCTTATTGCTGGTCTCAAACCTCAAAAGTACTCCTCGGGCGCCTAATTGATAAAGTCGCTCATAAATTTCTATTTCTCTTTCACCAATACTCAGAATTAAAAGACAAGGACTTTCTTCCATAATTCTCTTTACCACATAAGCTAATTTTTCTTTATCATAAAATAAGTCTTCTCCCGATTGTAAAACTAAGGCTTTGAAGTTTAACTTTTTGACGGCATAAACAGCAAGATTAATTATCTCTTCTTCTTTCATCCGATATCTTCTTATTTTTTTATTATCCCTTCTTAAACCGCAATAGAGACAATTGTTGCGACAATAATTAGAAAATTCAATTATTCCGTGAACACAACAACTATTATCGTGGTATTCTTGTCTTATCTTATTGGCAATTTTATAAAGCTCTTTACTTTCATAAGTTAATTTCAAATCAACTTCTCTCAATTTGTCAAAAAATTCTTCCCAAACTTTTAAAGTCTCTTTTGCTTCTTCTTCTTCTATCTTCTGAATAACGAAACCCCCTTGGGCGTAAACATAATCACCAATTTTCAAGTCAAAAAAATCGTTTCTCACCTTTTTAACAATTCCAAAATACTCAATCTTACAGATATTATTATTTATCTCAACAACTTTTCCGGGAATGGCGTAGCACATTCTTTAGAAATATAAATCCCGCTCCCCTTTCTTTATTCTCTCAATTCTTTTTATCGTCTCTTTTTTTAAATACTCATTATCAATCTTATCCAAATAATATTCCACAACCTTATAACCTTTTTCGTATAACTTGCTTTTCCCGTTAGTTTTTGCAAAATCTTCCAGATATTCCACAAAAGTTAAAATACCGTTCGGACGACAAAATTTATGGATTTCACCCGGTTTGGCTAAATTCATAAAATCTTCACCAGTCCTGCCCACCCGATAACAAGCAGTGCAAAAACTGGGGATTAATTTATCTTCTAAAATATCTTCAATTACTTCGGTTAAATTTCTTAAATCATAAATTTCGAACTGAACTTCTTCGCGAGAAAATTTTCCGTAGCCGCCGGGCGAAGTTTTTGAACCGGCAGAAGTTTGGGAAATACCCAATTTAAAAGCAATTTTTCTAATCTCTGGTCTTTCCCTTGTCGAAAGAATCATTCCGGTATAAGGAACTGCCAATCTTAAAATCGCAATAATTTTTAAAAAATCAACATCGGAAACCGGATATTCTGGTTGATAGGTCACCGTTGGTGCTGGACGAAAACGAGGAACTGAAATCGTATGTGGACCCACACCTAAATGAGCATCAAGAAATTGAGCGTGGGAAACTAATGCCAAAACTTCAAACCGCCAATCATATAACCCAAACAAAACCCCTAAACCTAAATCATCAATACCACCTTCAAAGGCCCTAATATGGGCAGTAATCTGCCTTTCATAATCACTTTTTGGTCCCTTATGTAATTTCTTATAGGTCTCATAATGATAGGTTTCTTGGAAAAGTTGATAAGTGCCAATCTTACAGGCTTTCAACCTTTTATAATTCTCTACCGATGTTGCCGCAATATTAACATTTATCCGGCGAATATTACCTTTTTCGGTTTTTACCGAATAGATGGTTTCAATTGCTGAAATCACATAATCAATAGTATTATTTATCGGGTCTTCACCACATTCTAAAAGAATCCTTTTATGACCCATCTCAATTATTTTTTTTGTCTCTTCTTCAATCTCTTTCAAGGTCAATTTTTTTCTTACCATTTTATTTCTTATATGAAAATTACAATATTCACAATCATTTACACAATAATCAGAAATATATAAAGGAGCAAAAAAAACCAACCTTTCACCATAAATCTCTTCTTTTATTTTACCAGCAATTTCAAATAACCTGGCTATTAATTCTTTATCTTTTAAATTTACTAAATAACCGACCTCTTTTAAAGAAAGCCCTTTCTTTTCTTTTGCCTTTTCTAAAATTAATTCAATTGTCTTTTTATCGGGATTTTCTGTCTCTCTTAAGATTTTTAAAATCTTTTCCTGGTCACAAATCTCTTTAATATCCATCACTAAAATTATATTTAAATTATTTTGAAAAATCAAATTATCTTATTAAAATTAGGCGTGTTAAAATTAAGCCATTTGATTATTCTTCTAATTATTATCCGCCTACTCTTTTTTCTGCCGTTAATTAGTAACCAAGAGAGAGTAGTTAATGCTATTACTGATGGTAAAGAATATTGCGAACTTGCTTATAATCTATTATTAAAAAAGGGTTATCAAAGGGAAGGAAATTTTGATACTAAAAGACCTCCTCTCTTCCCTTTCTTCCTTTTCCTTTTCTATCTTCTCTACCCTTCGCCTTATTGGGCTTGTTTTTTTTATCTTCTTTTGTCAATAATTTTATTAATTATTACCAAAAATTATTTAACTGAAAAAACCTTTATTATTTTCTCCCTTTTATTTATCCTTTCACCACAAATGAACTTCTATTCCCTTTTTCCCATTACTGATTTTCTTTTCGGCCTTTTTCTTTTGCTAACTGTTCTTTTTTTAAAAGAAAATAAAAATACCTACTCTTTGCTTTTTCTTTCCCTTTTGCCCTACATTAAACCGGTAGCGATTTTATTACCACCTTTCTTTTCTTTTTTCCATTTAATAAAAAAAAGAATAAAATTGATGTTTTTATCTTTACTTCTTCCCTATCTCTTTCTTTTACCCTGGTGTTTTTTAACTTATAAAAAAACTGGTCTATTTACCTTTTCCACTTTGCCTTACATTAATTTCTTTTCTTATTATGTTCCTTTTGCTAAAGGATTAAAAGAAAAAATTGGCTACCAAAAAGCGAAAGAAATAATGAATGAAGAATTAAAAAATTTAATTGGTGATAAATATTCCCAAAAAGAGTTCTATGAAGGAATAAGAAAGATTGCTTTTAAAGAATTGAAAAAAGCCCCTTTCCATTTTTTTATCTCCCACACAATCTTTTCTTTAAACACCATCATCTCCCCAATTTCTTTTAAACCTTTGCTTATTTATTTAACCGGCAAAGAATTAAAAAAACCAATCCAACAAGAAGTTTTTTCTTATCTTTTAAAAAAGAAATTTTTTACTGGTTTAAAAATCTTTTTTGAAGAACGGTTAAAAATTTTAGGAATTTCTGGATTTTTTCTCCTTTTATATTCAATCCTTTTTCTCTTTTTAATAATTTTTAATTTTATCAAATATCTTAAAAAAGAAAAACCAATTTTAGAATTATTAATAATTTTCCCCCTAATCTTTTCTACGGGCGTAGTGGCTGAAGCTCGCTACCGAATCCTTTTTGAACCTTTGATCTATCTTTTTATTGCCAAAAATTTAAAGTTCAATTCGGGTAGCAGATTTTGAACCACGGATAAGGGCAATAATTGCTTCCAAAATAAGCCAAACCATTAAGAAAAGGACAAGCCAACCAACAAAGAATAAAAGCCAATTATGGGTTTTATAAAACTGTTGAATATTTTTCACCATTGCCCAACTGGTCATTATTATTAAAAATATGGTGGGAAGAGCGGCAACCAAAGGTTTTGTCCTTCGATAAACAAGATAAAGGGTGGCAATAACTAATGCCAAACCAGCAAGCAGTTGGTTAATTGTGCCAAAAAGGGGCCAAAGAATCAAGGCACCTTGACCACCGGGTTTAACCATAGCTAAACCAAAAGCGGAACCAACGGCTATTAAAGTTGCTAAATATTTCTCCGTAAGGAATTGCCAACCAATACTTTTACCAAATTCTTGGATAATATATCTTTGAATTCTGGTGGCAGTATCAATTGTCGTACCAGCAAAGGAGACAATAAAAACACCCATAATGGTCATCATCAGCTCCCGAAGATACTTAGTTTGACCAAATAGATAGCCAAGCATATTAGCGGCACCATTAATAAAGGCTTTGAGATTAGCCGCTAAACCACTGGCAGAAGACCAATCTTTGTAATGTTCTGCCCAGATAGCAATTCCAGCCTTCAAACCCTTTCCGATAGCACCAAAGCCCGCGGCTACGGCTAAAACTACCAGTAAAGCCAATATCCCTTCGGCAATCATTCCGCCGTAACCAACCAAATGGGCATCAGTTTCTTTGTCAAGCTGTTTAGAAGCGGTTCCGGATGTTACCAAAGAATGAAAACCAGAAATGGCACCGCAGGCAATAGTAACAAAAAGGAAGGGCCAAATTGGTGGTGCATCCCGAAGAGAAAAATTGAAAGGCGGAGCAACAAAACCAAGATGACCCGGGTCCTTTATAAAAGTAGCAAGTGCCCCGAAAAAGATTAAAAGACCAATAACCAGCAGTTCGTGAGAGTTTATATAATCCCTTGGTTGGAGTAAAGTCTCTACCGGTAAAATAGAAGCAATATAACAGTAAACCATTAAAATTATTATCCAAATAACTATCGCATTTGGTCCGGGAATCTCTAAAGGTATAAAAACACCAATCGCTACGGTAATATACATCATCAAAAGAGCTAAGATTGACCATAATTCAAGATTTTTCCCTTTTACAAAGACCATATAGGAAAGAGTTAGAGCAATAGGAATCTCCATCCAAATGGGAAATACCGAAGAAGGATACATTTTAAAAAGAATGCCCATTATCATCGCAAAGATGGCAATCACTACCCAAAGTTCTAAAAAGATTATTGCCATAAAAAGATATTTTGCCCGCACACTAATAATCTTCGTGGTCACTTCACCGATTGAAACACCTTTATTTCTTAAGGAAATTACTAAGGATGAAAAATCGTGAACACCACCAAGAAAGACGGTACCCAAAATAATCCAAAGAAGCGCCGGCACCCATCCCCAAATTATCGCAATTGCTGGTCCAACAATCGGACCAAGACCAGCGATGGAAGTAAAATTATGCCCCCAAACAACCCAACGATTGCTCGGTACATAATCTTTACCATCATTAAAAAGATGAGCCGGGGTTTCTCTTTTATTGTCAAGGTAAAAAACTTTTCGGCTTAAAAAGCCGCCATAAAAATGATACATTAATAGAAAATAAATAACACAAATAAGAAAAATAATGAAAGCCATTGGTAAATATTAAATATTTTTTTATAAAAGTCAATTAAATTTTATTCGTATCTTAAGGCTTCTATCGGATTTAACTTGGCGGCTCTTGTGGCGGGATAGATACCAAAGAAGATACCAACCGCAATGGGAAAAAGAAAACCCAAAATAATAACCCAAAGCGGTGCGGCTGCCTCTAAAGGAGTTAGGGCAGCAATAATTTTGGCACTGGAAATACCCAAAATTACTCCGATAACTCCACCAACAAAAGAAAGGGTGCAGGCTTCCACTAAAAATTGTAATAAAATATCCCGGTTAGAAGCTCCCACTGCCTTTCTTAAACCAATCTCTCTTGTCCTTTCGGCAACTGCCACCAGCATAATGTTCATAATCCCAATTCCACCAACAATCAAAGATATTGCCGCCACCGCCACCATCACAATGAAAGCCACATTGGTAATATTTTTGTAAATTTCTCTTAATGTCTGTTGGGTATTTATCCCAAAATCATCCGGTTTATCAAAGCCCAATCTTCTTCTTCGCCTTAAAACTTCCCTTATATCCTCTATGGTCTTTTCTATATTTTTGGGGTCCTTAGGCAAAATCTGAAAGGAAAGTCCGCGCCAAATTCTTTGGAAACCAGCTGGTTGGGGAAAAACTTCTTCAAAGGTGGTTAAAGGAATAATAATGATATTATCTTGGGTTTGTCCCATAAAACTACCTTTTGCCTCTAAAACACCAATAATAACAAACTGTTTACCACCAAGATTGAGCGTCTTAAAAAGGGGGTCAGTATTGGGAAAAAGATTTTCTTCTACATAAGAACCAATTACACAAACCTTTCTTCGGCGCTTAAAATCATCTTCATTAATAAAACGGCCACTCTTCACACTATAATTGGAAGTATATTGTAAATTTTCATCACTACCAATCACTTCAATATTTCTTGCTTTGTTTATTCCGTAGGTAATAGTACCAACATTAGTAGTTTTGGTATAAGCGAGTTTATCAACTGATGGTAATTTTTTTAAGGCTTCACCATCTTCAATTGTTAAATCTTTTCGCTTACTTATCTCTTCAAAATCAATCCGTCCCATTCCCCAAGCAACCTTCTGAACAAAAATTGTATTGGAACCAAGAGAACTGATTTGTTTCTCAACCGTCATATTCAATCCTTGAATTAAAGAAAGAATGGCAATAACCGTCATCACGCCGATAATAATTCCTAAGGTTGTTAGAAAAGAACGGAGGCGATGGGTTTTAAAAGTAGAAATTGACAGTTTTAATATTTCTAAAAAATTCATTTTATTATTTTATCTTCAATTATCATTCCATCGGTAATTCTTATTAAACGCCGCGCATGGGCAGCGATATTTGGGTCGTGGGTAACAATTATTATTGTCCTACCTTCTTGCGCTAATTGGTCAAAAATTTTCATTATCTCATTGCCACTTTTGGTATCTAAATTACCTGTCGGCTCATCGGCTAAGATTAGTGAAGGATTATTAACCAAAGCCCGAGCAATCGCCACCCTTTGCATTTCTCCGCCCGAAAGTTCATTTGGACGGTGAAAGGCTCTTTCTTTTAATCCAACTTTTTCCAACATCACCATCACTCGTTTTTTTCTTTCTTTCCCACTCATTCCTGAATAAATTAATGGTAATTCCACATTACTAAAAGCGGTTAAGCGAGGTAAGAGATTGAAATTCTGGAAGACAAAACCAATTTCCTTATTTCTCAATCTGGCCAGTTCTTTGTCATCCAAATTACTCACATCTTTTCCTTGATAATAATATTTACCTTCGGTTGGTGTGTCTAAAAAACCAAGAATATTAAGTAAAGTTGATTTGCCACTTCCCGAAGGTCCCATAATTGCTGTATATTCACCTTCTTCAATTTTTAAATCTATTCCGTTTAAAGCAGGAAAACTTACTTTTCCTGTGCTGTAAATTTTTTTTATTTTATTAAGCTGACAAAGAATCATCTTCTTACTCTTACCCGAGGCTGTTGGATAAAACGCATTGTTCTTATCACTTCTCCGGCATCGCCTTTTCTTTTTGCCATTTCTCTTCTTTTTGGTTTCACCAAGTCACCTTCCTTTAACTTGGCCAAAACTGAATAAGGACCAGTAATAACTTCCTCACCTTCGCTAAGTCCTTCGATGATTTCCGCTTCAAAATCACCGTAACCACCCACTTTCACTGGTTTCAACTTTGCTCTACCTTTTTCAATAACAAAACAGGCATCAACCTCCTTATCACCGATTCTTCGGCGACCAACTGCCGAAATCGGAACAACCAAAACACTATCTTTTTCCGCAGTAATGATTTCACAATGAACACTCATCCCCGGTCTTAATAAGGCACTGGTATCAGCCAATTCTATTTCAATTTCAAAATTGGTAATCTTTTCGGTGGCGGTTGCTTGGGTAATGGGCACATAACCCACCCTTACAACTTTGCCGATAAAAAAAGTGTCCGGTAAGGCATCTAAGGTGATTTTTGCGGGATTGCCAACTTTAACATCCACCACATCCCGCTCGGATACTTCAATCACGGCCAGCATCTTTGATAAATCAGCAACCACCATCATCACTGTGCCCGGATTATTCATTGTTCCGATGATTACCGTCTCTCCTTCCTCAACATTTAACTTCACAACCGTACCCGAAATCGGCGAGCGGATTTCGGTCTTTTCATATTTATCTAAGGCATCTTCGTAATTGGCTTTGGCAACCTCGTATTCGGTTTTGGCTCTTTCGTATTCTTCATCACTAACCAATTTCTTTTTATATAAAGAATCAATTCTTATAAAACTATTTTTTGCCTGCTCATACCTTGCTTTCTGTAAATTGAGATTGGCTTCATAACTTTTTCTCTCTAAAAGACAAAGCAAATCACCTTTTTTAACCTTGCTACCTTCTTTTACAAAGATTTTTTCTACCCTACCCATTACTTGCGATTGGATATTCACTTGAATTTTTGCCTTTAGTTCACCGTCACCAGTCACCTTAGAAACAATCTTACCGTATTCCACCCTTGACACTTCTACTTCCTTTCCTTCTTCTTTTTTACCCAAATTTAAAAAGATAATAAGCAAAATAAAAACAATCAATCCCACTACCAAAAATATCTTTTTCTTCATCACTCCTCCATTTTTAAATCTTTGAAACCCAAATATTGTAAAAGGGAAACTGTAGAAAGAATATCACAAAGGGAAGAGAGATAATTACTTTTGGCTTCTTCGTAGGTATTTTCAATATTTCTAAAATCTAAATAGGAAATCTTACCCAATTTTAGTTGTTCTTTTGCTAAAGAATATAGCTCTTCCGCCATTGCTAAATTGGCCTTTCCGTATTCGTATTTCAAAATTCCTTCTTTTAAACTGTTGAGGGCAGCACTTAATTGGGTTATAACTTCTTCGTAATTTTTTCTTTCATCAATTTTACTCTTTTTCAATTGTAATTTTTTATTCTGGATATTTAAAAGATAATTTTTTAAATCAAAAAGGGGAAAAGAGAAATTAAGCGCAAAAGAGATATTATCCCTTTTATCCCATTCCTTGGGCTGAAAATAAAATCTTTGGGAATCACTATAAGTAGAAGAATAACTGATTTGACAGATGGGAAATATTCTTAAAATTGCTGAAGCATAGGAAATTTTAGCTAAGGTTTTCTGAAGATTACTCTTTTTTAATAAGAGATTTTCCTTTAAAACTTCTTCAATTTTTTCTTCATCGATTTTTTTGATAATATCAAAGAAATCTTCTTTCAATTCCGTTATCTCCCATTGGGGAATAATAACCTTATCTTCGGTAATTCCTAAAAGGATTCTCAAACTCACCATTGCCTGTTGAAAATTTTTTTCGGCCGTTACCAATTGGGAGGCGGCTAAGGCATAATCAGTCTTTGCGCGTAAATAATCAATCTTATTAATCTGCCCCAATTTGTATTTTTCTTCAATCAGATTTTTATATTCTTCTTTATAAGCTAAGAGATTCTTTTTTACCTGGTAAAGCGAATAAAATCGTAAGAGGTTAAAATAGGCATTCTCACAAAGATAATCTAAATACTCAAGCCTTTCTTTTTGACTTAATTTATAAAAATTGAAACTTTTGTTAAGAAAAATGAGATTTAAATAACTCTCAATATCAAAAATCTTTTCCGAAATTCCTAAATTACCCCGATAAGAAGTTATTTTTGGTTCTTTGGTTTGGCTATAAGAAAAAGAAAGGGATGTTTGGGGAAGGAATTCGGAAGTAGTAAGAAAGATATTGTTTAATCCTAATTTTTGATAATAATCACCCTCTGCTTTTAAGACACTAAACTCTTTCGCTAACTTTTTTGCCTTTTCTAAGGAAAGATATAAAGTATCATAATTAATTACTAATAAAATAATACCTATTATCATATAATATTAGATAAAAATTATAATAAATAGTTTATAAATTTCAAAATTGTTCCTCGGGCATCATTCGAGCTTTTTGGAGAAGTCCGAAGATTTTATTGAAAGTATTAAAATAATATATCTCTTTTGCCATTGGGGAAGAAGAGAGAAAGAAACCAATATCACTATTTTCAGTATATTTTAAATAAAGAAATTTTATGATAAAATAACAGATAACCCAACCGATGGCAATACCAAAAAGAAAAGAGAAAAAGGAATCCAAATTGCCCAAAGACCATTCGGTAATATTAAAAAGCAGATAAGCCAAATAAAGAAGAATTACTAAAAAGATAAAAAAAGAAATTAAGAAGGTTAAAGGCACATCCAATTTTATTAATTCGCTCAAAGATTCTTTATAGCGGTTTGCCAAAACCAAGGCAACAATAAATGCTATTGTCTCAAACAAAATCTTTCCCATTCCGTCTTTTCCCCGAATTGCCTGGATAATAGCTACTATTAAAATAAAAAAAGGAATTAAAATATCTAAGAAATTCATTTAATTATGAATATTTTTTATCAAAAGAATAGTTACTATCACCTGCCCAAACCTTCGCCTTCTCATCCGGTGCTTTAAAAGTAGAGAAACCACCGTAAAAAAGCTCTTCATATTCACTATTATAAATAAAACCAGTGTAAGGATTTACAGGGAAGCTTCTTAATTTTTCTTCCTCTACGGGTTCGCCACCAGAGAAATAATAAGCCAACGGAGCTTCGGGGTCTAACACTTCACCAACAACCTCTGGCGAAGGAAATTCACCAAAATGGTCGGTTGCCCATGCCAT